>Ga0310691_10002206_pt1 | contig 26730 bp, 17 predicted proteins | sample 176DNAGHGlowgp2_FD_203887 | JGI IMG/M metagenome (GOLD analysis project Ga0310691, IMG submission 203887) | Sheep rumen microbial communities from Palmerston North, Manawatu-Wanganui, New Zealand - 1766 DNA GHGlow gp2 (v2) (version 2) | ecosystem: Host-associated > Mammals > Digestive system >... | reverse complement strand
GCTGCCATCAGTTTCGGCAGACCGCACTCGCCCATATTCAGTTCGGGACCTACGACAATCACGGAACGTGCGGAGTAGTCAACGCGCTTACCGAGCAGATTCTGACGGAAACGTCCCTGCTTACCCTTCAGAGAGTCGGAGAGTGACTTCAGCGGACGGTTGGCCTCGCTCTTCACGGCGCTGCTCTTACGGCTGTTGTCGAAGAGGCTGTCAACGGCCTCCTGCAACATACGCTTCTCGTTACGCAGAATCACATCCGGAGCCTTGATCTCGATGAGTCTCTTCAGACGGTTGTTACGGATGATGACACGACGATAGAGGTCGTTGAGGTCGGAGGTGGCGAAACGGCCGCCATCCAGCGGCACAAGCGGGCGCAGGTCGGGCGGGGTCACAGGAAGAATTTTCATGATCATCCACTCGGGTTTGTTGCGCTCACGGCTGGCACGGAAGCTCTCCACTACCTGCAGGCGCTTCAGGGCCTCGTTCTTACGCTGCTGGGCTGTGTCGGTGTTCGCACGGTCACGCAGCTCGTAAGAGAGTTTGTCGAGATCCAGGCGCTGGAGCATATCCAGGATTGCCTCGGCACCCATCTTGGCGATGAACTTGTTGGGGTCTGTGTCCTCCAGATACTGGTTGTCTGCGGGCAGACGGTCCAGACGATCCTGCAGCTCCTGCTCATCAAGCAGGTCGCCGCGCTCCAGGGGCTCGTCGTCCTTGGCGAAGGGACCGGGCTGTATTACGACATAACGCTCGTAATAGATGATGGCATCGAGCTTCTTCGTGGGAAGACCCAGCAGATAGCCGATCTTATTGGGCAGACTGCGGAAATACCAGATGTGAGCCACTGGCACAACCAGCTCAATATGTCCGCAACGCTCGCGGCGCACCTTCTTCTCAGTTACCTCAACACCGCAACGGTCGCAGATAATGCCCTTGTAGCGGATGCGCTTGTACTTGCCGCAGTGGCACTCATAGTCCTTGGTAGGACCGAATATGCGCTCGCAGAAGAGGCCGTCGCGCTCGGGTTTGTAAGTGCGATAGTTGATGGTCTCGGGCTTGAGAACCTCGCCGCAGGAATTCTCCTTGATTTCCTTGGGCGATGCCAGACTTATGGTGATTTTGGTGAAGTTTGTCTTCGACCTTGATTCTTTCTTATATGGCATAACTTTAAAGTTGAGAGTTTAAAGTTTAATGTTTAATTATTATTCGAGTGTCACAGAAAGTCCGAGACCACGGAGCTCGTGCAGAAGCACGTTCAGCGATTCCGGAATACCAGGAGTTGGCATCGGGTCACCCTTGACGATGGCTTCGTAGGCCTTGCTGCGTCCGTTGACATCATCACTCTTGATAGTAAGGATCTCCTGCAGGACGTGGCTGGCACCGAATGCCTCGATAGCCCAGACCTCCATCTCACCGAAGCGCTGACCGCCGAACTGGGCTTTACCGCCGAGCGGCTGCTGGGTGATGAGGCTGTACGGGCCGATTGAACGGGCGTGCATCTTATCCTCAACCATGTGGCCGAGTTTCAGCATATAGGCGATACCCACAGTGGCCAGCTGGTCAAACTTCTCACCGGTGGCTCCGTCGTAGAGCTGGGTGGAGCAGTAGCGGGGCAGGCCTGCCTTGTCAGTCCACTCGCAGAGGTCATCGAGAGTAGCACCGTCGAAGATCGGGGTGGAGAACTTCACGCCGAGTTCCTTACCGGCGGCACCGAGCACAGTCTCGAAGATCTGGCCGATATTCATACGTGAAGGCACGCCGAGCGGGTTCAGAACGACATCTACCGGAGTTCCGTCTGCCAGGAACGGCATATCCTCCTGGCGAACGACCTTGGAGACGATACCCTTGTTACCGTGGCGACCGGCCATCTTATCGCCAACACCGATCTTACGCTTCTTGGCCACATAGACCTTTGCCATCTGGATAATGCCGGAGGGCAGCTCGTCGCCGATGGTGATAGCGAACTTCTTGCGCTTGGTTTCTGCGTCGAGAATCTTATACTTCTTGATGAAGTTGATGATGAGCTGTGAGATAAGCTTGTTGACGCGCTCGTCGTTGGTCCAGCGGGCAAGCTGGATACCGGTGTAGTCCAGCGGAGTCAGAGCGGCCTCGGTGAACTTCTCACCCTTGGCAATCACCTCTGCGCCCATGTAGTCCTTGACGCCCTGAGACTTGAGGTCCTTAGTCAGCTCAAGCAGCTTATCAATAAGGATAGCCTTGAGGTCATCAACCTTTGAGTTGAATTCCTCGTCAATCTTCGGCAGACGTACCTTGTCCTCCATCTTCTGCTGACGGGTCTTGATGGCACGGCTGAACAGTTTCTTGTCAATGATAGTACCGCTGAGCGAGGGGCTTGCCTTCAGTGAAGCATCCTTCACGTCACCGGCCTTGTCGCCGAAGATGGCGCGAAGCAGCTTCTCTTCAGGTGAAGGATCGCTCTCGCCCTTCGGGGTGATCTTACCGATGAGGATGTCACCGGGCAGGACCTGAGCGCCGACGCGGATAATACCGTTCTCATCCAAGTCCTTAGTAGCCTCTTCGCTGACGTTGGGGATGTCGGAAGTGAGTTCCTCGACACCACGCTTGGTCTCGCGTACTTCCAGACTGAACTCCTCAACATGTACGCTGGTGAGGATATCCTCGCGGACGACACGCTCATTGAGCACGATAGCGTCCTCATAGTTGTAACCTTTCCAAGGCATATAAGCTACGAGGAGGTTCTTACCCAGAGCCAGCTCGCCGTTCTGCGTGCTGTAACCCTCGGTGAGGATGTCGCCGAACTTGACGCGCTGTCCCTTCTCGCAGATGGGTCGCAGGTCGATAGTCATGTTCTGGTTCGTGCGGCGGAACTTCGGGATGCGGTATTCCTTAAGAGCCGGCTCGAAGCTTACGAACTCCTCGTCCTCAGTGCGGTCGTAGAGGATGCGGATAGTAGTTGAATCCACATATTCCACGATACCGTCGCCCTCGGCTGTAATCATAGTGCGGCTGTCCTCGCAGACCTGCTTCTCTATGCCGGTGCCGACAATCGGAGCCTCGGTGCGGAGCAAAGGTACTGCCTGACGCATCATGTTGGATCCCATCAGGGCGCGGTGAGCATCATCGTGCTCCAGGAACGGGATAAGAGAGGCGGCGATGGAGGCAATCTGCTGAGGAGCCACGTCCATAAGATCTACTTCGGTGGGAGGAACGACTGGGTAGTCGTCATCCTGACGGCACTTCACGACCTTGCGGATGAAGGTACCGTCCTCGCGCAGAGGAGCATTACCCTGTCCGATGATGAGGTTCTCCTCCTCCTCGGCTGTGAAATAGCTTATGCCTTCGGGCGTGAGATCCACCACACCGTTGTTCACCTTGCGGTAAGGAGTGGAGATAAAGCCCAGCTCATTGATCTTGGCATAGACACAGAGCGAGGAGATAAGACCGATGTTAGGTCCTTCAGGAGACTCGATCGGGCAGAGACGTCCGTAGTGGGTATAGTGTACGTCACGCACCTCGAAGCCTGCACGCTCGCGGCTCAGACCGCCGGGGCCGAGGGCCGAGAGACGGCGCTTGTGAGTGACCTCGGCAAGCGGGTTGGTCTGATCCATGAACTGGCTCAGTGCGTTCGTTCCGAAGAACGAGTTGATGACGCTGGAGATGGTCTTGGCATTGATGAGGTCGGTGGGTGTGAACACCTCGTTGTCACGGACGTTCATGCGCTCGCGGATAGTGCGGCTCATACGCGCCAGACCGATGGCGAACTGGTTGGAAAGCTGCTCACCCACCGTGCGTACGCGACGGTTGGAGAGGTGGTCGATATCATCCACCTGAGCCTTGGAGTTCACCAGCTCGATAAGATATTTAATAATATGTATAATGTCCTCGCGGGTGAGCACGCGCACGTCGGGAGCTGTGTCCAGTCCGAGCTTGCGGTTGATGCGGTAGCGGCCCACGTCGCCGAGATCATAACGTTTCTCTGAGAAGAACAGGTTCTGGATGGCTTCGCGTGCGCTCTGGTCGTCGGCGGGGTCTGCGTTACGCAGCTGACGATAGATGTAAAGCACGGCTTCCTTCTCGCTGTTGGAGGGGTCCTTGGCGAGGGTATTGAAGATGATGCTGTAGTCGCTGGCGTCGGCATCCTCCCTGTGGATTAGCACGTGACTGACACCGCTGTTGACAATCTCTTCGATATGTTCCTCGTCCAGCACGGTCTCGCGCTCCATGATGACCTCGTTACGCTCGATAGATACCACTTCGCCGGTGTCCTCGTCCACGAAGTCCTCAACCCAGCTCTTCAAGACGCGGGCAGCGAGCTTGCGTCCGACATATTTCTTGAGGCCGGTCTTCGTCACCTTCACGTCCTCTGCCAGATTGAAGATCTCGAGGATGTCCTTGTCGTTCTCGAAACCGATGGCACGCAACAGGGTCGTTACGGGCAACTTCTTCTTACGGTCGATGTAAGCATACATCACGTTGTTGATGTCGGTGGCAAACTCTATCCACGAGCCCTTGAAGGGGATAATACGTGCGCTGTAGAGCTGCGAACCGTTGGCATGCACGCTTGAACCAAAGAACACACCGGGAGAGCGGTGCAACTGGGAAACCACAACACGCTCGGCACCGTTGATAATAAATGTGCCGTTAGCTGTCATGTATGGGATCGGGCCGAGGAACACATCCTGGATGACGGTTCCGAAATCCTCGTGGTCGGGGTCTGTGCAATAGAGTTTCAGCTTGGCCTTCAAGGGCACGGCGTATGTGAGGCCGCGTTCGAGGCACTCCTCTATTGAGTAACGGGGCGGGTCGATATAATAGTCAAGAAACTCCAGGACGAAGTTGTTGCGCGTGTCGGCGATGGGGAAGTTCTCGGAGAACACCTTGTAGAGGCCATCGTTCTTGCGCTTCTCTGGGGGAGTGTCAAGCTGCAGGAAGTCGTTGAACGACTTAAGCTGCACCTCCAGGAAATCCGGGAAGGGCATCGGCTTCTTCACCGAAGCGAAATTGACTCTTTGGTTTACGATGTTTGCCATTAGGAGATTATTTGTGATGTATAGTAGTGAATGATGCTATGAGACGCAAAAAGTAGAGGACTCCCTACCAGAGAGTTCTCTACCCTATTGTATCCGAGTCGGATGGGATGCTTACTTGAGCTCGATTTCAGCTCCAGCCTCTTCGAGGGTCTTCTTCAGAGCCTCAGCGTCAGCCTTAGGCATGCCCTCCTTCAGGGTGCTGGGAGCACCGTCAACGAGTTCCTTAGCTTCCTTCAGGCCAAGACCGCAAGCTTCCTTAACGGCCTTAACGACCTGCAGCTTAGCAGCACCTGCGCTCTTGAGGATGACGTTAAAGTCAGTCTTCTCCTCAGCAGCAGCCTCAGCGCCACCTGCAGCGGGACCAGCAGCAACAGCAACTGCAGCTGCGGCGGGTTCGATACCATACTCCTCCTTGAGGATGGTTGCCAACTCATTTACTTCCTTCACTGTCAAGTTAACCAACTCTTCAGCGATTGCTTTCAAATCTGCCATATTATTCTTAGATTTTTTGTTTGTTTAATGGTTGAATAAATTTGTTTATTCGGCCTTTTCGCCGAGAGTCTTTAGCACACCGTGGATGGTGTTGGCACCAGACTGAAGTGCAGAAACGACGTTCTTGGCGGGCGACTGCAGCAGAGCCACAATCTCGGCAATAACCTCGCTCTTGCTCTTGATAGCGCACAGGGCTTCGAGCTGGTCAGCTCCTACATAGAAGCCTTCCTCGGCATAAGCGCCCTTCAGCGCGGGAATTGTTTCCTTACCCTTGACGAAATCCTTCAGCATCTTGGCAGGCTGGTTAGCAACCTGCGTGAAGAGTACTGCGGTGGTTCCCTTGAGGGTCTCATAGAGGGGCGAGAAGTCAATGTTACTTGCCTCGAAAGCCTTGTGGAGCAGAGTGTTCTTCACCACAACCATCTTGATCTCGTTCTTGAAGCAAGTGCGACGCATGGAGCTGGTGCGTGCGGCATCCATTCCCGTTACGTCAACGAGATAGAAGTGGGGATAGGCTTTGAGCTGTTCGCCCAGTTGTTCAATGATAACGCCTTTATCTTCTTTTCTCATGATAGCAAGCTTTTAGTGGGTTATACTTCCTCACAAGCCTTCGGGTCGAGTTTGATACCCTGGCTCATGGTACTTGAAAGATAAATGCTCTTGATATAAGTGCCCTTGGCGGCAGCGGGCTTCAGTTTGATGATAGTGGCGATGAACTCCTTGGCGTTCTCGGCAATCTTCTGTGCGGAGAAGGACACCTTGCCAATGGAAGCATGCACAATACCGGTCTTATCGACCTTGAAGTCAATCTTACCCTGCTTTACCTCGCGAACAGCCTTGGCCACATCCATGGTCACAGTACCGCTCTTGGGGTTAGGCATGAGGCCGCGCGGACCGAGAACACGGCCCAGAGCACCAATCTTACCCATGATGGAAGGCATAGTGATGATGACATCAACGTCTGTCCATCCACCCTTGATTTTTTCAATATACTCGTCGAGTCCTACGTAGTCGGCACCAGCCTCCTTGGCTGCGGCCTCCTGGTCGGGAGTGCAGAGGCAGAGCACGCGAGTCACCTTGCCCGTTCCGTTGGGCAGTGAGACGACGCCGCGCACCATCTGGTTGGCCTTGCGGGGGTCAACGCCCAGTCGCACATCGATATCCACGGAAGCGTCGAACTTGGTCGTGGTGATTTCCTTGACCAGTTCAGCGGCCTCCTTGAGGGTGTAGAATTTCCCAGCCTCAATCTTCTCGGCGACCAGTCTCTGATTTTTTGTCAGTTTACTCATTGTTTCTGAAGATTTAAAAATTAAGCGGGGAAGTCACCCTTCACGGTGATACCCATGCTACGAGCTGTTCCTGCGACCAACTTCATGGCAGACTCAACTGTGAAGCAGTTCAAGTCAGGCATCTTATCGGTGGCTATTTCCCGCACCTGGTCCCAAGTCACGCTTGCTACCTTCTTGCGGTTAGGCTCTGCACTGCCACCCTTCACCTTGGCTGCCTCCATGAGCTGAATAGCCACAGGGGGAGTCTTCACTACGAAATCGTAACTCTTATCGGTGTAGTAGGTGATAACAACAGGGAGTACCTTGCCGGCCTTGTCCTGCGTCCTGGCATTGAAAGCCTTGCAGAAATCCATGATGTTTATACCCTTGGAACCGAGAGCCGGTCCTACTGGGGGCGATGGATTGGCTGCGCCTCCTTTAATCTGCAATTTGATTAATCCAGCAACTTCTTTAGCCATTTTAATGATTCATTATAAGTGATTGTATGTGAGGAGCGGGCGCGTAACATTCGCCTATTCCTTCACGACTTGCATAAAACCGAGCTCGAGCGGTGTCTTACGCCCGAAGATCTTGACAGACACTTTCAGCTTCTTCTTCTCGTCATTCACTTCCTCAACAATGGCATCGAAGCCACTGAAGGGACCGTCGGAGACCTTGACGGCATCGCCTACGACGTAGGGGATGGGCACATCTACGGGCACGTCGGCCAGTTCGTCAATCGTTCCGAGCAGAGCTTTAATCTCGTTCGGGCGGATGGGCATAGGCACAGACGTAGCTTTTGTTTCTCCGAGGAATCCAAGCACGTTGGGCGTGTAGCGCAACATAGCCTGGACTGCTTCATCCATCTGACATTCTACCAACACATAACCGCCCACCAGCAGTGGACGTTCCTTTAAGACACGCTTACCGTTGCGGTTCACGTAAATCTTCTCAGTGGGGATAAGCACCTGTGAGAGCTTCGTGCCATAGTCGCCCTGGGCGTTCTGGGCCTCGATGTACTCCTTCACCTTGCCTTCCTTCCCCGAGATGGCACGCAGCACGTACCATTTCATTGCTGATTCAGCCATAGTGAGGTGTTCAGTTAGGATAGATGAATTCCATCAGATGTTGGAAAGCGAAATCCATGACGAAAACTACCACCGCGATGAGTAGGGAAGCGGTTAGAACAACAATCGCGGAGTTAAACAGTTCTGAGCGTGTAGGCCAAGTGGTCTTATGCGCTAGTTCTTCGTATGATTCCTTGCAGTAATTGTAAAATCTCTTAAACATATATGTCTTTCTTTTGTAGCACGGGAAGAGAGGCTCGAACTCCCGACACCTGGTTTTGGAGACCAGTGCTCTACCAACTGAGCTATTCCCGTAAATTAAGCCCCCGCCCAAAAACGGGGGCTTTTATTTTTTATTTTCTTAGATTTTCTTAGGATATCCTAGGAAAGCCTAGGGATGCCTAGGATTGCCTAGGAACTCCTAGAAACCTAGTCTTAATCGTCGAGGATCTCGGTGATCTGGCCAGAGCCAACGGTGCGGCCACCTTCGCGGATAGCGAAACGCAGACCTACGTTCAGGGCGACGGCGTAGATGAGCTCAACCTTGATCTCCACGTTGTCACCAGGCATCACCATCTCAGTGCCCTCGGGGAGATGAATCTCACCGGTGCAGTCCATGGTGCGGAGGTAGAACTGAGGACGATACTTGTTACCGAACGGAGTGTGACGGCCACCCTCTTCCTTCTTCAGCACATAGATAGAAGCCTTGAATTTCTTGTGGGGCTTGATAACACCCGGGTGGGTGATAACCATACCGCGCTTAACCTCGTTCTTGTCGATACCACGGAGGAGCAGACCTACGTTATCGCCAGCCTCACCCTCGTCGAGGATCTTGCGGAACATCTCAACACCAGTGATGACAGACTTCTTGTCCTCACCAAGGCCCAGGATCTGAACCTCGTCGCCGACCTTAACGACACCAGTCTCGATACGACCGGTAGCCACGGTGCCACGACCAGTGATGGAGAACACGTCCTCAACAGGCATCAGGAAGGGCTTCTCAACGTCGCGAACGGGCTCCTGAATCCAGTTGTCAACAGCGTCCATGAGTTCCATAATCTTGTCTTCCCACTTCTTAACGCCGTTCAGGGCGCCGAGTGCAGAACCACGGATGAACGGGGTGTCCTCTTCGAACTCATACTGAGCGAGAAGCTCCTGCATCTCCATCTCAACGAGCTCGAGCATCTCCTCGTCCTCGACCATGTCGCACTTGTTCAGGAACACAACGAGACGGGGAACGTTCACCTGACGGGCGAGCAGGATGTGCTCACGGGTCTGAGGCATAGGACCGTCAGTTGCAGCAACAACGATAATTGCACCGTCCATCTGGGCAGCACCAGTTACCATGTTCTTCACATAGTCGGCGTGACCCGGGCAGTCAACGTGAGCGTAGTGACGCTTAGCGGTCTCGTACTCTACGTGAGCGGTGTTGATAGTAATACCGCGCTCCTTCTCTTCGGGAGCGTTGTCAATCTGGTCGAAGCTCTTCACCTCAGAGAGGCCCTGCTTTGCCAGAACGGTGGTGATGGCAGCGGTAAGAGTGGTCTTACCGTGGTCAACGTGGCCGATGGTACCGATGTTGACATGCGGCTTAGTTCTTTCGAATTTTTCTTTAGCCATAGCGGTTTTTTCAGTTTTTATAAGTTATATGAATGAATAATCTCTGTTTGTTTTTAACGCCAAGAACGCCTTGGAGCTGCTTCCGAGAGTTGAACTCGGGACCTCATCCTTACCAAGGATGCGCTCTACCACTGAGCTAAAGCAGCAACATTTTGGCGTCTGACCATTAGGAGCTTTGCTTTAAGAGCGCTCCTGAGCTCTTTTGAGCGGAAGACGGGGCTCAAACCCGCGACCCCCAGCTTGGAAGGCTAGTGCTCTATCGACTGAGCTACTTCCGCATCATAATCCCCGCTCAGTCAGGCACTTAAGGTCGCCCCTCCGCACCCTCTTTGCCGGGATTTTACTTCCTTCGCAGCCGCCTTTTCAGGCAACAGACCTCCGAAAGCGGCTGCAAAGGTAGGTCATTAATTTGGAACCGCAAAACTTTTTGGCAGTTTTTTAATGGTTCTGATGTTTTTCTTTTGATTTTTGCACTTGCTTGAGCAGTGCTTCCATGCAGTTGTCTATTGCTTCTTCGAAAGTGTCGCACACCTTTTCCACGTAACATTCGCCAGCGCGGATGGCTACTTCCTTATTCATAGCCGTCTCGGGTTTGACTACTTTTAATGACACCTCTACCTTTCTTATTTCGTCGCTGAATTTCTCGAGTTTGCCCACCTTCTTGTAGATGAAGTCTTGCAGCTTCTCGGTGGCTTCGAATCGGATGGCCTGAATCTTGATTTCCATAGTCGCTTGTTTTAATGGTTTTAAGTTTGGTTATGCCCTTGGATGGGCTTCGCGATAGATTTTCTTTAGCTCCTCGAATGTGGTGTGAGTGTAGATCTCCGTGGTGGAGAGCCGCTCGTGTCCCAGCAGTTCCTTTACGGATTCGAGGTCGGCGTGATGATTTAGCATCGTTGTGGCAAACGTGTGCCTCAGTACATGCGGGCTGCGCTTGTGTAGGGTGGTCACGGTGGAGAGCCGTTCCTTGACGATCTGTCTCACCTTCCAGGTCTGCATACGTCCGCCCTTGCGTCCGATGAAGAAGGCGCCGGTATCCGCACCGCAGATTTTCGCCCTTTCCCCTATATATATATTAATAAGGTATAGGAGCTCGTCCCCGAAGGGCACTATGCGCTGCTTGTTTCCCTTGCCTGTCACCTTAATCGTGAGAGCCTGCACGCTGACATCGTCCATATCCAGTCCTATGAGTTCGCTCAGGCGGATGCCCGTAGAGTAGAACATGGTGATGATGAGCTTGTCGCGGCAGCCTTCGAAGTCGTTGCTCCATGCCTCGTCGTTGTCCAGCAGGCGGTCCATGTCCGCTTCTCTTACGAACGAGGGGAGCACGCGCTCCTTCTTCGGCGTCTGCAGCAGATGCACCGGGTCGCGGCTTACGTGTCCGCGTCTGAGCAGGAACTTGTAGCATGACCGCAGGGCGGCAACCCGCCTCTGCACGGACGAGGCCTTATGTCCCCGTTCCATCATATCCACCACCCAGCCTCTGGCTACATCTGTGTCGATGGTCTCCCAGCTAAGGTCATTGTCAAGCCCCTTGAAATACGACTCGAACGCTTCCAAGTCGCGTCTGTATGCATCGATGGTTTTCTCCGACGCATTGCGCTCAAAACGCATGTAATCAAGGAAGGCCTGGAGCATTTTTCACCTCTTTTACCGTTTTCACGTCGCGAATATAGAGGTTTTTTCTGATACGGCCAAACTTTTTCAGCTTTTTTATTCTTCTACTTGGCGCAACTTCTGTACATACACGGCGTGCTCCATCGCCAGACGCTTCTTCACGGAGGGCTTGTCATACTGCTGACGGCGACGGAGTTCCTTCACCACACCAGTCTTCTCAAACTTGCGCTTGAACTTCTTCAGCGCTCTTTCGATGTTCTCGCCTTCCTTTACGGGTACTACGATCATTTTGTTGATAATTAAGGGTTTATAAATAAGTCTCTATGCACCACCCCCGCAAAAGGGGCAAATGCGGGTGCAAAGGTACACATAATTAATTAATTAGCAAAGAAATCCGCTATTTTTTTATTATTCAAGTTTCGCATTTGCTCAACATCCTTGTAGTTAAGAAGTTAAGAAGTTATCGCTTCACTCGCCCTACGGGCTGTAGTTAAGCCGTTACTCTTGCGGCTGATTTTACACTCTTCGACATTTGGCTTAACTTCTTTAACTACTGACTACTTAACTACTTCAGAAAGTTGTGTTTATTATAAGCACCCCCTTTAGCCCCATTAGACCCAGCCGCCCCATCAAACCCGGTCGTTATTACGTTATAACGTTATTTCGTTATTACGATCGGGCGGCTTTAGATCTTTCGTTTAACCGTTATTCGTTTTATCGAAGTCATTTTATGGCCGCCTATAACTATAAACAAGTTTCGTATTTGCTCATCTTCTTGGTAGTTATGAAGTTAAGTAGTTATCGCTTCGCTCACCCTACGGGCAGTAGTTAAGCCGTTACTCTTGAGTCCGATTTCTCTGCTCTTTGACATTTGGCTTAACTTCTTTAACTTCTGACTTCTTAACTACTTCAGAAAGTTGAATAACTATATTTAACAGTTCCGGAGGCCCATAACGCTTGCACAAATGAGGAATTTTTTATACCTTTGCGGCGTGAAACAAACAGTTCACCAGTCTTCTCTTAGAGGGCAAAAGCAGATAAAATCCACGCCAAGGATTTTATAATCCACGGCAAGAATTGACCATTCCAAGGCAAGATTTTAATAATCCACGCCTTGGATTTTATTTTTCCCCTATATCAAAAGGATTTGCCATCTGGGTCTAATTGATTTCCCATCAGCATCGAAGACATTCTCTATCGGCATAGAAGAATTTTTACACCTTGAACGAAGTAATTCTGCCACTTCTTCAAAAAGTCCTTCCACCGTCTTTGAAGAAAAAATCTACCCATTCTAAAGAAAATTTATTCCTTCTTCGAAGAAAAATTATTCCCTTCCTGAAGAAGTATCATTTCCTATGCCGAAGAGGCCGCAGACCTTTACTGAAGAGACAATCAGACCATTTTTGGCAAAAATTTGCAAAAAAGTTCGGCGAATTGTTTCAAAGCCGCACGGGAAGCGACTTTCGACGCATCCCAGACGCTAAACAAGGCCATTTTTTGATATAAAACAAGAAAAATTAACTAAATGCTGAATTTTTTACCGAATTAATTTGGCCGTTCAGCAAAAACTGCGTACATTTGTACCCATTTGAGACAACGCGCGCGCCATATTTATAATCTTCGCGCACGTGCTTAGCGAAGCAGGAAAAATTAAATAACAAAACGAAAATGCTGACATTCAACAACTTACACAAAAACTTCGAGCTTCTGACAAGAACAATCTTGGCAGCAGCTCTCCTTTTGACTGTCAGCACAATTTCCGCAGCGCCCCGCCCAGTAAAGAAAAATGCCCCGTACAGCTTGACCACAGAAGTGAAGGGACTGCCCGATGCAGCCTACCTGCCGCTCGACCCCAGCACGCCGATGGCCGCCGTAGAGGATATCACTTTGGACGCCCTCGACTACGACGAATACCCATTTGTACGCTATGTCGATGAAGGGCAGGACGTGAGCCTCATCAAAATCTCAGACGAAGACTTCCTGCGAAAGGCCGGCCGCGTGGTGTTCCGCGTGAACCGCTTCAACGTGTTCACCAACGACTCGCTGCTGACGCTTCTGGAGAAGGAGGTTATCCCCATCGTGAACCGCGACAGCCTGCAGCTGGTTCGTATGGTAATCCGAGGCGCCGCCTCACCCGAAGGCCCCTACCTCAACAACAAGATGCTGGGTGAGCACCGTCTGGACACCCTCTCCAACTTCTTCCGTTCACGTCTGAAATTCCCGGTTAAGGACGAGGTTTATACTGCCGAGGTAGTCATCGAGGACTACAGTCTGCTCTGCACCATGATGCGAATGGCCAACGACCCAGACTACTTCCGCGTACAGATGATCTGCAACCGTATCCTCGGCACTCCCGCTACGGTTTCGCCTGCGGTGACGAAGAAGCAGTCCGACGCCCTGAAGCGCGAGCTGAAGGAGGCCGACGGCGGACGGCTCTGGAAACGCCTCCTGAAGGATTACTTCCCCGAACTGCGTGCCGCCCGTATGCTGCTCTTCTTCCAGAAATATGCACCCGAACCCGAGGAGGAACCCGATGTGATGGTTATGAACCGTCAGCCCGAGGTGCCGCAGACCGCCTCCGGAGTGCAGACTCCGCCAGTAGTTCTGCCGCCGGCGCCCATCTACCGGCGCGAGCTTATGTCGGTGAAGACGAACCTGCTGGCCTACGGAGCCTACGTCCCTGGCTACGACAAGTGGTGCCCGATGCCGAACATAGCCATAGAGTTCTACCCCCTGCACGGGCATTTCACCTTCGGATTCTCGCTCGACCACCCCTGGTGGCAAGACTACTGGGGACACAAATACTTCCAGATCCGCAACTACCAGTTCGAGACCCGCTTCTACACCCGCTCCGGCGACATCAGCCGGCGCAAGCCTGGTGAGGGAGCGGCGTTCCGCGGTTTTTACCTCTCGGCATACGTCCACGGCGGACGCTTCGGCATCTGCTTCGATGAGAGCCGCGGATGGGTCGGCGAGGGAGTCGGCGGCGGAATCGGACTCGGATATGTGGTGCCCCTGGGCAAGAAAGGCCACTGGCGGCTGGAATTCGCAGCCCAAGCCGGCTACTTCACCTGCAAGTACGACCCCTACCGCTTCGAGAACCCCATCAACCCCGCATACATCGACCACCTCTATTATTATAAGTGGACAGGCAAACCCGCGGACTTCAAGAAACGCCAGTACCGCTTCAACTGGATCGGCCCCACCGACCTGAGCATCAACCTCTCCTGGGATATAATCTACAGAAAGAAGAAAGTAACAGAGAAATACTGGCCAACAACAGCCCCAGAGCTCCCACAAACCCCACAAACCCCACAAACCCCATAAGCCCCATAAGCCCCATAACCCCATAACCCCCATAAGCCCCATAAGCCCCATAAAAGAACAAACATGAGATCAATAAGTCACATACTCCAGAGCATTCCGCTCCGCTCCCTCACCGGGAGAGGCGGCTGGGATCGTCTCCGCACGTGGAGTCGTGAGCTTATTGCGTCTCTCATGTTCTTCGCCCTCTGCGCCACAACCCTCTCCTCCTGTCTGCCCGAGCCGCCGCTCCATCTCTATGACAAGGCAGAGCCAGAGTTCGAAATCCCCATCGTCGATCTCGACCTCCAGGTCTATTGGGACTACGAGATAGCCTTCGGCATCACATTAGACTGGCGTATGGAGTGGTACTACGGATGGGACGAGGAGGACAAGCGGCTCTTCGGCGAGCTGGGCTACACCGAGCCGAACGAGTTCTATCTGAACCGCTACTACACCGGCGATATTATGTACGGACCGCGCCTCAACCTGCTCTCATCAATAGTCGTGGGTAAACACTTTCAGGCGAAATACGACTGGGGCTTCTGGAACCTACTCTGCTGGAACAACATCAAGACCATCGACGGCGTGCAGAGCATCATCTTCGACGAAAGCACCACCACGGACACCGTCACCGCCCGCACGAACATGAGTATGAACCCATCGCGCTACAACGCACCGCGCTACACACGCTCCTTCTACGAGCCCGAGCCCCTCTTCTCCGCCTTCGAACGAGGCATCGAGATCAACCAGAACCTCGACGGATTCGAATACGATGCTGTGCGCAACGTATGGGTAAAGAGGCTCGACATGGAACTGAAACCGCTCACATATATATATCTGACACAGATAATCCTGCATAACAACAACGGACGCGTCACCGCCATCGACGGTATCGGAAACCTCTCCGGTATGGCGCGCTCCACCGTGCTTAACGACGGTACATCCGGCAGCGACGCCATCACCGTCACCTACAACCAGCGCATGAAGAAAGGAATACCCTACGTGCCCTACGGCGTGCAGATAGACTCCACCGCCGCACCCGTGGTTAATCCCGAGCTGGTAGATGTCATCGGAGGACGACTGCTCACTTTCGGAATGTGCGAGCAGAATGCCAACAAGATTAAGAGGTACGAGGATGTCCGCGACAAGGAGAAGCACTACATGGACGTGAATATGCAGTTCTACAACGGTATGGACTCCGTCCTCGTCTTCGACGTCACCGATCAGGTGCGCCATCGCTGGAAAGGCGGCGTGCTCACCATAGAGCTGAACATGGACACCGTGCCGATTCCGGTTCGAAAAGGCGGCTCCGGCTTCAACGCCGTAGTCAAGGACTTCGAGGACGGCGGTACCTGGGAATTTGATATGTAACGAGATTTAAGGATATCACGATTTTACGATTTTACGATTTTACGATTTCACGATTTCACAATTTCACAATTTTACGATTTCACGATTTTACGATTAAACGGTATTACGATATAACGGAACAACGATATAACAACATTTCATTAATATATATAGAGAAACAAAACAAATTTTTTAACCAATTTATTTCCATTATGAAAACAAAGTATTTATTCCTCGCAGCCCTGGGTTTAGTAACCCTCGCAAGCTGCACCAGCGACGACCTCGTAGTTCAAGGTCCCGCTGACAACATGGGCGAAGAGACTCCAATCATCTTCAGCTCTCTGAGCAAGGGTGTGACACGTTCCGACTTCATTGGCGCAGACGCTGCCGAAAAGCTCGACAACAAGTTCGTAGTCTCCGCTAAGAAGGGTTCTTCAACTGCTGCCACCGATGGCAAGATTGTCTTCGACAACTATCTTGTTGAGTATGCAGAGAACACTGCCAACACCACCGAGTCCAACATGGCCAACTGGGAGTATGTAGGCAAAGGCATCATCCCGCACGCTGCCGACCACGGTATCGTCAGCCAGACCATCAAGTACTGGGACTACAGCCAGCCTCAGTATGACTTCATCGCATGGAGCACAGGTTCCAAGGAAGCCGTTTACAAAGAAGCAGATCTCGTTGATGGCAAGGTCCTCGTAAGCGCCATCAACCCCAATGCCACCGCTAGTGAAGCCGTCACCTTCACGGGTAAAGCCGCTGACCTGTCAGAGGTCTTCATCTCTGACCTCACCACCGTGAAGAAGGCAAAGTATGGCGACAACCCCGTTGAGATGAAGTTCCGTCAGCTCGGTACCAAGGTTCGTATCGGTATCTACGAGACGATTCCTGGCTACAGCGTTCGCAATGTGAAGTTCTATACCACCGGCGCTGTTCTGACAAATCCCGCTACACAGATTGTTAACAATGCTACCATCTTCTCAGCTGGAGCTGACATCTACACCGAAGGCACCTATACTGTGACCTATCCTTCTGTTGATGGCACTACTGCTGACAACAACCAGGCTCACGTAACCTTTGCTCCAAAGGCCGGTGTAGAGCAGACAACCATCGTGGACTGGGGCGGTTTGAACTACACCATTGCTGAGAAAGGCGAGAAGACTGCCGGCAAGGTATTCCTTGGCCGTACTTCCAACACAGCTTCTTTAGCAGGTAATGCTGATGACAACTACTACGTTATTTACCTGCCCAATGAGACAGGTGCTAACCTCAACCTGCGTGTTGACTTCACGCTGGAGGCTATCGATGGCGGTGGCGAGACCATCGAGGTAAAGAATGCCAAGGCTCAGGTGCCCAGCATCTACACCAAATGGCAACCGGGCTTTGCCTACACTTATCTCTTCAAGATCTCCGACAAGACCAATGGCCGCACAGGTGTCTATGATCCCACTCAGGCAGATGATGCCACCGTCAACAGCGATCCCGCCGGCCTCTACCCCATCACCTTCGACGCTGTCGTCGTGAACGCCGAGGACAACGACAAGACACAGGAGACAATCACGACTGTGATGACTCCCAGCATTACCACCTATCAGAGTGGCTCTACAGTTATCGACAACAATGAATATACAACACTAACGCCCGATCCAAGCAAGGGTATCACAGGTGATATCTATGTGACAGTTAACGAAAACAATGCAACTGTAAAACTAACAGGAAAGGCTAACGTCTATAGCATCCCTGCAGGTAAGACCGAGGCAGAAGTCGTTGACGCGCTGCAGATGCGGGATGACAATGCTGAAGCTGGTACTATCAAAGGCCGCAGCGGTCTGGTGCTGACTGAAGTTACATGCAAATTGATTGGCAGAGTTAACTATGGTGTTGATGGAAATTCGATTATTGTCGGAGCAGATAAGGTTGCATATTTCACTCCTACTGCCAACACTACTTATGCTTTCGTATATACGAAGACAACTCCAACTGCAGCCAATGATGTTGAAAAGTATCAGGCTCTGAACTGGGATAATTTCGCGACCGGCCAGACCAAGTATCGCTATGAATATAAAGCAGCTACCACAACGGATGCTCAGAAGGGTGTGAAGTACTTCTTGCGCTCAGGTGATACAGCTCCTTACACATATACATTGCAGACTCCCTTCATCGGCCAGGGCGTTAACAACCTTTACCTTGATGCTGCCGGCAACACCATTGCAAAAGGCTATGCAGCAACAAGTACCACTTACTACTATACCACCGACAATGGTAAGACTTACAAGGCTGCTCACAATGTAGCTTATGCAGATTTTGGAGCAGGAACCGGCACTGCTGCCGACCTCTTCACCTTCGATGGCTCTGACTACACACCAAAGGATCCTACTAAAACAGATCCTACCGAGTTCGACGGTGTAGCCCTCTACCAGCGTACTGGTGCAGGAACTACTGAAAGCCCCTATGTTTACACCTACTGCGTCATCCTGCCGCAGCAGACAACAGGCTGGTTTGAGCTCGACACTACCAATTATGTCGTAGCTGACGAGACTGCTAAGGTTGTAGGTCAGACCTACTTCGACAAGTATATTAAGAACGATGGTGAATACTACACCAAGGTCATCAAGGTTCAGTAAACCACATTACAGGCCAGATGGGGTTCGACTCCCCGTCTGGTCACAAAACAGTCAAACAAACTGAATTAACACATTTATTAATTTTATAACAATGAAGACTATGAAAAAGTATCTCTTCTTCGCAGCCGCTATCACGGTGATGGCCAGCTGCACCAGCGACACTCTCGTAAACGGGGACAGCGAATACCTCGTAAACGGTGGTGATGCCAATCAAATCGTGTTCAGCACCTCTACTGCTGGACAAACCCGTGCCGATATTGTTGGCTCTGCAGCCGCCGACCTTCTCGGCAATGGCTTCTATGTCGTCGGTACAAAAGGCTCTGAGGAGGAAAAGAATCCTTCCGAAACACTTGTGTTTGACAACTATCTGGTAAACTATGATGTAAACACCGCTGGTACCACAGAGTCTAACACTGCAAACTGGGAGTATGTTGGTGTAACACCAGGAACTGGTTCTTATACCAATTGGGTAAAGTTGTCTGATCTTAATACCCAGACTATCAAGTATTGGGATTATGCTGAGACACAATACGACTTCCTTGCGTTCTCAACGGGTAAGAAAAAGGCTGTCTCAAAGAATGACCTTTCAGAAGCCACCGCTACCACAGATGATGATGTTGCTGATGGTGAAATTGGTGTTACAAAAATGGCGTATGGTGAAAATCTTAAAAACGGTGCTACAGCCTATACTTTCTATATTCCAACCATCGACGCTCTCAAGAATGCCTACATTACAGATGTAATTACAGTAACAAAGGCAAACTATGGCAAGGAAGTTCAGCTGCAGTTCAAGAACCTTGGTTCCAAGATTCGTTTAGCTCTTTATGAGACAGTTCCAGGATACTCTGTAAAAGACGTTAAGTTCTATACTACAGTGGGTGCAGCAACTCCTACAGATCTTGGAAAAGAAACTTCTACAACTGCAGCCTTGATTACTGCTGATGAAACAAATGGTTTCTCAACCAGAGGTACTGCCGTTGTTTCTTTCCCAAAAGTTGGTTCAGAGAATTCTGGTAATGGCAACTACAAGAAGGCGTCTGTTTCTGTGACTCCAGTAGCACCAGCAACGGCAACCCTTTCTCAGACATTTGGTACACTCGATAATTTCCAAGATAAAGAAAGGGATGAGGCTGCTGGCACAATCTATCTCGGTCGTAATATTACTCAAGCTACTTATGCAGGTAATTCCGCAGTAGGTTATTATCAGGTAGTATTTCCTGTAACTTCAAGTTCTCCTCTTACCCTTCGTGTAGATTACACGCTGGTGCCCATCGATGGTGCTGCTGAGACAATCAAAGTTAAGGGTGCTAAGGCTGTAGTTCCTTCCACTTATACTGTTTGGCAGCCGAACTACGCTTACACATACATCTTCAAGATCTCTGACAACACCAATGGTTGGACTGGAACTACCGCAGAGGATGCTGGCTTGTTCCCCATTACCTTTGATGCTGTTGTAGCAGAAATCAAGGATGTGTCTGGTGAGCAGACAACTGTTACAACGGTTGCAACTCCGAGTATCACAACTTATCAACAGGGACATGACCACGCAAACAAGGATGAATACTCAAAGACTACACCAGATGATAAGGATATCTATGTTCAGGTTATGGACAACGCACTTGCACCAGCTGTATTAGTTGGTACTGGCTCTAGTACAAAACCTCTTCTGAATGCAACAAGCCCATTCACGGCCTCACTTCTGTATGCAGTCACATCATCTGGTAAGACATATAGTACCCAGCCCGCTGGTTGGCCTAAAGGTTATTACACCGATGCTGCTTGCAATACAGAAGCAAGTGGAACCTTCTCAACATCCACAACTTACTATAAGCGCAGTACTGAGGCAGACGTAATGGATGCACTCGAAAATCAAGCTTCTGTTGATGGTAGTGGAAATATCACAGGACGTAATGGCGTTATCCTTACTAAGAACTCAAATATTAATGCTAATGTTGAATCTATTGTGAATGGAGTTGATGACAAGGCTATCCCAGTAACTGCTGGTCATGCAGCAAAACTGGATATAAGCGCTCTTTCCGCAGGCACTTATGCTTATGTCTATGACTACTCCACTGCAAAGACAACAAAGACATTCTATCAGCCTACGGGCCAAACAACAGGTACTATCGCTGATCAAACAAAATATATCACACTGGATAAATTGAAAGATATAACTGCTACGACATCAGGTTCTGAGGCTGCAGATGATGGTTACATCTACTTCTCAAAGACTACCACAGACGGAACAAATTACACTTATTCATATTATAGTGTAGATGGCAAAACTGAGAATCTTCCTGCAGGTTTGCTTAAAGTCAGCAAAAGCACAGACCTCTTAACAAGCAATGGAAGCGCCACTGTTACAGATGGTGATTTCATCTTTGCAATTTACACACGTAACACTGGTAGCTACGCAGTTAAGGTTATCAAGATTGTAGCCTAATCCTCTTCAGAGACCTAATGAACTTGGTTTCAAGATTAAAGCCTACCCCCTACCCCTCCTCAGGGAGGGGAGAAGGGGAAAGATAAAATCCAAGCTCGTCGGGGTTCGACTCCCCGGCGGGCTACAAAGAAAAAAGAAAGAAGAAAAGCCCACCCCCGCCCCCTCCCTGGGGAGGGGAGAAGGAGCAGAAAAAAGAGGCCGGTGCCTCGATAAAGTTAAAACGTTAAAGAGTTAAAAAGTTAGAACTATAGACAGACATGGAAATGTCCAAAGATGAAAAGAATATAAGGAACAGTACACATTAATTAATAATGATAAAGAAAAAGTTATTCATAGCAGCAACGGCGCTGTTGGCACTTGTAAGTTGCACCAGCGACACCTACTTGGGAGACCAGGAGGCGCTGAGGGGAGATGTACCCATCAGCTTCGACATGAGTTCCCCCGCGCTGACGAGGACTGACAAGGCAGGCGGCGAGGCTGCGAGCGATCTGAATAATAACTTTGTGGTGTTTGGTTATAAGACTATGAGCGACGACTCAAAGCAGACCGTATTCACCAACTACCAGGCCAAATATGTTGCCAACACCGCTTACACCACAGCCTCGAACTCTGCAAACTGGGAGTATGTAGGCTACAAGAACCTGGCTGCCGACATGAAAGAGCACGAGGGTGTAGCCGCATTCTCAGCCAAAACAGAAAGCGGTCTGGCAAATGAAGCAGCCATAGACCAGACCATAAAGTACTGGGACTTCAGCGCCACGAACTATAAGTTCTACGCTTACTCTCTCGGAACTGGCAAGACGGGCTCGCCCATCACCTGGGCCAACGCCTCCCTAATGAGCAACAACGACACCTATACTCTCCAAGGCGACCAAGAGCAGCTGTCCGCCTGCTATATCAGCGAACTGCTGACTGTTGACAACCCGAGCGGATCCACCCCGACAGAGGTGAACCTGCGCTTCCTCACGATCAAGTCGAAGCTGCAGCTGGGCTTCTATGAGACTATCCCCGGCTACTCTGTGAAGAATCTGAAGTTCTATGCGACTTCTGGCGCTGGTTCTTCTACTACAACCCCGGCCCTGTATCAAGATTATACGGCACCCGCCGAACCAACTCTCCCCAAGGCTGGCACCTATACCGTCACCTTCGATGAGAACGGCAAGCCCCAGCTGGCTTGGGCTGCCGCAAAATCTGAAGGCACACAGGAGAATGTAACGTTCGATGCAATTGCTACAGATGAGCTGAAGACAAGGGAATATAAAGAAATAGAGATTACACCAGGCGAGAAGCTGTATCTCGGCCGCTCCTCAAACACAGCCAGCATGACAGCCGTTAAGGAGGTCCTCCCATACGCAGTTGGAGCAGACCTGACCCTGAAGGTTGACTACACGCTGGTGTCACGCGACAACTCAGGCGAGACCATCAAGGCCGTTGGTGCCACAGCTGTTGTCCCCGCAGCCTTCACCCAGTGGAAGCCTAACTACAAATACACCTATCTGTTTAAGATCAGCGACAAGTCAAATCCGCTGATCGGTGGTGTAGAAGGCCTCTACCCCATCACCCTCGACGCCGTTGTAGCAGCAGAGCAAGGCGGCTCGCAGGAAACCATCACCACCATCAGCGAGCCCAGCATCACCACCTACGCCAAGGAATCGGCTGTGCTGAGCGATAATGAGTACAAGACGGGCAACAATATTTACGCAGTAGTCGAAGACTATGCGAGCAATCCTACTCTGACAGTCGGCACCAATGCCAAGCTCTACTTCGTAACTCTGGAGGCTGAGGCTGATCAGGAGATCACCGAGCTTTCTGTTGGTAACGCTCTTGTCAACGGAACGCCGAACGCAACCGATAAGACTTGGACTGTCACCGATGCTTCGTCTAAGAAGATGGTTGTTACCGATACCGAGGCATCTCTGCTCACAGCCTTCACCTCGATTCCGGCAGAAGACTCTCCCACAGGTATAGCCATCACAGTTAAGGGTGCTAAGTTCACACCTGCTGTTAAATATGTAGCTGTCGAAAGCGGCAAGACCCTTACAAACGGAGCAAAATACTACACCTCTGATGCAGGTGCTGGTGAATTCACCTCTGACGGTACAGGAGTTGCTGATGGCACCAACTACTTCAGAAAGACATCTGAGGCTACAGGTTCATACGTAATTGAGTATTCAAGAAACGCTCAAGGTGGTAATCCTTACATTCAGGCAACAGGAAACTTTGTTACCGGCACAAAGTATTATACTGATGATACGGGTGAAACAGAAGTTGACACCTCTGGATTTACAGAAGTAAGTACCGACGTAAGTACATACTATATCGCTAATCCGGAATACAAGCCCGCAGTCAAGATCTACAAGGTCTTAAGGGTTGTACCTGCACCCTAACCTCAAACGAAAGTTAATAAAGCATTATGGCAATATACGAAGGATATAAGAAACTGATTAGCCTCATAGGACTTATAGCACTTATAAGTCTTGTGACCTCGTGCCGCAACTCCCGCGAGGAGGTTGAGCCGACTCAGGAACCCGAGCCTGCAGGTGTTGCCATAACCTTCAGCGGACTGGAAAGCGATGAGCTGGAGCAGACCGCAGGTGTGAAGGGAACCAGAGCCGGGCAACCACTGAGCAACCTGGGCATCCTGAAATTCAGAGTGTGGGGTTACAAGAACATGAGCTATGACCCCGGCACCGGCTCCTACGAGAGCCCGCAGCTGGTGTTCCCGGGCTACACCGTGAATTACAAGGATGGCAGCGCCGCCTCAACAACCACGAACACCAACGGCTGGGAGTATGTGGCACAGCAGGAAAGCGGCGACGACCAGCAGACCATCAAGTACTGGGACTTCAACGCCAACGCCTATCGCTATTATGCTGTGACAGGAACGGCTGCGGCTGACGCTGACGACCTGGCGGCAAATCCGTCCAAATATCTGGGTGACGATCCCAAATTACCCACAACTTTCACCTTCGCAGCCGATGCCTCGCCGGAGATGAAGACGGTTGGCACAGACAAAGTGGTCGATAAGGATGCTACTGCCCTAAAGTACGCACGCACCCCCTTCTTCACCAAGCTGTGGTTCAGCGACGGCAATCCCGAGAACTATCCTGAACAGGAGTTCGGCAAGCCGGTACAGCTGGAATTCATGAAGCCTTTCGCGCGCGTACGATTCATATTTATATACGCGTACCCGCGCGAAGGTATCCTACTCGAGAACAAATGCTTCAAGCCGACCACCGACTATGACCCCGACCTAACTAAACCCGTCGGCATCGTCCGCAAGGGAACAGTGACCATCTCCTACCCGCTGTCAGGCACATACAACCGCGTGAAGTTTGAATCCATGACGCCTGACGGCACAGCAAAGCAGTTAGAGGCTTTCACCGTGGATGCTGACCCCGAGGACGACAGCAAGGTCTATCCCGACGATGTGCCGGAGGGCTGGTATCTGGTGCTCCCCAACATGAACCAGGAAAGCTACACGCTCAGCGTTACCATCAACAAAAAAACCAAAGAGTGTGTTGTTCCAAAGGAACTTATGCAGTGGTATCCCGGCTACAGCTACACCTACATATTTAAGGTCACCGACGAGGGCGGCATAGAAATAGAATGGGTTGACGCCGCCGTCAGGCCGTGGACAGAGACAGAAAAGACGTACAACGTGTATAATTGGTAAGGCCGCCTATAATCCCCCGGCGGGGGTTAAAAGGTTAAAAAGTTAAAAGATTAAAACGTCGAATAAACGATTAAACGGTATAACGATATAACGAAATGACGATAATAGAAAAAATAAGGCTAATGACCTTGATGGGCTTCATGGGACTCGTGGGACTCGTGACTTCTTGCACCTCTGAGGAGATCGAGGAGCCCGAGAAGACGAGCGTGCCTGTGGAGGTGCAGGGGTACATGGCTAACCATCAGGAGACGTTCACTGTTACCAGAGGATGGCAGCCGCCAACGACTCCTACTCCTGGCTTCACACTCTATGACGCCACAAAATCTATCATCGGAATAAGCTTCACGCAGGACAATAAGGATCCTATTTACGGCCACTTCTGGAGAAGCAGCGGCAAGTGGCGCACGCTCATAGATATCAAGACATCAGAGACATTCTATCTCTACGGCTATATCCCTCACAACACAGGCGTTTCATTCGAGGTGACGGACAAAGATGGTAAGAAGGCCAAGTTCAGCGAAGGTGCCGTGATGCATCTCAATAACCTGCCTACCATCACACCAGAGGATCTCTGCATAGTCGTGGGAGCAAAGAACGGAAAGGATGACTACAAAGCATCCGGCGACTACACCGTAACAGGTCTGCAACAAGGGGACTTCAGTTACGAGGCCAAGGCCATGGGCGAAAACCCCAAAGGCAACTATGTCTTCCTGCTCTTCGACCACCTCTACTCCGCCCTGCGTCTCAGAATCAGAGTCGATGGAGATTACAACAAGCTGCGTACCATCAAGCTGAAAAAGATACAACTGCAGACCAGCACCGACGCAGGTCTCACAAAGAGAAAGACCAACGTGACCATAACGCTTAATAAGACAACGGACGAGAGCTCGCCCATAGCGTTAGACGAGTTCGGAAATGAGTTGATTGAATTCACGCCCGTAGGCACATTAACGAGCGACAGCGTCGTATTCTCGTCGAAAGACGGCCATCTGCTGACCACTGATTATCAGCCGTTCCAGAGCCATTTTATGCCGAAAGGCGTCACCAAGCTCATCGTGACCAGCACATACGATATCTATGACAAGGATACATCTGTAAACCCCGACGGCAACCTCGTCCGCAAGGACTGCAAGGCAACGAACATTATCCAGCTCAACAAGATCGTGGACCGTTTCACAGAGACAAAACGAGGGTACAGATACACCCTCAACATGACCATACAACCCACCTACCTGTATATGCTTTCCGAACCCGATCTGGACAGCCCGACGGTAGAGATGTCTGAGTAAGGCTTCGAATAAACGATATAACGTGATAACGATATAACGACATGATTATAAAACGACATATAAGCCTCCTAATCCTGACGATTATAGTCACCGGCTTGGCCAACGCCCAGATCAAGGTTGGCGGCAATGTGTATGGCGGTGGCAACCAGGGCGATGTCAAAGGCAGCACGCGCGTGAACGTCTATTCGGGCGACATCGGTGCCGTGGAGAGTCGCACAGACGAGACGACGCCCATAGAGAACCCGAAGGGTAAGCTGTTCGGCGGTGCCCGTATGGCCAACGTGGGCGGCAACACCTTCGTGAACATCGACGGCGAGAACGCCAGCGGCTATGTGCTCATCAACCAAGTCTATGGCGGCAATGACATCGCCGGCACCATCGGTGAGAACAAGAGCGCAGAGAAAGTCGTGCCCTCGGAGCTGACAGCCATCAAGAGTGATCCAGCCGATGCCGACCCCAAGAAGAACGCTGTTGACAACACCTTCAACAGCTATGTCCGCATCTCCACCAAGATGCCGGCCACTCCCGAATATTATTCGGCCGCTGAGGTCGCCGCAGCAGCTGATTATCCCGAGAATCCCGCCTGGAATAAAACCCCGGACAAAGATCTCAAGCCCGATCCTACAGGCGAGAAGATCTATATCGGCCAGCTCTTCGGCGGCGGCAACGGTGACTACTTCTACAACAACAACGGCGGCACACATGAGATCTACCGCTCAGAAGCAGACTTCGAAGCGAGCCAGCTTCCTATTGCCACTTCCACAACGGACTTCATCTTCCCGGAGCAGAAGAAGACCTATCTCGAGGTGTTAGGCGGCTCCATCGTGTATGGCTACGGCGGCGGCAACAGCGCCACCGTGAAGGAGCAGACCATCATCCACGTGGATAACCCCAGCCTGGTGACCAACCATATCTTCATCAATAAAAGTTCTTGGTTGGAGGATAAAACTGCCACAGCAGCCA
>Ga0310691_10002204_pt1 | contig 26744 bp, 25 predicted proteins | sample 176DNAGHGlowgp2_FD_203887 | JGI IMG/M metagenome (GOLD analysis project Ga0310691, IMG submission 203887) | Sheep rumen microbial communities from Palmerston North, Manawatu-Wanganui, New Zealand - 1766 DNA GHGlow gp2 (v2) (version 2) | ecosystem: Host-associated > Mammals > Digestive system >... | reverse complement strand
TGTTCGATGGCATACCTCTTAACAAGATGTCAGTGTCAATGACAATGAACGGTGCCGTTCTCCCCATCCTGGCCTTCTACATCGTATCAGGTCTGGAGCAGGGTGCCACACTCGAGGAGTTGCAGGGTACTATCCAGAACGATATCCTCAAGGAGTTCATGGTGCGTAACACCTATATATATCCGCCCAAGTTCTCCATGAAGATCATCGCCGACATATTCGAATATACATCACAGAATATGCCCAAGTTCAACTCAATATCAATCTCCGGTTACCACATGCAGGAGGCAGGTGCCACCGCCGATATCGAGTTGGCTTACACTCTGGCCGACGGTATGGAGTATCTGCGTGCAGGTATCAACGCCGGCATGAACATCGATACATTCGCACCGCGTCTGTCATTCTTCTGGGCCATCGGTACCAACCATTTCATGGAGATTGCCAAGATGCGTGCAGCCCGTCTGCTCTGGGCCAAGATAACCAAGAGCTTCGGCGCCAAGAACCCCAAGTCAATGGCTCTGCGTACACACTGCCAGACTTCAGGTTGGTCACTCACCGAGCAGGATCCGTTCAACAACGTTGGCCGTACCTGCATCGAGGCTATGGCAGCAGCCCTGGGTCACACCCAGTCTCTGCACACCAACGCTCTGGACGAGGCCATAGCACTTCCTACCGATTTCAGTGCACGTATTGCCCGTAACACCCAGATCTACATCCAGGAGGAGACCAACATATGCCGTGAGGTCGATCCGTGGGCAGGCTCATACTACATTGAGTCACTGACCAACGAGATTGCCCACAAGGCATGGGAGCACATCCAGGAGATCGAGAAGCTGGGCGGTATGGCCAAGGCCATCGAGACCGGTCTGCCCAAGATGCGTATCGAGGAGGCTGCAGCCCGCACACAGGCCCGCATCGACTCAGGCGTTCAGACCATCGTAGGTACCAACAAGTACCGTCTGGACCACGAGGATCCCATCGATATCCTTGAGGTCGATAACACCGCCGTACGTAACCAGCAGATTGAGCGCTTAAAGCAGCTCCGCGCTAACCGCAACGAGGCCGATGTACAGAAGGCTCTTGATGCCATCACCAAGTGCGTTGAGACCGGTCAGGGCAACCTGCTTGCTCTTGCTGTCGAGGCCGCCAAGGTACGTGCATCACTGGGTGAGATTTCCTACGCCTGCGAGAAGGTCGTGGGCCGTTACAAAGCAGTAATCAGAACAATATCAGGCGTGTATTCATCAGAAAGCAAGAAAGACGCAGACTTTGAGAGAGCCTGCCAGCTTACAGCAGAGTTCGCAAAGAAGGAGGGCCGTCAGCCCCGTATCATGATTGCCAAGATGGGTCAGGACGGTCACGACCGCGGCGCCAAGGTTGTAGCCACCGGTTACGCCGACTGCGGTTTTGACGTTGATATGGGTCCGCTCTTCCAGACTCCTGCCGAGTCTGCCCGCGAGGCCGTTGAGAACGATGTCCATGTACTTGGCGTCTCATCACTTGCCGCAGGTCACAAGACTCTGGTTCCGCAGGTGATTGAGGAACTCAAGAAACTGGGCCGTGAGGATATCCTGGTAATCGTGGGCGGCGTTATCCCCGCACAGGACTATGACTTCCTCTACAAGGCAGGTGCAGCCGCCATATTCGGCCCCGGCACCAGCGTAGCCAAGGCCGCTTGCCAGATCATGGAACTGCTCCTGGCTGAGTAATTCCAATTGAAAATTGAAAATTGAGAATTGAGAATTGCCATCCGGGCGGTTCTCAATTCTTTTTTATGGCCATACCTCTCACCACAAGCCATATAATCCACATTTCCTGCAAGTATGGCATCAAAAAGCCCCTTTTTCCCCGTTTTTCCGGCCATACTTGCAAAAAATCGCCCCCACAACCATTCTATTCCAATGTATGGCCACTAAACTTAATTAGATTTGCAATTGTCATGAATAGAATTGAGTTACAGAAGAGACTTGATTCGATAGGAGTTCCGCGGAACTACTATTGCCTGAAAGATTTTGATTTTCCATATGGTTTTCTTGAGGGTTATGTGTTGAGTAACACATCAAATCAATGGGAGTCTTATCTGATAAATGAGAGAGGGTCAAAAAAAGATATTCAACTGTTTGAGAACGAAGCTGACGCATGTGAGTATTTCTTTTCAAAAGTCTCTGCGTATTGGGATGAGGGCAAACATTTGTGGAGTCGGAATCAAGATATTGATGATCTGATATCGGCTTATCATAATATAATAAATGTCATTTTCCGATGGACAGGACGTTTAATGGTGAAAGGTAAACTGTATCCCGTAACAAATAGTTTTGACCGATTTCTGGCATACGTCACAAGGAAAGAGTCACAAGCCTCCGTTTCACAAAGCACCGAAGGCAGTACGTATATCACTATTAAACTGGGAGTCCAGACCATTGTCATTCATGAACAGAACGGCAAATTGTATGTAGTCAACAACTTTAACAAGTTCATCAGTGGTCTTGCCATATTGGACAGTGTACCTGAGGCATGCATCGTAGCATATGATTTCTTGATGAATTGGCGTTCTCAGACACAATAGTATCGTTTCCCTGTGTCATGAACAAGTTTCAGATTTTTCATTATCTTTGCCACAAACAGTTATAAAACTATAATATTATGGAAACCAAAACCACTAAAAACACCTCAAAAAAGAGGAAGAAGATGACCCCTGAAGAGAGGAGAGCCATCAAGGCTACTATTGTACCACAAAACAGGAGTATGAAATCATTTGTTGAACATCTTGGAGAAGTATGGGTTAAAGATCCAATGCTGTTGTTATGAGATATTTACTTGATACCAATATCTTCATATACCTGAGCAATGACGTTAGGGATTCCTCTCATATCAAGTGATACACGCTTTCCCTACTATACCCGCCAAGGACTCAACCTTATCTTTAACGAGAAATAGTACCGAAGGTGACAGCTTACTATCCCCTTCAATCTGAGCACTGCTTAGTACTTTTTTAGGAGGATGGTTTTCAAGTCATCCTCTTTTTCTCATTTAGTCACCGGGAAACGCTAATTGCAACGGGATTGCAACGCTTTTTGCTTGGATTGAGATGATGGGGAGGCATACATTTGCAGCAGAAACAAATGTATGCTGTTATGAATAAAATGGTTTTGGTATTTGCGTTGGCCCTGCTGGCGGGAACTTCGGTCTCATCGGCCAAGAATAAAAGACAATCGGATTTGGTTGTATCGGTAACTCCCGGATCTGTAACATTCAGTGTTGAGGATGTCAAGATTGCAAAGGATCTTCTGCCTGTCATGAACGGTAAGGATTTGGCCCTAAACTGGCTTGAATGGTCTGAAAGGGATTCTTATTTGGGTTCAAGTTTTGCCGATATGACATTGGTGGATGGCGGTGACAACCCTTTCTTCTCAATGGTTTGTCTGGCTTATGCACATCACAGACCCATTATCCTCACGCCCGATGCCATGTGGATATTGATATGCCATGGTTTTTCACAGTATGTAAATCATGAACCTGATAAGTTCAGGGACTATCTTGTAAGCCATCAAGGCAAGGAAACGCTGCTTATCCAGACGTCTCCGGAAACTACTTCGGAACAGAAGGTTGAGAAGTTTGCCTCTCTGATAGGCAAAGAGACAAAAGGAGATTTGGCGGAGGTGATGACGTGCAATTTCTCAACTACAGGTATGGTTGAGCGCATGGTATCACAGATTGTAATGATGGATGCCGTAAAACCTTATTTTGATTATGTTGAATTTCTGATAGGTTGCGGTATCCCGAGTGTTACGCTTGAGGGTACTCCCGATGACTGGAAACTTTTACGTGAAAAGACACGCAAATTGGGCGAATTCGGAGTTAGTGAGTGGACCGACAGGCTGGACCCCATATTGGAGCAGTTCGTTGCCGCATCCGAAGGTATGCCTGATGCCGACTTCTGGTGGGATATGGCCATAAAGGGGCGTCCCTGGAATTTCCATCTCCTGGAAGTAGCCGGCGGATGTGGCTCACCTGCAGGTGAACCCACCAAATTTGACGGATGGTTCCTTGAGTTCATTCCGTTTGATGCCAACTGGTCGCGCCCCAAAAAGATTGCGTATGACCATAATCTGATTCCCCTCATGACCAGTGTTCCCATTATTCAATATGTTGATGACGGAGCGGGTAATTGCTTAGGTATCAATGCTCTTGAACTGCGTGCCGGGATTGTAGGCCTTTCACAGGACAATGAGACCAAGGCGTTACGTCCCGAGATAGGCTGGCTGGTAAGGAATGACTCTACAATAGAGTTTGATAAGGATGATGTTCGCGATAAGGTGGCTCAAGCTACTTCAATGAGTGGTGATGATGTGGTAATCAAACAAGCCGTAAAATGGCAGGATAGCAAGCATGGGAAAAGCAGGAGAATAGGCACAAGCCTGCGCAAGGACAGGAAGTACATTGGTTCCGGTTTTACAGTTATAGGTGACTTCGCTCACGAACGCGAACTGCAACTGTCGGAATTTGAGGGTTGGGGTGTCTCAGTGAGATACATAGAATGGTAAGACCTACACAAAAGGAAGTCTGACTCAATCCGAGTCAACCTTTTTTAGGGAAACGCAATTTGCAACGGTTTTGCAACGCCTATTTGCTTTAATTGTTAGTGTCCTAACATTACTTTTGTCCAACAAATACAGTTGGCAATATGAAAATCAGGACCATAAGAATCTGCATTTACAAGGGATGGAGCTTTATAATATGCAGTGTGTCGCTGCTATTGCTGTCAATAATCACTAATACAGCAAAGGCATCAGTTTTACCCTCCATTCCCATCCAAGCTAATACAAGTGATACAATACCTAATAAGAATGTGGATGCAGTGGCTGACACTATAAATCATCCGGATACCTTGTCAATATCAAGATTGACAATAAAAGAAACAAATACTGTCGTCAAGGTTGAAAAAATCAATGATTCTATAGCCGATCTTATTTCGTTAATCGATGTCGAAGAATTTGCCTGTGCTTATGGTCCCCCATCTGTCATCTATAAACATAGACCCATAAGGAGATTCATCAATTGGATTAAATACAAAATAAGAGTACTTTAAATTATAATCCCGTATGAAAAGGTTAATTGCTGTATTATCATTCGCTCTGCTGGTCGCGGCCTGCAGCAGTACACGCGGCAATCTGTTGAGCAGGATTGAGTATCATGATGATGAGGTTTTTGAGCGTGAAGAGTATCATTATACAGATGGTGAGCTTGCTCTGGTTACCCGTGTCATTTATTTCAACAACACTCCTGATTCCTCTTGGACAGAGTATGAAATCAGGCGCAACGGTCAGACTATCGATACTATTGAAACAATCAACAGCATCAAAAGGAAGATAAAGAGCAGCGACGGAACCATAAGATCTTATAACCTTGTAGGAGATGAATGGAAAGAGAAATCCTTCAGGAAAAGAGATGAAAAAGGAGGGGATATAACAGAAAACGCAGTTCTTGTATATGATAAAAAAGGCAGAATCCTTAGCAGGGAATTATATGACCCGGATGAGACTGATGACGATCATCCTACATTCATTACAGATACATATAAATATATCGGTAGAGGTAAAGTAATAAGGATAGAGAGCAAAAAAGAATACCGCGACGGCGGTTATCATAATGAGCCAATCCGGAAATACATAGAAAAGTATAAAAACGGATTAAGGACTAAGGTCGTAGCCTATATGATGAAGGACGGCAAGTTCCATAAACAGAGTGTGAACACGTGGAAATATGATTTCAGCGCAAGGGTTCCACTCAAATCTTTCGCTTATAGTCCCAGTGACTACCTGATTTTCAGGAGACCTTCTCAAAAAACCATTTGGACCTATGAAAAGTAAACTACATACTATATTATTCCTATCGGCTTTCTGCTTTGTATCGGCTGTCAGTCTTGATGTAATGGCTCAGGATTTCCTGGAGCCCAGCGACCGCTTTATGGGCAATAATAAAGACGGCAATTCGCAGAATCAATATGACAATGAGGTCGTAAAGGATTTGTTTCCTCAAGAGTGGTCAATTGGTTATTTTGCTTCACCCTCTTTATCAGGCCAGTACGGCATATTCCTTATAAGGGACAATGATGGCCCCATGCTGGTGTACAACAGGTTCAAGAGCAATTATTCTGTCTCTAGGCGTGGGCGTAGTAAAAAGGAGGAAAACGTAAAGGTATCCAGTGATACCGTAAGAATAAGCACTGAAGAAGCAGACCGCCTGACTGCAATCATTACCGATGCCATTGACAAGGCTGTCAAGCCCAATGGGCTTGGTAGATTAGTCTTTGATGGAACGACTTACTTTTTCATGTTTCCCGATAAGATGGCCAAAACCTGTTCTCCCGAAAAGAACACGAATTGCTATAATCTGGTGGAGGAGTTTGAGAACCAAAAGAAACTGTTTGGTGACGAACCATTTCTGGAGCTCTCCTAAATTCGTCAGTCTTTCTCTTGTATCCCAATAATCGGATTACTTTTGCAAAGAAACCACTATATTTAAATTTTTGAGTATCTTTGTCATATCTGATACCAATAGAGTCGTATTCCTTCTTGACCATTGGTGTCAGAAGGGATTTTTTATTCCAAAAATTTGAACTTGTTCACTAATTAGTTATCTTTGCCTCATATGAAAAATGAAAATAATCTGACTCCGATTGAAGACCTCATTACGGAGGATTTTGGAGCCATTGGAACTCCGGGACGTGAACAGTTCGATATGGAGTGTGATGCTTTCATTATAGGTGAGCAGCTTAAGGATGAACGTCTCAGGGCGGGGCTAACCCAAGAGCAACTTGCTGACAAGATAGGAACTAAGAAGAGTTTTATCTCAAGAGTAGAGAGAGGACACGCTGACATTCAACTTTCCACACTGGTAAAATTATTTCAGGGGCTTGGTCGGAAAGTAAGTGTGAGGGTTATTTGATATACAATCTGACTTATGATAGTATGTATAGCTGAGAAGCCCAGCGTGGCAAAGGATATTGCCGATGTGCTGGGCGCCAAGACAAAACACGACGGGTACATTGAGGGTAACGGTTATCAGGTAACCTGGACCTTCGGACATTTGTGTACCCTTAAGGAGCCCCATGACTACACACAGAACTGGAAGAACTGGAGCCTGGGCAGCCTGCCTATGATTCCGCCCCGGTTCGGTATCAAACTGATTGAGGATAAGGGAATTGAGAAACAGTTCAAGATAATTGAGTCACTCATGCAGAAGGCCGATGGCATTATCAACTGCGGTGATGCCGGCCAGGAGGGTGAGCTCATTCAGCGCTGGGTGATGCAGAAAGCCGGCGCCAAATGCCCGGTAAAGCGCTTATGGATATCGTCACTTACTGAGGAATCCATACGTGAGGGATTCAGCCACCTGCAGGACCAGGATGCATTCAAATCACTCTACGAGGCCGGCCTGTGCCGCGCCATAGGTGACTGGCTTCTGGGCATGAACGCCACCCGCCTGTACACCATAAAGTACCGCAACGGCAATAACCGCGGAGTGCTCTCAATAGGCCGAGTTCAGACCCCCACCCTGGCACTGGTTGTAAACCGCCAGAAGGAAATTGACAACTTCAAGCCCGAGCAGTACTGGGAACTCAAGACCGTCTATCGTGACACCACCTTTTCATATACAAAAGGCAAGTTCACCAAGATAGAGGACGGCCAGGCACTGCTGGAAGAGATCCGCCCCCTCAATTTTGTCATAACCGATGTAACCCGCAAGGAAGGCAAGGATTTTGCCCCGCGTCTGTTTGACCTCACATCGCTGCAGGTGGAGTGCAACCGCAAATACGGGTATTCGGCCGATGACACCCTTAAGACTATCCAGTCACTCTACGAAAAGAAGATAACCACATACCCGCGTGTGGATACCACGTTCCTGAGCGATGATATCTACCCCAAATGCCCAGGCATACTCAAGGGGCTGAAGGATTACGCCCAGTTCACCGCCCCGCTTGAGGGTACAAAACTGCCCAAATCCAAGAAGGTGTTTGACAACAGCAAGGTGACCGATCACCATGCCATAATCCCCACCGGAGTCTACCCCAACAACCTGAGCCAGCAGGAGCGCGCAGTATTTGACCTGATAGCCCGCCGCTTTATCGCCGTCTTCTACCCCGACTGCCTCTACGCCCAGACCACGGTCCTTGGCAAGGCCGGCCGCGCCGAGTTCAAGACCACGGGCCGCGAGATCCTGAAACCAGGCTGGCGCGTACTCTTTGACAAGGAAAAGACCGATGAAAAGGCCGATGATGACGAACGCATACTCCCCCAGTTCACCGTCGATGAAAGTGGGCCCCACCTGCCTGAACTCCAGGAAAAGTGGACCACCCCGCCCAAGCCCTACACCGAGGCCACCCTGCTGCGTGCAATGGAAACCGCCGGCAAACTGGTAAATGATGAGGAACTGCGTGACGCAATGAAGGAGAACGGCATAGGCCGCCCTTCAACCCGCGCCGCAATCATCGAGACCTTATATAAACGCGGGTACATGCGTAAGGAGAAGAAGAACCTCTATCCCACGCCCACGGGCATCGGCCTCATAGACCTTATCCATGAGGAGCTGCTCAAGAGCGCCGAGCTTACGGGAATCTGGGAGAAACGCCTGCGCGAGATAGAGCGAGGCAAATACCAGCCCGCCCAGTTCATGGAAGAACTCAAGCAGATGGTCACCACCCTTGTACATGATGTTCTTGCAGATAATTCTTCAAGACTTTGAATATTTTTTGATTTTTCGCATAAGGAATCAGGAGTTTTGGGTACTAATTGTATGATAGAACTCCAAAACAGATGGACAAAAGAGAATTAGAATTCACCAAAACGGTCCGGGAATACCGTAAGACTATCTATACGGTATGCTATTTCTTCTCGGACAATCCTACTGAAGTTGATGACCTTTTCCAGGAGGTGCTTATCAGCCTCTGGAAGAGTTTTGCCAAGTTCCGCGGGGATTGCAGCCCCAAGACGTGGATTTGGCAGGTAAGCCTAAACACCTGTTGCAATCTTGACCGCAACAGGAAAAAGCTTGTGCCTACCATTCCGTTGGTCATTGACAAGGAGGTTTTGAGTGATTCCGATGAAGTTGGCCAGCAGATCAAGTTTATGTATAACAGGATCAATAAACTTGAACTGCTTGACCGCGCCGTAATCCTTCTGTGGTTGGAGAGTATGAGTTATGATGAGATTGCAGCGATAGTGGGTATTTCCACCTCGGCTGTTACCGGCAGGCTGTTCCGCATAAAGGAGCAACTCAAATCTATGTCTAACAATTAATATCCGAAAGCTATGAAACAGAATATGGATGATCTCAAGGAACTTGAGGAGCTCAAGACCACATACAACCTGCTTGAACAGCGTCTCGACGGCCAGGAGATAGTGTCCGATAAGCAACTGCACGAAGTCATGGAACGCCGTCTGATCAACATCAACAGATATCTCAAGACTACACTGATTGCACTCAATCTGATTGCGACACCCCTGTTCGCCCTGTTCCTGTATCTTGTAAGGGACCTGACAGTAGAGAATATCATCGGCCTTATCCTTATGTGGACCGTCTCTTTGGTATTCGGAATCCTGTTTTACAGGAAAACCAGTAGAACCTATTATGCGGGCTGGGATATCACGACTATCTGCAATCAGGATGCCAAGTACCAGAAACTCCTGAAATGGTACAATATCGTAACATGCATGTTCTGGATGGCCTACACCTCTCTGAGATCATTGTTTACCGTTCACGACATGGCAGAGTTCATAGTCTGGCTGATAATTATGGCACTGTTAGCCGGCGCAAGTTTTGTCGGTTTAAAATTGGGAAAAGCCATCAACCGCAGAATGCCCACTGATCCCGAAACAGGTTTACGCCAAAGCCCCAAATGGCTCAATGCAGCAATAATTATTATAACTTTAGCATTGGCAGTATTTTATGTAATAACCAAAAGATAATTTCAGGCAAACTCAAAAAAAATTGCATTTTCTCTGAAAGGAATCTGAGGGTTCGGATACTAATTGTATGAACGAACTCCAAAAAACAGATGGATAATTTAGAGTTAGAATTCACAAAAATGGTCCGTGAGCACCGTAAGACAATATATACGGTATGCTACTTTTTCTCGGACAATCCGACAGAAGTCGATGACCTTTTCCAGGAAGTGTTGGTAAATCTATGGAAAAGTTATCCCAAGTTCCGTGGCGACAGCAGTGTCAAGACCTGGGTCTGGCGCGTCAGCCTGAACACATGCTGTGCCATAAACAGGGCCGATAAGCGGAGAGTGCCAACAGTCCCGCTTGGCATCGACAAGGATCTTCTAGTCAGCGACAACGATCAGTCTAGCGCGCAGATCAAGATGCTGTATGACAGGATCAACAAGTTGGAGGTTTTTGACCGCGCCATTATCCTTCTGTGGTTGGAGAGTATGAGTTATGATGAGATTGCAGCCATTGTAGGCCTGACCACATCGGCCGTTACAAGCAGGCTGTTCCGCATCAAGGAGCAACTCAAATCAATGTCTAACAATTAAACCGTTAATCCTATGACAGACAATACTTTCAACCTCGACGAACTCAACGAGCTGAAGCAGGCTTATCAGCTTATTGATGAGAAACTGGACGGCAAGGAGATTGTAACTCCCGAGCAGATCCGCACCGTCACCCTCAAGAACATAGGTTTCTTCAAGACAGTATTCAAGAGAGACGTCACATGGTCAACTCTTGCATTCGTGCCTATCGCTATCCTGTATCTTGTATTAAACAATTTATATACAGTCAAATCTCTGAGTATCCTGTGTATATATTACGCTATTGATCTTACACTGCGTTTCCTGTTGGTTCGCAGGATGAACCGTGTCGATTTTTCCACACTCGACGTAAAAACGCTCTTGGAAGAGGAGAAGAACTATATGAAAGCCAATGCAGCCATCGCATTTTTTGCATTTGCATTCTGGATTGCATACGGCCTGATTTACTTCAACTACACATTTACAATAATCTACGCAGCATTACTTCTTCTGTTGATTGTTTCCAGGACAAGTTTCTTCAAGAGAAGTGTAATCAGGTCTTTAGCCACTCCAATAGAAGCTGTAGAGATAGGAAAGGGCAGACAGATATTTATATGGTTCTTCTCCATATTACTGATTCTTGTACTTATTCCACTGTCGGTAGGGTACGTCATGGACATAACAGCCAATGGTTTTGATCTGTTCAAGTTCCTGCTCAGAATCGGTTATTTGTTCGCTTACCTTTCCATCATACTCCAAGGCTTATTCCTGAAAAAAATCAGGGGAGGTCAAGCCCCCATAATGACCAAGGTCACTTCAATTTTGGCAATAGTCTGCATCATACTGACAATAATTCCTGCCATCATTATGTATATCAACAACAGCTCGGTAGTATTTACCAATATTTTCCCGGCATTCCTTGCAATAATGGTATTGTATTTGAACACAACCCCCAGAAAACAATGACACAGGGAACTGATCCTTCTGTGCCCAAGTCCAACATAATAATATACAGATATGAAATTTCTTAAATTGTTTGTTTGCATGACAGCCATTGCCATGCTCTTCACAGAGTGTAAGAAAACAGCGTCCTTTGAAAACTATATCTCAATAGCCGACCCCGATGACCGAGAGGAAGTTGCGTTTGAGGATGTGGCAACCGATATAAGTATAGTACCTCTTATCAGCGATGAGCCCATAGGCGGCTGCAACAAAGTCAAGTGTTACGGCTCAATTGTATTGGTACGTGCCGATCAGGACCAGAGCCTGTTCATCTTTGAAGACGGTAAGCAGATAGCACATCTGTGCAAGGTTGGCCGTGGTCGTGGAGAATACACTCGCATAGGTGATTTTGTATACTCTCCCAAGAACAACATCCTTTATATCAAGGGCTCCGCAGGCATTAACACTGTACTTGTCTATTCCTTCCCTGACCTGCAGTTCCTTAGATCATTTGACGGTGGTGACTTTACAGCTTTTGCCGAGCATGACGATTCCACTCTCATCTGCCGAATGACTAATGAAGAGGATCAGAAGTTTGCCGATTATTTCGTCAGCGCAAAAAACGGAGAGAAACTCGCCATAGCAAAAGAAGTAGGCATTACATCCCTGATGTTCAACACCGATATGAATTACTACACTCCCCAGCACAGGATTCTGCTTGAGACAGGCTCTGTCAATACCATATCGGAAGTACCGGCCAGGATAGGTGACAAAGAGAGAATCATACGTCAGTTTGACTTTGGTGACAACAGCGTTCCCGTCAGATTCGATTCAATCAACTATCAAGATGACCCTGAACCTCTGTTGTCTGATTTCATAAATTACATTATAACCAACAGGGATGTAGTCCTGAACATAAACCAGGCCGTTGCGGACAAAGGTTCAGTCTCATTCTGGTACAAGTCCATCGGCAGCCCCCAGGATGTCACATATTGCCGCATCAACGACAACGATGAGATGGTCAGATACTGCGGTTTCAAGGCATCGGGAACAAAAACCGGGCTGTTTGCAACCGGCGTAACTGAAAAAGGTCAGTACGTAACTCTGGTTGAAGGACTCCCCGAGACACTCTTTGATGAGTCCGATGAACGCAGCGAGTTCTCAGCCAAACTGGAGAACACGATGAAAGCTCAAGCCTTCAATAACCCCGTCCTGGTATTTTACAATATAAAATAAAACAATATAGCCGCCCGTTTCACGTTATTACAACAGATGAAACGGACGGCTGCACACCTGATAGTAGCAGCCCTGTGGCTCTTTTGCAGCTGCGGGGCTGAACTCAGTCTGCGCAAGGGTGACCAGCGCTATGCCCTGGGCGAATACACCGAGGCCGCCGCTCTCTACAAGAAAGCCTATGCCGGCACCCCTTCATCCGAGAAGGAACTGCGTGCCCAGACCGCCTTCAAGCTGGCCGAGTGCTACCGCCGCACCAATTATGTGCCACGTGCCCTGGCAGCCTACAAGAACGCTGTCCGATACCACTACCCAGACTCGGTGGTTTACCGTTACCTGGCCGATATGCTCCGACTTGACGGCAAGCCCGCCGAGGCCGAGAAGAACTATCTGATTGCGCTGCAGCATGACTCCACCGATGTGCTGGCACAGAACGGTCTCAAGTCCTGCCGTATGATTCAGGACTGGAAGGACAATCCCACCAGATATATCGTCAAGAAAGATCCCGTACTTAACGGCCGCTACAGTGACTGGTCACCGGTATTCGGCAGCGCCGAGTATGACGTAGTCTACTTTACATCATCCCGCAAGGAGTGCGCAGGCGATGAGATCAACGCCATAACCGGAATGAAAAACTGCGACATATTCGTATCACGAAAGGATGACAAGGGCAACTGGAAAAAGCCGGAACCCGTTCAGGGTGGACTGAACTCGGTTTTTGAGGACGGGAGCTGCGCCCTCAGTCCGGATTTCTCTACGATGTACTACACATATTGCGCATCGGACCCGCAGCTACCCCGCCCCGCAGCTATCTACAAGTCAAGCAGATCGGACGCATCATGGTCTCAGGGCTCCCCGTTCGGAAGTTCCTATGATTCAATATATAACTATGCCCACCCCACTGTATCACCCGACGGGGAGTGGCTCTACTTTGTGTCCGATATGGACGGAGGTTACGGTGGTCTGGACCTTTGGCGCATACCCATAGACGGCCGTCTGATAGGAGCCGAGAACCTGGGACCGGACATCAACACCCCCGGTAACGAGATGTTCCCCATGTTCCGCCGTAACGGAGAACTTTACTTCTCGTCAAACGGTCATCCCGGCATGGGCGGTCTGGACATATTCTGCGCTGTCAGCACCAGTGACACCACCTGGACCGTCACCAACATGGGCACTCCCGTAAACTCGCAGGCCGATGACTTTGGCATGACCTTTGAGGGCGATTACACCCGTGGATTCTTCAGCAGCAACCGTGGCGACGGCCGCGGGCGTGACCATATCTACCGTTTTGAACTTCCCGAGACCGTACACAATATCATCGGCTGGGTCTATGAGAAAGACGGCTATGAACTGCCCGATGCACTGGTCTATCTGATAGGCAATGACGGCACCAACCTTAAACTCAATGTCAGGGAGGACGGATCGTTCACCCAGCGCATCAATCCGGGAGTGAGTTACCTGCTGCTGGGCACCGCCAAGGGCTTTATGAACTACAAGCAGGAGATGACGGCCGACAGTACCAACCAGGACCGCGAATACGTGCTGCAGTTCCCGCTTTCGTCAATATCCAAGCCTGTCATGATAGACAACATCTTCTTTGACTTTAACAGCGCCAACCTGAGAGCCGAATCGGCCCAGTCACTCAACGAACTTGTACAATTGCTCAATGATAATGCCGGCGTAACAATAGAGATAGGTGCCCACTGCGACTATGTAGGCGATGATGACTACAACAAACGACTGTCACAGCAACGTGCCGAGAGTGTTGTTGAGTATCTGATAAAGAACGGAATTGACAGCAAGCGTCTTACCGCCCGCGGATACGGTGAGTCAACACCCGAGACCATAACCAAAAAGATTGCCGAGAAATATGATTTCCTGACCGAGGGCACTCAACTTACCGAAGAATTCATAAAGAGCCTGCCCGATGACCGGCAGGAGATATGCAACCAGCTTAACCGCCGCACCGAGTTCCGCGTGATACGTACCACCTACGGCCTGTTCGGCAGTAAATAATCAGCTGATGGAATTGCGTATCCTCCATTCCTGAGGATACATGTTATTGGCGCGGTTGCCTATGTTCTTGGCAAATCCCAGAGGTATATCCTTATAGGTCAGCAGCACAATGCCGCGCGGCGCATCATCAAGTCTTATGGCATCACAGTGCAGATATGCAAGAGCCTGCTGTCGTGACACCTCAACCCTGTTGAATGCATCACGGTTAAGAGCACTGCTCATGGCAAGAGCGTGAGCCGGAACCCAGTCACGACCCTTCATCACCGCCACCTCAATGCCGGGCACAAGAGCATACAGCTCCTGTCCGGCCTGCCACATATCATCCTTAAGGGCCGATGGCAACGCATACACCGACTCGTTCTTAATGAAGAACTCGTATCCGCCCTCCGGTTTAAGCCAACGCTTGCATTCCGCAGGAACCTTTGAGCCATCACCCCTGAAAGGTCTGCTCTTAAGACTAGCGGCAGCGCCCTCAGGCTTGCGCAGCAGGCAAAGGAAAAAACCCTCACCGCGTGTGCGGTGCTGCATAAAATGGTACACAGGTATATTATCCTCAGTCAGGGAGCCTGCGATATTCCATTTGGGGTCCGGATTCAAATCAACGGCCTCTGCTCCGAACTTGTCCATAATCCAGCGCACATTATCCTCATCCTCCTGGCGGTTAAACGTGCATGTGCTATATATAAGGTATCCGCCGGCCTTGAGTGCAGGCCAGATATCCTCTATTATCTCACGCTGACGTGATGCGCACATCTCAACGTTCCTAACGCTCCAGTCACGGATGGCACCCTCATCCTTACGGAACATACCCTCGCCCGAACAGGGTGCATCCACGGCAATAAGGTCAAACATAAAGCTTGACTCGCCTATCTGCCTGGGAGTATTGCAGGTAACCATCACGCCCGGACGGCCCCACTTGACCATGTTCTCGGCCAGTATCTGGGCACGCCCACGCTGAATCTCGTTCGATATGAGCAGGCTGCCCTCAGGAAGCAACTGAGCCAAAAGGGTTGATTTACCACCGGGGGCTGCACACAGGTCAAGCGCGCAGACAGGACCGCTCACGCATTTCTTCAACGCCTCACACAGGAACATGGATGATGCCTCCTGCACGTAGTAACAGCCCTGATGCAGCAGCGGATCCATCGTGAACTGCGGACGGTGATCCAGATAAACGGCGCGGTCCATCCACTGTACGCGGCCATCGGCCCTACATTCAAGTGACTCAAGTACAAGGTTTTGGGCATCGATAGCCTTGGAATTGAACCTTATGCTAACCTCGGGTTCGGTCTCCAGAGCGGCCAGCAGAGCATCACGCTCGGCAGCCGGTAAGATGTTGATAAATTCCTGCGGTAAAGCCATGCCTTAGTTGAATTATAACGCGAAGGTAAGCCAAAAAATCAGTATATTCGCAGACAATAAAAAGGAAAACTTAATGAAACAGTACCTAGACCTGCTTGACAGAATACTTCGTGAAGGAGTTCAGAAAGGTGACCGCACCGGCACCGGCACACTCAGCGTGTTCGGACACCAGATGCGGTTCAACCTGGAGGAGGGATTCCCGCTCCTGACCACCAAGAAACTGCATCTTAAATCCATCATTTACGAGCTGCTCTGGTTCCTGGACGGCAACACCAACGCCAAGTGGCTCCAGGAGCGTGGCGTACGTATCTGGAACGAGTGGGCCGATCCCGACGGCAACCTGGGCCACATCTATGGCTACCAGTGGCGCTCATGGCCCGATTATGACGGAGGTTTCATAGACCAGATTTCGGAGGCCGTGGATACCATCAAGCATAACCCCGATTCACGCCGCATCATAGTAAGCGCATGGAACGTGGCAGACCTCAAGAACATGAACCTGCCCCCATGCCACGCTTTCTTCCAGTTCTATGTGGCAGACGGCAAACTCAGTCTGCAACTCTACCAGCGCAGCGCCGATACGTTCCTTGGCGTTCCTTTCAATATAGCATCGTATGCGCTGCTCACCATGATGATGGCGCAGGTAACCGGACTCAAACCGGGCGATTTCATCCATACCACAGGTGATACTCACCTCTATCTGAACCATCTGGAGCAGGCCCGTCTGCAGCTTACACGCGATCCGCGCCCGCTGCCCAAGATGATAATCAACCCGGAAGTAAAGAGCATATTCGACTTCAAGTATGAGGACTTCCAGCTTGAAGGATATGACCCGCATCCGCATATCAAAGCCGACGTTTCAGTATGATATCAATAATTGTTGCAATAGCTCAGAACGGAGCTATAGGATATAAAGGGGACTTGATTTATCATCTCAGTGCCGACCTCAAACGGTTCAAGGAACTGACCACAGGCAACACCGTGATCATGGGCCGAAAGACTTTTGAGTCTCTGCCCAAGGGTGCACTTCCCAACCGGCGCAACATAGTGCTCACCCGCCAGCAGGGTGTATCATACCCCGGCACAGAGGTCTATTCATCACTTGATGAAGCCCTGAGCAAGTGTGCACGTGACGAGAAGGTCTATATCATGGGAGGAGCACAAGTCTACGCCCAAGCTCTGCCTATGGCCGATGAACTTGAAATCACTCTTGTCAACGACACCCCGGCCCTAGCCGACACATTCTTCCCCGAATTCGGCAGCGATGAAAGCTGGCATCTCATTAACCGGGAAGATCACGGCCCGGATGAGAAAAACCCCTACCCTTATTCATTCCTGACCTATCGCAGATAAAAACAAGAAAGGCTCCTTCATTGAAGGGGCCTTTCTTTATACACACTGTATCATTTCTCGTTTTTATCCTTGGTGGCAGAATATACGATATTCAAGGCCTTTGCCTTACGAAGCTCCTGCTTCACATCGGTCACGATACCCATCTGTACGCCTTGGTCTATCTTGAGAGACATTTTCATGAGAGGCTTATCCTTCTCAAACATGCTCTCACGCTCAGAGATTACGAATTCACGGATAGCATCCGGCTCAGCAAAATACTCATTCAACTGAATACGGGGAGCTGCACCGTAAATGGCACGATACTGTTTTGAGGGAGGGCCGATGTAAATATGTGACACCAGCGACTTTCTCTCAAGTTTCTCTATTTCCGAACCTCCTGTAGGAGTCTTGACCTGAACCTTTACCTCAACATCACGCATTGATGTTACCATCATGAAGAAGAACAATACGGTAAAGATAAGGTCCGGAAGTGACGAAGTATTCAACTCCGGCATTTCCCTTTTTCCATTACTTCTGAATTTACTCATTGTGCAGTACCATATTGTTTAGGTTCAGCCTCTGAAATCTTGTTTGAGTACATACCCCTGACTATAGGCTGTTCGGTCTTGTCGTCCAACTGTGCGTACGGTCTGCCGAATGTCTTCTTAGCCCAGGCATCCCTCAACTCAGAATAAGCTTTGGAAAGCTCATGCTGAACCTGGAAATAAATCTGATAGTTAGTAGTACGGTCTGTCTGAAGTGAAATCACATGCTTAACGGTAGTGACTACCACTCCATAACCTTCAATGTCATAATCCTCCTTAACCGGAAGGTTAGGGTTATCATCGGGGTTCGCAATGAACTCCTTTGCCAAATCCTTAAGTTCCGAAATATCAATCACACGGTTTACAACACCGTTCTTGACATGAATCTCATTGTTCTTGTTGACCTGGACCGTCATTACGTTACGCTCCTTGATCTTCATCTCCTGCTCTATCTCATCCGGGTTCCATTCAGGAAGACGACGCGGCAGACCCGAGTCGGTGTCCATAGAAGTGGTCACCAGGAAGAATATCAACAGGATAAATGAGATATCTGCTGTCGAGGACTGATTTAATCCGGGAACTTTTCTCTTACCTTTTCCCATAACTACGGTTATTCAATTGTTCAGATTACCTTCTTGCCTTGAACAAACCGGTCATGGAAAGAAGTGCGCACAATAAAGCAACAATGAACAAAGCATAGATTGAGTAGAGGCATACATCTGCCAGAGTCAGATCCATCACGTCAGTATGCCACGTCTTTCCGTCTCCAAGCAGCAGTTTTGAAGAATCAGCAAGGAAATACGATGCTGCTACTACTGCGAATGTGAACAGGAATACCCAACCGGCAAAACCGGTTCTCTGCTGTCCTTTTGTTCTGGTCTTCATATTCCTGATAGAGGCAGCGATTCCGAATCCAAGAACGGTAACGATGCAGATGCCTACCAAAGTATAGAGCCAGATGAGCAGCAATCCCGTATATTGGGGATCAGTCAGGTTCTTCTGGTTGATGTATGTCTTATTTCCGTAACCTACGCCGAAGAACATAACAAGAACTACGGCAGAAATTACGAAGAGAATACCCAGAGCCCACGAAGAAGCCTTGATTTGTTTATTCTCGTTTTTCATAACAGGTTCTTATTACTTCTTGAACTTGAGATTGTACTTCATGATGATATCCAACAGAGATACTGAAGAATCCTCCATATCTGTGTTAAGAGCCTCAACCTTACTCAGGATGTAGTTGTAGAACACCTGGAGTATAAGAGCTACGATAATACCGAAGATAGTTGTGATAAGAGCCACCTTCATACCGCCGGCAACAACGTTAGGCGAAATATCACCAGCCTTCTGGATATCATCGAATGCCTGTACCATACCGATCACAGTTCCCAAGAATCCGAGTGAAGGAGACATGGCGATGAACAGTGTGATCCATGAGAGGTTCTTCTCAAGGTTTGAAGCCTGTACGCTACCGTAAGAAACGACAGAACGCTCAACTACGTCAAGACCTTCGTCAATTCTCAACATACCCTGATAGCAGATTGAAGCCACAGGACCGCGGGTGTCACGGCATATAGCCTTTGCTCCCTCAACGTCACCTTTTTCAAGAGCAGCCTGAATGTCCTCAAGGAGTTTCTTGCTGTTGATCTCTGAAAGGCTCAGGAAGATGATACGCTCAATGCAAAGAGCAAGACCGAAAATCATGGCGATGGCAACGAGTGACATAAAGCCTGCGCTACCTTCAATGAACTTAACCTTGATAGTCTTGTGCAGGCCCTTAGGAGCTTCCTCCTCTTCTACTGCAACGTCTGCAGCCTCAACTTCTTCAGCAGCAGTGGTTGAATCAGCTGCAACTGAATCGTTACCGGCAACCTCTGTAGCAGGTGCCTCTGTCCCTTGAGCATTGATTGTCTGGTTTACTCCGAAAGTAAGGAGTCCCATCATTGCAACGAATGCAAATACCTTTTTCATTTGAGATAATTTTTAGTTAGTTATATTACGTTTACAATTCCAAAGCATCAACAGGCGGAAAGACGGGGATTCGAACCCCGGATACGCTTTTGGCGTATACACGCTTTCCAGGCGTGCCTCTTCAACCACTCGAGCATCTTTCCCTTCAGGCACTATCTTCCCATAGCGTCCAAAACGGGTGCAAATTACAACATTTTTAATGAATATAGCAACCAAAGGTTATTAAAACATGTAAAAATCCCGTCATCTGCACTCTTATTTTGTTTACTTTTGTGACTGATAACGTTTCAAAGATAAGTTATTACCATCAAATAATGAAGTCTTCGTTCAGAATTTACAACATTCTCCGTCCTTTTGGCTGGCTTTACGGGCTCATCACCGGCATAAGAAACCGTCTTTATGACCTCGGAATCCTAAAAACCACCGGATTTCAGATGCCTGTCATCAGCATCGGAAACATCAGTGTAGGCGGAACCGGCAAGACTCCACATACGGAATACATAGCATCCGTCCTCAAGGACAGATACAAGACTGCAGTGCTCAGCCGCGGGTACGGCCGTCACACAAAAGGTTTCTTCGTGTCCGATAACCGTTCGGACAGCGGACTTATAGGTGATGAGCCACTCCAGATAAAAACAAAATACCCCGACCTGGACGTAGCCGTCTGCGAAGACAGGGTTATAGGAATAAGGCGTCTATCTGAAATCTGTTCACCCGACGTGATTCTGCTGGATGATGCGTACCAGCACCGTAGCGTCACGCCTTCGCTGAACATACTGCTGATAAACAGTAACCGCAACATAATGCATGACGCCATGCTTCCGGCCGGCCGTCTGCGCGAGAGTGCACGCGGGCGCTCACGTGCAGATATAATAATAGTGAGCAAATGTCCTGACGGCCTGACAGATGATATTATGGACTCTATTGCACGTGACCTTAAAATGCGTCCGGAACAACAGGTCTATTTCACATCGGCAGAATATGGCGGGCTGTATCCCCTAGACGGAGTGTCCGCCCCTCCGCCATCAGACTGTCCCGTGCTTGCTGTTACCGGAATTGCCGACCCCGCCCCATTGCAGGCAGAACTGCAGTCCGGCCACAGCATGATAAGCATGCTCAATTATCCCGACCATCACGAATTCACCAGACGTGACATGGATAAGATTGAAGAGAGGCTTAAAGAGATGCCGTCCGGTACTGTAATAGTAACCACAGCAAAGGATGCGGCCAGACTTTCGGGTATGGAACTCAAGCCTGAACTTGCCTGCAGGATATTCATACTACCGGTAACTGTAAGGTTCCTCCGCCACGCAGAGAGGTTCAATCAGCAGATCCTGCAACACGTCCAATCATTCAAAAAACAGTAACAATCATATAAAATGGCCCAAAACAAACGTACTGAGATAGCCCGACTGGGAGAATTCGGACTGATAGACCATCTCACCAAGGACTTAAAGGCACAAAACTCATCCACCTTATACGCAGTAGGCGATGACTGCGCAGTACTGGATTATTCCGATAAGGACAAGGAAGTCCTGGTTACCACCGACATGCTGATGGAAGGAGTTCATTTTGACCTCACTTATGTTCCACTTAAACATCTGGGGTACAAATCCGCCATGGTCAACATTTCCGATATTTACGCTATGAACGGAACCCCCCGCCAGATGACGGTATCGATAGCACTGAGCAAACGCTTTTCGGTAGAGGACCTGGAGGATTTCTATGCCGGCCTACTGCTGGCATGCCAGCGTCACGGGGTGGATCTGGTAGGCGGAGACACCACATCGTCACTGACAGGACTGGCCATCAGCATAACCTGCATAGGTGAGGCTGAGAAGGGTAAGGCAGTATACCGCAACGGAGCCGGCCAGAACGACCTGATATGCGTATCGGGCAATCTGGGTGCCGCCTATATGGGCCTGCAGCTGTTGGAGCGTGAGAAGGCCGTATTCAACAGCACCCCGCATGATGCAAACGAGCCTTTCAGCCCTGACTTTGCAGGAAAGGAATACATACTGGAGCGCCAGCTCAAGCCCGAGGCCCGCGGCGATATAATCAAGGAGTTGCGTGAGGCCGGCATCCAGCCCACCGCCATGATGGACATATCCGACGGTCTGTCATCGGAACTCATACACATCTGCAAGCAGAGCGGTACCGGCTGCTGCGTATATCAGGAGCGCATCCCCATAGATTACCAGACCGCAGTCATGGCCGAGGAACTCAACATGGACGTCTACACCTGCGCCCTGAACGGCGGTGAGGACTACGAACTCCTCTTTACCGTACCCCTGACCGACCACGACAAAATCATCCAGCTCAAAGACGTCAAACTGATAGGTCACATGACAAAGCCCGAACTTGGCCGCCACTTAGTGACCAAATCCGGGCAGGAAGTCGAGTTGAAGGCCCAGGGGTGGACCAGCAACCTTTAAATACTTTTTTCAATATTCCAGACAAAGGCACGGAGGCCGAGTTTCTCGGTAGCAACGTCCATTGCATGGAGTTTCTCCAGGACTATATCCACCTTGCTGTCATCAACCATGGTGATAATGCCCGAGCACATGGAGGGCCAGGCATGATTGCCGTAGTGAGGCTCGCCCTTGACCGAACCCCTGCCCTGCAGCTGCTCCACCATGGAGAAGCCGCGGCAGTTGTTTGTGGTAAGCAAGTCAATGATACGCTCCGTATATGACTGGTCAAATGCTATAAATATTGCTTTCATATTGTATACTTTGGCTTTGGCGTTGGCATTGGCTTTGGCTTCCATCCGGCTCAAGAACAGCCAACGCCAATGCCAATGCCAACGTGTTTATTTAATGTTTTGCAGTCTTGTCATGAATGAACTGATCCTTGTTCTGTGCCCAGAAAGCAGCCAGCTCCAGCTGTTTGCGGTGCTTGCGGCGTGCCTTCCTGATACCGGTGCTCTGGAACATGCAGTACAGAGTCGGTACAAGAATCAGGGTCAGCAAGGTTGATACTGTAAGACCGCCTATTACCGATATACCCAGCGGGCGCCACAGGGCCGATCCCTGACCATGGCTGAGAGCCATAGGAATCATACCCAGGATAGTGGTAAGGGTTGTCATAAGTACAGGACGCAGACGGCTGCGGGCGGCAGTTACGGTAGCCGTGATGGCCGACATTCCGCGCTCGCGGCAAAGACCCGTATAGTCAATGAGCACGATACCGTTCTTAACTACAATACCAATCAGCATTATGGCACCCAGCATACTCATCAGGTTGATGGATGTACCGGTAAGAGCCAGAGCAATCAGCACGCCGCTCAGGGCGAACGGGATTGAGAACATTATGATGAACGGCAGTGTCAGCGACTCAAACTGGGCGGCCATCACAATGAACACCAGCATGATGATAAGCAGTGCCAGGGTAGCCATATCGGCAAATGACTCCTGCTGGTCCTCATAGTCACCTGAAATCTGTATGGTCACACCCTCAGGCAGATCCATCTTGTCAATCACGGCCTGACCGGCCTGCACCACATCACTCAGGGCGGCACCGCCGGCAATCACGCAGGTAACGGTATTGATACGCTGACGGTCCTTACGCTGGATGGTAGGCGGAGTGAAAACCTCCTCCAGATGACCTACATCACGCACGCGGACGGCACTCGAACCGCTTCCGTAAAGCAGTATGTTCTCTATGTCATCCAGCTGGGTACGATACTCGGGAGCATAACGCACCTTAATATAATACTCCTCACCGTCCTCACGGAAATAAGATGCTGTTGCACCATAGATACGGTTACGCAGGTATGTAGCGGCAGTGGAGAGATTCAGCCCATGCTGAGCCAGCTTCTCACGGTCAAACACCACCTCATACTCAGGCTGATAGTTGTCACGGCTGATATAGGCCTCTCCCACACCCGGCACTTGTTTCATGGCAGCCAGAAAATCTGCGGCCACCTTATCGGTCTCAGAAAAGTCATAACCGTAAATCTCAAATTCTGCAGCAGACTGACCGCCCATACTCATACCGCCGCCGGCAGTAACCATAAAGCGCTCAATCTCGGGACGTGCATTCAGGTCGGCGCGCATCTCGGCCACGACCTGGTCCGATGATATGTTGCGCTCACCAAGTTCCTTGAGTGAGATGGTGAATGATATGATGTGAGTACCGTTGGTCTGCATTGACGCAAAGGTGTTGTTCTCATCGGCAGCACCCACACGATAGTTACATGTTACCAGGTCATCGGCATAACGTTTCATCCACAGGTCCGACAGTTCCTGAGCCACGCTGCGTGAGCGGTTGGTATTGGTGTTGATAGGCATGTAGATGGTGGCCGATATTCGGGACTGCTCATCGGACGGGAAGAACTCGGACTTGAGGTTTCCGGCTGTGAACAGGGATGCCACGAACAGCACTATGGCAATGAGCACAATAGTCTTGCGGTGACGTACTGCCACATTGATGAGTTTTGAATACCAGTGATCCAGACCGTCCAGAGCCTTCTGGATGGGGCGGTACAGGAAAGTATGTATTCGGCTGCCCTTCTTCTCCAGCTTGAGCATACGTGAGCAGAGCATAGGAGTAAGGGTCAGTGATACAACCAGTGAGATGGCAATGATGATACACATCATCCAACCCAGCTGCTTGAACATTACGCCTGCCATACCCGACATCATGGTGAGCGGGAAGAACACGGCGAATATGGTCATTGTGGATGCCATAACCGATACAGCAACCTCATTGGTAGCATGTATGGCAGCCTGCTTGGGGTTGGCACCGCGCTCAATATGGGTGGTGATGTTCTCCAATACCACAATGGTATCATCCACCACCATACCGATGGCAATGGTCAGCGAACTCAGAGATATGATATTGAGTGAGCCGTCGGTCACAAACAGATATATGAACGATGCAATAAGTGACAGCGGGATAGTTATGGCCACAACCATTGTAGCACGCCAGCGGCCTGTAAAGAAGTAAACCACCAGCACCACAAACAGCAGGGCGTAAAGGATAGTCTCGGCCAGAGAGTTTACGGTCTGTATGATATCCTCCGATCCGTCATGGATCATACCTATATGAATATCGCTGGGCAGGTTCTTCTGCAATGCGGGCAGAGCGGCATTCACCTTACGGCAAATCTCCACGGTATTGGCGCCGGTCTGCTTCTGGATAACCATCATGGCACCCTGCACGCCGTTGTTGTAAGACTCCTGGGCACGCTCCTGAGTGCGGTCCACAATCTCGGCCAGGTCACTCAGATAGACGTTACGACCGCCTATTGATGCCACCACCAGGTGAGCCATGTCACGCGGATCCTTGAACTCGCCGTCCACACGCAGGGCGTAAGTCTCGTTACCTACATCCAGGTTACCACCCGGAATACTGCGGTTCTCGGAGCCTATCATAGCGGCAATAGCCTCGATGGTCAGGTTGTAAGCCTCCAGCTTGGCGGGATCGCAATATACGTAAATCTCACGCTGCGGGGCACCGGTTACAGATACGGTACCCACACCCGGTATACGTGCCAGCGGATTGACCACATTCTCATCCAGAATCTTGTACAGAGCGCTCTGGCTCTCACCGGCCTGGACTGACAGCAGCATGATAGGCATCATACTGGTATCAAACTTGAATATGATAGGCTGTCCGGCACCATCGGGCAGCGAGTTGGTAATCATGCTCAGTTTGTCACGCACATCATTTGTAAGGTCATCGATGGAGTGACCGAACTCAAACTCCAGCGTAATCACAGATACGTTCTCCGATGAACGTGATGTGATATGCTTTATGTGACTGCAGCTGTTAAGTGTATTCTCCAGCGGGCGGGTCACATTATTCTCTATATCCGATGCATTGGCACCGTTATAGTACGTAAACACCATGATGGTGTTGGACTCTATGTCGGGCAACTGGTCAATGGGGAGCTTGGAGTAAGAGAACAAGCCGAACACCACCACTGCCACAAAACAGAGAGCGGTAAATATTGGTCTTTTGACCGATCCTTCGTATAGACTCATGGCAACGTGCTGTTTACTTCTTAACTTCTACTTCCTTACCGTCAGAGAGTTTAGCCTGACCCTCAATAACCACCTGAGCTCCGTTGGGTACGCCCGATATCAGCTCATAGCGGTCACCAAGACGCTGGCCCAGCTCAACCTTGTTGTAAGATACCTTACCATTATTATATACATATACAAAACGGTCACCCGATCCTGCACGCTTCTCGATAGCCAGGTCCGGAACAACCACATGGTTCAGGGTACCCATATTCAGCGTAGCGCGGGCAAACATACCGGGGCGCAGCTTCAGGTCCTGGTTGGCCACATTGACCTCGACCGGGAATGTATGAGTCATGGCATCCACGGTAGGATATATCAGTGACACCTTGCCTGTAAAAGTCTCGCCGGGATAGGCATCCAGCTCAATCTTTACCTCATCGCCCTTCTTGACCTTTGAGTAATACTGCTCAGATACATTGATGGTCAGCTTTACGGGAGCAATCTTCTGCACCACCAGAATGGGCTGTCCGCCGTAAAGGTCACCGTTGTCATAGTTACGCGCGGTAACCACGCCGTCTATGGGGCTGGCCAGCTGAGTGTTCTCCTTAAGTGTCTTGAGTGACTTGCGGGCCACCTCAAGCTGCAGGTTCAGGTTATCCCACTCCGACTTGGAGACACCGCCCACCTTATATAATTGGTCTATACGGTTGAATTCGGTCTCAAGGTTCTTGAGCTGCATCTCCTGCTGGCTCAGTGTGGTCTCATCCATCTGTACCAGAATCTGGCCGCGACGTACATTGTCGCCCACCTCAACGTTTATCTTGCTTATACGTGCCGGGGTTGCCGGAG
>Ga0310691_10002203_pt1 | contig 26753 bp, 20 predicted proteins | sample 176DNAGHGlowgp2_FD_203887 | JGI IMG/M metagenome (GOLD analysis project Ga0310691, IMG submission 203887) | Sheep rumen microbial communities from Palmerston North, Manawatu-Wanganui, New Zealand - 1766 DNA GHGlow gp2 (v2) (version 2) | ecosystem: Host-associated > Mammals > Digestive system >... | reverse complement strand
TGAGCGGCCGCACCCTCTACAAGGACGGTAAGTGGAACACGCTGTGCCTGCCCTTCAACTTCTCGGCGGAGCAGATAGCAGCGCACAAGGACTTCGCAGGAGCAAAGCTGATGGAGCTGAACACGAACGGCACGAACGGCTTCGACGCGACGGACGGCACGCTCTACCTGGCATTCAAGGAGGCCACGGCCATCAAGGCGGGCGTGCCGTATCTGGTGAAATGGGACGCTGCAGGAACTGACGTCACCTCGCCCGTGTTCTTCGGCGTGACGATCAATGCTACGGCTTCGACCACCGTGAGCGACTATGACGATGAGCTGGCGGAAGTACAGATGGTAGGCTGCTACTCGCCCGTGTCGGTAGTGGCCAACGACAAGAGCATCCTGTTCCTAGGCGACAACAATACGCTCTACTACTCGACCGAGAATCGCAACATCCGCTCGTGCCGCGCCTACTTCTCGGTGCCCTACATCAATCAAACCCCTGGTGCCAAGGCCCGCGCCTTTGTATTGAACTTTGACGATGAAGAGGCGACAGGCATTCTGGAAATCTCTGCAGATTCAAAAGAAAAGAAGGATGATGCATGGTATTCACTTGCCGGTGTGCGTCTGAGCGGAAAGCCTACACAGCGCGGAATGTATATCAATAAAGGAAATAAAGTTATAATCAAATAAGCGATATGAAAAAGGAATATATGAAGCCCGCCATGTGCGTGGTAGCACTACAGCATAAGACGCATCTGCTACAAGCCAGCATGCTAAAAAGCATCATAACCGCCGGCCTCGACAGCGGCGACGAGCTTGAGGTTAGCCAAGAGGGCGGCGGCAGCAACATTTGGGACAGATAATCGCAATCACGGGGACAGGTTTTGATTGAGTTTCGGAATTCACATCAAACAACCTGTCCCCATTGATTCGACGCATCGCAGTCTCTGAGCACTCCGCAACGCTGCTGCGTTTTTTTCGGGAAAATATACGCCAGATTGGAATAAATTGAGTAATTTTGCCCCATAAAAGGCAAGCGGCAAAGCCGAGCGCATTGAGCAATTTGTAGCAGAACGTGGAATTGAGTACGGTCTCCAAATCGTAACCTTGTTTTTCCTCAAATTCCCAAACTACCTTTATTTAAAGAAATCCTGCGAATTCTCACAAAGTTACGGAAAAACGAGGGAAATGCCAAACATATTCGCACCTTTCATTGCCGCTGGAATACCAGGCAGGCCCAATCGCCGTCGTAGTAAGCCGCAGCCTGGCGCATGCCGAGGGCCTCAGCCTTGCCGGTCAATAGCGGGCAGTCCTGCTGGTAGAAGCCGCTGACGATGAGGGTAGCTTCGGCTTTCATGACCTGCACGAACCGGGGCATGTCGGCCAACAGGATGTTACGATTGATGTTAGCCACCACCAGGTCGAAGCGTTGCTCCATGCCGTCGAGCAGCGAAGCGTCGCCATGCAGCACCTCCATCGCCGTGTCAACACGGTTGATTATGCTGTTGTGGAGCGCATTGTCTACGCTCCATTCGTCAATGTCGTAGGCTGTAGCATGCGCCGCACCCAGCTTGAGGGCACAGATAGCCAGAATGCCAGTACCCGTACCGCAGTCTAGCACTTGACGGCCGTGCCAACGGGTCATGGCCGCACACACCATACGGGTGGTCTGATGAGTACCGGTGCCGAAGGCCAGACGGGCATCAATCTCTATGCTGACCGGCTGTGGATGGGCGGTCGTGTCGGTCTGCAGAGGCAGATGGCGCCCGTCGTGAATGATGACCGCCGCACCACCGCTGACGCTCTCCGGGCTGCTGACCACGATGGGCTCAAAGCCCTCCTGTTCCCATTGCTCGTTCCAGTCGCGGTCTTCCGCCTCACCTATATTATATCGTACACGAGTGTCGGCAAAGGGGAAGGCGGCCAGAATGTCGTCCAGCTGCTGTTGGTCGAACAGCGTCTGCTGCACGTAGCCCACCAGTAAGTCGTCACGGTTTTCGAATGTCTCAAAGCCGGCATCGGCGGCCATTGCCGCCAGCACGTCGGCAGCGTCGGCAGCATAGGGCTGCAACCGGAAAATTACTTCGTAGTATTTCATCGTTAAAAGTCGGTAAACAGGGGCTGACGGGGCAGCCCGCTGAATGTTAAATTTGCCCGCAAAATTACAAAAAATAGGGAAACCCCTACGACTTCTTAGGGTTTTTTCGTACTTTTGCATGGTTTTTTATCGTAATTTTGCAACGTGAACGATTAAACATAGGAGACAAATAAGATGAAGAAGCTATTACTGTCGATGCTCCTATTAGGAGCGCTGCCGCTCACGACGACGGCTCAGGACGATGACATGTACTTCGTCCCTACCAAGGAGAACCGTGCCAAGTCGGCTGCCACTTATGGCATGCCTGCAGACACCTACTATTCGGGCAGTAACCGTTCGGTGGACGAATACAACCGGTGCTCCTGGTCATCGGTGACACCTATCGACTCGCTGGGCAACGACATCATCGACTTCTCAGCCGAGCAGGGCGTCTATCCCGCCGACACATTGACGGCATTGGCCGGCGAGTATCCGCTGACCAAGCGCATGAGCCGCTTCGATGACTATACTCCCGGCGAGGCATATTGGCAGGGCTACCGCGACGGACGGTGGTCTTCGCCGTGGTACTATGTCTATGTCGACTGGTATGACCCCTGGTATTACTCACCCTGGTACTACACGAGCTGGTCCTACTGGCCATCGTCCTGGTACTACACCGGCTGGTATCACCATCCCTGGCACTATGGCTGGGGAGGCTATCGCGGATGGTACTACCGTCCCTACCGCTATGTCGCCTATCATCACAACTACCATCACGGGGTGGGCCGCCACGTTTCATACGGCAGTCCGCGCGGTTTTGGCAGCCATGGCAGCCACAGCTATTCGGCAGGCACCTTCGGAGGCTCGCGGGTTAGCGGCAACAACAATAGTGGCACACGCAGCTACACCCCCAGCCGTCCCAGCGGTACGAGCACGAGTTCGTTTGGTAACTTCGGTGGAAGCCGTGGCGGCGGAGGCTTCGGTGGCGGCGGTGGAGGCCGCAGCGGCGGTGGCGGCGGCGGAGGCCATTTCGGTGGTCGCCGTTAGGAAGCGCGTTGCGCATAGAGTACACATTATTAATAAATAAGCATAAGGACATGAAGAAACTATTCGTTATCGCTGCCGTCGTGCTGGCATCACTGCCCGTGGCAGCTCAGGAGACATACGAGAACGCCAAGATTGCAGCCACCGACCTTAACGGTACAGCCCGCTACGTAGGCATGGGTGGCGCCATGGAGGCCCTGGGAGCCGACATCTCCACCATCAGCACCAACCCTGCCGGCATAGGCTTGTTCCGCAAGGGACAGGTGTCTGCTTCGTTCGGCTTTGTGTCGCAGAGTGGTGCTTCGCCGGTGGTTGGCGGCAGCACTACCAATGCCTCGTTCGACCAGGTGGGCATCGTGTTGTCGTCGCGTACCGGCAAGGAGTCGTGGCTGAACTTCGGCTTCAACTTCCACAAGAGCCGCAACTTTGACTTCATACTCTCAGTCACCGACAGGCTGGTGAACGCCTCACAGAACAAGCTGACCTATGCGAAAGCCAAGAACGGGCTGCTCTACAAGGTCAACAAGGACGGCTCGCCCGACTTCAACAGCCCGTATGTCACAGGCAACCAGCTGGATGACATCTATTCGTACAACCTGAACTACGACCCTTCGGTCAACACGTGGTACTATGCCGACGGCCTGGAGCGTAACGATGCCTACTACCAATACGACCGTTCGCACGAGGGCTACATCGGTGAGTACGACTTCAACATCAGCGGCAATATCAACAACCGCGTCTACCTGGGCCTGACCGTTGGCATTCACGACGTCCACTACAAGCACTATGGCGAGTACACCGAGTATAATCTTCAGGACGCTGGCGGACTTTTCAACATGCGTGTTGCCGACGAGCGCCGCATTAAAGGCACGGGAGTCAGCGTCAAGGCCGGTGTCATCGTGCGCCCCATCGAGGAGTCGCCCTTCCGTTTCGGTGTCTATGTGTCGTCGCCGACGTTCTACAAGCTGACCACCAGCAACTTCACCGAACTGAGCGATGGCACCAACCACCACAACTCAAGGGAAATAATTGACTCCCGTCAGCGCACCAGCTACGAGTTCAAGCTGAACACCCCGTGGGTCTTCGGCTTCAGCCTGGGTCACACCATCGGCAGCAGCGTGGCACTGGGAGCCACGGTGGAGTACACCGACTACGGTGCCATGGACACCCGTTACATCACGGGTACGTACTACAATTACTGGACAGACACGTACACCAAGGAGTCGGCCAGCGACGACGTCATGAACCGTCACACCAAGGAGACCCTGAAGGGCGTGGCCACGGTGAAGCTGGGCGTGGAGTACAAGCCAGTGCCTGAGCTGGGCTTGCGCATGGGCTACAACTACGTTAGTCCGATGTACAAGCTGGAGGGCTTCAAGGACGGCACGCTTAACTCCGATGCCTCCTACGTCAGTTCTGCCACCGACTACACCAACTGGCAGGCCACCCACCGCCTGACGTTCGGCATCGGCTACAGCATCGGCAAGTTCAACATTGCCGCCGCCTACCAGTTCAGCACTACCAGCGGCGAGTTTCACCCGTTCATGAACTACGAGGACTACAACGAGCCGGTCGACGACTGCATAGCCCGTCACGTAGACGTGAAGCACAAGCGCCACCAGGTGCTCTGCACGCTGTCCTATTCCTTCTGAGGGTTGCGGAAAGCCCTTTTACGCAGAAAGCCAAAAGAAATATTGAAAATCTTTTGGCTTTCTGCGCTTTTCTTTATACCTTTGGCCGCGAATTGAGAGAAACCTCTAATGAAACGCTACTTTTTCATCGCCTTCGCAGCCTTTGTGTTGTGCGCTTGCGGGGGCAAGAAGTCCACCGCCGTGCAGGAGTCTACGCCTGCCGATTCGTCGGTTGTGGCTGACAGCACCGATACGGGACTGGTGGACGCCGAGCTGGCCGACCTGCCCATGCCGCGCGCAGCCGACGAGTTGTTTGATGATTTCATCTTTAACTTCGCCGCCAGCAAGAAGCTACAGATGGAGCGCATACGCTTTCCGCTGAAGAAAGTCAACGGCACGCGCACCGAGACCATCGAGCCCGGCCAGTGGCGCATGGAGCGATACTTTATGCGGCAGGACTTCTACACGCTTATCTTCGACAACGAGAAACAGATGGAGGTGGTAAAGGACACCTCGGTGAACCATGCCGTGGTGGAGATGATTTACTTCAACACGGGGGCCGTCATCCAGCATGTGTTCGACCGCCTGCGCGGCGTGTGGATGCTGACATCCGTAGAGACCATCCCCATTTCGCAGTCGCCAAACGGCTCGTTTCTCACCTTTTACCACCAGTTTGCCACCGACCCCGACTTCCAGCAGCACAGCCTTTCGGAGTCGATAGCCTTCGAGGGCCCCGACCCTGACGACGATTTTTCACGTATGGACGGCGTCATCACGCCCGACACCTGGGAGGCTTTCGCCCCAGAGTTGCCCGACCGCATGCTGTTTAACATCATCTACGGTCCGGCCAAGCCGTCGGGACGCCAGAAGATATTCGTCATCCGGGGCATAGCCAACGGCCAGGAGTTGGAGCTGACATTCCGCCGCCAAGGCGACCAATGGCGGCTGACGAAGATGACCATGTAGGGCAAGCGGCGCACGAGCCGGCGACACTGCCAGACCGTTAAGCGCCAGGCAATTAAACCATAAAGCAACAAAAAACAGGGCAGAGCGTTGAAGGACATTAGCAATTACAGCCTGCGGGCACACAACACGTTCGGCATAGAGGCCACGTGCAGCCGATATTTAGAATACACCACCGTGGAAGAAGCCCAGACGGTGGCCGCCATCCTGCGTCAGCAGGGGCAGCCGTTTCTCATCGTCGGCGGGGGCAGCAACCTGCTGCTGACGCGCAACTTCGAGGGCATCGTGGTCCACTCGGCCATCAAGGGGCGCCGCGTGGAGGGCCTGCGGATGTGGTGCGGCAGCGGCGAAGTGTGGGACGACGTGGTTGCTGCCAGCCTTTCGGCCGCCCTTTATGGTGCCGAGAACCTGTCGCTCATTCCCGGCGATGTCGGTGCCAGTGCCGTGCAGAACATCGGCGCCTACGGCGTGGAGGTGAAAGACCTGATAGACCGTATTGAGGCCGTGGAGATAGCCACCAGACGGCTGTGTACCCTTCAGGCCGGGGACTGTGGCTACGGCTACCGGCAGAGCCGCTTCAAGGACGCATGGAAGGACCGCTACCTCATCACGGCCGTCACCTATAAGTTCTCGCCGGTGTTCCACCCCCATCTTGACTACGGAAACATTCGCTGCGAGCTGCAGCGGCGGGGCATGGCCGAACCCACGGCCGACGCGCTGCGCCAGGTCATCATCGACATACGACGAGAGAAACTGCCCGACCCGCAAGTGACGGGCAATGCCGGCAGCTTCTTCATGAACCCCGTGGTGAGCCGCACGCACTACGAGCAGCTTGCCGCACAATATCCTGAGATGCCTCACTACACCATTGACGCTGACCACGAGAAGATTCCCGCCGGCTGGCTCATCGACCAGTGCGGATGGAAGGGGCGCCGCCTGGGCCCGGCTGGCGTACACAGCCGACAGGCGCTGGTGCTGGTCAACTTGGGTGGTGCCACGGGTGCCGATGTGGTGCGGCTGTGCGAAGCCATCCAGGCAGATGTCCGCGAGCGCTTCGGCATTGTCATCCGTCCGGAGGTGAACATTGTGTGAATGAACGCCTTAGGGCTGCTGATGAAGAGTGATGCTTTAAGTGACAGAAACGGCAAATTAACCACGAGATAGCTGAAGGAGAAACCATGTTCAAGCTGACGTTTTTAGGCACGGGAACCTCGTGTGGCGTTCCCACCATCGGCTGCCAGTGCCACACCTGTACCAGCGATGACCCGAAGGACAAGCGCCTGCGATGCTCGGCACTCATAGAGACTGCCAACACGCGGCTGCTCATCGACTGCGGGCCCGACTTCCGACAGCAAATCATGCCGCACACGTTTCGGCGCATTGACGGCATCCTCATTACCCACGCCCACTACGACCACATGGGCGGCATGGACGACATCCGACCCTATTGTCAGTTTGGCGAAATCAACGTCTATGCCGACCCCCTTGCCCGCCGGGGCATGCTCCAGATGCTGCCTTACTGCTTTGCCGAACACCGCTATCCGGGTGTGCCGGCCATCCAGCTGCACGAAATCCACAAGCACGAGACATTCCGCATCGGCGACTTCGAGGTGGTGCCCTTTGAGGTGATGCACCACGACCTGCCCATCCTGGGCTACCGCATCACCGAGACGGCCGACCCGCAGGCCGTGCTGGTCTACATCACCGACATGAAGACCATCGACCCCGCCGAGGCGGCCTATGCCCACGACTGCCGCCTGCTGGTGGTCAATGCCCTGCGTCAGAAGCCCCACCACTCGCACCAGACGCTCGACGAGGCCGTTGCCTTTGCCCGCCGTGTCGAAGCGTCCCGCACATTGCTCATCCATTCCAGTCACGACATCGGCCGCCATGCCGAGGTCAACGGCTTGCTGCCCACGGATATTCAGCTGGCCTACGACGGCCAGGTGGTCAGCGTAGGGTAGGGGACTGACACCTTGGGCGCACCATCGCCGAACTTTGGCCGAACCAAGCCCCCGCCAACCCCGTACCTCAGCGCCGCTAACCTCGTACTTCAGCGCGGCCAACCCCGTACCAGACTGAGCGGTCCCACGGTGGGACTGCCAGGCTTCTCCGTACCTGTCTGCCAGTTTGTGGCTATCTGACTGCCAGTTTGTGGCTATCTGACTGCCAGTTTGTGGCTATCTGTCTGCCGCTCAGTGGCCATCCGTCACGTCGTTTGTGGCCGTCCGATGTGCCGTGTGTCGGCGGCCTTTACCGTCTGCCGCCATAGCCGCCGACACCATTGTTGGGCGAATTTGAAAGCTAAAGTTTGGTGGAATCAGAAAAAATGCTTACCTTTGCACGTCAATTACAAGAATCAAAAGAAAAGTAAAGAAAAATATGAGTAAGAGATTTGCCGAGCATAACGGCTTGAACCTGACGCAGACCAACAATGACGTGCTGCAGATGTGGAAGGAAAAGAATGTATTCTGGCGTTCCGTCGACGAGCGCGAAGGCTGCCCACAGTTCGTATTCTTCGAGGGTCCCCCCTCAGCTAACGGCCACCCCGGTATCCACCATGTGCTGGCACGCAGCATCAAGGACACGTTCAACCGCTACAAGACCATGCGTGGCTATCAGGTGAAGCGCAAGGCCGGCTGGGACACCCACGGACTGCCCGTGGAGCTGGGCGTGGAGAAGGAGCTGGGCATCACCAAGGCCGACATCGACAACCGTGAGTCGGCGCGCTACATTTCGACCGAGGACTACAACCGCAAGTGTCGTGAAAACGTGATGATGTACACCCAGGAGTGGCGCGAGCTGACCGAGAAAATGGGCTACTTCGTCGACCTGGACCACCCCTACATCACCTACGACAACAAATATATAGAGACCCTGTGGTGGCTCCTGAAGGAGTTCTACAAGAAGGGCCTGCTCTATAAGGGCTACACCATCCAGCCCTATTCGCCCGCAGCAGGCACCGGCCTGTCGAGCCACGAGCTCAACCAGCCCGGCTGCTACCGCGACGTGAAGGACACCACCTGCACCGCCATGTTCAAGATTAAAGGCGGCAAGGGACTCATTGGCAGCCAGACCTGGGGACCCTGGTACTTCCTGGCCTGGACGACCACACCGTGGACGCTGGCCGCCAACTCGGCGCTCTGCGTAGGTCCGAAGATTGACTACGTGGCCGTGGAGACCTTCAATCCCTACACCGCCGACAAGATTACCGTCATACTGGCCGAGGCCCGCCTAAATGCTTATCTGCCCGCTGAAGGCAACATCACCGACGGCGGCGAGATGCCCGACTACAAGAAGGGCGACAAGCTCGTGCCCTACCGTATCATTGCCCGCTACAAAGGCACCGACCTCGTCGGCGTGGAGTACGAGCAGCTCATGCCGGCCATCAAGCCCATGGGCGACGCCTTCCGCGTCATTCCCGGCGACTATGTCACCACCGAGGACGGTGCTGGCATCGTACACATCGCACCCAACTTCGGTGCCGACGATGCCTTCGTGGCCAAGAAGGCCGGCATCTGCCCCATCGTGCTCATCGACAAGAAGGGCCAGGAGCGGCCCGTGGTCGACCTCCAGGGCAAATACTTCGTCATCGACGACCTGGATGCCGACTTTGTCAAACAATATGTCAACGTGGAGGAGTGGAACAAGTTTGCCGGACGCTACGTCAAGAACGCCTACGACGACACACTCACCGACAAGGACGAGACCCTCGACATCTCTATCTGCATGGACCTGAAGGCCCAGAACAAGGTATTCAAGATAGAGAAACACGTACACAACTACCCCCACTGCTGGCGCACCGACAAGCCTGTGCTCTACTATCCGCTGGACTCGTGGTTCATCAAGTCCACCGCCAAGAAGGAGCGTATGTCGGAACTCAACAAGACCATCAACTGGCAGCCTGAGTCTACCGGCACAGGTCGCTTTGGCAACTGGCTCGACAATCTGAACGACTGGAACCTCTCGCGGTCGCGCTTCTGGGGCACACCGCTGCCCATCTGGCGCTCTGAGGACGGCGAGGAGCTGTGCATCGGCAGCGTCGAGGAGCTCTACAACGAGATAGAGAAGGCCGTCAGCGCCGGCATCATGACAGCCAACCCCCTCAAGGAGCAGGGCTTCGTGCCTGGCGACATGAGCCAGGAGAACTATGACCGCATTGACCTCCACAGACCCTACGTGGACTACATCTTCCTCGTGTCGCCCACCGGCAAGAAAATGAAGCGCGAGACGGACCTCATCGACGTGTGGTTCGACTCCGGCTCCATGCCCTATGCGCAGATTCACTACCCGTTTGAGAACCGTGAGCTCATAGACAAGGGCCTGGCCTTCCCCGCCGACTTCATCAACGAGGGTGTCGACCAGACGCGTGGATGGTTCTTCACCCTGCACGCCATAGCCACCATGATTTTCGACTCCGTGGCCTTCAAGAACGTCATCAGCAGCGGACTCGTGCTCGACGCCAAGGGCAACAAGATGTCAAAGCACGTGGGCAACGTGGTCAATCCCTTCGACATGATAGAGAAGTACGGCTCCGATGCCGTCCGTTTCTACATGATGACCAACTCGGAGCCCTGGGACAACCTGAAGTTCGACCCAGAGGGCGTTGACGAGGTGCGCCGCAAGTTCTTCGGCACCCTCTACAACACCTACAGCTTCTTTGCCCTCTATGCCAACGTAGACGGCTGGGAGCCCGCCGCCCAGTGTGCTGCGATTCAGTCGCAGCAACCCGCCGCCGAAATCGACCGCTGGATACTCTCCAGCCTCAATACCCTCGTCAAGAAGGTCACCGCCGAGCTCGACGGCTACGACCCCACCAGGGCCGGCCGACTGCTCGATGCCTTCGTCAACGACGACCTTTCCAACTGGTACGTCCGCTTGAACCGCAAACGCTTCTGGGGCAAGGAGATGAGCGCTGACAAACGCTCGGCCTACGAGACGCTGTACACCTGTCTGATGACCGTCGCCAAGCTGCTGGCACCCTTCGCACCCTTCTTTGCCGACCAGCTCTATCGTGACCTGGGAGGCCAGAAGGACAGCGTACACCTCGACACCTTCCCCGTAGCCGACGAGTCGGTCATCGACACCGAACTGGAGGCCCGCATGATGATGGCCCAGAAGATTACCTCGATGGTGTTGGCCCTTCGCCGCAAGGTGAACATCAAGGTGCGCCAGCCGCTGCAGGCCATCATGCTGCCGGCCACCGACGAACAGCGCCGCCACATTGAGGCAGTCAAGGACCTCATCATGAACGAGGTCAACGTCAAGGAGCTGCGATTCGTGGAGGGGGCAGGCATCCTGGTCAAGAAGGTGAAGTGCAACTTCCGCGTCATGGGCAAGAAATACGGCAAGCAGATGAAGGCCGTAGCCGCACTCGTAGACACCCTCAGCCAGGAACAGATAGCCCTGCTGGAGCAGAACGGAAGCCTCGTGTTCGACCATCCCGCAGGCATCGACGGCATGGACAGCCTCGAAATACTGGCCACCGACGTGGAAATCATCAGCGAGGACATTCCCGGATGGCTCGTAGCCAACGAGGGCACGCTGACCGTCGCCCTGGAAGTGGAGCTCAACGATGCCCTCCGCCAGGAGGGTATGGCCCGCGAAATCATCAACCGCGTGCAGAACATCCGCAAGGAGAGCGGACTGGAGATTACCGACCGCATCGCTATCACCATCACCCCCAACGACCAGGTGGCCGCTGCCGTCAGCGCCTTTGGCGACTATATCCGCACACAGGTGCTGGCCGATGCCATCACCCTGGCTACGAACGACGGTCAGGAGGTGGACTTCGATGACTTCAAACTGAACATTACAATAACTAAATCTTAATGCTTATGGCAGAGAAAACACGTTACACGGACGAAGAACTTGAGGAGTTCCGTGAGATTATCAACGACAAGCTGGCACTGGCCAAGCGTGACTATGACCAGATGATGAACATGCTGATGAACAAAGACTCGAACGATGTGGACGACACATCGCCCACCTACAAGGCTCTGGAGGAGGGCAGCACCACACAGTCGAAGGAGGAACTCATACAGATGGCCTCCCGACAGCAGAAGTTCATCCAGGGCCTGAAGGCCGCTCTGGTGCGTATCGAAAACAAGACCTACGGCATTGACCGCATCACCGGCAAGCTCATTCCCAAGGAGCGTCTGCGCGCCGTACCCCACGCTACGCTCAGCGTAGAGTCAAAACAGGCCCGCAAGTAATAGGCGCTGATGAAGAAACGGGGCATGCTTACACGGGGCCGACTGGCAGCATTGCTGGTAGTGGCCATACTTGTTGTAGACCAAATCATCAAGATTTGGGTCAAGACCAACATGAGACTCCACGAGCAGACGGAAGTATTCTCGTGGTTCAAAATCGTGTTCATCGAGAACAACGGAATGGCTTATGGCATGGAGCTCGGCTCCAAGCTGTTGCTATCCATCTTCCGGGTGGTGGCCATCACGCTGCTATCATGGTATCTTGTCCGACAAGTGCGCCAGCAGACCCGCTGGGGCTACATCGTCTGCCTCGCAATGGTGCTGGCAGGTGCCGTGGGAAACCTCATCGACTCCATGTTCTACGGGCTCATATTCAACGGCAGCTCAGAGTATTACCTCTCATCGTTCGTGCCGTTCGGCACGGGCTATGCACCCTTCCTCATGGGCAAAGTGGTGGACATGTTCTACTTTCCGCTCATCGTCACCCATTACCCTGACTGGATGCCCATCGTGGGCGGCGAACAGTTTGTGTTCTTCAGTCCGGTGTTCAACTTCGCCGACTCGGCCATCTCGGTGGGCGTCGTACTGCTGCTGTTGTTCTACAGACGGGAGATTGGCGAGCTGTCCTTAGGCAGGCCGAAACAATCCGAAAACGCCACGACACCCACTGAACAGCCAACCACCGAAGAGAAAGCATGAGAAAAGGGGTCTATTTGTTTGCAGCCGTCATCATGCTGATGCTATCGTGCAAGCCCAGCGTGCCCACATCGGTCATCCAACCGGACGACATGGAGGATATGCTCTTCGACTACCATATCTCACGCGCTATGGCTCACCAGAGCGAACCGGCGAACGAACGCGACATAAGGAACCGGGAGTACATACTGGCCATGCTGCGGAAGCATAACGTCAGCGAGGCCGAGTTTGACTCTGCGCTGCTCTACTACTATTCACACGTTGACTATCTGAAACGTATCTATGACGGTGTCAACGAGCGGCTGGCCAACGAGGCCAAGGCGCTCGGAGCCAAGGTGGGTGCCATAGGGCGATACTCGCAATATAGCGCCACGGGCGATACTGCCAACATCTGGAAGGACGCCACCGACGTGATGCTGATGCCCTATCCGACCATGAACCGGTTCGACTTCGAGGTCAAGGCCGACACGTCGTTCCATAAGGGCGATGCCTTCATGTTCCAGTTCATGACCGAATACCTCTGGCAGGTGGGCATGAAGGAGGCCACCATCTGCCTCATCAGCAAGTATGAGGGCGACAGCATCATACAAAGCTACAACCAGGTGGCCGTATCGGGCATTGCCCAGGTGCGTGTCCCCGTCTATCGCGAAGGACGTCTGAAGGAGATGAAGGGATTTATCTACCTGGGCGACGGCGGCGACGAGACCGACACCCGCAAGATGATGTTCGTCAGTCAGATACAACTCATCCGTTTCCATCAAAAGCAGTCAGACAATGAACCATCAACCAACGGAGCACAAAAGAAGGATAGCCTGCAACGAGCTGCTGACTTCAATGGGCCTGCTCACGACTCCCTGCGTTTTAGAACTATCGGCCGAAGGGTGGGTGGAACGCCAGTACCCCCTCACCGAGGAGCTCCCGCAAACGGAGTGGCTCACGGGCCGGATAACCCTTAGCCCTACAGCCGACGGCCATACGGAGGCATTCTATCGCGGCCGACGGCTCGACGGCTGACACCAGAAACCACCATCCTCTGTGACGGCACCGTCGGCAGACGACGGGCTACGGACAACGAAACAATAACTTTAAAAACATAACACTATGAATATGAAAGTACGCTTGGCGGTCATGAACTTCATGGAGTTCGCCGTGTGGGGAGCCTATCTTACATGCATGGGAAACTATCTGGGCATAGCAGGATTAGGCGACAAAATCTCTTGGTTCTATGCCATTCAGGGCATTGTCAGCATCTTCATGCCTACGCTCATGGGCATCGTGGCCGACAAGTATATTCAGCCGCAGAGGCTGCTGGGACTCTGCCACCTGCTGGCCGGAGCCTTCATGCTGGGCTGCTGGTGGCTCGGCGTGCAGGCCGGATTCGGACAGGAACTGGCCGACAAGTCGCTGTTCATCGCCCTCTACACCCTCAGCGTGGCCTTCTTTATGCCAACTATCGCGCTGGCCAACACGGTGGCGTTCACCATACTGAAGGAGAACAATATGGATACCGTCAGGGACTTTCCGCCCATCCGTGTGCTCGGCACCGTGGGCTTCATAGCCACCATGTGGGTGGTCAACTGCGCCTATCTGGACGACAGCGGATTCGGATTCACCCTGTCCGAGAACAGCCATAAGTTCCAATACACCTACATGCAGTTCTGTGTGTCAGGACTTCTCAGCATCCTGCTCTGTGGCTACTGCTTCACATTGCCGGAATGCCGCATCGTCAAGAAGGCCGAAAAGGTGTCGCTGGCCGAAAGCCTCGGACTCAATGCATTCAGACTGTTCAAGCGCAAGCAGATGGCCCTGTTCTTCGTCTTCTCGGCACTGCTGGGCATGTGCCTGCAGGTGACCAATGGCTTTGCCGGACCCTTCATCACCAGCTTCAAGGGCTCACCCGAGTTTGCCGACACCTTTGCCGCCAACAATGCCACACTGCTGACTTCTATCAGCCAGATTAGCGAGGCATTGTGCATACTCATGATTCCCTTTTTCCTCAGGCGCTTCGGCATCAAGGTCGTCATGCTCATGTCCATGTTCGCATGGGTGTTCCGCTTCGGATTCTTCGGCATCGGCAATCCGGCCATGCCAGGGGTCATCTTCTTCATCCTTTCCTGCATCGTCTACGGCGTGGCTTTCGACTTCTTCAATGTCTCAGGAGGTATCTTCGTCGACCAGGAGTGCGAACCCAGCATCAAGGCGTCGGCCCAGGGCTTGTTCATGATGATGACCAACGGCATCGGTGCTACCATCGGCACACTGGCGGCAGGCGAGGTGGTCAATGCCTATTGCCAGTGGGAAAACGGATTCCTCGTGGGCCAGTGGCAGACCTGCTGGTTCGTCTTTGCAGCCTTTGCGCTCATCGTCGGCATTGCGTTCGCACTGGTATTCAAACCCGAAAAGAAACCCATAACAAACATCAACCACTAAACAACCACCAAGCAACAACGTACTAATCAGAACATAATGAAAGAGCTACGATTCTTCTATGCACCCGATGCGCTCAACAGCGATGAGCTGCCACCCGATGAGGCCATGCATGCCCTGCGTGTGCTTCGGCTGAAGATAGGCGACGAAATGTATCTCATGGACGGACAGGGCAACTACTACCGTGCAGAGGTGACACTGGCCCACACCAAGCATTGCTTCTACGAAATCAAGGAGACCATGCCGCAGAAACTGCAGTGGCAGGGTAGGGTACACTTGGCCATAGCCCCCACCAAGCTCATGGACCGCATGGAGTGGATGGTGGAGAAGGCGGTCGAGATAGGCATCGACGAACTCTCGTTCGTCAACTGCCAGTATTCTGAGCGTCGGCTCGTCAAGTTGTCAAGAATGGAAAAGATAGTTGTGGCAGCCATGAAGCAGAGCCATAAAGCATGGAAACCGCAGGTGAACGAGATTTGTCCCTTTGCCGACTTCATAGCCAACGTGCCAGAAGGCCGGAAGTTCATAGCCCATTGCTACGACGAGGTGCCACGCTCTTTCCTCTACGATGAGCTGCGCCGCGAACCACAGGCCGATGCGCTGGTCATGATTGGGCCGGAGGGCGACTTCTCGATCGACGAGGTGAAAGCAGCCATTGCCCACGGCTTCCAATCGGTTCATCTGGGTAAGAGTCGCCTGCGTACCGAGACGGCAGGACTTGCTGCCGCCATGATGACACAGCTCAGCAAGACCTGAATCAACGTACCGTTGACGGCAATGGCCAATGCCTGTAATCGTAAAGCAAACAAGCACTCATTTAGTAATTAGCACCAAGATATACACATCAAATCCACATCCCCCAAATGCGAAAAGCTGTTTTCCACATTCTGCTCACACTATGCCTGCTGACCACAGCTGTCGGCATGAATGCACAGACCACCATGCGTGACATCTTCAAGGCCATGCCTGATAGTATAGTGCCCTATCTGAGCGAGAACAACCGACTGGACCTCATCGATTTCCTTGACTCCAACATGAAGGCCGAAGTGACCAACCTGCTGGGTGGAAAGAGTACGCTCCTGCAACTCACTGACTCCTATCTCTCCTTGCTGCTCAATGAGGCATCAACGCTCGACATGCTGCTGCTGCCCTACAACGGTTCTGATGCTGACAGCGCCACACAGGTGGTGTGTATGGTGCGAACGGTGGGCAGCGATGTCCGTGTCAGCACCGTGACCTTCTATACGCCTACATGGCAACCATTGCCCACATCGAAGTTCATCAATCTGCCTGGCGAGCCAGTGGTCGCTGTGCTCAATGCCGATGGGCCCGCCATGACGCTCGTACCAGAAACAAAGCTTGACTTCCCTGCAAACGAAGAACAGGAATCAATCCAAAAACCGTCAATAAACCTTAAATGGAACAGTGAAATGTTTAAAGAAGATTAAATCATGGTAAAAACCACATGCTTTCTTTGGATTCTTAAAAAGAAATATCTAACTTTGCAGGTGTGTTTTTCATGGTATTAGATTATTAAGGTTAATGAAAGATTGGTTGTCGTGAGACAATCAATTTTTTTCTCAATGATTTGACAACCGCTAAAGGCTTGTTATATCATTGAATCTGATTTAGAAAGGGAGCCTGTGAAGGTTCCCTTTTTTAGTTTGTCCAGCACGAACGTATTCTAACAGGTGCATTTGGCTTGACAAGAAGAAGTCCAGGTGCGTGAGGACAAGAAGAAGGTCCTGATGCGTGAGGACAAGAAGAAGGTCCTGATGCGTGAGGACAAGAAAAATCCTCTCTCATAATCCGTTGACCTTTTGAGCGAGCCAAGTCAATTGGTCGCAATGGTGAGGACTAATCAATAATACAAGAAGCAAGCTGAAAAGCTTGCTTCTTGCTGTTGGTACACCCGCAGGGGTTCGAACCCTGGACACCCTGATTAAGAGTCAGGTGCTCTACCAACTGAGCTACGGGTGCATCGTTTTCTTGTTTGCGGGTGCAAAGGTACGAACTTTTACTGTATCCGCCAAACTTTTTCACCACTTTTTTCGTTTTTTCCTCAAAAAAAGTGGCAAGAGGGACTTTTTTCGTCCTTTCTCACCACTTTTTCCTCTGTTTTGCGTCTCAAATGACGATAATGCTACTGCTGGCTTGAAGCAGAATGGATGTAGTAGGGTGTAGTGCTTAGATAAATAGAATGGTCAGTCCGGCCATAACTATCGACACCATCGACATCAGTTTGATGAGGATGTTGAGCGACGGACCGCTGGTGTCCTTGAAAGGGTCGCCCACGGTGTCGCCGACAATGGTGGCTTTATGGGCAAACGAGCCCTTTCCACCAAAGTTGCCCTCTTCTACCATTTTCTTGGCGTTGTCCCAGGCACCACCAGCATTGGCCATGAAGACGGCCAGGGTAAATCCGCTGGCCAGTCCGCCCACGAGCAACCCTAACACACCAGCCACACCAAGCGCACAGCCCACCACAATGGGTATGGCGATGGCTAAGAGCGAGGGCAGTATCATTTCGTGCTGAGCGGCACGAGTGGAAATCTCGACACAGGAACCGTAGTCGGGCGTGGCTTTGCCTTCGAGTATGCCAGCAATCTCACGGAACTGGCGGCGTACTTCCTCCACCATCTTCTGTGCGGCGCGTCCGACGGCCTCCATGGTGAGTCCGCAAAACAGGAAGGCGGCCATGGCTCCGATGAAGGCACCGACCAACACTTTCGGGTTCATCAGGTTCACCTGAAAATAGTTCATGAAGTCGGGAATGGTGGCTTGCGAGGCCGAAATAAGCTCACCTTTGACATTGTTCATCATGATGCCGGCACGCTCCATGGCAATTTTTATTTCCTCAATGTACGAGGCTAACAGGGCCAGTGCCGTCAGGGCTGCCGAACCAATGGCAAATCCCTTGCCGGTGGCTGCCGTAGTGTTGCCCAGGGCATCGAGGGCATCGGTGCGATGGCGCACCTCTTCGCCCAGTTCACTCATTTCCGCGTTGCCGCCCGCATTGTCGGCAATGGGTCCGTAGGCATCGGTGGCCAAGGTGATGCCCAGCGTGGATAGCATTCCCACGGCAGCAATGCCGATGCCATAGAGTCCGTGGGCGAGGCTCGCTGATGACATGCTCAGGTCGAACCCGTTGGCGAAAGCGTAGCTCAACATAATAGCCACGCCGATAGTGATGACTGGTATGCAGGTGGAAATCATACCCGTGCCAATGCCTTTTATGATGACTGTGGCCGAGCCTGTCAGACCTGCCTCAGAGATTTTCTGAGTCGGCTTGTAGGAGTGCGACGTATAATATTCGGTGGCCTGTCCGATGATGACACCGGCTACCAGACCTGAGATGACCGAGAAGGAAAGTCCGAGCCAATTGTCGATGCCCAGGAGATATAGGATGCCAAAGGTGGCAACAGCTATGAGAACGGCCGACACGTTGGTGCCCAGCGAGAGCGAGTGCAGTAGGTCGCGCATGGTGGCTCCTTCTTTGGTGCGCACCAGGAAAATGCCGATGAGCGACAGAAATACGCCTACTGCGGCTATCAGCATGGGTGCGATGACGGCTTTTAGCTGCATGCCCTCTGTCTGACTGACAGCAAAGGCCGATGCACCAAGTGCTGCCGTAGAAAGTACGCTGCCGCAATAGCTCTCGTAAAGGTCGGCTCCCATGCCGGCAACGTCGCCCACGTTGTCGCCCACGTTGTCGGCTATGGTGGCCGGATTGCGTGGGTCATCCTCGGGGATGTCGGCTTCCACCTTGCCCACGATGTCGGCACCTACGTCAGCGGCCTTGGTATAGATGCCGCCGCCGACGCGTGCAAAAAGGGCCTGCGTAGAGGCTCCCATGCCAAAGGTCAGCATGGTGGTGGTGATGGCTATCAGATTGTCGGTGGTCAACCAGTTGAGCACGACAAACCAGATGGCGATGTCGAGCAGGCCGAGTCCGACGACGGTCAGTCCCATGACGGCACCAGAGCGGAAGGCCACCTTCAGTCCGCCGTCAAGGCTCTTGCGGGCGGCGTTGGCGGTGCGGGCCGATGCATAGGTTGCCGTCTTCATGCCAAAGAATCCGGCCAAGCCGCTGAAGAAGCCTCCTGTAAGGAATGCGAAGGGCACCCAGGGATTCTGTACGTTCAGGCCATAGGCCATGAAGGCAAACACGGCGCAGAGCACGGCGAACACCATGCCTACGACCTTGTACTGTTGCTTGAGGTAGGCCATGGCACCGCGTCGCACATAGAGTGCTATCTCACGCATGCGTGGCGAACCTTCGTCTTCTTTCATCATCTGACAAAAGAAGTACCAGGCCATTCCCAGGGCGACGACTGACGCGACGGGAACGAGCCAAAAGGCGAAAGGAATACTCATGTCTCTTAGTTAGCTTGTAGTGTTAATGGATGTTTCTGCTTGTTTATTCGTCGGCAATGAAGTCCGAGAGGCTCTCCGCATCCTCGTCGCCGGTATTCTCGATGACGAACGTGGTGCGGTAGTTGTCCTCGTTGATTTCATCGTCGTTGGGCTCTTCCACCTCTACGTCGTCCTCGTCGGGCTGGTTGTACGTGTCCTCTATGTCCATGTCCTCTTCGTCGTCGCGCGTCTCAAACTTCACGCGGGGCTTCACCGTCTCGGGCTTTATCTTGGCAAATATGGCCTCCACCCATGCGCCCTTGGGCACTTCGAGCACCTCATAGCCGTCGGCCACTTTCTTCTCATACATGCCGCCCTTCTTGTGCAGCCGGTCTTTGGGCAGTGTAGTGGTCGATATGTCGAAGCCGCTCTCGATAATGTCTTGTATGCTTTGCGACAGCGAGTCCCAGCCGCCGCCGAAGTTGCGGTCGAGCACCTCTACGAGTTTGGCGGCCGTTATGTGGCGTATGTTCTCATAGGTCAGGTCAGTCACCCGCAGTATGGGGCGCTTCTTGACGGCCATCATTAGCTTGGCATCGTCGCCAAGCTTGACGGTGCCCACCTTGTAGCCCGTCTTTTCGTACTTCATCTTCACGGGTTTGGTGATTTCCTTCAGCTCCTCTATCATGAACGCGCTGCGGATGATGTCCATGTAGTGGCGCAGGTTCTCCTTCACGTCCACATCCTTGTCGCCGGCTTCCAGCAGGCGGAAGACATCGTTCTCCTGAATATCCCATACCGAACTCTTGTTCAAGTTCTTCAGACTAATGCCCTTGTGGGCGCTTTCTTCTTTCATAATGGCTGTTTAATTTATCAATTATACTTATTTGCCTGCAAAAATACATACTTTATTTCCTATTCACAAGTTTTTGGCTCTTTTTTTTTGTTAATATCCTAAAATGCAGTAATTTTGCACCTAACTATGACAGAACCATTGGCAGAAAGACTACGTCCGCGGACGCTTGACCAGTACATCGGGCAGAAACACCTTGTGGGGCCTGGTGCTGTGTTACGCAAGATGCTCGACTCAGGGCGCATTTCATCGTTCATTCTCTGGGGACCGCCGGGGGTGGGGAAGACCACCCTGGCCCAGATTATCGCCCATCAGCTGGAGACCCCGTTCTTCACCCTCTCGGCCGTCACCAGCGGTGTGAAGGATGTTCGCGATGTCATTGAGCGTGCCCAGAAGGGGCGTTTCTTCAACGAGGCATCGCCGATACTCTTCATCGACGAGATACACCGTTTCTCCAAGTCGCAGCAAGACTCGCTGCTTGGTGCCGTTGAGAAGGGGGTGGTCACCCTTATCGGTGCCACCACTGAGAATCCCTCCTTCGAGGTTATCCGCCCGCTGCTCTCGCGTTGCCAGCTATATGTGCTCAAGTCGTTAGAGAAAGACGACCTGCAGGAGCTGCTCCATCGCGCCGTCACCCAGGACATCTACCTCAAGGAGCGCCAGATAGACCTGCACGAGACGGCCGCCATGATGCGCTACAGCGGTGGCGACGCCCGCAAACTGCTCAACATTCTGGAGCTCTGCGTCGAGGCATCGCCCACCGAGGCGGTCACCATAACCGACAGTTTCGTCGAGCAATGTCTGCAACAGAATCCGCTGGCCTACGACAAGGACGGCGAAATGCACTACGACATCATTTCGGCTTTCATCAAGTCGCTCAGAGGTTCCGACCCTGACGCGGCCCTCTACTGGATGGCTCGCATGATAGAAGGCGGCGAGGACCCGCAGTTTATAGCTCGCCGCATGGTCATCTCCGCCTCCGAGGACATCGGACTTGCCAACCCCAACGCGCTGCTGCTGGCCAATGCGGCTTTCGACACCGTCATGAAGATAGGCTGGCCCGAGGCACGCATCGCCCTGGCCGAGGCGGCCGTCTACCTGGCCACTTCGCCCAAGAGCAATTCAGCCTACCTGGGCATTGACAGCGCCCTGGCCCTGGTCAAGCAGACGGGCAACCAGCCCGTGCCGCTGCATCTGCGTAATGCGCCCACCAAACTGATGAAGGATTTAGGCTATAGCGACGGCTATAAATACCCCCACGACTATGAGGGCCACTTCACGCCCCAGCAGTATCTGCCTGATGCCTTGCAGCACGAGCGACTCTGGCATGGCCAGCATTCGCCCGCCGAGCAGAAGCTCTACGAGCGCATGGTCAACTACTGGGGCGAGCGGTATAAGTGATTATTTTTATTGCAACAAAGAAACACAAAGGCACAGCGCTTCACTTTTAATGTCTATAATGCGCTGTGCCTCTGTGTTCCAATATGTTACTGACGATTACTAAAGCATAGCTTTCTCATCGCGCCAGCTGGTAGATGCGGCGCATGTCGTCAGGACGCAGCACCTCAAGGGCACCTATCGTCATGGTGCCGCCCCGCGAGCATTTGCCGACCATCAGGTCTATCTCGCCATCTGTGATGTCACGTCCCAGCAGTTCGTGAATGCTCGTCGGCATGCCGATGCGGTGGTAGAAATCCTCCATGGCCCGTATGCCTCGCTCGGCCGTCAGCTCCGGCTGTGCGAAGTCGTTGCTCACGCCCATCACGTTGACGGCAAACTGCACGAATCGGCTGACGTGTTTAGGCATGACATAACGGGCCCACGACGGCCATAGGGCAGCCAGTCCGGCACCGTGGGTCACGCCCATCAGCGCACTCAGCTCGTGTTCGAGCTTGTGGGTGGCGAAGTCTTTCTCCGTACCACACTCCGTCAGGTCGTTGTGTGCCAGCGAGCTGGCCCACATTATCTGGGCCCGGTTACGATAGTCCGTGGGGTGCTCCATCACCACCAGGGCGGCGTCCTTCACCGTTCTGAGCAGCGCTTCGGCTATGGCGTCGGTCAGCGTCATCTCGTCATACCTTGAGAAATAGCGCTCCATGGTGTGCATCATGATGTCCGTAGCGCCAGCAGCCGTCTGATAGGGGGGCAGGGTATAGGTGCGCTCGGGGTTCATCACCACGAAGCGACAGCGGCACAGGTCGCTGTTGATGCCGCGCTTGACGAGTCCGTCGTCCTTGGTAATGACACAGCTCGACGACATCTCGCTGCCCGCAGCCGGAATGGTCAGCACCACGCCGATGGGCACACACGCCGTGGGCGTGGCCTTATTGTCCCAGAAATCCCACACGTCGCCGTCGTAGCCGATGCCGTAGGCGATGGCCTTTGCCGAGTCGATGACGCTGCCGCCGCCCACGGCGAGTATGAAGTCTACGTGCTCCTTGCGGCAGAGGTCGATGCCCTCATAGACCATCGACAGCAGGGGGTTGGGCACCACGCCCCCCAGTTCTACATAGCTGATGCCGGCTGCCTGCAGCTGCTGGCGCACCACGCCCAGCAGTCCGCTGCGTTCGGCCGAGCCGCCACCATAGTGCAACAGCACCTTCTTTCCCTGGTTGTCGGCCACCAGCTGGCCTATCTTCTCCTCGGCAGTCTTGCCGAACACTACGCGCGTTGGCGCATAGAAATTAAAGTCGTTGAGCATTGTCGTCATGATTTGTTCGTTTCTTATCGTCTGCAAAAGTAGGCAGAAAGGTGAAAACGGCCAAATTTATTTCGTTTTTTTCAGAAAAAGGGTGGGGGCGAGGGTTGCGTAATGTTCGACTTGTGTAGGTGCAGACAGCCATGAAACTGCCGCCTATCAATCAAGCAGGTTCCGTCTATCTACAAGGTATGTCCCGTCTATCTACAAAGGAGGTGCCGCCTTGCAGGGGCGAAGGTGCCGGTTTTCAGGGACGAAGGTGCCGTCTGGCAGGGAGCAAGGTGCCACCTTCGTTTCTCGCGGCGCCCGCCGCGAATATTCACAGCGGCCGCCGCGTTTACTCGCAGCGCCCGCCGCGTTTGAGTTCAGCGGCCGCTGCGTTCCTAAACGTTCTGAGGGGAGTTTTCGGTTAGCTTGTAGAGCACCATGCGACCCAGTCTTTCTTGCTTCAGCAAAGGGGCTTCACCTTCGCAATGCTTGTTGAGCCACAGGCGTGCCGAGGTGTATTTAATGCCGCAATGGTATGCAAAGGCAGAAATAGTTGTGTAGCCACGGCGCTTGGAAATGCTGCGGAGTTTTGCTATACGGTCCTCGTCGTCGGCAAGCGTTTGTTTCTTCGACAGGTCATGATACTTGCGGAATCCTCTGTCTATCTGCTTCTTCACTTCCTGCTGGAATCGCTTTGACGGTATAAACTCTATGCCGGCAAAGCTGACGTTACTGCCCTTGATTTTGTCAGGGTCGCTGTAGTCGCCGTCGAGCTTCAGCTTGGGGCCGAAGGAGCCTAAGGGTGTCTCTATGCGTGAACCGTCTTCCATGATGATGGCTGCCACGCCAAGCAACACCTCAAGGGCATGCGTCAGCTGGCCTTTTGACATGCCGCGATACTTGTGGCAGAAGTCGTCAACATAGCGGAGCGAGAAAGTACGCTTCACAGCAGGCTTTACGTATAGCAGCGGCTTACCATCCTCGTCCGTCGTGGGACGTGGAAAGAACTCTATAAGCATTCCGTCTTTCTTTCTTGGCATAATAGGTGGGGCTTTAATTGAATTACACCTTGCAAAGGTACAAAGAACTGCGCAAACTACAAAAGGAAAAGCACATGTTTTTCAATTTAATTTCCGCTGACTAGGTGTTTGAGCGGATGTTTTCACGAGAATCGGCATTATGATAAATAAAAGAATGGATACTCCTTTGCGCCAAGTCTAGGCTGAATAAAATAACATGCTTGTTGGATAAAGGTTTAAAACTCCTTAGAAACCCTGAGCCATGGAAAACAGGTCGTTGTCGGTGCTTGATTGCGAAATATTCTAAAAAATCGTCTAAATAACAAAGATTTTGCTAAGTGTGCTTTGCAATTCGGGAAATTATAAGTAACTTTGCAGTCGCTTAAAGACAAATCAAACAAATTGATGGAAGCTTTTTTCCGTACACATCGCTATTTAGTAGAGCATGTCAATGCTCCGGTACGTCGTGGCCTGATGGACGAGATTGACTGGAGTGACCGCATGATAGGCATCAAGGGCACACGTGGCGTCGGAAAGACCACCTTCCTGCTGCAGTACGCAAAAGAGCATTTTGACATACAGGACCGTAAATGCCTGTATGTCAACATGAACAATTTCTATTTCCAAGGTCACGGCATTGCCGATTTCGCCGGCGAATTCGTACGCCACGGAGGTCGCGTGTTGCTGATAGACCAGGTGTTCAAACAGCCCGACTGGTCGAAAGAGCTTCGTAAATGTTATGATAAATACCCCTACCTGAAGATAGTATTCACCGGCTCGTCGGTGATGCGCCTGAAAGACGAGAACCCGGAACTGAACGGCATCGTCAAGTCGTACAACCTTAGGGGCCTGTCGTTCCGTGAGTTCATCAACCTGCTGACGGGCAACGACTTCCGCGCTTATACATTGGACGAGATACTCAACGACCACGAGCACATCGTCAAGCAGATACTGCCCAAGGTCTCCCCTACCCGATATTTCCAGGACTATATCCACCATGGTTTCTACCCCTTCTTCCAGGAACAGCGCAACTATAGCGAGAACCTGCTGAAGACCATGAACATGATGACCGAGGTGGACATACTGTTGGTGAAGCAGATAGAGCTGAAGTATCTGACGAAAATCAAGAAACTGTTCTACCAGCTGGCCGAGGAAGGTCCGAAGGCACCCAACATCAGTCAGTTGGCTAAGGACATAGAGACGTCGCGGGCCACAGTGATGAACTATATCAAGTATCTCACCGATGCCCGTATGCTGAACATGATATACGACTTGGGCGAGGACTTTCCGAAGAAGCCTACGAAGGTGATGTTGCACAACTCAAACCTGCTCTATGCCATTTACCCTATCCATGTGGACAAGCAGACGGCCATGGAGACGTTCTTCGTCAACGCCCTCTGGAAGGACCACAAGGTCAACCAGCGCGGACGCGACAACTACTATTTGGTAGACGGACAGCAGAAATTCCGCATCTGCGATGCTGAGATGAACAATAAAATAAGGTACGCGCCCGATACTATATATGCACGGTACAACACCGAGATAGGCCGTGGCAACCATTTACCGTTGTGGCTGCTGGGGTTCTTGTATTGAGAATTAACATGTTAGGGCGATGGAAAAGGAGTCAAAGACCGATATAAATATAATAATAAGAGAGTATAAGCAATATTAATTTTTTAATCTATTCTAAACAAATGGCTAAAGAAAAGAAATTCATTACCTGTGATGGTAACGAGGCTGCGGCTCACGTGAGCTACATGTTCTCGGAGGTAGCTGCTATCTACCCCATCACACCGAGCTCGCCTATGGCCGAGCACGTTGACGAGTGGGCTGCCCGTGGTCGCAAGAACCTGTGGGGGCAGACCGTAAGTGTGCAGGAGATGCAGTCTGAGGCTGGTGCTGCCGGTGCCGTTCACGGCTCGCTGCAGGCTGGTGCCCTGACGACTACGTTCACCGCTTCGCAGGGTCTGCTGCTCATGATTCCCAACATGTACAAGATTGCCGGCGAGCTGATTCCCTGCGTATTCGACGTTTCTGCCCGTACGCTGGCTTCTCACTCCCTCTGTATCTTCGGCGACCACCAGGACGTGATGGCATGCCGCCAGACTGGTTTCGCCATGCTCTGCGAGGGAAGCGTGCAGGAGGTTATGGATATGACCGCCGCCGCCCACCTGGCATCGCTCGAGACCTGCGTGCCGTTCGTCAACTTCTTCGACGGTTTCCGCACCTCTCACGAGTACCACAAGATTGAGCTGCTCGACCAGGAGGATGTTCGTCCGCTCGTTAAGGAAGAGTACATCAAGCGTTTCCGCGATCGTGCTATGTCGCCTGAGCGTCCTATCACTCGCGGTACAGCCGAGAATCCCGAGACCTTCTTCACTCACCGTGAGGCATGCAACCCCTACTACGATGCAGTGCCCGAGGTGGTTGAGAAGTATCTGGGCGAGCTGTCTAAGATTACCGGTCGTGAGTATCACCTGTTCTCTTACTATGGAGCCGAGGATGCTGACCGCATGATTATCCTCATGGGTTCTGCTACCGACGCTGCCCGCGAGGCTATCGATTACCTGAACGCCAACGGCCAGAAGGTGGGTATGATCAGCGTACACCTCTATCGTCCGTTCAGCGTGAAGCACCTGCTGGCTGCTGTTCCCAAGACGGTGAAGAAGATTGCCGTCCTCGACCGCACGAAGGAGCCCGGTGCCAACGGCGAGCCTCTCTACATGGACGTGAAGGATGCCTTCTACGAGGTAGAGAATCGTCCTCTCATCGTCGGTGGCCGCTACGGTCTTGGTTCTCACGACA
>Ga0310691_10002202_pt1 | contig 26769 bp, 13 predicted proteins | sample 176DNAGHGlowgp2_FD_203887 | JGI IMG/M metagenome (GOLD analysis project Ga0310691, IMG submission 203887) | Sheep rumen microbial communities from Palmerston North, Manawatu-Wanganui, New Zealand - 1766 DNA GHGlow gp2 (v2) (version 2) | ecosystem: Host-associated > Mammals > Digestive system >... | reverse complement strand
GCCTCATTGGGTGCCATTATTCCTCTTTTTTCCATAACATCGGCAATCTTCTTTGCTGCATCATCGAAAATAAATTCTCGAATAAATGACCATCCATCTGGTTCATCATTTGTCGGGATGTTATCCTCTGCAACAGTATCCAAGTATTCATGCGGCAATACAACATAAGCATGTTTATCTAACCCTGTTTTTGATACTCCTATAAAACCTCTATTAAATTGCATCACATTATAAAAATGCCAAAAACCGTTCCATTCTTGCTCATATTTATCCGTTCTGCTTTCTGCAATATCATCCAGTAACGCAATTACTGTAACAGGTGCATTTTTATCCCGTTGCAGTCTTTCAGCAAGAATTCCGGCGTATGTATAAAAATGGGCATCAGAACTTCTTGGAATCCATTGTCCAAAGAACGTTCCTGGTTGTTTAAATTTTTCAACCGTAACATGTATTTGTTCGTTAGCCATATCAAATACACCATTCCATTCCATGAATGCCAAACTATTCATCATTTTAGATGGTTCCAGGAGCGATAAGGAATACGCATGTGCTTGTGTTTGAAATAATTTTTCAGCATCTGCCATTTCCAAATATCGCATAAATAGTTCAAACGTAGACATTTTATTAGGTTTCAAAACATCCACATCTCCAACCGTATTTTTATACATTACTGCCCCTGATGGCATTTTTTCCGGTGAAAGTGTAGGCGTTGCATAATCCCCCTGTGTCTGAAATACAGATTGTACATCTCTCCAGCTAAAACTCCACACATGATAACGTCCACTACGTCGTATTGCTTCTCTTTTCAATGTATCATCCGCCACCTTATCCTTATGGTAGATAAATCCATCAGTAAACACAGCTATAGGTATCTTCTCTGATTTACCAATAGGGCGAATTATAAAGTCAGGTTTACAACTAACGGCCACACCCTGAGTTTCATCAAGCGGAACCTGTGGTTCTATTTCCCAAGTAGAATTATTAACTTTAAGAATATATCCTTCTTTGCCATTTACTAAAGATTGTGACATTTCAACGCGACGATTTTCATTTCCCATATGTGGAATAGCTTCGATAAATCGTCGTTCAAGTTCACTATCAAACAAGGGATTAACAGCTATACCGCCAATACTTCCCTCAAGCGGAGTGAGATTATCTTTTCCACTTAGAATAGTTTTTAACTGTTGTATAGCTACTCTTCTGGATATATTTCCAATATTATGGCTTTGACGATATGCATATAAACAATGATAACAACCATCTTTTTGAGGATCTTCTTTGCAGGAACACTGTTCAAGTTTCTGCAATGCTCTTTCAAAAATATCGATTAGTGATCCCTTCTCATTCATTAATTGTTTTAGATACCCTGTTCCGCCAGGGACAGAATCATAAACTACAAGATACTGTTTTCTACTCTCAGCATCCGGTACAGGGACTTCACTTACCGTTGCACGAAGGTGATCAACATTTCCAAAGTATTCCTTCATACCTAGCATAAAAGCTGCAATAAAGGATTCTGTCCTAACCAAATCCATATTTGTAGCAGGAATAAGAATTCTTAATGCCTCTGTCACAAATTCTCGATAAAGAAATAGACATTCTTCATAAGGGTTATTTGTTAAATTCTGCATTTTACGCGTTTTGCAGTAGAATGTATGAATCGGTTTTTCGTGTTCAGGTTGAATCTTTCCGCAGTATTTACAAATCTTAAATCCCTTTCGTACATCCTCAATACCGGAAACAGTCAACCGTTCGCCAACCATATCGCTTTCACCGAAATTGATTTCCCGTAATGCTGCCTTTTTCACAAATTCGTAGCCAAATGGAAACTCCTCATTATCCATTTGGTATGCCGCTGAAATATCATGTTCTTCATCAACATCAACTAAAAGTTGCCTACAGTAAAATACATTTGTACGATCATCGCTTTCATCCGAAATCAAACTCTTAGTGTAATCTGTATTTGAGTATACCATCTGAACTTTCAGCATATTGCGAACTTGACCATTATCTGCCCACCCTGGACTTCCGCATCTTGGACAACATGCTGTATCTTTTCCTGCTTCCTCAAGTTGAGCATGAGAACAGTTCGGGCATAATCTCCATTTTGCAGCCTGTGCGCTTGTCAAATCCACTTGATCTATAGTAAGTTTTCTACCATCTACGTAAAAACTATTATTCGGTGCAAATTCGCTTATCGCAGCCGAAGCCGAACGACTATACTCGTAAACCGACTTCTTATATTTCCTCTTTGCTTGTTCCTTGTTTTTATCGTCTTCATCATCATCTTTTCGATAAAGAATCGCTTTTAAAACAATTCCGGATTCAGGAAAGGCATAGTTTGGCAATAACCCTTCATCGGATAAGAAATTAAAAATATCCTTTTTGTTAATCTCTTTTACCACATTGAGAAGAGCAGCCTGCTCCGCCTTCAGTTCTTTTATTTCTGCCTCATATGAACTGTCTTGAGGTTTTGCCTCCAATTCTTTAACCATTCCATTTAATTGTTTTATGCTCTTTGACAGAGAATCGCGTTGTTTTTTTAATGCCTTGAATGATTCCAGAATTCTTATATGCATCGGGCTTTCTTGCAATTTATTTCCTTGCGCAAATACATGAAGCTCTTCCTTTGCAGAGTCATCCAAATACTGCGCAAACAACTGAATAAAGGAATTGAGAAGGTGTGATAAGTTATTCTGAACATAATTCAGGAAGTTAAACGGGAAAACATCTATTGGATGGCTCTCTAATTTACTAAGAACAACACTAATATACTTTGGTATAGACTGCTCCGATACTCCTTTCTTCACCCAGGAATCCATGCAGTATGCCACAAACTGTCGTTCCAATACAGCTGATGCCTTTAAGAATACTTTCGGCGGTACAACATTTCCTTCCATCATATCAAGTGGATCTGCATAAAAATACAAATCATGTGGTCTTGCTGCAGCAATAGCAAGTGTCAATGCATTTCCATCTCGACGTCCGGCACGACCTGTACGTTGTAAAAACTGAGATTGAGCCGGAGGCATACTACAAAGAATAACTGTAGAAAGATCTCCAATATCAATACCCATTTCCAAAGTCGGAGTGCAGGACAGTACATTAGGATCCCATAAACGAACCGTATCCTTTTTTCGTTTAAAATCTATTTCCAAATTCTCACGGTTTTCTCGCTCCAACAAACCGGTATGCTCTCTTGCATTAATACGGGCTATATCACCGCTGGAATACAATTTCCCATAATAATCTAAGCCACCGGACACATCCTCTTCAAATCTGCCTTCACAAATACTTCTGCTACAAGGAGCATCCATCCAGATTTCTTTATTCTCTGTTGCTATAGCTTGACTAGTTCCGCAGGCATCACATTTTATCAGCGTTACATCATCTGTTATAAAGACTTTTTCTTTATCTATGGCATAAACTGTATAATCTGCCGTTGCAGGAATACTTACCACTATTCCATCTTTTACCAATTCTTCTAATATTATTTGACTGATTGCTTTATAATTTGACGACTCAATCAAGACTTCATCACAGCATGCTGAAATCCAATCGATATATCTCTTTTCAGAGATAGTATCAAAGTTATAATTCTTCTTTCCCGGGTCATTTGAAGAACAAAGGAATCTCGGAGTATTTCTTCCTGCTTTTACCCCCGGCAACCAACTGATTCTGTCACTGGAAAGGAAGTAAGTGTTTCCGTTTTCTTTTAAAAACAGCTCAAATGTACTGTCTTTAAACGCTCCGTTCTTGGCTAATATATTCAAATAACCAGCAACCATCTGTCTAAATCTCTCTATAGATGTATGCTCGAGTCCACCAATTTCATTTATAGCGCGTTCATAAACAATTTTTGAAACAGACTCTATTGTATCTGCCGGAAAAGATAGGCAAGAACAACCCGATTTTTCCAACGTGCGACCAATATGGCTAGATAATCCATATTCCAACATTATTTCGTAGGATATACGTTTTTCAATATTTTCCATTAACCGCTTTGCACGTTCATCTTTCCCGAGTTTACGCTTTGAAACCATATCCTCATAAGCACTCATCCAAGTCATATTAGGAGCAATAAAGTAACTTACAAAATCTTCGTCGTCCATCTGGCTGTGCCAGTATTCTATGAATCCTTTGGTGAACTTCTCCAAGTTTAATCCTGCACCACCATACTGAACGAATCTTTGCAGCGCTGTTCTAAGACCAAATCTCCATGTACGTGCATTAAAAAATCCTGCTCGATGGGCTGCATCCTGCACACTATCAGAAAATGCAAGCGTTTTCTTATCATCATTGAACTTTGACGCAAAAAGTTGGGATAGTTCTGTACTTATTTCAGTTGCACTACGAAGACCCATAAGAGAAAGACCTCTCTTTGAGCCACAGAACGGGCAAACAAATTGCTTATGTAACTTAGATCCGGTAGTTTTGATAGGATTAGGCAATACAATGTCAATCATATCAACTCCACATGTATCACATAACTTGGGACTGTCATCTCCTACTCTAACCTGTAAACAATCCGGACAGATTCGTCCCGGGATCATTCCGTATGGATAATTACTATGTGCATGCGGAAACATCATTACAATTTTGTCATCAGCTCTAAAATAAAGATTATAGAATGCTTCAAGACCAACAAGCGTTGCATTTCCACGCTCACTTAATATGGACGTCCAACCAGTTGCTCCGCAGTCACGGCAATTCACAACAGGAAGATATTGCTTTGCCTGCTGTAAATTCAAATCATGCGCAATCGAATATGTCACTTCATTTGCTGAAACTTTGGCTAACAAGCGACGCAGCTCCCTCATCCAAAGCTGTACCTGAACATTTAAGAACGGGAACATATTATCAGGTGTTCCTTTTCGAGCATGAGAAATAAGCGCCAACAATGCATTTACTGCAGTTTCAGCATCTCCCATCTCTTTAAGCATGGGATAATTAATCTTTAATTCATCTACGATATGACTAACCTGATAATAATTCCCCTTAATAAGGCTAATCATTGCCTGCATGAAACTGTGATGCATTAAGTGGCTTCCAAGCGCTATGCGACCTTCCGCTGTCAACACATCAACATCTTTCAGCTCTGTCCAAGCCCCAAGCGCTTCCTTAAGGTATGCTTCCTCATCTCCTAAAGCAACTAAGGATAGTAATTTGTCGACCTGTTCTGCTGAAGGTAATGTAAAATCTGTAACGTCTTGATTCTCGAAAAACTCCTCCGGAGATAATCGGTCTTCCGTAACAATTGCATCTTCTTCAAAAGGTTCTCCGAATATTTCCTCTGCATAGGAAAGGATGCTCTTTCCATTCTCTTTTGTACCCATAGTTGCTGAAGTACCAACACAACAGAGGTATCCACCCGGAGTCCAAAGGCGAGACTTTAATCTTCGTAGAAGACAAGCCAAATCAGTACCTTGGGCACCGTCAAATGTATGTAGTTCGTCTACTGCAATGTATTTTAATGTATCCGGATTATTCTCTTTCCAGAGGGTTGCATCCTTCGGTCTAACAAGCAAGTAGTCTAACATCTTATAGTTGGTCAACAAAATATCCGGAGGCGAATTAAGCATTGTTTCACGATCGGTTATTACATTTTTTTCACCCATCATTCTGTTTGGTGTGGTTTCATGTCCGCCAACATACATACCAACTGTCACATTTCCTCGTAACAGCGGAGTTTTCCATATCTGTTCCGCTATACGCTTGGATTGATCCGTTGCAAGTGCATTCATGGGATAAATAATAAGCGCTTTAATCCCGTGTTCTCCCCTATGCTGATAGCAGTACTCCAAAATAGGATATAAGAAACACTCCGTTTTACCGGAACCTGTACCCGTAGCAATTAACGTAGATCTCCCATCATCTCCGGTCAAACGGTCAAATGCAATCTGTTGATGCACAAAAGGAACAAACTTCGGCTTTACTGCTTCAAAACAATCTGGCATTTCATTTGCAACACGGAAAGGAAGCCGTACAGATACATAAGGTTCATGGTAAACAGAATCTTTTGTAGAAATCATTCTTTGAACGGAACCCTTGAATGGTTCGTTTGTCATGGGAAACGATGTTTCAATATAATCCCCAATCCCTTTTTCTAGTTGTTTCGCAAGTATGGATGGTAACATAACCCCTAATCCTCCCCATTTTCTTCATCTTCAGATGCAGTTCCATCCAAAAAAAGGACCACATTTTTTCCTACAATGTAATACTCATTTTTTATAAATTTCTGACAAACCTGATCACTAATTGAAAGATATTCTTCCTTACTGTGTCCCTTGATATAGTTTTGGTCAAATTTCACACTGGAAAGAAGTTTATTTATATCACTTCCTGCTTTTTTGCTAATTAGTATTTTTTCTCTGAAAGGAATTGTAGTTTTTAGTTTTATATAATAATCACATTTCTCTCTAAAACAGTCACTCTCTGCTACTAAGGCGATAGTTTTTACCCATTCGTCATAATCTCCCGGCATTAATTCACAATCATTTTCATAAAAGTACATAGCAGAGAACCTTCTTACCACATAAGAAAATGGTGGTAATAACGATTGGATTATCAGCACAGAAATAAAAGAATTCTCATCCTCGTTCTCCAAATCAAGCAATAATCGTTTAATAAATGCAGAAATCTGATCAAGATGTTCCGCTATTTTACCATTTGTTACATTGTATTTCTTTGACCTTAAATCGCCTGCATCTGTTTTAAGATAATTAATATATGTCTGCATCTCCTGAATTAGTTTCTGAATATCTCTTTTTTTTACATATTGTTCAAATCCAGACAGTCTCTGTGTTACGCATTCAAGCGCATTCAATGTCTGATGAAAACCTTCATATGAAAGGACATATGTTCTCTGTATTAATGCATTATTCAACCATTCAATATTTTCAATTTCTCGCCATTCTTGAACTGAAAGCGATAACTGTTCTTCAAGTTTACCAATTCTTTCATCTGCCTTAAGCGCATGCTCTTTTCCTTCAAATAAATCAGTAAAATCACCAACACTCAATGTTGCTGGCTTCGCCTGTTCTAGAAAGCCTGAACCGCCTTTCCCTTTTCTACGTATCCCACCGGAACTAACAAGGGCTTCTCCAGACTTTACAGCCTCTAGAGCTTCAGGGGATTGTTCAAATAGAAAGATATTATCTAAATTCACTAGCACCACCCCTTTTGAATATTATCGGCAAGAGCCGCTGTTGCAGTAAGACCTAAGTATAAAGATCTTTTTTTTAGGCTATCCATTTTGCTATGTCCCCATATTTGGTCTAATTCTTCCATCGTGAAATTGTTATAAACATAATATTTCGATTCTTCGTACTGAAAAGGATATAAGCCAGTTAATATCTTTTTTTTCGCTTGCTTCGCTTCTTTGATATATTCACACTCTAAAGAATACTGGATTGAGTCTTTAAACACGTTATGCAAATATCCTTTCAATGCCTTATTTATTATTGCTGGATTAGAAAGAAGAACAACGTGACTCAACTTTATATTCTCTGAGTTATATATAGAAGCTAGCAACCAGTTTACTTCTACTAATGCATCGAAGAGCCTGTCATAGTTAAGACGATTTTCAGAAAATATGCTATCACTACATCTCCTATAAATGATAAGTGCATCTTTCCCCAATAATTGAGGATTAATAATCTCCGGATTATTGAAGCATTTCTCTAACGCTTCATATAATCTCCAATCCGCAGTAATATTCTTACACCTGATATATTCTGAATTTGCAATATCAATTAATTCATTACAAGTAGAGAATTTTTCACAAACATTTGAAATGCCCTGACGACGACATTTTGATAAAGTATAGTCAAAATATGTATCTGCCATATTTATAATTCCCCTAATTAATCTTCTTTTCCATACTTCTCTTCAAAAAACTCCCACGCTATCTCATAATCTTTTTCACGATTGCATCGGTCAAATGGAGCTACATACTCTATTGTTCGCTCAACTGGTCCCCCGGGCATAGTATCATCGGTAATGGTTCGATAAAACTTTTGTCCAGCAGGTGCACCTTTTATCCCATTTTCCCATTCTTTTCTGTCGAAACCGACCCCTATCAAACTACGATTTATTGTGAAAACAATTCTTCCGTTAGCATCATACCATGTGTCATCTTCATAGGATTGAAGAACCGAAAACTGTATTTTATATATAGTCTTTAATTGTTGTAAAGTCATACCAAGTGCCATAGCTGTTAAAACGTCAATTTCAATAAGCGCCTGTCTACGCTCATAGTCTGAACGCAATGGTACGGAGTGATTCCATTTATTTGTTAATCGAGAAAAAATTTTATTATTTAATCTCGCATCTGATTTCGCCCATCTAGATAGAACAAAAGAATTCTTAAACTCCGAATCCCAAATATCCTCATAATGACTTGTTAAACAATTTAATAATAGTCCTCTCAGTACTATTTCTTCTATCTGCTCGCTTTGAGATAAGAACGGAAGATTTGCTACCGAATTCAATCTTGCATTTGCATATCCGGTAGTTTTTATATAAAAATCGAATGGCAGAGAAGAAAAAGTAGATGCAACGATAACTTCAACCTCTCTTGTTGATGAAAACTCATAAATGAGATTGATGTGTCCCATCTTTGGTGGAATAAGAACTGGTAATAATGTTCTTTCTCCTCCCTGATTTAACATACATCTCCACCATACTCTATAATCATCTGACACCTTTTTCCCATCATATTTATCAGGGTATCTGCGATAATACTCAGACAAATCACATGCTGGTCTATAATTACACCTCTGCAAATAATCGTCAGGAATTGCAGTTAAATCTATCGGATCATAATCGCTATTCAATTTACATATTTTCCTAGAAGTTTTAAAATAGGGGTTTGCAAGACCAATGTGAGGTCCAGAAAAAATGGCATCCTCTAACTGAATCGGAAAATGAACATCTCTCATCATTGTGCCATCATTTTGTGCATTTGTTTCATGCCATATTTCGTTAGCAGAAATGATATTCTTATAGTTTCCTACAGTGTTGTTTTGCTTAGAAAACAATTCTAACACTTCAACTATTTGATTTAAATGGATTACAGGAAGTCTAGCAGTATTCCAATTATCACTTCTATCAAAGACTTTAGCAAAAATAGACAATTCGTTTTTAGTAATATGTATAATACGACTTGGATGTCCCTTAATATTCCAATTCCCCTCCTCATCTTTTATATTAGGAACCGGCAATGAATAATCTCCCTCATAGCATTCTGCAATACTTGAAGCATCATATAAATTACTAATTGAATCAAACAGCACCTTCTGTGGACCACCATATACATTCAAACTGAATGTTGTATGGTGATCCACTTCGGGAAATAGTTTCCGTTCATTCGCAAACATATAATGTTTGCGAAGACGCGAATATAATTTTTCCCGAAGTGGACCACCCTTCGGATCGTCATAGACGCCCTCAGGGTGAATGAATGCACTTACACCACGTTCACAATTAAACTGCCAAGCTTGTGGTAAAAAGCATTTAAATAAATTCGTCTGCTGTCCTCTCAAATCATGATAATTCTGAATAGAATTCAAAAATGATTGCTCCCCACTGATTTCTTCGTACTCAGCAAAATAAACCGTTTTAATGCCTTCCTTTGAGAATGCTTTTTTTCTATTGTTCACTGTTTCAGTTGCAGATAGCTTTTTGACTGCAAACATTGGCTCTTGATCAGCCAAAACGGACTGTTCATTCCATTGAAGCTTAATCCAAGGAGGGTTTCCAATAATCAAATCAAATCCGCCACGTTCTGCAAACAAATCAGCAAATTCTAGCTCCCAATGCATAAAATGATTCTTTTCAGCAATCTCAGAAGCAAGATTTAATCGTTCGCTTTCCTTACACAAACGAGGAATATCGACCACATTACCGATACCATATTTCCCTGCTAAATCTACTGCCAATTGCTCCTGTTCCGTTAAGAATAAAGAGTACTGACCATCTTTTGCGGTCTTACTTACATTAACAGAAGCCATTGTCCCTTCTAAAATAAGCGACATATCAAATAAAAACTCGCTCCGACTGGGAAGCAGCTCAGCCTTATCAATAGGCCAAAACCATAATGAACACCAGTAATCCATAGCAAATTTCAATCTTGCATATGGACCAGCATTCTTCATATGTTCAGATTTGTAGATCTCACTCAAAATTCTATCTTTTTGTCGGATAGTAGTATGCGAATCATTAACACTATCTTCATAACCATATACCGACAAAGAATCTTGTGTCTTTTCTTCTATTTCGTTTCGAAGTTTTACCTGCGCATCCCATAGTTCATCGATAGCGGAAGACAATCTCATCAATGTTATCAAATCATCGTCCGTATAGGGCTCTGTAAACTTCTTATTCCACTCAGACATTCTTTTAATATTGTCCGGTTCCAGAGACTTAATAACTTTGTCGGAATAACTACACATTCCCGGATCACCCAAAAGGAAATGATAGATTTGTGCACTACCGCGGCGCTTTTTTCGTTCCGTACCCAATGGTACTCGCTCAGGAGCATTTTCATACCAACGTAATTCTTTTGAAGTAGCCTGTAATGCTGATTCTGAATATACTTGCCGTCTTGCACCAATCAAGGAATTTCCGTTTACTAGCTGTGTTCCAAACCAAGGTACAAAACCACCTTCATAAATCGTATTAAGCCACAAAGATACTTCAGCTAATTCAACTGCAACGGAATTCAAGTCAATTCCATATACATTACGGTCTGCAATATACATCTTTACCTTCTGTAATTCCTGCAAACGTTTTTCCGCAGCAATCATTTCACCACGTTCTTTCTGTTTACGGTCAAGATAAGCCTCTGCAAGTTGGTTTATTGCTTCATTCAAGAATGCAGCAGAGCCCATTGCCGGCTCACATACCGTTAAATGAAGAATTTCATCAGCCGTTTTTCCTTCCAGCAATTCCTTCAGTGCATATTTAACAAGACACTTCGTCAATACTTCCGGAGTGTAATAGGATGCCGATTTTTCACGTTCACGTCCCGCTAAACGATAAATAAATGTTCCCTTTTCATATTTTCGAAGTTGACCTTTTTTATACTTTCCATCCGGATCATCTTTTTCATAACGAACACGTTCATCCTCGGTATACTGATCTAATTCTTCTTCCGCAACAAAGTATCCAACATCTAGTTCATTAAAGCTATCTCCGGCACGTTTTACTTCAAACAAGGTATGTTCTGCAATAAAGCCCCTGTAGGAAAGAAGAGCCTCATATACAGAACCCATCTGGTTAATTCCAAGATTTGCATAGGAAATTCTTCCACGTCTCTCGTTACGCTTTCCCGATTCTCTGGTTAGACTCATTAGGTCTATGATGCGTAACATAACAGAATTACGTACTTTTGACTCTGTAATCATTTTGGTATATTCCGGATCAAAAATATGTGCCTTAAGTGGAGAAATAACGAACATATCGTGCAAGCTTTTTTCGTTGGAATACTTCAATACTTCTTCTTCCGATTCAGGATACCCATTGTAGATAAGATCATAGAGTTTCGACAAGGTTTCATGAAGATAATAACCGCCACCTACTTCTGCCACATCATCACGAATATCGTCCGCAATATCACGAAGGCTTTCCAACGAATAACCTTTTAGGTACGATTCAGCTTTAATAGGTGCATAACCAAGTTCCGGACGTGCCTCAATAAATAGAACAAAAAGCATACGATACATGTATCGAAGGCATTCAAGAGTTAATTGTCCCGCATCAACCGGATTTTCATTCAAATCACGTCCTTGACGAGTAGACATATCATATAACACTTCGTTTCCAAGAAGTTCAATACACTCACGAAGTGCATATTTCAGATCCTGCGAAACTCCTGCAGCATGTTTCTGTGAATTAGCATCTAACTCGTCAAGAAGTGCTGTTCCATCTTCTGGGCAAAGGCTGTTACGATGAAGCAATACAGCCATTGCCTGTAATGTTGTTTCTTCATGACGACTAAAGATTTCTTCGAGTTCAAATTGAAGATATCTTTTTTCATTCCACTTATTTCGGTCAATCAATGCAATCTGATTCATTCCGATTAATAGAATGAAACGTGGAGGTTCGGATTGACCAAACAAAATCTTTGTAACAAGCTCCTCGTTTGGTATCGTTGTAAGGATATCGGTAGGAACAGCGCTTAAACCTTCTTCAACAATCGCATCTGTGGAAAAGCAAAGCTTATCCAATATGGCAGCTTCTTTGTCATCCGAAGTTGCAAGCAAAATCCATAATGCAGGAGCTCCATTTGCTTTTTTAAGTTCCAAATAAATCGGAACCCTAGTAGTATCGTCAATCTCAATCCATTCAGGCGCTGCTTCAGGATAACCAAGCGCGGATAAATATATATCCGCAAGCGTCTGGATATTCACGAGTGTCTGCATATCAAACTTAGAGCGCAGGAATCTGTCGTGTATCGGATAATACTGTCTTGCTGCATCTCTTAATTTAGACCACGGGGTCCTAATTTCTTCGCTTTCTTTTGCCTCAGCGCGCCATTTTGAAATTGTATCAGACGCATTCTCCTCAAAAATGGAAGAAAAGTAATGATTTGTATAATATTCGTTCTGGTTAGTAATACCGGTTAAATCCATACTCATCTTGATACTCCCTTCAAAACCGCTGCAATTCGAATGTACGGTTTATCCTGAATCGTTAATGTATCCGTTACCCATGCTTCAAATTTATCGAATAATGCATCAACCATTCTTTCCTGCTCACTCTTCTTTCTTTCGCTTTCAAAAAGAGATAGCTGATATTCTTTATGTTTGGTTTCCAGTTCGCCCAATTTATCAATTTCTTCATCCAAAAGCGGATTCATTCGTTCGGTATATTGCATATAAAAGAGTTTCATATGCTCTTTGGCATGTTCAACAACATCCGCAAGATGAGAAGACGTATCATTTACTTCTTCATTCGTCAATGAATTACTGTTTGGAATATTCATATTACGAAGATTTGTCCTTTTAAGAACCTCATCCATTGTAATACTCTCTTTAAATTTCCCATTTTCGTAAACAAGGCCAAACCATTCATCCACCAACGGAGTTGATTTTGCATTAGGATATGTTCCTGTTACGATATAAATTGTTTCGGTCGTTTTTAATAACTCTGGAATCGCCACAATAGGAGCTTCTCCACGTCCATAAAGCAAACTGCATTTATCATTTACCCAACTAAACAACGGATGCAGTTTCCATAAATACTGCACTTTCGGCCATGCCGTTTCCGCCATATTATTCTGCATACTCCGTTTCATTTCGCTCATGCAAAACGCCTTATCGTCCGAAAGACGCATATAATCGCCCTGCGGCATTGCTTCGTCAGGCAAAAGCGCTGATAAGCGTTTTCTCATATCCGAAGTAATCATAACTTCGATTCCGGATACCGTTTGAAGACGTTCTACCGGATGGCTCTCTGAATGATTCAAAAATGCAAATGCCTGATTCAAATAATCAATATCGGAAAACAATGTTTCGTCAGTTTTCACCTTAACCGGTTGCTTATCCTCTTCAGATGCTGCCATAAGTGCTTCAAAAGGATCAAACTCTTCTTCTCCGCTTTCCAAAATATTTTCGAATGCAGTTGCATCTGCGCCGCTCTCTATAGCGTCCGATACCACAAGTTCTTCGTCTTCAATTGAAAACTTTCCGAGCAATAAAGCCGGATCTCCAATATTCTTCAACGCCTGTTCTTCTTTGGTAATCAGGATTTCGATTATACGCATATCTCCTTTAATACGTGGGTTTGTACTCTCGATAAGCATATAACGGATATCAGGGCGTTCTTTCTGCCCATATCGGTCAATACGTCCGTTTCTCTGCTGGAATACCATCAGTGACCACGGAATATCAAAATGAATCAATCTGTGGCTTAGATAATGCAGATTCAAGCCTTCCGAAGCCACATCAGATGCAACTAGAACTCTAATCGGAGATTCTTCGCGTCCAAAGTTCTCAACAATTGTCTGTTGTTCAGCGTCGCTCATTCCACCGGATATTTCTTGAATAGCATTATCTTTTAGCTTTAAGTCTTTTTTAAGCTGCGCCGCTAAGAACTTCATCGTTTCAATTCGTTCTGTAAATATTACAAGACGGTCCGTTGTATCTGCTGTCCAACCATATTCTTTACTGCGAAGTAACGAAAGAAGTTGTTGATACCGTGAAAAATCTGACGGTTCAATTTGAACCAGTGCATTACGTAATTCTTCAAGAACCGGAATGTCTTTTATTTCTTCGTCGTTATATTTTTTTCTCAATTTGCCCAGTCTTGCATCAATACTCTTGATACAAGCTGCCGGACTGGAAAACAGTGATTTTTCTAAACTCGTCTTAAACAATTGTCCCTGCGCTTTGGTTTTATTAATATCCATTTGCAGTTTCATCTCAGCAAAGATATCAAATACTCGCTCTTCCTTCGCAGAAGCTTTGCAACGTTCCAGTTCTATTCTTCGTTCCAAGAACGAACCGCTTACTTGATCTTTGACATCTTTTTTAAAACGACGGATACATAATCCTTTGATATCATCCTTCGTATAGTCATCCGGATTTGCAATTGCCGTCGGATCCAACATATTCATCAAAGAAGCAAAACTTTTTGCTCGTCCGTCATGAGGGGTTGCAGAAAGCATAATCATAGTATCAGACCGATCCGCCAATAATTTAGCTAATCTGGCACGCTGCGCCTGACGATCACCACGCTCTGCAACATTCTGTGCCTCATCTATTACAATGATATCCCAAAATGCCTCTTCCAAATGGGTACGATATTCTACATCACGCTTCAAAGTATCGATAGAAACGATGGTCTTGTCGTAATAAAAGAACGGATTGTAATTAGACGGCAACTTGGCGCGGATATCATGAATCTTCTTGGAATCCAATCGTATAAGAGGTATGGTAAATCGATTCCACATTTCTTTTTGAAACTGAGTCATCATACTTTTTACCGTTACAACAAGGATTCTCTTTCCTTTACCGCGAGCAATCAGCTCACTCATTAAAATACCTGCTTCTAATGTCTTACCAAGGCCAACGGTATCCGCAATTAAAATGCGCTGTCGTGGTCTTCGTAAAGAAATCTGAGCAGGCTCAAGCTGATAAGGCATTAAGTCCATTGCAGCCTTATCTCCTATATGTAAATCCGTATCCGTTGGAATCTGTTGTCTCCACTGGCTTTCCAAGTATAACTGTGTTCTTCGGAAATGTGATGACGTATCCGGAACTAAACGCACTTCTGCCGGATTCACAACTTTAATATCTTCCAGGTCGGAAAGAAAAATAACCTCCTTATCTTTTATAAGCGAAGAAATACCTATGCAATATAGGGCCTGGTTACCAAGGTTGTTCTTTTCAATCTTCTTAACCATCCATTCTTCATCGCGAATGATAACACGCATACCAGGTGCGTATTTTACCTGTACTTGTTCCATAATGCATCCCTTCTAAGAAATCTATTTAACGAACTCGACTACATCTTCAATTCCACAATCCAAGTGCTCACAAATACGCATCAAGACAGACAAATTTACTTCCTGATTCTTCGACAATTTTGCCATCGTACTACTGCTCATGCCGGTCTGTTGCCGCAAAGCACTCTTATTCATATTCTTATCAATCAATAATTTCCATAATTTGTTATAAGATATCTGCATAGGCGACCTCCACAAATTAGCCCAAAAACTTCAAAATTACGAAATAATTATAGCATCTTTTGCATCAAAAGTTCGCTTTCGCAAATCGAATTAACGTAAATTTAAGGCTTTATTTACATTCCGTTCATATTGTTTACATCTGGAACTATTATTTGCCGGTTTAAGCTCTTTTCTATTGCCTTCTAAACGTATTTTATCACTCCTTGTGCCTCTTTAAGTCTCCCGACAGGAGACTTTTCAACAAAAAGAGGAAGGGGTTAATCCTTCCTCTTTGCACTACGCATAATACTTCACTCTTACAATGCGGATATATATTCTCGCAAATACTTAAACGGGAATGGCATCACGGTTAATTGACCATTCTTAACAAAAGAAACATTCATCATTGGCAAGATCTCATTGAATTCAATTGGTGCACCATTATATCCATCTATTTTTCGAATTATGGTTCCTCTTTGTATGTTTTGTCGCATCCCCTCTCCTATGATTCCGACGAAATAGAAGAGATTTCCATTCTCTTCATAAGTCTTTATGTCCAAACAGGATGAGAGCAATTCCTCTCTTCGCTCTTTGCCTCTAAGCTTATTGTCCCCTTCTCTCAAATGTTTCTCTATTAATTCTACTTCCGGAATAGTAAACAGACCTGTATCTTTTATGACATTTATGTTTCCATTATCGAGTCGAATCAATCCTTTAATGACTTCCGATTTTTCCTCGGCATTCTCAAAGATTCCAACCAATTCAGAATATTCGTTCATTTCAAAAAGAGATAAAACCTGCTCCTTAATCTCAAAAGAGCCGTTAGGATTGACTTTCATAAAAAAGAACCGTTCGATCTCATTAATTTCAGTCTCAATCCCAAAAGAAACAGGTACTGTAAAACCGAGTTTTGGCCAATCAAAAAGTGAAATCTTCTTTTCCTGAAGGTCCTTTTTGATAATGAGTTCGTGTATAACTGTATCAATTGCGAACTCGCTGCTATCCGCAAAATCTTCAAATGTAATATGTTGAACTGCTATGCCTTCATACTTCTTATCATGAGGATCATTTTCACCCTCATAATAGTCAGCGTTATGAATTAACAGAAGATTCAAATCCTCATTTAAAACTTTTTTGCCAATCGAAATATCCAAATCATACTTTGATTTCAGTAAATCTTTTATTTTTTCGCAGAATATCCTTGAATACTCATCACCAATTATATCGACAAGACGAATCTTCTCTGATGCAAGTTTTTCCTTTACTCTTAAAGCATTTTCTCGTTGTACAGACTTGGTATAATCAAGTCTTTGCCCGACTTCTTTTTCTCGGAATTTCAGACTGCTTATACCGGCATACTTTTGATTAAAAGACTTAATAACATAATTAAGAACGCCCATTTTTGACTGTTCAAACTTCTCAATATTCTGAATATCCAAAAAAGTAATTTCAGATTTTACCCCGTCCACTTGACGCTGGATAAAAGAAGTTTCCTTATCTTCTTTAAGACGTCTTCTAAGCGTATTATTTGCAGCAAATATATACTTCGGATAATCCTCAAATTTGCGTTTTTTAAATGTGATTTTGTTTCTAAGTCTTTCAGATGTAAAAGTTTTAACTGATATATCCAGCCTTAAATCTGAGGTTACAGATAATTCCAAACACGGTATCTTCCAAATTATGCTTTCCTGTTTTTCCTTACCTCTTTTTATCCAGTTTGGATGGAAACAATACAAGTGCCCGGTCAGATTGTTGTATTTCAGGACCTCTGATTCATATGACCCCAAAGCATTTAAGAGAAGTTGAATAAGCAAATAATCCTTTACCGCCTCCACATCCTGTTCTTCAATCGAAAAGGTATCGCCATCTTCAATCTTCTTAAAAAGTTCCTTTATTCGCTTTTTATTTTCATTACTCTTATTCATAAGAATAAGAATCTTTCGTCCGGACTCGAACTTGATTGACTTGATATCATTACAAAGAATTGAAGCATCAAGAATATAGCTTCCATGTTTGATATACTTGTCGCTGGTTTCAAGGCTAAAAATATCATACTTTTCCGAAATAATTTTCTTATCAAGAAAGTATTCAAGTTCATTCGTTCGAATACTTGTATTCATCAATACACCTCCTGATTATCTCCCATGCCTGTCTATTCCTTTTCAATTCTCCGTTCTCGTCTCTTACCAGACAGGGAATGGAAATAATACGGATTCCTTCTATTTCGACTTCCGAAATGTCATATTGATTCTCCGCAAAAATATTAACAACAATTACACATTTACAACCACATTTATTGGCCTTTTCTGAGATTTTCTTAATAACGGATTCCTTATTCTCTGTTGCTCCTTCATTCCAATTTTTAAAATCTATATAAACCGAACTGCCACCTATTTCATAATCAAACAATTCATATAGATCCGGATTAACTATCTCCTTAACCTCGACATTAAGATATTTCTCAAGCAGGTATTTCCCAACAACCTCTCCTAAAGCACCTTTGTAAATATTGTTCCACAGAGGTGGAGTCATCATATAATCGTTAGGTTCAAATCTGGTTGCCCATCCGTTAATCTCAAACAATTCTTGCACGCCGGGGATACGAAGCATATCATTTAATTTTGTACCCAAAACAGACACTTCCAACGGATGGTCTAGATCCTTTCTGAATGAAACTGATACATTATTATAATCTTCCTGCTGAGAATAATAATATCGATTTGCCTTCTCCGGAAGTTCCACATAAAAATTCCTGATGATAAAATTGCTATCTGCTTCCTCCTTTGAACAAGTTGGACTGGTCAAAACCTGAGTCCTTAATTTTTTCCATTTATCAATCTTTGGATCTGTCCAGTCATTGTTCAATAGATTCTTGATTTCCTTATTTACACGGACTGACCTTAACGAAGCCCTGCTCTCAAGCGACACCTCTTCAGGTGTTTTGGCTCCCGATTCATTTATTGCCTCAACCAATGCAATGAACTCCGGATTAAATGTCCGCCCATTTACAACAGAAACATCAATACTGTTTACAATATCATCATCCGCATAAATATAGATATTCTTATTCTTCTGATTAGTTCTGCATATTCGACCAATAGCCTGGATAACACATCTGGTCCCCAAAAGAACGACGCTTTTCTTAGCATAGATGTTTATATAATCTTCGTTGTTCCGGCGCCCCATCATAAGCGTCTTGAATGCCTTCTTAATATTTTTCATCGTATCTATTGAGGAAATTTCTGCGTTTTCCTGCAAAAATTCCATTTGATAAAGATATTTGACAAACTCAGCATCTTCAATATTATCCGTCAACTGGACCACAAGATTCGTCGGTTTAGCAAGATAAATTGCATCAAAGTCTTTTTCATTCTTCAAGACTCGTTCATTAATCTTTACAATGTTTCCCATCGCAATATCAGGCACAGGATACTGAAGATTCTGTCCGGCTCCAATTGTCTGATAAACAGAAATTACAAAAAGCTTTTCACCGGAGGAAAGTCTGGTTATAAGGTCATTCTTCTTATCCTCATACTCGGAACCATCTAAATAAACAATTGTTTTCTCGTTACTGTATCCATTCCAACAATTTTCTCTTGCTATATTCGAAAAAATCTCATAAAGAATATCGCGATCCAAATCTCTATCCTTCGAACGGGGGTGTTTATTAAGAACACAAAGAAATGAACGGATGTCTTCATGCAGCACAAATTGTTTAAATGCTAATGACACTCGCAGATAACGATTTTTCTTGTAATCGTTCTTATCCTCTCCCTCTCCATACTGCCTCTGAATCAGTTCATAAATATGCTTGGCTATCTCTTCTGTCTTAAACACACTCTTCCAAGATTGAACTGAATAAGATTCATTGCATCCAAGTAGTTCAGCGTGGATATTGACATCTTTATATCCTTTCTGTTGCTCCGTGAAGGAATCGTTAAGCCGCTTTCTTTCCTCCTTCGTAACTTCAACATAGATCTTTTGCATTTTATCTTTCAAATAGTCAATATCATAGTTTCCCAAAACAGTAGGTACCGTTGCAGTCGCAGATATACCTATTACTTTTGCCTTTTCACAGAACCTTAAAAGTATTTTTTCAGGAGTTGTTTGAAATGAATACATCATAATTTGCGACTGCATATCATGTTCTAAATTGTTTTCGAAAGCATAGTAACGGAATCCTCTCTCATAAAAAGACAAATCAAATTCTGCCGGTTCTATCTCTCCTTTTACTTTGCGCGAAGAAATCATAATCTGTCCGGTAAGATAATCAATACTGTCCTTATTAAGTCGGAACAAAGAAAGAACAGAACGTATTGCGGATTCCATAGAGAATAAGTCTTCCCCTTCCTCTCTCCGTTCTTTTTTGCATTGCATATAATTGAGTGCAAGAATATTAACTGCAATCTGAAAATAGGAAATAAATCCTCTCAATTGACCGAGCATGTTCTGAATATTATTGTTTTCCCGGTCCGGTTTGCTTTGTGAAAAGCTTATCGAATTAATTCTTTGCTTCTCATCACTATACATCGTAATATACGAATTATGAGCATTTAGAACAGAATGAAACTGATGATCCTGGAACAAATAATTTTGATAATTATCTGCCATATCGCCTAACGTTCTATGCTTGTATTGCAGGGAGTACGTTGAATAAATATAATCCGCCTTATCTCGAATCCCTTCAACTACAGACTCTAAACTCTGCTTGCTATACTTTCCCTCCATTCTTTCTTTGGATGGTGTAGTAAGAGCAACAGGGAAAGAATCTGTATGTAACGCTGAATAAATATCTTTAAAGAGCTCAACATAATTCACTCTGTCGCGCAGTCCATTCTCAATAATATTTTTAAGAATTGTATTTTTTGTTGCATCAAACTCATCGATGAATATTACAGCATTCTTAATTATGTCAGAGTTATAAAACATGTAAGAAGGTTCAACGATAGTTGTATTCCTACTTAAGAATTTGTCCATGCTCATGAATAATACCTGGCGGTCTCTTGTAAAGACCGCCGGATATAATTTACCTATCCACTGCCATCTACTTTCTGTCTTTATTGCAACCAATTTCTGCTGAACAGTTACATATTCCTTGCTCAACATGTCAGAGACAAGTTTTCGAAAATTGCGCTCAGATTTATCCCTAAGATTAGCTTCAATGCTTGCCAAAAAATCGCGAAGTTCAGACTTCTTTTCATTTCTTTGACGTTTTACAAACTCAAGGTCAGATTTAAAAATCTTGTACTCATCTGTCTTCCTTATTTCACTAGGAATTAATCTTGCTACTTCAGCAGACCATCCATCAATTACGCTATCTATATTGGAATCAATAAAGAGCACCTTCTCTTTATACAATTCTCTCTGTCCTGCCTCGATAAATCTTTTTTCTAAATCCTCGAACGGAAGATTCTTTTTAAGCGTAGTCACAAAAATGTATTTTCTTTCGCTGTTGTCAGGATTCATACAGGAATTGTAGATAAACTCAATTGCAGAATATGTCTTACCGGAACCGGTAGGCATATCAACAAGAAGTAATCCGTTTTCATTTTCATTTTCAACATATCTTTTGATAATATCGTACATTTTATCTTTGCTCTCCGTCCAGTTCGTAGTAAAAACAATCTTCCCATTTGCATCCAAGTGCCATACATATTAACCCTGATAGTTTCGCTGTTGGTGAATACTGACCAGTTTCTAAGGAACTAATCGTATTTTGGGTTGTTCCACATTTCTTTGCCAACTCTGTTTGCGAATATCCTTTCGCCTGTCGCAATTCCTTTATGTGATTTTTAAAAATTATTTTGTCATTCATTTCATCAATGCCCCCACATAAAGAACTAAACAAATTACAAACAGCACAAAACATATCACACCATAAATAATCTGCTTTTTCTTTTTGAATTTAATACCTTCATACAATTCCGAAATCACTACAACAAGAAAAATGATTGAGAGTTTTCCAAAATCAAATTTACCGGTTATTATGGATTCAATAAAACTAATGATAAGACCAAATGCAAACGCGGCGCATACTCCAATTACTGCGCCTTTCCTTTGAACCTGTATCTCATATTCACCCATTTCAGGCTCACTATTTTCTAAAGCTTCAAGTATTTTGTACTCGTCACTCATAACAATTCTCCTTTACCAAGTTTTCTGATATTTTACCAAGTTATCCGATATGTGTCAATACCAAGTTTTCTGATATTTCAGAAACTGATATCTTTTTTTATTATGGATTTCAAACATACTCGCAAGCAGTGCCCCGAGATATCTCGGAGCCATTTGCTTGTTGGAGGGCACGCCCCCAATCCCCCGAGAACCTCACTTCGTTCGGAGCCACGCATCACGTTGTGATGCTATTGAAAGCTTTCCTCTGGTCAGTTAAAATCAAATCAGATATACGCATTGATTTCCCCGTACACGGAGATTTATTTATGTTTTCCAAAAATGAACTTGCAATCGACTCTAAGTATTTTGACATCATCGATGTCTCCGCTTTTTGTGTAACTCTTCGAAGTAAAAACACCGGACATTACTGGCATATTGAAAATGCAGATGGTGCGAATTACAGAAGTTGCAACATATTTCATCGTCATAATGAAAGCGATTCTTACCATCTTCACGGGCATTCCGGAACCTTCAATCAATGTATCATTCAAATAAAAGAACATGATCGTTTTCAATTGTCCTGTCTGTTGTTGACGGCTCCTTTTGTCCGGAAACATTCGGTGTCTGCTGTCCGTAAATTATCGGTTTGTATGCCGACTCCGTTTCCGGAATCGACATAGATTTTTATCTTTAAAATTCGCCATCGAGTACCATTTGAACAGCATGGTCATCAATTAAGCGAAGTTTATTCTGGCTACCATATATGAGCACGCTTGTGCAGACCTTATCAATAACCCTTGGAATACCGCCGCTGTACTCAAATACTTTTTGTATTGCTTTATCTGTAAAAATTTCACCCGCAGCGCCGGCCATATTTAACTGATGCCGAACATAATCACCGGTTCTTGCGGCATCATAATGATTCAACCTGCATTGTATATCGATCCGTTGGCGGATTGCGGTGCATTTTTGCATTTGAAGCTTGTTCCAAAGCTCAGGTTGGCCTGCAAGAATTAAGGATATAGGACTTACAGAATCAAACTTCATATTTAGGAGAAAGCGTATTTCTTCAAGCATCTCATAGCTTAACAAATGGCTTTCATCTACAACGCAAACAGTGCTGATACCATCTACCGCTTGCTTTATCGAAAGTTGTTCATGAAGTTGACGTTTGGCTGTTGACCGGTTCCACGACGATGAAATGCCCATCTGTTCAAGCAGCAGATGATAGTAGCTGCTTGGCGTAAGTTTCGAATCCGATACATAAAGCATTTGATATTTGCGAGGATCAAGGGATTCAGACAAACGCCTGAGTATTGTTGACTTCCCGGTTCCGCATTCGCCTGTCAGAGTCGCAAACAGATGCCTTTCGGCAACAAACTGCAACCTGTTTTCGACTTCTGATAATTCCGGTGGCATATAGAGTTTATCTATTGCAGTGCCCTTAACAAATGGCGTTGATGTAAGTTCATAAAAGCCTTCATACATTAATCTTCACCTTCTTTCAAGTCGGTGAATGAGATTGCAGTATGACGTACTTTCTCACGTTCATCATTCTTGACCTTTGCAGCGGCAAGGAGTCTTGATGATGTAGGCTCTGTTTTTTCAAAGTGTTCAGGAAGCTTAGGCCTTGCTGCCGAATGTGACATTATAACAAGCGGTTTAGCCTGACAAGGCTTAAAACCTTCACACTCTATGGTTAATATCGAAATGTCGGCAGGGTCATACACAACGTCAACGGTCCGATAGATCATTGAAAGTCCTAATTCGACTTCATATTTCATTCCATTGAAACTGATACAACCACCTTTATCGACCTTACGCTGTTCACAGGTAAGAAAAGCATTGGCAATGGTATCTGCGGGAAGAAAACGAATATCATGATTATCAAGCTCGTAACACTCATGCGGAGTCTTTCCGTTAAGCGCACTGTGCGGAATGTTCAAGTAACATTCATCCATCCATACATTATAGAGCCTGTTAAGTTCATCGAGTGATTTAGGCTTCTCAACAGATGCTTCGCGAAGGAATGCATCAACAGTCTGATTGTAGCGTTCCTGTTTACCTTTACCCTCGGGATTATAAGGTCTTGCGTATAAAAGCCTTATACCAAGCTTCCCGCAGGCCCTCTTCATCCAGTGAGTCCTAAACTGCTTTCCGTTATCAAAGTATACACTGTCAGGAGCACCAAACTTGGCAAGCGCTTTCCTGAAGCAGTCCTGAACTATAGATTGATCAAGTGTATTGTAAAACTCGGAATGCATGATATTTCTGGTACAGTCATCAATAAAACAGACCATGTAAGTCGGCTGACCATTAACATATATACCGTACTTAATATCTGACTGCCACAGATAGTTGCGCCAGGGTTTCTGAAAGCGTCTTGCTGAAGTAACATCCCTTGCATATGTCAGCATTTGACGACTGGAATACCCCCTTGCAGCAAGTTGGTCCTGTAAAGTCGTATGTTTGATGAACCCGGGCTCTGCAAGTCCTTCCCATTCAAGTATTCTGATGATTTCAGCAATACTTCGTTTAGGAACTTCCCGCCTAAGGGTAATAGCGGCATTTATGATTTCCTCCGAAAGCTTGCTCTTTCCGCTTAACGAAGATTTTTGAGGTTTCAAACCATCAAAGCCCTTTTCATTATAAAGGTTAATCCATCTGCGTATTGTACGTTCATTTACTCCGTACTGAATGCTGATGCTTTCCTTGATTGTCTGATGCTTTGCTTTATCCAGTGCAGGATCAAGCAGTGGGGTAATTATCTGCAGTCTGTTTGCTGCAATCTCTTCGATACGTTCGCGTTCCATTTTGAACCTCCTTATAATTGATAAGGCAAGTATAAACGCTCACGTTCGGACAGTAATCGCCAAACGGGTCTGTGGCCACAGATTTGAATTTACAAGCAAACGGACAATACTTTTCAATCCGCCGACAGAGGACGGATTGATGTTTGATATATCCGCAGAGAATCGTATTTGAAGCAGTTCTCTAATACGACTTAAATAATCCCGGAGTAACGCGAACCATGTACGAAGCCGTAAAAACGTACTGGTTTCACCTGAAAACGAAGTGACTGATTCTGTATCTGCCGAAACCACTTCAGAAATAACTTCCGCAGAGTATCTTTTGTATGGAACTACAGAGTCAGGCAGTTCATGATGAATCTTATTGCACCTGTCGCAGTGTAGCCGACGAACAATCAACTGTTTTGTCTCTCCGTCATCACATTTAAGTTTTCGTTTGCGACTGCCAATAACTGATAGTTCTGAGCCACAAATAGGACAGAATGCCTTTTCGTTACTCCTTACATAAAAGAGTTTTCGGTATCGGGCTTGAAATCAAGCTGATAAGAATGTACAATAATCATGCTTTTAGGGCATGAGCATTCCCGATACCGTGGGCGAACACGATATCACCAAAGGGAATGCTCATTTTTTATCCTCCTTGAAATATCGTGGACAATTATATTCGAAAGTTTATGGACAGGCAACACCGTCGACTATTGGGCAAATGACATCGGCTTTAACACCTGTCGTAAAAACAAATAAAAAAAAGAGGGAGACCACACCGATCATTCCCGGTGAAATCTCCCTCTTTTTCATAAAATCTTATTACGTTTTTTCTTCTTCTCTTCCGTCCTCTCAGCTTCTTCTTTCTTAAGAAACTGGTCCACATTGTACTTTGCGATTTGAAAGTCTTTTAACTCCTGCCTTGCCTTTCGGTACTCGGAATAGGTCTCTTTTTTTGCTTTCAGAACCTGATCATACTCGGCATTCAGTTCCTTGATCTTCGGAATCGGTCCTTCGATTTTTTTAAAAGCTTCCTTCGCTGCCTTATGAAGTGTTATCTCCTCCCTATGCTCTTCAAAGAACTTTTTCGAATAACCTTGTCTTCGATATTCGGCATAGACTTCTCTTGTTTTGGAATAATTTATGATATGTTTTTTAAGCCCTGCAATCTCAACTAACCTTGCTTCCAGTTCCTTTTGTCTTGAGGAAATCTCATCGAATCGTTCTGATACTTCCGCGGCTTTTTCCGAAAGTTTTTTATAATCTCTCAGGTCATGTTGCTCCAGAAACAGAAGCGTCTGTGCCATCTGCTTTACGTTATGAACCTTCGCCCATCTCTCATATCCGGGTCCTTTTCCTCTTGCAATCATCTCCTGGATATCAAGAAGCATATCCAGTTTTTCTTCCGGTTTTTCATGCTTCCTTTGCTTCGGATTGGCCTCATGTTTTGCCTCCCCGGCAAATACTTTTTCCAAATCCTCTTCGCGATATCCTGCGCCGAGCGAACGAAACCGCAGATACTTTTTCTGCTCTTTACTCTTAACCGCTACATGTTTTCCTCGCTTGATATCGTAGTCCATCTCTTCCAAAAGTCGCAGAAGTTCATCTATGTCTTTTGGTTTTTGCTCCATACAAAAATCGATGGACTCACGGATTTTTTCACGAAAACTTTTCTCTGACGGATACTCGGTCCGCTTTGTTCTCTCGCTAGGTTTCTTCGGTTTAATTACTGATAAACCGTTTTCCAGACAGACCAGATCACTGACTCTTTGAAGTGCAATCCCGCAAAAAGCAAAGTTGCGAAACTTCCTTGTGCAGTCAAGATTTGTGGAATTATAAATGATATGGTTATGGATATGCGCACGGTCAATATGCGTCGCAACGATGAAAGCATTCTTTCCTTTTGTCCATCGCATCGCCGTTTCATATCCGATTCGGTTTGCTTCTTCCGGAGTAATTTCTCCCGGCTTGAATGACTGGCGAATCTGATAAGCGATGATGTCTCCCTGGATTACCCTGCGGGTATTTCGAAGATATTCCTTCTTTGAAGACGCAAACTCTGCTGCAACAGATTTAGGGTGACACATATAGCTGCTGACCAGTTCACCGCCTGCTGTTTTTTCTTCGTTCTCCGCATAATCCGTTCTGTCACTCAAACACTGCTGAATCGTTTTTCCTTTGTTCTGA
>Ga0310691_10002199_pt1 | contig 26776 bp, 17 predicted proteins | sample 176DNAGHGlowgp2_FD_203887 | JGI IMG/M metagenome (GOLD analysis project Ga0310691, IMG submission 203887) | Sheep rumen microbial communities from Palmerston North, Manawatu-Wanganui, New Zealand - 1766 DNA GHGlow gp2 (v2) (version 2) | ecosystem: Host-associated > Mammals > Digestive system >... | reverse complement strand
CGTGTCAGCACCGCGATAGAGGCCCTGACGGATGATCTCGCCCGCACGGGGAGGACCCATCGTCAGCACGCCCACGGTGGAGCCGGGGTTCTGCTCTTTCAGACGCAGCGCCTGTTCCAGCGCGTTCAAGTCTTCGGGATTAAAAATTGCGGGCAGTGCGGAGCGGTTGACCGTACCTTCGGCCGTCATCGCGTCCTTGCCCACATTACGGGTGTCTGGCACTTGCTTGGCCAGCACAACGATTTTCAATGCCATATTATTTCTTGTTTAGCGTTTAGTCGTTTAACGTTTAGCGTTTTATTCGTTTGTTTGATTAAAAGCGGCGCAAAATTACACAATTCCCTGCACATTACAAAATAAAACGCTCAAAAACGAACAATCCTTGCACACTCGCCCCTCATTTGTGCAAAAGAGGGCGGAGATGAGGGCAAAGTCCCCTCCTCACGCGCGTTATCTTAAATAATGATAAAAAGTGAACCGTAAGTCTCGCGTCTCAGGAAAATGTTGTATTTTTGTCGAGGATAAAGGTCCATTATCCATTGTCAATTCTCAATTGTCAATTGTCAATTCTCAATTTTCAATTATATAGTCTTATGCGTAAAAACATCTTCTTCCTGCTGATGCTAGTGGCGGCTACGGCATTGGCACAGCGCACGCCCACGATGGGCTGGAGCTCATGGAACACGTTTGCACTCAACATCAATGAGGACTTGATTAAGCAGCAGGCCGATGCCATGCACAACAGCGGGCTGCAGGCTGCCGGCTATCAGTTCGTGAACATCGACGACGGCTACTGGGACGGCCGCGGCGCCGACGGCCATCTGCGCCTCAACGAGAAGCTCTTCCCCAGCGGAATGCGTTCCTTGGTGGACTACATACATCGTCTGGGTCTGAAGGCTGGTATCTACAGCGACGCCGGCGACAACACCTGCGGCAGTGGCAACCGCCAGGCCTGGGGACTTGGCGTGGGCCTCGCGGGCTACGAGGAGCAGGACTGCCGCCTCTACTTCGATGACTGGGACTTCGACTTCATCAAGGTTGACTACTGCGGCGGTGCCCACATGCGCCTCGACGAGCGCGAGCAGTACACCAAGATTGCCAACGCCATCAAGAGTTGCAAGAAGAAGGGCATCGTATATAATATGTGTCGATGGGCTTACCCCGGCACATGGAGCTCCGAGGTCGCCGACTCATGGCGCACGACGGGTGACATCTACGACGCCTGGAAGAGCGTCAAGGACATCCTGGCCGAGAACCTCTACATGAGCGCCTACTGCCACGACGGCCACTACAACGATATGGATATGTTGGAGGTGGGCCGTTCCATGACACAAGTCGAGGACGAGACACATTTCGGCCTCTGGTGCATCATGGCGTCGCCTCTGCTCATCGGCTGTGACATGGCTAAGATTCGTCCCGAGGCGCTGAAGCTGATGTGCAACCGCGACCTCATCGCCCTCAACCAAGACCCGCTGCACCTGCAAGCCTATGTGGCTGACAAGCAGGGCGAGTGCTTCATCCTGGTGAAGGACATCAAGAAACGGCAGGGCAAGGAGCGCGCCGTGGCCATCTACAACCCCAGTGACACGGAGCAGACGGTGACCTTCGACCCTGCTACCATCGACCTGGCCGGCCCAGTGGAGCTTTATGATTGCATTAGACAGGAGAATTGTTCAACGGACAATGGACAATGGACAATTCCTGCGCACGGGACGAAGATCTTCCGCGTGAAGGGCAAGAAGCGCTTGGAGCGCACACGCTATGAGGCAGAGGCGGGTTATATGTCTGCTTATCAGGAGCTGCGCAATAACCAAGCAGAGAAAAGCGGTATCTACACGGCTGACAACAAGGCCTCAGGCGGATATGTGGCCTGCTGGTTAGGGGCACGCGAGGACAACGACCTGCAGTGGCGCGATGTCTATGTAGCGAAGGACTGCGTGCGCCGCCTCACCGTATATTTCTTCTGCGGGGAGGACCGCGATATGGAGTTGGAAGTGAACGGGCGGCATATTGTCACGCTGAAGACACATTCCCGCAATTGGCAGAAGGCGGGACGTATCTATGTGGATGTGCCTCTGCATAAGGGCTATAATACCATTCGCCTCTATAACGGCAGCGACTGGATGCCCGATGTGGACTACATCACACTGTCACCGATTTAAAAAGCTCTTTGAGCACGGCGGGGTAGTGGGCCATCTCTAAGCGGTGCACTTTCTCGGCGATGCTTTCCGCGGTATCGTCGGGTGTCAGCGGCGTTGCGAACTGGGCAATGATTTCACCGCCATCACACACGGGCGTCACGTAGTGAATCGTGATGCCCGTTTCTGTTTCTCCGGCAGCCTTCACGGCCTCGTGGACATGGTGGCCCCACATGCCCTTGCCGCCGTACTTGGGCAGTAGGGCAGGGTGTATGTTCACGATGCGGCGGGGGAAGGCATCGATGAGGAAGTCGGGGATAATCGGCAGGAAGCCAGCGAGGACGATGAAGCCGATGCGATAGTCCTGCAACAGCGAGAGCATCACCTCGGGCGTGTTCAGCTCAACCTTCGGGACAATGGCCGTCGGCACGCCCAGCCGCTGAGCCCGCTCCAATGCAAATGCATCGGCGCGGTTGCTCACGACAAGGGCGACACGAATGTCCTCGGAATGTTGGAAGTACCGGATGATATTCTCGCAATTGGTGCCGCTACCCGACACGAAGATGGCGATGCGCATATTACATCTTTACTTTGTACAAGGCGAAGGTCTTAGCGGGAATGGAGCCGGGGATGGTGCCGTTGGAGATGGCGGCTTGGGCTTTCGCCGGCTTCACGATCTCGGGCTTGCCGGGCTGGTTTTCGGCATCGTAGTTGGAGCAGTCGAGGGTCGTCACCTCGGCGGTGGCGGGCAGGGCTGCGAGCTGCTTCTTGGAGAGGCCCGTGATGTTGATCTCGATGGGCTGTGCCGCGTCGGTGGTATTGATGACCTTCACGATGATCTCGTTCTTCTGCTTGTCGATGACAGCGCTGGCAAAGACACCGTCCTCACCTTCGGGCACGGGGTTGGCAGCGGGCTGGGCACCGTTGATGCTGATGGTCGTGGGGAGGACATTCGTACCGGGATTCAGCGAGTAGAGTTGCTGCACGTAGTAGCTGGCGGTGCGGGCGGTGGAGAGGTTGTCATACCAGATGAGGTCGGGGCGCCACTGCCAGCCCTCGACATGCGAGAACAGTGGGGCGTAGGTGGCCATGTGAACGAGGTCGGCGTTGCGCTCGATGTTGGTCATGAAGGCAGCCTCGTAGATGCTGGCACCGGCGTGGTTGTATTTCTTACCCTTGTCGTGGCAGGCCCATTCGCCGGCGAAGACGCGCGGACCGTCCTTGGTGTAGAACTTACGGTCGGAGTAGCGGTTCATGGAGTTCTTGTACCATTGGATATCGCGATAGTAGTGCTCATCCACGAGGTCGGCCTTCAGCTCGCGCATGGCCTTCCAGCCATTGAAGAAGTGGCCGTCCTCGGCGTTGGGGCCGCTGGTGCCGATAATCTTGATTTCGGGGTGAGCCTTGCGCACTTCGGGGGCGATGATGGCGAGGCGGTCGAAGTAAGGCTTCTCCCACTGCTCGTTGCCGATGCCCAGGAACTTGAGGTTGAAGGGTGCGGGGTGACCCATGTCAGCGCGCAACTTGGCCCACTGGTTGGTGGCGGGGTCGCCATTGGCGAAGTCGATGAGGTCGATGCAGTCATCGATGAACTGCTGCAGGCCTTCCTTCGTGCAGGCGGCGTGGGCGTCGTCACCGTTCTGGAACTGGCAGGCCATGCCCACGTTCAGCACGGGCAGCGGCTCGGCGCCAATCTCCTCGGAGAGCTGGAAGTACTCGAAGAAGCCGAGGCCGTAGCTCTGGAAGTAGTCGGGGAAGTAGCGCTGCGTGAAGGTGTAGTGCCAGCGGTTCTCGTTGAGCGGACGGTTCTCGACGGGGCCCACGGTGTTCTTCCACTGGTAGCGTGTGGCGAGGTCTGTGCCCTCGACGATACAGCCGCCGGGGAAGCGGAACACGCCCGGGTGCAGGTCTTCGAGCGCCTGTGCCACGTCGATGCGCATACCGTTCTCATGACCCTTATAGGTGCTCACGGGGAAGAGGCTGATGTGCTCCACATCGGTCGTTACCTTGCTGTCGCCCCAAATGCGGAGGTGTGCCTTGGCAAAGGTGCGGCGCGGTTTGATGATGGCAGTGTATTTCTTCCATTCGCGGCCCTCGATCTCAACGCCCGTGTTGCCCAGCTTCTGGTCCTCCTCCATGGTGGCGTTATCGACGAGGTCAATCCAAAGCTTGGATTTGCCGCCGTCCGGCACACGTGCCCAGAGGGAGAAACGGTATGCTTCGCCGGCCTTGACACCGATGCCGAAGAAACCATGGTTCTCGATCATCGTGTGCTTGTCGCGGTGGCCGGAGGGAGCCAGACGTACATAATGCGGGTTACGCTCGAAGGGACCATCGTCCATGAGCGTCACCTTGCCGGAGATGTCCCAACCGGTGTAGGGGTTTGGGAACTCGAAGCTGCGGTTCTTGATGAGCTCGGCGTAGAGGCCGCCGTCGGCCGCGTAGTTGATATCCTCAAAGAAGATACCGTACATCGTGGGCTGAATGGCAGCGCCGGGTTTCTTGGCGTTGACGGTGATGACTTGTGTCTGTGCTGACAGGGTGGCAATGCACAATTGCAATACTGCAAGAATAAATAACTTTCTCATATTCTATAATTTTCAATTTTCAATTAACTTCGTTGACTTTTGTCACGACTCGGCCAATCAAGCAAGCTTGTTGGCTCTCGCTGCTCCAAAAGTTCTCAATTCTTAAGCAACTTTCTCCAGACGTTTCATCATGGAGAACATGAAGAGGGCACTGAGGAGGCAGAGGGCTGCGAAGACGAGCCAGACGGTTGTCAGCGAGAGACCGCCCCACAGGATTCCGCCCACGGAGACGAGCAGGTTGCCGATGGCTGTCGCCACGAACCAACCGCCCATCATCATTCCCTTGTATTTCGGGGGTGCCACCTTCGACACGAAGGAGATGCCCATCGGTGAGAGCAACAGTTCGCCAAAGGTGAGTACGAGATATACGGAGATGAGCCAGTAGGGCGATGCGGGATAGGTGGCTGTGCCAGCTTCGATGGCTGCTTTCTGTTCGTTGGGCGTCAGCAGCCCCTGCGATGCGAAGATCATCAGGCAGAAGGCGATGGCAGCGATGATCATACCATAGGCAATCTTACGAGGTGCCTTGGGCTCTTTCCCCTTGGCGGCGAGGGCGCTGAAGATGGCCATCGACACTGGGGTCAGGGCGACGACATAGAAGGGGTTGAAGTGTTGGAAAATGGGAGCGCTGATATCTACGGTGCCAGTGGCATTCTGGTACTGATATACCAGGAAGCAGCCTGCGGCGGCGACCACGGCGGTGGCAATGCCTTTACCTTTCATGGTCTTGCTCTGGAAGATGGAGAAGAGACCATAGACGATGAAGATGATGGCCACGAGATTCCACACATTGAAGGGCATCGTGTCAACGCCCTCTGCAGTCTTATGCGTGAACTGATTGGCGAAATACGTCAGGGAGAGACCGTTCTGATGGAAGGCCATCCAGAAGAAGATGACGACGGCGAAGACCAAGATGAGGGCCGTGATGCGCTGGCGTGTCTCCTCGGGAGAGAGTTCCTCTTCGGAGGCTGCATTGGTGGCGGCATCCTTTTTCTTCTCGCCCTCAACATGGCGGAAGGTGCTGCGGAACGTGTAGTAGATGGCAATCGAGAGAATCAACGACGCACAGGCTACGGCAAAGGCGAAGTGATAGCTGTCGGCATGGGAGTAGCCCAGTTCGATCTCAGCCCATTTCATAATCTCTACAGCCGCTGTGGGAGCGAAGAGGGCACCGATATTGATAGCCATATAGAAGAGCGAGAAGCCCGCATCGCGGCGGTCAGCAAAGCGAGGTTCATCGTAGAGATTGCCGACCATCACTTGCAGGTTGCCCTTGAAAAGGCCCGTTCCAAAGCTGATGAGCAGCAAGGCCGCGAACATACCCGCGAACGCTACGGCACCACTGCCGAGGGGAATGGACAGGAACAGGTAGCCCAGGAACATGATCATGATGCCAATGGTTACCATGCGCCCGAAGCCAAACTTATCGGCCATAATACCTCCTACCAACGGCAGGAAATAGACGAGGCCGAGGAAGACGCCATAGATGATACCGGATACAGACTCGGTGAGACCGAAGTTCTCACCAAGGAACAGCGCGAAGACGGCGAGCATGGTGTAGTAACCGAAGCGCTCGCCGGTGTTGGCCAGGGCGAGCGCCCAGAGACCTTTGGGTTGGTTTTCGAACATAGTTTTTCAGATGCGGACACAGCCGCAAGTTTAATGTTTAAAGTTTAATGTTGAATGTTTTTTCGGGGCAAAGATAAGCATAAATCAATAAAATCATCATCTTTGTGTCCTTTTTTCTTGGTTGGAGTTCATAAAAAGCGACAAAAAGCGTACCTTTGCAGCCTCAAACAGGCACATTCATGAAGCCAACTATCTTCAGTAGCTTAAAAAACTACGACCGCGAGACGTTCGTCAAGGACCTGCTGGCGGGTATCATCGTAGGTATTGTAGCCCTGCCGCTGGCCATCGCCTTCGGTATCGCTTCCGGGGTCACGCCCGAACAGGGTATCATCACTGCCATCGTGGCAGGCTTAATCATCTCGCTCCTCGGCGGTTCGCGCGTACAGATTGGCGGCCCCACGGGAGCGTTCATCGTTATTATAGCCGGTATTATCCAGCAGTACGGCATGCAGGGGCTGATGGTAGCCACCATCCTCGCGGGCGCGTTCCTTATATTATTAGGGCTGTTCCGCTTGGGGACCATCATCAAGTATATCCCTTATCCCATTGTCGTGGGTTTCACGAGCGGTATAGCCCTGACCATCTTCACGACACAGGTGAAAGACCTCTTCGGTCTGACCATCGACGGTGCCGTGCCCGCCGATTTCCTGTCGAAATGGGGCTGCTATGCGCACAACTTCGGGAGCATAGACCTGTGGAGCACCATTGTGGGTGTCGGGTCTGTGCTGATCATCGCCTGCTGGCCCTACATGAATAAGGTCAAGTATGTCAACGGCCATCTCTCGGCGCTGAACAAACTGCCGGGTTCCCTCATTGCGATTATCGTGATGACGGTGGGCGTGCTGATTCTCAAGAGCTACGGGCTGGCCGAGAGCGTTGATACCATCGGCGACCGCTTCCGCATCAATGCCGCGTTGCCCTCGCCCGAGGTTCCGGCGCTGTCGTGGGAGATCATTCGCGGCCTCTTCGCACCGGCCATCACGATCGCCGTGCTTGGTGCCATTGAGTCGCTGCTGTCGGCGACGGTGGCCGACGGTGTAATCGGCGACCGCCACGACTCGAACCAGGAGCTCATCGCACAGGGCGTGGCCAATATCGTCAGTCCCATCTTCGGAGGTATCCCTGCCACGGGAGCCATCGCGCGCACGATGACCAATATCAACAACGGCGGCCGCACGCCGATTGCGGGCATTATCCATGCTGCAGTGCTGCTACTCATCTTCTTGATCCTGATGCCCTACGCGCAGTATATCCCGATGGCCTGTCTGGCGGGTGTATTGGTGATTGTGAGCTATAATATGAGCGGCTGGCGCACCTTCCGTCAGCTGCTGAAGAACCCCAAGTCGGACATCTCCGTGCTGCTCATCACGTTCTTCCTCACGGTCATCTTCGACCTCACGGTAGCCATTGAAGTCGGTCTGATGCTGGCATGTCTGCTCTGCATGCGCCGTATGGCTGAGACCACGCAGGTCAGCGTCCTCACCGATGAGATTGACCCCGCTGAGGAAGTTGATTTCGAGGCTACGAACCTGGAGCACTTCAAGATTCCCGATGGCTGTGAGGTTTATGAGATCAACGGCCCTTTCTTCTTCGGTATCGCCAACCGCTTCGAGGAAATCATGGGACGAATGCCTCATCGCCCGAAGGTTCGCATTATTCGTATGCGTAAGGTGCCGTTTGTCGATAGCACAGGTATGCACAACCTGGAGAACCTCATTCAGATGTCTCGCCAGGAGGGCATTCATGTCATCCTCTCCGGTGTCAATCCCAAGGTACACGAAGTGTTGATGCACAACGACTTCGGCACCATCGTGGGCGAGGAAAATATCCAGCCCCATATCAATCTGGCCCTGCAGCGTGCCCGCGAAGTACTGGGCTCCCTTTAAACTCTCAACTCTCAACTCTCCCCATGGGCGGTTTTTTCGGAACAATAGCTACGCGTCCGGTCATCACAGACCTCTTCTATGGCACGGACTACAACAGCCACCTCGGCACGAAGCGCGGCGGTCTCGCCACGTACTCTGAGGAGAAAGGCTTCTTCCGCAGTATTCACAATCTCGAGAGCAACTATTTCCGTTCGCGTTTTGAGAAGGAACTCACGCGCTTCGAGGGTAACAGCGGCATCGGTGTCATCTCCGACACAGACCCGCAGCCCATCATGGTGAACTCCCACCTGGGCAAGATGGCTGTGGTCACCGTGGCCAAGGTCAACAACCTCGAGGAACTCACGAGCGAGCTGTTGGCCAGCGGCGACCATTTCTCCGAGATGTCCAGCGGCAAGACCAACCCCACGGAACTCATCACGCTGCTCATTGCCCGTGGCAAGAGCTTTGTCGATGGCATAGAGAATGTATATAACAAGGTGAAGGGGTCGTGCTCCATGCTTATTCTTACAGAGAACGGAATCATTGCAGCCCGCGACCGTCTGGGACGAACACCTATTATCGTCGGTAAGAAAGATGGTGCTTGGGCTGCCACCAGCGAGAGCAGCAGCTTTCCCAACTTGGATTTCGAGATAGAGTACTATTTAGGTCCGGGTGAGATCATTCGCCTCACGGCCGACGGCATGGAACGCCTGCGCGCCCCCGAGAAGGAGATGCAGGTCTGCTCGTTCCTGTGGGTTTATTACGGTTTCCCCACGTCCAGCTATGAGGGCCGCAACGTAGAGGCCATGCGCCACACCTGCGGTATGATGATGGGCGAAACGGACAAGACCGAGGTGGATATCGTCAGCGGTATTCCCGACTCCGGCGTCGGCATGGCGACCGGCTATGCTGAGGGTATTGGCAAGCCCTATCGCCGTGCGGTCAGCAAATACACGCCCACATGGCCGCGCTCCTTTATGCCGGGCAACCAGCTGACACGTAACCTGGTGGCGAAGATGAAGCTGATTCCCAACCGCGATGCTTTGGCGGGCCAGCGCTGCTTGTTCTGCGACGACAGCATTGTGCGCGGCACGCAGCTGCGCGATAATGTCAGGGGCCTCTTTGAGTTGGGCGCCAAGGAAGTGCACATGCGCATTGCCTGTCCGCCCCTTATTTACGGCTGTCCCTTCATCAACTTCTCGGCCTCGAAGAGCGATATGGAGCTGTTGACGCGACAGGTGATTCACGATTTGGAGAACGACCGCGACAAGACGCCCGGTGGCATTGGCGGCGAAGGCTCCACACCCAATGAGATCCTGCAGGAGTATGCCCGTACAGGCTCCGAGAAATACCGTGCGATGGTCGAGGAAATGGGCCGTCGCTTAGGGCTCACCTCTCTGCAGTTCAACACCCTTGAGATTCTGGTGAAAGCCATTGGGTTGCCCAAGTGCAAAGTCTGCACGCATTGTTTCGACGGCAGCAGCTACTGCTGATGGGCGTTACCATTTCAGGCGCAGCAGCAGTTGAACGTCCGGCTTCCAGGACGTGCTGATGCGCAGGATGCCAGAAGATATTTCACTACGGTCGGTGTAATGCGTTACACCGACTTTTGTTTGCAGCTCACATCGCTTGTTCGTCGTGCGCCAACGTAGCGTGGCCGCGAGGCGTTGGCCTTTGCCATAGAGCTGTGCCATCCCGAAGGTCCGGTAGAGAGAAGGCTCGTAGATATACAGGCGGCTGTCGTAGTCGTCGGTGTGAAACCATACGAACATCAGTGATGCGCGCAGGCGCTGTTCCGCGCTCTCGTAGTTGACTTGCGGCGCCAGGGCGAAGCCATTGGACGACGCAGGCTGACCAGTGGCGCGTGGCGCGTCGGGCTCATGGTAGCGGTGCAGGAAGGCCGAGAGGGCGGCGTTCCAGTGTGTGTTGAATTTGTAGGTATAGGAGGCGCGCAGCTGGTGGCTGTAATGGCGGCGGTCACTCGCCTCCTTGCTCTTGACGCGATAGCGCAGGCGCAGCTGGTAGTGGCTGCGGGGTTGCCAGGTCGTCTGCAGGATCGCTTCCCAACCGGTGGAATAGCGGGTCATGGTGTAGCGTGGCCATGGGGAGTAGAAGTAATCGAAGAGGGCCAGCAGGGCGAAGGGGCCGAGGCGGCTGGCATCGAATTGCAGGGTGATGCCGCTTTCGTTTTGCACATGGCTGTTCTCGCCGATGGCAGAGGCATGGGGCGAGTAGTAGCTGGTGGAGTAATAACGTTGGATGAGGGACAGCTGCGTGTTGGCATTGAAGCGCCAGGCGGCTTTGTTCAGCGTGGCCCAACCGCCTCCGCGGCTGTCGAAGCTGTGGGCCGTCTCGCCACGCAGGAGGAGGCGATTGTGCTGATAGCCGTAGTCAGCGGAAACCGCTCCGAACAGATAGCCTTCGGGGTAGATCTGCCGATAGAGGGCGCTGTTCTGGCGGAACTGATGGTCGTAATATTGGAACATTCCAGTGATGCCCGCGTGCCATCCTTTGTGCTTCCATTGTGCGTGCAACGCGGTGGTCTGGCTGAGGAGCGTATGGCGGTGGCTCCATTCGCTGTCTGTGCGGTGCAGCCCCGTCGTGTTGATGCTGCTGACGCTGTTGTCTTTGTTCACGGTAGCGTCCAAGGAACGGATGGAATAGAAGGCCGTCACCTCCCACTGGCGGCCGAAGGCCAGCGTGCCGGCTACCCCTCGCATAAAGGAGACCTCGTCCGTGGAGCGATGAGGCCGTATGCCCCCGAGGGTGCGCCAAAGGCTCGTGGAGGCTTTGCCGTACTGCAGGCCGTTGTTGACGACGAGTCCCTCGCCGAAGCCCGCCTTGAAATCGCCTACTAACAGACGCTTCATCACACCGATGTCTTTCAGCATCGCGTGGCCCCCGTAGCTGCCCCAGAAGGGCGATTGCTTGGTGAAGATCGGCTCACCGGCATCCTTCTCCAGCCTCAGCCCGGCATCCAGGCGGCGCCCCTGTTGCCATGTGAAGCGGAGCTGATGAGCGATGCCCCGTGCCCAGGGCCAGCCATCCCGTTGGTAGCAGGGGATATCCACGCGCGTGGAGAGCTCTTCTTGCGCCCCTTTCCATTTATTCACAGGTGTCTTGGCGGGTACGGGACCGGCATATACGAAGAACTTCAGCCATTCCCGTTCGCGATAGTCCAGCCTGGTGATGAGGCGCAGCTCTCCCAGCGTGCGCATAGCACCATGAAGGGCGATATAATCCACGATGCCCTCTGCGGCTTTTTCATCCAGAAACGGCAGACGTAGCAGGTCTTCGTAATCGGCCGTGTTGATGTTGAGGGGATGCTCGTGGAGCTCATTCAGCAGTTCCATCTGCTCCAACCATCGTTCCCCGTCGCCATCGGCATATTCCTCGGTCATCTCTTGCATGAACTCCTCCCATGAGACCGTTTCCTGTGCTAGTACAAGCGTGGAAACCGTCCATCCGACAACAAAGAGAAGAGCTCTTGCGTTCACCCTTTACTGCTGGTTGAGAACTTTGGCAAAAGCCTCATCGTAGGGTGATGTGCGGACGAGCTGGCCTTGGTAGAGGCACACAAGCGAGATCTCGCCGCGGAAAGCCAGCTGCATGTCCGCCTCGCGGTAGATAGCCTGATGAAAGACGTATTTCACGCCGTCCTTCTCCAGCGCCAGACGCGACACAAAGCGGTCATCGCAGCGCAGCGGGGTCTTGAAGTCCAGTTTCATACGCGCCACGACAGCGTCGTAACCCTGTTCGTGGAGCTGGGCAAAGCTCACGCCGATGGAGCGCAGGAACAGGTGGCGTGTGTGCTCAGCATAATGCAGGTAGTTGGCGTTGTTGACAATGCCTTCAATGTCGCACTCGTAGTCGCGAACTTCCATCGTTGTTTCGAAAATGTAATCCATTGGGGAGAATTGATGGTTGACAGCGCAAAGATAGGCCTAAAAGTTGAAAATTGAAAATGGAATGTTGAAAAAGCTATAAAAATATGCCTCAAAATGTAAAATCCTTCCTTGTGAAACGCCAAACATTAAACAAAATCCTTATCTTTGTCCGCGATAAGAACCCTTAACTGTCAACTGAATATGACTGGCAATTATATCAAACGTATCGAGATCGATTCCTTGTGGCGCGGCGTTCGTCATATCGTCTGGAACCTGAAGCCGGGCGTGAACGTCCTCAGTGGTATCAATGGGGTCGGGAAGAGCACCATCTTGCGTAAGACCATCCTCCGCCTGGCACAGGGCAAGGAAGAGCTGGAGCGCGACTACTCGGACTTAGGCGTGCATCTCACCTTCTCGCCCGAGGAGGCTGATAGCGTGCGGTTTGACGTCATCCGTGGCGTGGACCGCCCGCTGGTGAGCGCTGACATTCTTGGAAAGGTCGTGGAGGCACGCCTCACGACAGAACTCGACTGGCAGCTCTATCAGTTGCAGCGCCGCTATCTGGACTATCAGGTGAACCAAAGCAATCGTATCGTGACGCTCTTCACATCTGCCGACCCCGAGGCGCAGCAGAAGGCCGCTGCCATCGCCGGCGAGAAGGAACATTTCCAGGACCTCGTGGATGAACTCTTCGAGGCCACTGGGAAGCATATCGACCGTTCCAGCAACGAGATCTTCTTCCACCAGCTCGATGAGCGCCTGACGCCTTACCTCCTCTCCTCTGGCGAGAAGCAGATGCTGATTATCCTGCTCACCGTCCTCGTGGAGAATCGTGAGCCGTATGTCCTCCTGATGGACGAACCGGAGATCAGCCTCCATGTAGAATGGCAGCAACGACTCCTGGAACTCATCCTGGACTTGAACCCCAACGTGCAGATCATCCTCACGACCCACTCGCCCGCGGTCATCATGAGCGGCTGGGCTGACCGTGTCACCGATGTAGAAGACATTATTGTTTGATTGATGAATGATGATTGATGAATGACGAATGAAGAGGCTTACCCATAACCTCAGCTCGGCCTATCTTGAAGCGGCCAACCGCCTGCGACCCTCGCGGGCGCGGCGGCGTATTGTGGCTTATGTGGAGAGCTTCGAGGATGTGGCCTTCTGGCGCTCCATCCTCGATGACTACGAGGACGCTACGCGCTACTTCGAGGTGAAGTTGCCGTCGCATGACAACCTGGGGAAAGGCAAGCGACAAGCGCTCATGAATCTCTTCGACGCCAAGCAGTTCGGCGAAGCCATGATCGCCTGTGTGGATGCCGACTACGACTACCTGCTGCGCGATACCACCGAGGCCAGCCGTTTCCTGAACAAATGCCCTTATGTCATTCACACCTTCGTGTATGCCATCGAGAGCTACCAATGCTGGGCACCCTCCCTGCACCGCGCTGTCGTCACAGCCTCTCTCAACGACCGTCCCGTCCTTGACTACGAGGAATTCCTGCGCGAGTACAGCCAAATCATCTGGCCGCTTTTCGTGTGGAATATTTGGTGCTATCGCCACGATTCCTACAGCCATTTCACGATGATGGACTTCTGCGGTTTCGTGGGTTTCCGTTCCATCCGCACCGGCCATCCCGAGGAGTCGCTGATGCAGCTGCGCCGCCGCGTGAATCAGAAGATAGCGTGGCTCCAGCGCCGCTTCCCTGAGGCTAAGAAGGACTATTCCACCCTGAAGGAGGAAATCAAGGGAATGGGTCCCACGCCCGACACCACCTATTTATATATACAGGGCCACACGCTCTTCGATAATGTCGTGATGCCCCTTCTGGAGCCTATCTGTGCCATGCTCCGCAAGGAGCGCGAGCGCGAGATCAAGTCGCTCGCCGTCCACGCCAAGCAGCGCCAATGCGAGCTCTCCAGCTACCAGCACAGCGTGATGGCCATCGACGTGGTTCTCAAGAAGAACACCGCCTTCCGCGAAGCCCCCCAGCTGCAGCGGGTGCGTGACAAGATACAAGCGTTCCTGCAGGGTGAAAGTGAAGAAAGTGAAGGAAGTGAAAAATGAAAGAGTGAAAAATGAAAAATAAAAGTTTCTATATGCCTAATAAGCCCAATAAGTCCTATAAGCCCTATAGGCCCCATCACTCATTGATTATATCTCTATTATTGATCATCTCTGCTTCAGCGTTGGCACAGACAGCCTATGACTACAGCCGTCTGAAGGGCGAGCGTTTGAACCGTGGTGTGGTCGCCTTCCGTACCAGCGCCGACAGCGTCTGTATCCAATGGCGCTATCTCCCCACCGACCCGCAGGACATCGCCTTCGACATCCTTCGCGACGGTCACGTCATCGGCCATTGCGGCGCTGCCGCCCCGACCTTCTTCATGGATGCCAACCCCTGCACCGCCCCCTCCGTCTATGAAGTAAAGCCCTCCGCCTCTCATCCCTCAACTCTCCGCTCAGCGCCAAGCGACGCTTCATGCTTGAAGAACTCTCAACCCTCATCCCTCAATCCTCATCCCTCAACCTCCTTCTGTTCCCTCCCCGCCAACGCCCCCATTGGCTACCTCGATATTCCCCTGACCCCCGTAGAACTCCCCTCCCTCACGGGAGGGGTTGGGGGTGGGTCTTTGACCTACAACGCCAATGACGCCACCATGGCCGACCTCGATGGCGACGGCCAAATGGAGATCATCCTCAAATGGGATCCCTCCAACAGCCGCGACAACAGCCAGAGCGGCATCACGGCTCCCACAATCTTCGAGGCCCTGCGCCTGGACGGCACCAGCCTCTGGCGCATTAACCTCGGGCGTAATATCCGCAGTGGCGCTCATTATACGCCGTTCATCGTTGCCGACCTCAATGGCGACGGCCGTGCTGAGTTCCTCGTGCGCACCAGCGATGGCACCATCGATGGCACAGGCGCTGTCCTTGGCGACCCCAACGCTGACCATGTCCGCCATCCCGATACCGTGTCCTATCAGGCCAACGGTAACCCTGGCGAGCAATTCCGTGGTCCCGGCTGGCCGAATAAGATGGACCGCAAAGCCGCGCGTGGCGGCTTCATCTACAAAGGCCCGGAATGGGTCACCTGCTTCGATGGCCTCACAGGACGTGCCATCAGCACCGTTGATTACATTCCCGAGCGTGGCGAGCTCCGTGGCTGGGGCGATAACTATGCCAACCGCAGCGACCGTTTCCTGGCAGCCTGCGCCTATCTCGACGGCGAGCACTTGAGTGCTATCTTCTGTCGCGGCTACTACACCCGTACCGGTATCGCGGCCTACGATTTCGACGGCAAGGACCTGAAGGTCCGTTGGGTCTTCGACACCAACACGCCGGAGTGGCACGGCTATGCCGGTCAGGGCAACCATAACGTCCGCGTCGGCGATGTCGATGGCGACGGCTGCGATGAGATCACCTACGGCTCCATGGCTCTCGACCACGACGGCCGCGGCCTCTACAACACCGGCATGGGCCACGGCGATGCCATGCACCTGACCGCCTTCTTCGGCCCCACCCCCGACCCCTCCCCTGTTAGGGAGGGGAGCCTCCAGCTTTGGGACTGCCACGAGAACAAGCGCGACGGCAGCGACTTCCGCGATGCCCGCACGGGTAAAGTCCTCTTCCAAATCCTCTCCAATAAGGATGTAGGCCGCTGCATGGCAGCCGATATAGATCCCACCAACCCCGGCTTGGAGATGTGGTCGTCAGCCTCAGGTGGCATTTGCAACACACGTGGCGAAGTCATCGACAGCACCGCCCGCATTCCCATTAATTTCGGCATTTGGTGGGACGGCGACCTCCTGCGGGAGTTCTTGGACCACGAGACGGTGAGCAAGTACAGGAAGACCCCCTCCCCGCTCCCCCTGAAGGGGGAGGGTGGTCACTTTCCGAAAAGTGAGGATTCCCTTACTGGCACAGCTTTTGATTTCACAGGTTCCCGCTCCACCACGACGCTTGCCCGTTTCTCCGACTGCTCCTTCAACAACGGCACGAAGTCGAATCCCTGCCTCTGTGCCGACGTCCTTGGCGACTGGCGTGAGGAGGTGCTGGCGCGCACGTCCGACAACCGCCACCTGCGCCTTTACATCACGCCCATCCCCACGAAGTACCGCTTCCACACGTTCCTTGCTGACCCTGTCTATCGTCACAGCCTCGTGATGCAGAACGTGGGCTACAACCAGCCCACGAATGTCGGTTTCTTCTTCGGCGCCGATCTCGAAGGCAGCGGCCGCCTCTTCCGCGGGTGGCAGTTCGATGCGAAGAAATAGTCGTAATAACGTAATAACGAAATAACGTAAAAACAATAATACAATGAGAAGATTATCATTTATCTTTTATTCTTTATTCTTTATCATCTCACTGTCTGCCTCTGCGCAGACAAAGCGCGTTCTCTCTCCCGACCGCCTCACCTATCTTGAGGTGACGCTCGCCGACGGCCACCTGACCTACACGCCCGGCTATCGCCAGTTGGTGACGAAAGGGAAGCAGGTTGTCGTGAAAGGGAAGAAGAAAGGCAAGAAAAGCAAGCGCACCGTGGTGAAGACCGACACGCTCGACGTGCCCGTCCTTGACGCCTCGCCCCTCGGTATCTGTACCAGCATTGGCGACTGGACGGAGGGTCTCACCTTCAAGGAATTCTCCTACAAGGACGGCAACTTCGACAAACACTATCAGCTGCGACAGGGCAAGCAGCGCGACATTCACGCCGTGGGTTCGTTCTGCTCGCTCACCGTGGCCAATGCCAAGGGTCAGGAACTGATTGTCGAGTTCGTCGTCGAGAACAACAATATTGCCTTCCGCTACCGTATTCCGCAGCGCGGCGAGGCTGCCGTCGCCATCATCAACAGCGAGGCCACCGGCTTCGACCTCCCTGCCGGCGCCACCGCTTTCATCTGTCCGCAGAGCGACGCGATGGTGGGCTGGAAGCGCACAAAACCCTCCTATGAGGAGTACTATATCTGGGATGAGCCCGCCACCACCCGCAGTCAGTACGGCCAAGGCTGGACATTCCCGTGTCTGTTCAAATCACAGCCCAAAAACGCTGAAAGCGTTTCTTGGCTGCTGGTTAGCGAGACCGGCACTACCGGCGACTACTGCGGCTGTCATCTCAGCGACGCCACTCCCGGCGGTCTCATGAACATCGCCTTCCCTATGCCGGGCGAAAACAACGGCTTCGGCAGCACGGGCGCGCAGATGGGACTCTCCAATACCAAGAGTTCGCCCAATGGTGGTAATGTAGGTGTAACGCCTTGGCGTACATTGACTTTTGGCTCTTCGCTGAAACCTATTGTTGAAACAACGATTCCTTGGGATGTTGTGGAGCCGCTCTATGAAGCCAGCACCGATTACCAGGGCTCGCGCAACACCTGGTCGTGGATTATCTGGCAGGACGCCAGCATCAACTACGACGACCAGGTCGCCTATATCGACCTCGCCGCCGCCCTCGGTTGGGAAGGCTGCCTCATCGATGGCGGCTGGTATGAGAACATCGAGCGCTACGGTATGGAGAAACTCTTCGACTACTGCAAGGAGAAGGGTGTGCGGCCGTGGGTTTGGTACAATTCCAACGGTGGCTGGAACGATGCCCCGCAGTGCGCCCGTCAGTGTATGGACAACCCCATCCGTCGTAAGGCTGAGATGCGTTGGCTGCGCGACCACGGCGTAGCCGGCATCAAGGTGGATTTCTTTGGTGGCGACAAGCAGGAGACGTTGCGCCTCTACGAGGCCATCCTCTCCGATGCCAACGACTACGGTCTGCAGGTCATCTTCCACGGGTGCACACTGCCGCGCGGCTGGGAACGGATGTACCCCAACTACTGCGGCTCGGAGGCTGTGCTGGCCTCGGAGAATCTCGTCTTCGGGCAGGCCTTCTGCGATATGGAGGCGCGTCATGCCTGCCTGCACCCCTTCGTTCGCAATGCCGTGGGCTCGATGGAGTATGGGGGCACCGTGCTCCAGAAACGCCTGAACCGCGACAACAACGGCGGCACCGCGCGTCGCACCAGCGACATCTTCGAGCTCGCCACCGCCATTGCCTTCCAGTGCAGCGGGCAGAACTTCGCCCTCACGCCGCGCAACCTTACCGAGCAGCCCGCCTTCGAGATTGATTTTATGAAGCAGATGCCCACGACATGGGACGAGACCCGTTTCTTCGACGGCTATCCCGGCAAGTACATCGTCCTTGCCCGCCGCCATGGCACCCGCTGGTACCTCGTGGCGATGAACGCCGAGTCCGAGGCCAAGACCATCACCCTCGATGCCGACCAGCTTTCCATTTTCAACCCTCAACTCTCAACTCTCAACTCTCAACTCTCAATTTTGACGGATGGCCGCGATGGCCAGACGCCTCAGCAATCCACCGTCACGCCTGACAAGAAAGGCCGTCTGCAGTTGACCCTCCAGCCTCAGTGCGCAGCAATCCTATTCTAAGAGTTTAAGGAGTTTAAGAGGTTTAAGGAGTTCAAAAGTTCAAGAAGTTTAAAAAGTTCAAGATGTCTATTTCTCTACGTTCACCAGCCCTGTTTGCGCTCGTTGTCGCGCTGCTGTGTGTCGGCAACGTTCGCGCCGAATCCCTCGACGAGGACGCGGCGCGCGATGCCGCCATCGCCTACTTCAGTCCCTCCGTTACAGGCCATCGCCTGCGGGCGAAAGCGCGTCAGCTCATCCTGCGCTCCAAGGGTCATGAGGCGGGTTACTACATCTTCGAGCGCCCCGAGGGTGGCGTTGTCTTCGTAGCTGATGATGACGCCATCGGTCGCACCGTGCTGGGCTATACCGAGCAGGGCAGCTACGACCCCGAGGCGCTCCCCGTGGCCATGCAGGACTGGCTCCGGCAGGTCACGGTGCTCATGAATGCCGTCCACGAAGGGAAAATCCACGAAACAGAAGTCGTCCGGCGGGCTGCATCGAAGAAGATACAGCTGCTGCTGCCCCTCTGGAACCAGGGTGAGCCCTACAACAGACTCTGTCCTATGTCGGGCGATCAGCGCTGCATCACAGGTTGCGTGGCCACCGCAATGGCGGAGGTCATGAAGTACTGGCAGTGGCCCAAGCACGGCTATGGCTACGTCTCCTATCATGATAATGGTTGCGGCCAGGACTTGAGCCAGAACCTCGCCAACAATACGTATGACTGGAATAACATGTTGGATTCCTATCGTCAGGGCGGCTACAATGATACGCAGGCTACAGCCGTGGCTACGCTGATGCGCGACTGCGGCTACGCGGTGCATATGCACTACACGCCCCGTGAGAGCGCAGCGGGTGTGACGGCCGCCACGATGCAGCGCTATTTCCACTATAGCCCTCTGGCCAAGGACCGCTATTCGGGCAACTATTCCACGGATCAGTGGCACGACTACCTTCATGAGGATTTGGACGCAGGGCGCCCTGTGCTCTATAGCGGCCAAAGCACCAATAGCGGCGAGGGTGGTCATGAGTTTGTCATCACCGGCTACGATGGTGACAACCTCTACTATGTCAACTGGGGTTGGGGTGGCAGCCAAAACGGCTGGTTCACGCTCACCAATCTCTTGAACTACAACCGTGACCAGTGCATGATCAACCACTTGGAGCCAGACGACACCGAGCCGGAGCCTTTCAGCTACTCCATCAACAAGGAAGGTGTCCTGAAGATCAGCGGCAAGGGAATGATGCCTGAAGAATATGCGATGGAGACCGCGCCCTGGAAGGAGCTGTCTTCTGAGATTAAGAAGATTGTCATCGGCGAGGGCATCACGAGCATCGTGGATGATTTTGGAAACTTTTATGAGAACAATCGTAGCTACAATTTTGTGAACCTTGAGGAACTCGTATTGCCCGAGGGACTGCTGTACATAGGTCAGTATGCGTTTTCAGACACTTATCATCTCACTTCGGTGCAGATACCCTCTTCGGTGGGTTGTATGGATAATGCGTTCAGATGGAGCGCTCTCACTTCCCTGCACCTGCCCAAGAGCCTTGAAGAATACACCGACTATCTGCCCGAATTACAAACGATCTCCGTTGACGAGGACAACCCCAAGCTGACGGTGCTGGATAATATCCTCTACTCCAAGGACTGCCGCGTGATCTATCTGATTCCGCGAGGGATAGAGCGCATCACCATCGCGGAGACCACAGAGGGCATTATGGATGGCAACGTACTGGCTTACGGCAAGCCCATCCTCTCGAAAGCCTTGCGGGCGCCCACACTGCAGGACTATGTCTTAGAATATCCTCAATGGTATGTCTCTAACGCCGGCTACCTCTATATCCCCTACGAATCCACGGGTTATGACAGCTGGCGCAAGCTGCTGCCCGAAGGGTGGAAAGTCCTGACCTACACGGACATCACCCGCATCCCCGATGACCCCAGCGTGCTGGAGCAGTACGCCTCCGAGCCCTTGGCCACGTGCTATCTCTATACGGGCGAGGAGAAGAGCGTCAACAACGTGGACGAGTGGGAGCAGCTGCTCACGGACTATCCCAATGCCGTGGCCGTTGTCAATCCCCTGCGCGAGCTGTGGGCTTATTTCACGCGTAACATGCTCATCGCCGATGCCGCGGTCGAGGGCGGCTACCGCTGTCCCTACTTCCGCCTGACAGACCTCACCAGTGACTACGCCACCGCCGCCAAGGCACCCCAGACGGGCTTCGCGCCGCCCGTGGCGTTCACCATTGAGCACGGGGCCTATCTCCGTCGCCTCCGCGAGGGCTACAACACTGTCTGTATGCCCTTTGCTGTCAGCGAGGACGCCCTGCCGGACTACTGTCACATGTATGCCTTCAGCAGCTTCGATCGCGACAAACACGATGTCCTCTTCACGCGACAGGCAACGACCGCAGCAGGGCATCCCTGCTTCGTCACCAGTGAGACCAATGCCGCGTGGCAGGTTGATCTCTCCGGCACCGCCATCACCACGCTGCAACCTTCCACCGAGGATGGCCACATTCGCGGCACCTTCGTCACCACCGACGCCTACCAGCGCATCGGCTACAATCCCCGTGTCAACGACAATATCTTCGCGCCGCTGGAGCAGTACCTGCACCCCTTCCGTGCCTGCTTCCTCATCGACGAGCCCGCGACAGCACAGCCCCTGCGCCTGCGTCTCGTGGAAGATGCCGACGGCATCGAGAACAGTCAATTGAAAATCGAAAATTCATTTTCGATTTTCAATGACTGCTCTTACACTCTCGATGGCAAGCGGTTGGCGGCACCCCGGAAAGGGCAGCCCTTTATCATGAACGGTAAAATTGTGATACGATGAAAAAGATAGCCCTCCTCATATTCCTCTCCGCGTTCACCTGTGCGTTCACCATCGGCTGTGGCGGCGATGAGCCGGACACCACGCCGAAGTCCTCTTCCAGCGGCAGCCAGAGCGGAGGCGGCACCACCCCGACGCCTTCTGCGGACGACCCCTATATCAATGAGTCGTCCATCGAGTGCGATGTTCCTAATATGATCATCACCTTCCAGGGCACGCCCAACAAAGGCTTCATCGAAGTCCTCTTCCGCCAGCTCACCAACGGCGATGCGGAGCGCAGGATGAACGTGTCGCGCGACAACACGAAGCAACTCTACTATGTCAAACTCACAAAGCTCACGGGCGGTTCCGAATACGCTTTCCATGTGCTGGCCTATAACCAGTACAATCAGGAGGTGTTCCGCTCCGCCGAGCGCCGCTTCACCCTCCCCAAGGAAGGGCCTCCCGCAGCCCCCACTCTTGCCGGCATACAGGTGTTTTCGCCTACGTCCCATGTCGCCGCCGACGGCTATGCCACGGGCGGCTGTCTCACCACGTCGATGGAGTACAGCACCGATGAGGGCGAAAACTGGACGCCCGTGGCCGTGGCCGGTGCCATCCGTAACCTGCCTCCCGGCAAGGTGCTCGTGCGCCTGACGGAAACCGCCACCTCCGAGGCCAGCCTCCCCGCCTTTTTCATTATCCCCAAGTACAAGAGCAATACCGACCTCGACGGCGACGACGGAACTTCCCCCGGCTTGCGGAGTCCGAGGAGAGAGGCGCAGAAATGAAAAAATAGGAGGTGAGCCAACTTTTTTCGGAAAAGATTTGGTCACATCGCAGAAAAGCACTACTTTTGCACCCGCAAAACTCAGACAGCACACTTCGGAGAGATGCTCGAGTGGCTGAAGAGGCACGCCTGGAAAGCGTGTATACGTCAAAAGCGTATCCCGGGTTCGAATCCCGGTCTCTCCGCAGACCGCGTGCCTTAGAGTGAAGCGCTACGTACAGCAGACATGGGAAAGTCCTGTACGGCCAGCTCCCTTCGAATCCCCCAGGGCTTGACCGCAGCAAGGGTAGTTGGTTGTAGCGGCGCGATGCAGATCGCTTTCCCACCCGCCTCTTTAGCTCAGTTGGCCAGAGCACGTGATTTGTAATCTCGGGGTCGTTGGTTCGAATCCGACAAGAGGCTCACAAAAAAGGCAACCTTCCGCAGGTTGCCTTTTTTTGCTTGTCCCTAATCCTTAATCCCTAATCCTTAATCCCTAATCCTTAATCCCTTATACTTATACCTCAGGAACAACGCTGCGAGTGCGATGGCCAGGACGATGCCGGCGATGAGCGAGGGGGTATAGGGCAGGCTGAAGCCTTCGGGGGCTGCCAAGATGTAGCTGGTGACGACGACGGTCATAAACACGGCGGGCAGGAAGGCAATCCATGCGTTGCGACCGTGGCGGTGGAGCCACACGGCGGCCGTCCACAGGAAACAGGTGGCCAGCGTCTGGTTCGTCCATGCGAAGTAGCGCCACAGGATGTCGAAATCCACGAAGACGAGGGCCGCCGAGATGGCGAAGAGGGGCAGCGCCAGCAGCAGGCGGTTGGCAATCTTCTTCTGGTTCAGGTGCAGGAAGTCAGCCACGATGAGACGGGCGGAGCGGTAGGCGGTGTCGCCGCTGGTGATGGGGGCTGCCACGACACCGAGAACGGCCAGCAGCGCTCCGATGCGACCCATCCATGTCCGGCAGATGAGGTTCACGAGGAAGGCTGGGTTAGTGCTTCCGCCGGCGTTGAGGAGGGCGTTGAGGGCGTGGAAAGGCTCGCGCAACGGACCGGGGGCGCCGTGTTGTCCGCCAGCGATGATCTCAGCCGAGAGGTTGGGCACCGCAGCCCCTGCGGCGAACTTGATGGCGGCAGCGGCCCATATCATGGCCACGATGCCCTCGGTGATCATGGCACCGTAGAAGACCAGACGTCCGCGGCGCTCGTTCTGGATACAGCGCGACATGAGCGGCGACTGTGTGGCGTGGAAGCCGCTGATGGCGCCGCAGGCGATGGTGATGCAGAGGAAGGGGAAGATGGGGAGCCCCTTGGGGTGGTGGCTGGTGAAGGGGTGATTCGTAATCTCTGGCATCCAACCATTCTGGGTGAAGAGACCTATGCCCACGCCCACAGCCATAATCAGCAGCGCCGCGCCGAAGATAGGGTAGAGGCGGCCGATGAGCGTGTCGATGGGCAGCAGCGTGGCCAGCACGCAGTAGAGGAACACCAGCCCTATCCACACCCATTTCCACGAAGCCAGGTCGAGGCTCCAGGCGCCGTTGGTCATCGCGGCCAGCAGGCCTGCGGCGGTGGTCACGAAGACGGTGCCCACGAGCACCAGCAGCACGAGGCTCAGCACGCGCATGCCCTGCCGCGCCACGCCGCCCAGCTCATTGCCGACCATCTCCGGCAGCGAGGCACCGTCCTGGCGCAGCGAGATCATGCCGCAGAGGTAGTCGTGGACGGCGCCCATGAAGATGCAGCCGAAGACAATCCACAGGTAGGCGGCGGGGCCGAAGAGGATGCCCATGATGGCACCGAAGATGGGGCCCGTGCCGGCGATGTTCAGGAATTGGATGAGATAGACGCGCCATGTGGGCATCGGGATGTAATCGACGCCGTCTTTTAGGCGGTAGGCGGGCGTCTCGCGCGCCGCTTCGATGCCAAAGGTGCGCTCCACGAAGGTGCCGTAGAGGAGGAAGCCCAGGATGAGGGCGATGATGGCGAAGGAGAAGGTGTACATTATCTTGGTTTAAAGTTTAATGTTTAAGGTTTAACGATAAAAACGCGGCAAAATTACAGGAAAGAGAGGTCAAAAGCAAATTAATGGGGCGTTTTGTGTGAAAAGATGAAGAAAAAGCCGTAACTTTGCCCGCAATAAATCACGATTATGGAACAGAATAGATATATTAAGGTGGCTTATCGTATGCTTACGAGCTCCGCCGCCAGTCACAAACTGCTGTATGAAACACCTGCCGGTGGCCCCATCGCCTTCGTCACGGGCATGGGCCTGATGGTCACGGGTTTCGAGGAACACCTGAGCCAGCTCGCCGCTGGCGACCAGTTCGACTTCACGCTGCAGCCCGCCGAGGCTTTCGGCGAGCGCGACGAGGACCTCGTGCGCGGCGTGCCCCGCAAGATCTTCGAGATCAACGGCAAGTTCGACAGCGAGAACATCTTCCCCGGCGCCGAGGTTCCGCTGATGGACAGCGAGGGCAACCATTTCATGGGTACCATCGTGAAGGTCGGCGACAGCGAGGTGACGGTGGACCTCAACAGCCCGCTGGCAGGTAAGGTGCTGCAGTTCACGGGCACCGTGTTTGAGAACCGCGAGGCTACGCTCCAGGAGATGGAGCAGACGGCGAAGATTCTCAGTGGCGAGGCCGGCTGTGGCGGTTGCGGCAGCTGCGGCGGAGGCTGTGGCGAAGGCGGCTGTGGCAGCTGTGGCGACGGCAACGGTTGCGGCGGCTGTAAATAACCCTCATCCCTCAACTCTCCTCCCTCAACCCTCAACCCTCAACCTTCATCCCCTCAACTCTCAACGATGAATACCATCGGTACTCTTTTCCGTCTGACGTCCTTCGGCGAGAGCCATGGCGCAGCCATCGGCGGTGTCGTGGACGGCTGTCCCGCAGGCATCGCCTTGGACCTTGACTTCATCCAGTCCGAACTCGACCGCCGCAAGCCCGGCCAGAGCCGCCTGACCACGGCGCGCAAGGAGGACGACCGCGTGGAGATCCTCTCGGGGGTAATGCCTTCGGGAGAACCCGAAGGAACGGGCAAGGGCCTCGTGACCACGGGCACGCCCATCGGTTTCATCGTCCGCAATGCCGACCAGCACAGCGGCGACTACGATAACCTGCGCGACGTGTTCCGCCCCTCCCATGCCGACTACACCTATTATATGAAATATGGCCTGCGCGACCATCGTGGCGGCGGCCGCTCCTCGGCGCGCGAGACCGTGAGCCGTGTCGTGGCCGGTGCCATCGCCAAGCTCTGCCTGCGACAGCTGGGCATCGACGTGAAGGCGTGGACACAGCAAGTGGGCGACATCGCCTGCGACCGCGACTACACACGGCTAGACCTCAGCCTCATAGAGAGCAACGATGTGCGCTGCCCGGATGCTGCCGTGGCGCAGCGCATGGAGCAGCTCATCATGCAGGTAAAAGGCGAGGGCGACACCATCGGCGGCATCATCGCAGGTGTCATCACGGGATGCCCCGTGGGCCTCGGCGAGCCCGTCTTCGGCAAGCTCCACGCCCAGCTCGGCGCTGCCATGCTCAGCATCAATGCCGTGAAGGGCTTCGAGTACGGCGACGGCTTCGCCGGCGCGAGTCAGCGCGGCAGCGAACAGAATGATATCTTCGTATCAGCAGCGTGCAACGCTGCTGATACGAAGACCAACCACTCCGGCGGCATACAGGGCGGCATCAGCAACGGCCAGCCCATCACCTTCCGCGTGGCCTTCAAGCCAGTGGCCACGCTCCTGCAGGCGCAGGAGAGCGTTGACATCCACGGCAATCCCGTCATCGTGCATCCGCGTGGCCGCCATGACCCGTGTGTGCTGCCGCGTGCCGTGCCCATCGTGGAGGCGATGGCTGCCATCACCATCCTCGATGCCTACCTCCTCAACCAAGCAACTCAACTTAAATAAACAGTTAACAACGGAACATAAATCTCACAGAAATCTACACTTAAATCTCTTTTATTGAACATAAATGACCATAATGAATCGTAATGGAACATTCGTAAGATTCGTGAGATTCGTGGTCTTAGATGCTAGAAAGGAATTATGATAATTACGGCTATTTGTGTAAAAAAGATTTAAGTTCAAATTTAAGCCTGATTTAAGTTCAGATATAACCCTGATTTAAGTTCAGCTATAAACCCGATTTAGATTTCCGTGTTTTTCCGTTCCATTCCGTGTCTTTTCCGTAAAATTTTCAATTCTCAATTTTCAATTCTCAATTCCCTATGGTTCATCCTCTTCGCAGTGCCGTCTGCACTGAAGGTCGCCGCATGGCAGGAGCCCGCGCCCTGTGGGTCGCCAACGGCATGAAACGCGAGCAGTTCGGCAAGCCCATCATCGCCATCGTCAACTCATTCACCCAGTTTGTGCCAGGCCACACACATCTCCACGAGATAGGTCAGATTGTGAAGGCCGAGATCGAGGCCCTGGGCTGCTATGCCGCAGAGTTCAACACCATTGCCGTGGACGACGGCATCGCCATGGGCCACGACGGTATGCTCTACTCGCTGCCCTCGCGCGACATCATCGCCGACAGCGTGGAGTACATGGTCAACGCGCACAAGGCCGACGCGATGGTGTGCATCTCCAACTGCGACAAGGTCACGCCCGGCATGCTCATGGCTGCCATGCGCCTGAACATCCC
>Ga0310691_10002196_pt1 | contig 26812 bp, 42 predicted proteins | sample 176DNAGHGlowgp2_FD_203887 | JGI IMG/M metagenome (GOLD analysis project Ga0310691, IMG submission 203887) | Sheep rumen microbial communities from Palmerston North, Manawatu-Wanganui, New Zealand - 1766 DNA GHGlow gp2 (v2) (version 2) | ecosystem: Host-associated > Mammals > Digestive system >... | reverse complement strand
AAATGCCGAGATATCCGAAGATATGCCGACAAATGCCGACTATCAAAATACAAATCAAAATACAAATCAAAATACAAATCAAAATACAAATCAAAATACAAATCAAAATACAAATCAAAATACAACCCCCTATAAAAGGGGGGAGAGTGTAACACCCGCGCCCGCACGCGAGGGGGAAATGAAAACCTTCGGGACCTTCCACAACGTCAGGCTCACCGACGGCGACATCGAGACGCTGCACATGAAGTTCGCCTCCGAGGGCCTCGACGGCGAGTTCCTCGACCGATGCATCGACCGCCTCTCCGCCTTCATGGCCCAGGAGGGGCGCACCTACCAGAACCACGCAGCCGCCATCCTCGGCTGGGCCAAGACCGCCGTCCTCGAAGACGACCGAAAGACCGGCAACGTGGCCAATGCCCGACAAGGAACACAGCCCTCGTACAAAGACAGCGAGGAGCAACGACTGCGCGATCTGTGGGAAAGCGCCTCGGAACAAGACAAGCAAGATTACCTGAAAGCCTACGGCGGCAAGATGCCGTGGGAAATAAAACGATGACACTATGGAAACAAAACAGTACAACAACAAGACACCCATCGGGCAGATGCGACCCTTCGACCTTACGGAACGCCTGAACACCTTCGTGACGCAGGCCTACTTCCGCAGATCGCGCCAGCTGCCCACCAACATCGCCGCAATGGTGGAGTGCCTCAAGGGCGACCTCCTCAAGCACTTCCCCGACTGCCCCATCGGAACCGTCGACGACGCCATCACCACCTCCACACTCTTCGACAACGACAAGCAGGTCTCCGTCGCCTTCTTCTTCGAGGCCGTGAAGAAGAAATGGTGGCAGCCCAAGACCAACGTCCACGGCTGGGAGGACAACGAGTACCGCCGCCCCGACTATGAGGAGGACACCATCGGCCTGCTCGACACCTGCGCCGACGTGCTCGCACGCATGGACGTAGCCGAAGCCAACGGGCAAAAGGTCTCCAAGAAGAACGAGTTCAAGGGCGTCGTCGTGGAGCTGCCCGCCTTCAACGCCCGACGCATGTACGGCTACCTCAAGCTGCGCGGCCAGCTCGCCGACGGAGCGGGCGAACACTTCATGCCCGACGCGCTCCTCAAGGTCAACACCGAGAGGATGCGCACCCACCACCACCGCCTCACCAAGGAGGAAGCCCAGAAAGACCCCGACGTGCGCTGCATGGCCATGCGCCTCGCCTGCCTCGACTGGCTCAAGGCCTGCATCACCCAAGGCCGCAAGCCTTCCGACATCCTCACCCCGCTCATCGACCAGGCATCCTATGCCGAATATAGGAGGACTTCGCCATGAATGGATACCAGATGACGCTTGACTTCGCAACACCGCCCGTCGAGGAAACCAACGCATGGCTCCTCGAGTGTCTCGAACGATGGCGCATCGACCAGCTGCGGCTGCATCACCAAGTCGAGCCGTTCTATTCCAAAAAGAAAAAGCAATTAATTGAAAATCAATAAATTAAATAATAAAACCCACAAAATCAGTAAGTTATGGAAATGTTAGCCATCTACAAGGGACACTCCGAGGCCGTCGAGGGTGTCAGCCAGTCAACCGGAAACGCCTGGCGCAAAATGTCGGCCATCTTCGAAACCGTCGAGCACTACCCCAAGACCATCGCCGTCGTCTGCATGAACGCCATGTGCGAGACCGCGCTGCAATGCAAGCCCGGAAAGCTCTACCGCGTCCGTTTCGACGTCGAGAGCCGCTCGTGGACCGACCCCAAGACGAACCAGGAGAAGTGGTTCACCGACTGCAAGTGCTGGGGCATCGCCGAGGAGGTGCCAGCCGCCAAGCCTGGCGTGCAGGCCCAACCGCAGGGCACGGTCACCGCTCCCGCCCGTGCCGCCTCTCAACAACAGGAAGAGAACCCCAACGACGACCTGCCATTCTGAGCCATGGAAGAACATAACAACGACGACACGCAGCGGATGATCCACGAGGAGTACAATGGCAACCCCAGGGGCTGCTTCTTGCTCGTCATGTCCTTTCTCCTCGCCTGCACGTCCTTAATCATCGCGATATTATGAACCAAGACGAACACAAATTGCAATGCGCCTGCGTGCAGTGGTTCAACATCCAGCACCGCGACCTCAGGGGGCTGCTCTTCGCAGTCCCCAACGGCGGGGCGCGCTCCAAGGCCACCGCCGGAATGCTCAAGGCCGAGGGCGTCGTCCCTGGCGTCGCCGACCTCATCCTGCTGGTTCCGCGATGCTTCAAGGCTCACGACGACGACGGCTGGTACAACACCATCCACGGCCTCTGCATCGAGATGAAGACCGCCAAGGGGCGGCAAAGCCCCGAACAGAAGGCATGGCAGGTCATCGTGGAGGCCAAAGGCTATCAATACGCCGTCTGCCGCTCCTTCGACGACTTCGTGAGAACCATCAACGAATATCTCGGAAAATGACTACTTTTGCAACACCAAAAACCAAAACACCATGACACAACCAAAAGAAATCAAGACCATCGCCGACCTCACACCCGACGGCGACAACTTCAACAAGCATACCGAGTTCGGCCAGAAGCTCCTCGAGGACAGCCTCCGCAAGTTCGGCGCGGGCCGCTCCGTCCTCGTCGACCGCAACGGCAACATCATAGCGGGCAACTCCACCACCGAGACCGCAGCCTCCATCGGCATGGAGGACGTGGAAGTCGTCAAGACCGACGGCAAGAAGCTCGTCGTCGTGCAACGCACCGACCTCGACCTCGACAGCCCCGAAGGTCGCGAACTGGCCCTTGCCGACAACATGACCGCCCTCAAGGGCATCGACATGGACCTCAACAAGGTCCGCGAGACGCTGGGCGACGACCTCGCCAAGGCGTGGGGGATGGAGCTGACACCGCCCGAACTGCACGACGACGAGGAGATACGGCGCAAGGAGGCGGAGTTCAAGCAACGCATGGCCGCGGGCGAGGACTTGAGCGAGGACGAGGAGTACTTAGAATTTCTCGACAAGTTCAAAGCGAAGAAGACCACCGACGACTGCTACACGCCCGCCGTGGTGTACGAGGCCGTGGCCAAGTGGGTCGAGAACGAGTACAAAGTCAGCCGCAAGGACTTCGTGCGTCCGTTCTATCCCAATGGCGACTACAAGGCGGAGAAGTACCCAAAAGGCTGCATCGTCGTCGACAACCCGCCCTTCTCCATCCTCGCCGAGATACTGAACTTCTACAAGGAAAACGGCGTGCGCTTCTTTTTGTTCGCTCCTACCTTGACCCTTTTCTCCTCCTCCTCCTCCTCCTCCTCCTCCTCCACGGCATTGCCTTGCGGTGCGCAAGTGGTCTACGAGAATGGCGCAAGTGTGAGCACCTCGTTCCTCACCAACCTCGAAGACCGCTCCATCCGCTTCAAGTCCTGCCCGAGCCTCTACCAAGTCGTGCAGGCTGCCTCCGACGAGTACGCCAAGGAACTCCACAAGGAGCTGCCTAAATACTTGTACCCAGATTATGTCGTCACCGCCGCCTTCGTGGCGAGGCTCTCCAAGTACGGCATCCCCTTCGAGGTGAGCGTGGGGCAGTCCTGCGCCATCTCATCGCTCGACAGTCAGAAGGAAAGCAAGAAGGCCATCTACGGCAAAGGCTACCTCGTGAGCGAGAAGGCAGCGGCAGAGAAGGCAGCGGCAGAGAAGGCAGCGGCAGAGAAGGCAGCGGCGACACGGTGGACGCTATCCGACCGCGAACGCGCCATCATTGCGAAACTATCAAAAAACGACAGCCATGCCAACGAATAGCACCCGCCCCTTCTCCATCGTCTCACGTGTGGGCCGTCCGCCGCTCTACCCCGACCCCGAAGACCTCGCCAGGGTCGCCGACGAGTATTTCCAATGGTGCGACGACAACCCCATCGAGACCGCCACACGCAAGCTCGTCGGGGCTAAGCAGACAAGCAAGGGCGGGGAGGCCAAGAGTGACGAGACCAAGTTCACCACCAGAAGGGCCTACACCCTCGACGGCTTCTGCCTCTTCGCACGCATCTCCGACTGGTCGTCGTTCAAGTCGGCGGAGGCGCACAGCGACGCGGAATATCTCGCAGTCATACACGCAATAGAGCAGACCATCCGCGACCAGCAGGTGAGCGGGGCTCTCGCCGGCGTGTTCAACTCCAACATCGTCGCCCGCCTCAACGGACTGGCGGACGTGCAACGGCAGGAAATCGACGACCAGCGCAAGCAGACCGCAGGCGATGCCATCGCCGCCATCCTCGGCGTCGAGGTCGCGCAAATCGAGAACCGATGAACGAGACGACCGACAAGATATGGCTCTACCTCCGCAGCCGCTACCAGCAGGGCGCACACGTCAACATCCTGAAGGGCGGGCGACGCAGCGGAAAGACGTGGCACATCCTCCAATGGCTGGGGATGCGCTGCGTCTATTTCCCCCGCCACATTGTGTCGGTCGCCGCCATGACCAACGACCAGGGCCGCCTCGGCTCATTCGCCGATATGGGCGATATCGCCGAACTCTACCCCGCCCTCTTCAACGGGGTGGCCCCCAACACCTCGCCGCTCGAAATCCGCTACCCCAACGGATCGAAGATGATCTTCAAGTCGTACCGCCGGAGCGAGACCGCCAAGGGCATCGCCTGCGACGACCTCTTCATCAACGAGGCCAACAACTTCACCTACCAGCAATATGTCGATCTGCGGGCCAACGTCCGCAAGCAGACCTTCATCGACTACAACCCCAACTTCAAGTTCTGGGTCGACGACCACTTCAAGCCCGAGGACATCTGCACGACGACATGGCTCGACAACAAGAACCACCTCACCCCCTCGCAGCTCGAATACTTCGCAGACCTCAAGTCAAGGGCCGAAAGCCCCAACGCCACCAGCATCGACTTGTACAACTATTCCGTGTACTACCTGGGCGAATACGCGGAGATCGATGGGGCCATCTTCACCCACGCCAACATCAAGGTCGCCAACGAACTGCCCCGCCGTGCCGACGGCTCGCTGGCCCTGCGCAACTTCGCCATCTTCGCCGACCCGTCCGCCCTCCGTGGCGCGGACTATTTCGCCACATGCCTCACCGCCACCGACGACGACGGCCAGGTGTGGCTCATCACCTCCGACAGCCGCAACACCGGCGGACGCGAGGAAGTGGCCCGCTGGATGATGGATACCGGCAAGGCGTGGGATGTGGAGCGCGTCTACATCGAGACCAACGGCATCGTCGGCCTCGACTTCTACGACTTCGCCATGAACAGCGGCCTGCCCGTGCAGGGCTGGTACTCCAAGGGCAACAAGTACCAGCGCATCGTCGACAACTACCAAAACCTCACCACCCGCCTCGTCGTCCTCGACACGCCAGAGAACAGATCGTTCCTTGAACAGGTATACACGTTCGCGGAGAAATGCGAGCACGACGACAATGCCGACGCGCTCAACTCGTCGTTCAACATGCAGCGGTTCACCGCCTGACGGTGGTGGGTGGAAGCGGAGGCGGAGAAAAAAAATCCGCTTTTCCGTCGAAATAGAAATTTTTTTCTATTTTTGCAGCCGACCAAAAACCAAAATCTTGAAAATCATCGACCGCATATTCCCCTTCCTTCGTCGCCATCTCTCGGTCATCGGCTCGTATGCCTACGGCCTGCCCTTCGAGGGCATCGGCTGCAAGCGGTTCGGAGAGGCCATCTTCATCAACATCGTGGAGATCCTCACCGATCTGGCCAACGACGTGGAGTGGAAAAACAATGGCACGAACGCCATGCGGTTCGCTGAGTTCAAGCGTTTCTACGAAGACGAGGCGATGCGCGTGCTGTGGCGCACCTACCGCTACGGCTTCGCCGTCGTCGCCTTGTCGGACGCTACGCTGCGGCTACTCGACCCCGACGAGTGGACCGAGCACGGCACCGCCGACCGCAAGCGCGTCATCGTCAGCAAACGCAAGGACGAGCAGGTATACATCGTCAAGTCGGCCACCTTCGAGAATGTGGGAAGGTCCGACTTCGATATCCTCCGCCCCTTCATCGACTTCCTCGACAACACTCTTAACGCCTCCAACACCGCCACCGAGCGGATGGGCGCGATGGTCGTGGCCAGCCCCGAGACGGCGGGAGCAGCCCCGACCCCCGCCGTGCTCAACGAAAAAGACAAGAAGGATATGGAGGAGGAAATCAGCAAGGAATACGGGCTGCTCAACCGCCAACGCCAAGTCATGCTGCTGCCCCGCTCCATGCGCTTCGACACCATCAACCTGACCAGCATCGACACCCGTCTCAACGAGCGCGTGCGTGTGGCCGTGCTCGCCATCTGCGACCGCGTGAAGGTGCCGGCCAACCAAGTCGCCATCATCGACGCCAACAGCTCCAAGTCGCTCAGCAACGGCAGCGAGCTGCGCGAGGGCGACTTCTCCAAGTACCAGAGCTTCGAACGCCTGCTCAACCGCACGTTCGTCAAGATGGCCTCCGACATCGAGCTGAACGTCGACTACACCATCTACAACAAGCCCGAAAGGAATACCAAACAACAAACCACCGAGCCATGAAGAAAATCAAGATAACCGACACCGTGCTGCTGGGCGAATGGAAGGAGGTGCAGGACCTGCCCCTCTCCTCCATCACCAAGAAGGACACCGACACCGCTACCCTCGACGGCCTCGTCATCAAGGGCTATGAGACCAAGTTCGGAAAGACCAACGAGAACGGCGAACGCTACGCACCCGACTGCCTCGACAAGTTCGTGAAGTCCTACTTCGTCGACAACGGCCTCAACATGGTTGTCGACCTGCAACACGGCTGGGACATCGACAGCCAAGTTGGCCGTGTCGTCTACCTCGAAGTCAACAGCGTTGGCTTCTACTTCGTGGCCTACATCCCCCGCAGCGTCGCCCGCTACGAGCAAGTCAAGAACCTGCTCAAGGAGGGCATCCTGCAAGGTTTCAGCAAGTGCGGCTGGGCAACCGACTACGAATGGAGATACACCCCAAAAGGCGACCTCGACTATTTCCTCATCAAGGAAATGGCCATCATGTCGGTGTCGCTCGTCACCAACCCTGCCAACCCCATCCCGTTCGAGGCCGTGGGCGAGACCGTCAAGGACCGCCTCGAGTTCCGCAACAACACCAAGAGGAAATCAATCCTGAAATCAATGTCTAACCAAAACCAATAACACACCATGAAAAAGAAACTTATCACCGTGAAGGACTTCACCGCCTTACAGGCCAAGATCGCCAAGGCTCGCAAGGCCATCGCCAACGAACTGACCGAGGATGCCGCCGAGCTGCGCCGCTCCTTGATTGAAATGCTCGACGAACTGGATAAATTCGTCGGCGAAAACGACACCATCGACGAGGAAGAGCTGGCCAGCCGCGTCCGCGAGTTCATCGAAGCCTACAACGGCGACGAGAAGAGCGAGGTGCCCGCAGCCGTGGCCAACGCCATCGCCGCCAAGTTCAAGGCCTTGCAGAACACCCTCCCCGTCAGCGACAAGATGACCCCCGTCATCAAGAACCAAGTTGCCGTCGCCATCCTCAACGCCACGGGCGGCAGGGAAGGTGTGAAAGCCGCCATCGAAGGTGTCATGGTCAAGAACGGCATCACCGGACTTGAGTTCGACGACGTGGTGGACTTCGCCATCGCCGACAACTGGGGCGAGAGCAACCGCCTCTTCGCAGCCTTGCACAAGACTCCCGTCACCAAGTTTTTCTACACCGCCCAAGACGTCACCGACAGCGGTGTGACCGCCCACGGCTGGGCCAAGACCAGCGACGCGGAAAAGATCTCGCAGCAAATCAACGTGCAGAAGAAGCACATCGACCGCCAGTTCATCTACAAGATCCAGGACGTGGCCATGGAAGACCTCGCCGAAATCCGCAAGAGCGGCAGCGAGACCGTCTTCTTGCGTTGGTTGAACGAAGAGCTTGACCGCCAAATCGTGAACACCATCGTGTCCGTCATGCTGGGCAGCTACCAAGGCAGCGACATCACCACCGTCGAAGCCCTCCAGGGCACGGGCGTGACCGACGCTTTCCGCACCGCCGTCACCAGGGCTGGCAACACCGTGACCATCACCGACATCCGCGCCTTGAGCGACGCCGTGCCGAACCCCTACGGCAAGGCCAAGTGGCTCGTCATCAACCACGCCACCCTGACCACCATCAGCGAGTTCGTCTACGCCTCCGGCGGCTCGACCACCTACCACGCCATCGACACCATCAAGGGCATGCTGGGCGTGGACGAGATCTACGTCACCAGCCTGGCCACGACCCCCATCGTGTTCATTCCCGACGGCTACTGGTTCAGCGAGCTGACTGCCGAGGAAATCTCCGTCGTCTACCCGACTTGGAAGAACAACATCATGTCGTACCAGAAGGAACGCTACGCCGGCGCCGCCGTGCACGACCTCAAGAGCGTGGCCTTCTTGGTTGCTGGTGAATAACAACCGAAAGGAGCAGGACGATGGACGCAGCGACAATGAAGGATGCGGGATACAGGGTTTCCGCTCAGGTGAGCGACGAGGAGGTGGTGCAAGCTGCCGCCGATGTGGAGGCGGCATACATCCGCCCCATCCTTGACTTCGACCGTCCCACGGCGGTGGTGCAAGCCGCCATCATGCAGCTGACATACATCCTCCTGCTCCGCCGCCATGCCGTCGCCACACGCTCGGGCGGTAAGGTCAAGCTCTCGCCCTCGTTGAGCGAGACCGCAGGCCCGACACAGCAAGACCTCGAAGAGGCCGACCGAAGGCTTCGCGCCATTCAGGCCTCGACGACGGACGCCACGCAGGGCATCCCCTCGAAGCTCGTCGACGACATCGCAGGTCTCTACTTCCGAAAGACTTTCTTAGGACTTTAAACCAAAAACAGAAACCATGAACAAACACATCAATAAAAAGAAGTTCGCCCTCATCGTAATGGCCTATGCCAGTTGCGCGGGCACGCTGGCGGGCAACCTCGCCAAGGACTGCGACACCCCGCTGGCGGGCGGCTACACGGGACGCGGCGTGCTCATCGCGTTGGCAGACAACCCGACCATCGTGCAGAGCGCGACCAACCCCCGCACCATCTCGTCCATCACCATGCCCGCCAACAAGAAAGTTGCCGTCATCGACAACTCGTTCGGTCCCACCCCGCTGAACGGCTCCACCGTCCAGAGCAACACCGACGACGGGATGCTCAAGTACCGCAAGACCCTGGTCGTGCAAATCCCGCAGCGCGGCTCCGACGTGTCCAAGGACGTGGTGGAGCCGTTGAGCCAAGCCCCGCTGGGCTACATGGCCATCATGGAAAAGAAGGACCGCCAAGGCAACGGCTCGTTCGAGGTCTTCGGCTTCGAGCAAGGCCTGACCGCCACCGAGGATGGCATAACCCGCAACGAGTACGAGAACGGCGGCTGCACCATCGCCACGCTAAGCTGCAACGAGACGTGGTACGAGGTCGCCTTCTTCGACACCGACTACAACACCACCCTGCAAGCCTTCGAGGCTTTGCTGGCGCAAGGGTATTAATACGCCAAGTTTCATTTGCATTTGTTGGAGGTGGGGAGGTCATACGGCCTCCCCTCTTTGTAAGATGAGAGCCATAATTGCCATATTGACCACGATCGTCCCGCTGTCCGCGTCGGTGGCGTGTCGCACCATCCGCGAGACCTCTTCCATCGCGGCCACGGAGCGGCACGCCGACAGCGTGGCCGTGCTGCGCTCCATCGCGGCCACCGCCATCGCCACCGAGAGCGAGACGACCGTCATCGTCATGCGCCTCGACACCACGGGGCGGCTGCGCATCGTGGCCAAGGATATCACTAAGACCGTGACCCGCAAGGCAGAGACCGCGAAACGAGCCGATACAGCCGCTTTCGAGGCCAAGGCCAGGCAAACGGACATCCGAACGGAGAAAACCCGCGAGAGCGAAAGCAACGCAGCCATGACGTGCCATTCAGGCTTCATCGTCGGAATGTGGGGCTGCTTCACGCTGCTTGCCGCCGCCCTCGCACTTTACATTCACGCGAAATGGAAATCAAGGAACTAATCAAAAAGAAAGGGAAGTTCTCGCAGGCCGAGATTGACTTCATCATCGCCGAGGGCGCGAAATACGGCATCATGCCGCCCAAGCGAACGGGGTGTGTAAACTGCTGGCGCGACATGGCCATCGAGGTGGCCTACGCCATGAGGCAGGCCGACCCCAAGCCAAAGGCGCACCGCCTCCGTGGCGACGCCGCCAGGCACGGGGTGGTGTTCAGGGGACGCATCATCACTAACGACACCATCGACGACGACTGGGAGTGGATGCAGTCTAACGGCTTCCCGAAACAACTGCTCGAAGATGCTGAAGATTGACAGAAATACGAAGTACGAGGATTTCGCCACATTCGAGGGCGTGCTGGCCAATGGCGAGGAGGCGAGGCTGAAGGACGCAGCCGTCCGCGACCTCTATGGCTCGCAGGGCTTCATTTCCATGCCCATCAAGGACTTGACCGACGTGCTGCAAGGCGACAACACGCCGCTGCGCATCGACAGCACCGTCTTCGGCGTGTACCGCCACAAGGCCGCCGTGGAGTGGTTCGCCACCTTCGTCGAAACCTTGCAGCGGCTCACCCTGCCGCCTACCACCGAACAGGCCAGGCAGACGCAAGGCACAATGCCCGCCACCATCGACAAAGCCATCTACTTCTTCCTCCGCTCGTTCTTCGGGCTCCACGGCTATGCCGAAGCCGACCGCCTGACCGTTGCCGACCTGCTGCTTGCCAAGGAGGAAGCCTACAACGCCGCCGTCGTGGAGCGCAACATCAGCAACCAGCTCAAGGAGAAAGGAGGACACCAATGACCATCGTCGACAAGATAACCGAGAGTATCAAGTCCGCACACGGCGACGACTTCCCCGTGTACTACCACGACGAGCCGACGCTGAACCTGCTGACCTCGCAAATGTCATACCCCTGTGCGCTGTTCCAGCTCATCACCACGGGGCGCGTCGTCATGGAGGGCGGGCAAGCCAAAGAGCGGGTGAGTGCCGCCGTCTTCTTCGTCGAGCCGTCGCAGTTCGACTTCGACGCGACCGAGAACGAGACCATCATAGACCGCTGCAAGGGCAGGGCGATAGCGTGGCTGTTCACGCTGAACGCCTCGCACGACTTGCAGTTGGAGGAAATCACGCGGACCAGCCGCGTCTACGACCGCTACGACGACATCCTCACGGGGTATGGCGTGCTGGCGGAAATCAAGGAAACCAACGGAATATGCTAAACACAAAAGAAATATGAAACACTTAATCAAGATTGAGACACCCGAGCACGGCGTGCTATCCGTGCAACACGACGGGCGCGACTCGCAATACTGCGAGGCAGGCGAGACCATCATCCTCGACTGGCAGCCCGACCCGAAATGGGGCTTGCAGGAAGCCCATTACACAGTTGGCGGTCGTCAAGTTGCAATCGACTTGAAGACCCGCACTTTCATCATGCCGAGCGCCGAGGTTTCCATCGGTGCCACGTTCAAGCGTTTCGTCATTGAGGATTGGACGGGCAGGGATGGCGCGTTCAGCATCGTCGGCTCGTTCGATGTGAAATACCTCCCGACGCTCGACGGCTTCAAGGACGCGGGCAAGGTCGCCTTCGTAAAGGACACGCGCAAGTATGCCACTTGGGATGGTTACGGATGGACGTACATGGACGGCAAGCCCGTCACGCCGCGCTACCTCACCTTCACCGCCAACGAAGACGGCTCGAGCGTCGGCTTCTGCTGCTGGTCGGGAGACTACGAACCTGTTGACATGGGTAAGAACATGCAGTACTCCACCGATGGCGGCAAGACATGGGAAGACTACACCATCGGTGTAGGCGAAGACAACCTTGTTGCAATCGAACTGGACGAAGGCGAAAGCGTCATGTTCCGTGGTAACAACGAGAACCTCGCCTATTATCTCGAAGACAATGAAGATTATATCTACACCAAATGCTTCATCGATGGAAGCGTCGCCGCGAGTGGCGATGTGACATCGTTGCTAAATGGTGTCGGCGGTGATGCCACGCTGGCGAGTAACTGCTACTACTACATGTTCAGCGGCTGCACGGGCTTGACGCAAGCACCCGCCTTGCCTGCCACCACGCTGGCAAACTACTGCTACAGCAGCATGTTCAGCGGCTGCACGGAGTTGACCGAAGCCCCCGCGTTGCCCGCCACCACGCTGGCAAACTACTGCTACAACGGCATGTTCAGCGGCTGCACGGGCTTGACGCAAGCACCCGCCTTGCCTGCCACCACGCTGGCCGAGGGCTGCTACAGCGGCATGTTCTACGGCTGCACGGGCTTGACGCAAGCCACCGCGTTGCCCGCCACCACGCTGGCCGAGGGCTGCTACAGCGGCATGTTCTACGGCTGCACGGGCTTGACGCAAGCCACCGCGTTGCCCGCCACCACGCTGGCGAGTAACTGCTACTACTACATGTTCAACGGCTGCACGGAGTTGACCGAAGCCCCCGCGTTGCCCGCCACCACGCTGGCCGAGGGCTGCTACAACGGCATGTTCTACGGCTGCACGGGCTTGACGCAAGCCACCGCGTTGCCCGCCACCACGCTGGCCGAGGGCTGCTACAGCGGCATGTTCTACGGCTGCACGGGCTTGACGCAAGCCACCGCGTTGCCCGCCACCACGCTGGCAAACCACTGCTACAGCAGCATGTTCAGCGGCTGCACGGGCTTGACGCAAGCACCCGCCTTGCCTGCCACCACGCTGGCAAACCACTGCTACAGCAGCATGTTCAGCGGCTGCACGCAAATCACCAGCCATCACGTGGCGACGCTCAACAATTCGGCAGGCATCTTCGCCAACAACTCGTCTTGCGGTTCGTTCACCATCGACGCGGAGACCCCACCGACGATAAGCAACGATACCATCTCAGGTTTGAAGGCTGACTGCGTCATCTATGTGCCTGCCGCAAGCGTCGACGCTTACAAGGCGGCTCAGTACTGGAGCGCACGTGCCTCTTACATCCAAGCAATTCCGTAAACGACAACGGGGCGGCTCACGGGTCGCCCCATAAAGCAAAGGAAAATGTCGGAGACCTACAAACGCGCAACGATCAAGAATCCCGCCTTTTGGGTGTGCCTCGCCATCAGCATCGCGCTGGTGGTGGCGGGGTTCCTCGTCCCTCCGACGGGGAAGATTGACGGCTCGGTGCTGACCGCCGTCGGAGAATTGTTCGGCTTCGCCACGCTCGAGGTCGTCTTGATAGCCATCCGCAAAGGCATGGACGCGAACATCAAGCACGGAAAGACGGAGGTCTCCATCGGGGACATGAACAAACCAAACACTAAAGACAATGGAACTGAAGCTGAAACGGAGATATAAGGGCGACGGCTACACCATCGGCATGCTCACCGTCGACGGCAAGTACTTCTGCGACACCCTCGAAGACCGCGACCGAGGGCTGGACCAGTCCATGACCGAGGCCAACATCAGGCATATCAAGGTCAAGGGGGCGACGGCCATCCCGACGGGGACATACCGCATCGACATGGTTACCAAGTCGCCGCGCTTCAAGGCCCGCTGGTGGGCTCGTCAGTTCGGGGGCATCGTTCCGCGTCTCGTCGGGGTGAAAGGCTTCGTCGGGGTGCTCATCCACCCCGGCAACACGGCGGACGACACCGACGGATGCATCCTCTGCGGCGAAAACAAGGTCAAGGGGCAGGTGGTCAACAGCGCGGCCACCTACGTCCGTCTCGTCAACGCCATGATCGACGCGCTCGTTAGGGGCGAAACCATCACAATCACGATACAATGACCTGCGCCGACGACATCATCCGCATCCTCGAAGCGGCCAAGGAAGCCATCCAGCAGAACATGGCTACCCAAGGCATCAACGCCACGGGCAACACGTCCGCCTCGTTCCGCGTGGAGCGTTACGACGGGGGCGTGCGCCTCGTCATGGGCGGCACGGAGGAAAAGACCGCACCGCTGGCCACCCTCGAAGTCGGTCGCCCTGGCGGGCCGGTGCCCAAGGGCTTCACGCAGATCCTCTACGAGTGGAGCATCGCCAAGGGCATCCCCTTCGACAAGGACAGCCGCCGCCGCTCGTTCGCCTACCTGTTAGGCCGGCGCATCCGGAGGGAGGGTACGCTGCGCCACATGCAGCCCGTCGACGTCTACACCACCATCGTCCTCGACGTGGCAGACCACATGAAGGCCGACGCGGTGAAGTCCATCACCACGGCAATACACAACCAATTAAGACAATGACACCATGGAAGAGAAAACGACAGTAGTAATTGACATTCAGCTCGACGACCAAGGCGTGGCAGACAAGCTCGCACAGGTCAACCGCGAGATGGCCAGCCTTAAGTCCACCAACAACCAGTTGCGCAAGGACGTGAAGGACGGCAACAAGACTTGGGAGGAAGTGTCCGCCACCCTCGCGGAAAACGAGGCTAAGCTGAAGACCTTGAAGGCAGAGCAGTCGGCATTGAGCGGCCAAGTCGCACAAGCCACGGCCAAGAATCGCGAATATGGGTCAAGCCTCAAGGAGCAGTCGGCATTGCTCAACGACCTGCGCAACCGATACCAGAGCCTCAGCGAGGAGCAACGCAACAGCATAGGCGGAAAGGAGATGCTCAAGCAAATCCAGGACCTCGACGCGAAGATGAAGAGCGCGGACGGTTCCATTGGGCTGTTCCAGCGCAACGTGGGCGACTATGCCAACCAGGTTGCCAAGATTTCGGGGCTGTTCGGCTCCGCTGGTGGCGCGGCCTCGTCGCTCACGGGCAAGCTGGGTTTGGTTACAAAAGGCATGGGCGCATTGGCCGCAACACCGCTCATCGGCGTTCTCACGCTCATCATCACCCTCGTTCAGAAGGCCGCAGCCGCCATGAAGGGCAGCGAGGAGCAGACAATGAGATGGAGGGAGACGATGGCCGTCTTCGAACCATTGCTGAACGCCGTCAAGAACGGCCTCTCCGCCTTCGCTGCCATCCTCATCGACACGGTGCAGGTCGCCATCAAGGGAGTGACCGTCGCCATCAACGGGATGGCCAAGGCCGCCGACTGGGTTGGTCGCGTATTCGGTGCCGACTGGGGCCTGAGCCGCAAGACCGAGGAACTGAAAGCACAAGCCGCCGCCCAGCGAGAGCTGACCAAGGCCGAAAACGAATACATAATCAACAAGAGGGCGTGGGGCATCGAGACCGCGAAGATAGACCGCGACGTGGCCGAACTAAGGGCCAAGGCCGCCGACAAGGAAAACTACACCAACCAACAGCGGCTCGACTTCCTCCAGCAGGCCATCGACAAGGAGACCGAGAGGGCGACCAAGGAGAAGGAGTTGGCCGAAGAGAACCTGCGCCTGCTGCGCATCCGTGCCGCACAGACCGAGAACGACGCGGAAATGAACGACAAGCTGGCCCAGGCCGAGATTGCCGTCGTGCAAGCCGACACGCAGCTCAACCGCACCAAGCGTGAGATGGTCTCCCAGATGAGCGAGCTGCACAACAAGATAAGGCAGGAGGGCGTGGCCGCGTGGAACGCCTACAAGAAGAGCATCGAAGACGCGAGAAAGGCAGGAATGGAAACCCTTGAACTCGCCCGCGAGATGGGCGAAGCCTTGAAGTCGTTCAAGCCCGACGAACGGGAACTTGACTTCTTCGAGAAGTTGGAGAAACACTATGCCGAAATCGACGAGAAAGCCAAAGAAGCCGCGAAACAACACGAACTGCTACGCCGCCACATCCTCGACACCCAAGGCGTCGACATCGACGCGAAGCTGGACGACAGCATCATGGATAAACTGGAAAGGCAGTCGAATGCCTGGTACAACTTTACGCAGACCTACAAGGAAAACGCCGAAACCATCCAGGAGACCTCGCAGGCCCTGTCGTCGTCGTTCGGCTCCGTCGCCTCCATGTACGAGCAGATGGCCAACGACGAAAGCAAGAGCGAGGAGGAACGCGCCAAGGCAGCCCAAGCCGCCAAGCGGTGGTCAGCATTGCAGATTGCAGCCAACGCGGGCACCGCCGTGGCCAAGGGCGTGGCATCGGCAATGGACACGCCATTCCCCGCCAACATCGGAGCCATCGCCACGACGCTTGCCGCAATCCTCGCAGCCATCGCCCAAGCCAAGGCACTTGCCGCCGAAGGTCACGCCCAAGGCGGAGTGGTCGGCGGTTACTCAGGCGCGACGATGGGACCCGACAACACGGTCATCAACGCCCGCAAGGGTGAGATGGTGCTCAACGCCAACCAACAACGGCAGCTCTTCGACATCGCCAACGGCGGATCGATGGGTTCGAGCCTCACCGCCTCGCTCGTCGCCGCCTTGCAGGCCATGCCCGCCCCCGTGCTCGAATACTCCGAGTTCGCCCGCTTCCAAGGGCGGCTCGTCAACCTGAACGAATCGCAAAAACTCAAATAAAGATGGTTATATTCCAGTCAAACGGCGGCAAGTTCACCGCCACCTTCCAGGGCGACTACAAGGCCAACCTTGCCTGCTACGCTTTCACGCGCAGCCGCTCTATGCTGCGCGTCAAGCGCGAGGACGAGGAGACCGTTACCCGCGTCGCCATCTACACCTCGCAGACGAGCAGTACCACGCCGCGCGTCTATTACTACACAGACCCGACGGGAGCGGTCGACATCCCGCTCCACAACCTCGTCAACCAGCTTTACGGCAACGTTTCGGTGCTACTGCACGTCGAGATGTACCCTCTCGGCAGCAGCGGGCAGTTGGATTACCTCACCTTCGTGCTCGACATCCAGGAGGGCGTGAGCTACAACGAGATGATGGCGCCGCGCAACAAGGACTTCGACGGCACACTGTACGCATTCTCGCACGCCTGCATCCTCCCGCCCAACATCATGCTCAACCCCGCCACCGCTGGCGGCGTGACGGGCAAGGGTCTCATCGTCGAGAGCAACTACCACGTCCTCGACCTCGATGCCCATTGGTGGCAGCAGTCGTCGGGCGTGTGGGCTGGCATCACCCCGCTGGGGCAAAGGCAAAACCAAATCGACGTTGCCCCAGGTGCCGACATCCTACGCATCGTCACGGGAGAAAACAGCGACGTGGTCAAGGAGTACCCGCTGACCAAGACCGACTATTGCTCCGACCTCGTGTGCATCCGCTGGACGTCGCTCACGGGCGCGACGCGGCAGCACTATTTCCCCATCGTCGCCTTCGACAAGGGCAACGGCGAGCAGGTCGCCCTCGTCTCGCCTGGCGACGGCTACGAGGTTAGCAAGTCCAACTACCAGGCCGTCAAGGGCCGCCTCACGGGGCTGACCGCCTACGGATACTGGTACTATATGGACATGATCCAGGCCTCCGACCTGCACGCCGTCGTCTACCCCACCGCCTCCAACTTCGAAACCGAGATGGCGTCGGCACAGACCGCAGCATGGGTAGATACAGACAGCATGGAGACCCCAAGCGGAAACGGATTCTTCAATTTCGAGTTCACTGTCAACATGAGGCAATATGGCAAGGTATAACATCATCGGCACAGGCTTCCTCGACCTCGCCCAGGGCGGCATGGCCTTCAAGCAGGAAAACCAGCATTTCCGCTTCGCCGACATCAGCCTTGGGAGAAGCGTCGAGTTCAGCATCCCCGCCACAGACCGCAACCGCAAGATGTTGGGCTTCGGTGACGACCCTGCAACCTACGGAGAAATGCTGCGTGGGCGCCACCAGTGCCAGTGCGTCTACGACGGTGGCACCGTCATGGGCACGCTCGCGGTGACCGCCTACAAGGGCGACGCCTTCAGCTGCGTATTTTACCTCGACGACGCGGAATGGCTACGCTCGCTCGACCAGCGCAAGCTGTCGGAGTGCCCCGAGATTTGGAACAAGGGCGTGCCGTGGTCTACGAGCGTGCTGCCTACCAACGCCAACGAGGCCGACCCGATGCTGGGCGAAGATATTATTCTGTACGACAACGGCCTCGTCTTGCAGACGTCGCAATGGCAGCTGCTGCCGTCTATCAATGTGGCCACGTTCTTGACCGATCTCTTCGCTGCCATGGGCGTTCCCTTCTCAACCGACCTCGACAAGGCCTACTGGCTCGTAATGGCCTCGCTCAACGGAGGCACTGTCGACGCCGTGACCTTCGCCCAGACCTCCACGGCAGCGGCCAGCGTCACCCAGTCGCAGCAATATTTCGCCGTTGAGGAAATCACCCTCGAATGGGCAATGGCCAGCGTCTTCGGCGCGTTGGTGGGTGGCGGCAGCGTTGCCTCCAAGGGTTTCAAAGCATCCCGCAACCTCGAAGTCACGTTTCCTGCTTCCATCGCCGACGACGTGTACATCAACGAGTGGCACGACAGCCTGCGCAAGTGCAAGACGTTGGGCGGCGGCAGGCGGGACCCGTTGGCGGGCAAGACTATCACCATCGGCAGCGGCACCACCTTCTTCTTCGCCCGCAAGGACGTGGAGTACATGCCGGGCGACGGCTACGGCTGGCGGGACACCTACCACCCCTTGAGCGTGACCTGCAACGTGGCCCGTTCCGAGCAGATGAGCATCGGCGATGTGTGGTACCTGCGGAACAACATGCCCGACATGACCGTGTTCGAATTTCTCAAGTCCGTGGCCAACGCCACGGGGCGTGAGCTGACCGTCACCGCCGACGGCATCACCCTCGAAACCGCCAACTACGGCACGAATGACGATTTCGTGGCCGTCGACAAGGTGGTGGCCGTCGAGGAGGTGTGCCGCAAGGTGGAGGCCTGGGGTGACGACACGGGCAAGGCCATCATTGACTTCGACAGCGAGGACTACGTTGGCGAGGGTGAGCGGATGACCATCCCATACACCATCGACAACCAGCACCTCGAAGGCGAGGAGCATCACACGGTCGGCTTCAGTGAGGGCGCGGTGGGCGAACACGGCATCCTTATCCGTGACGTGGATGTGAGCGGCATTCCGAAGCTGGCCGCGAAGAGGTGCACCGTCGCCTACGCCGACCCCAACGAGACCTACCTGCAACGAGTGCCGGTGCCGTCGCCCGTGGGCTACGACGACATCGCCCAGCAGTCGACCTGCGTCCGCCTCCGTATGCTGGCTGGCGAGGCCGCGTTCTTCGCCCTGCAACCCTCGACCACCCTGCTGTGGCAGGGCATGGCCTACCTGTGGACCGACGCGCAATGGAGCGACGACGTGCTCACGCTGACCTTACAGAAGGTCTCGCAATATCCGACACAATTGACTCAATCAACCTAATAATAACAAACAATCAAAGCCGCTGCAAAAGGACAGCGTCGGGTGTGAGCCCCGCGTTTTACAAATAAGAAATCGTTGTTTTTCGCCCCTGTTTTCCGTTCGGGGGCGATTTTTTTTTTGCCAAAATTGCACAATCGGCGCGAATTGTTGCACAATCGGAAACCGCCACCGACGGCAACGGCATCGACAAGACCATGGTGATGGGCTTCCGCGAATGGATCGAGCGACGCAACGGAGAGGGATGCAGGGCCTCGTCGGCCTACCTCGAAAAGCTCCGCACCATCCACAACCGTGCCCGCGACCTCTACAACGACGACGACGCGGGGCTGGTGCGCATCCCCCGCCAGCCCTTCAAGGGCGGCATCAGCCGAGACGACGTGGCCGAGGCTCTGAACCACGCCCGCCGTGGCAGCGACCGCGTGACGGACATCTATGTGGAGCGGGACTTCGCCAAGGCATGGGAGGCCAACAGGAAAGTCCTCGACTTGCTGAAATAGCGCGAAAATTTCCAGAGACACCCCGAAAATTTCCGAAAACCGAAAAAAAAGTGCATTTTTTTTGAAAAAAAGTGCTTTTTTTTTCTTGTTTTGTATTGCTATATCAAAAAAATGTCGTATATTTGCATCGTCAAACAACAAGAAAGGGTAAAAAAATGGCAACTTTACAAGACATTATCGGTAAGACGATCGTTGGATATAGATATGGTATCGCACCCGAAAGCGGCTACTCATACAACACCAGAGAAAACGAGCGCGAGTGTGGCGTAAGTATGGCGCAGGTGGGATTTTGCAAAGAGGTGCAAAGTTTTGCGGTATCTGCCCAAGTGGACGAAAAATACTACTACATCGGGGAAATCGCCGGCACCGGCGGCGATGATGAAATTTGTCTTGTAAATTTCCGACAAATCAGCGAGAGCGAATACATCAAATTAAGAGAAGAGACAAAAGAGGCCAGCAATGCCATAGTCGACTATTACGCAGACAGAAAACTCCGTTTGTTATATAACGGATTCTGCATTGGCATGACCGAAGAAGAAATCGAAGAGTTTAGGAACCAATACAAAAAGTAATACCATGACCACAACGAAATCACAAGGCCGCAAGCCAGGACACACCAACAACCCCAACGGAAGACCAACCAAGGGAAACGAGAAGCGCAAGACGGTCTGCTTCCGCCTCCAGCCAAAGACCATCGACTTCATCAAGGAATTGGCTGCGAATTTGGGATGCAGCCAGTCCGACCTCATCGAGGACAGGATAGAAGGGATGCGGAACCCATAACCGACACCCAGACCAAAGCAAGGCGACACCCGAAAGGATGACTTTCCGAGCCGAAAGAAGCCTTTAATCCCGTTTTTCGGCAAAAATCGGCATCGTTATAGACCAAGCCCGCCTTTTTAATGGCTTCGATAATTTCGGTAAGTCTTTCTTTATCAATCATTTTTGAATTTTTTTGAGACAAAGTGAAAAAAATCGAAAAAAAAATCGAAGAAATTGTCCACCATGTCGAATAAAACATTTATATTTGCAACGCAAAAACACGAAAGCAACACGCAAAGGTAATAATTAAACACGAAAAACACGAAAGGGACACGAAAAATGACAAAAAATCCACAACAAAACATGATCAAGATAGAGATCAAGAACAGGTGGACGGAAGAAGTCATCTACACACACGAACGCGAGGACAACACCATCAGGAAGACGGTCGAGCAGGCGGTTAAGGATCACGCCGACCTCCGCAACGCCAACCTCAGCTACGCCGACCTCCGCAACGCCAACCTCAGCTACGCCGACCTCCGCAACGCCGACCTCAGCGACGCCGACCTCCGCAACGCCAACCTCAGCTACGCCGACCTCCGCGCCGCCGACCTCCGCAACGCCTACCTCAGCAACGCCAACCTCAGCAACGCCAACCTCAGCGACGCCGACCTCCGCAACGCCGACCTCAGCAACGCCGACCTCAGCGACGCCTACCTCCGCAACGCCTACCTCAGCGACGCCTACCTCCGCGACGCCTACCTCCGCAACGCCTACCTCCGCAACGCCGACCTCCGCAACGCCGACCTCAGCGACGCCGACCTCCGCAACGCCGACCTCCGCAACGCCGACCTCAGCGACGCCGACCTCCGCAACGCCAACCTCAGCTACGCCTACCTCGACGAAGGCACGAAGGGCTTCGTTCCGCTCGCCTGCCCTTCAGACGGTGCCTTCGTCGGATGGAAGAAGGTCAAAGGTAAGCTGGTCAAGCTCCTCATCCCAGAGGATGCAAGGCGGTCGTCGGCAACGACGAACAAGTGCCGCTGCGACAAGGCGCAAGTGCTGGCCATCACCGACACGGACGGCAACAATCCCATTGACAAGATTACCAATTACAATTACGCTCCGTGCGACTACATAGTCGGAGAGACGGTCATACCTGACAGTTTCGACGAGAACCGCTGTAACGAATGCTCGCACGGTATCCATTTCTTTATCAACAAACAGGAAGCAATCAAATACTAATAAATACCAATACCATGACAAAGAAAATGACACTCAAAGAGAGGTACGAGGAGGCCAAGAACTCCAAGCCCTCGCCAACACCTGCGCAGGTCTTCATCCAACGCTGCATGGATGCCTGCCACGTCACCGAGAACACCGTCCGGGGATGGCTATGCAACAGCCGCCGACCCGACGCGCTGGCACAGGAAGCACTGGCCAAGGAGTTCGACTGCTCAGTCGAAGAGCTGTTCCCAATCGAGGAAGGAGGCCAGCAATAATCAAAAGAAAGGACAAAAAAATGGAAAAACCAAAGAAACTCACCATCGAGGAGCTGCGCAAGGCGCAGGACATGCAGGCCGAACTGCTTGGCATGGTCTCCGCCAAGGTAGGCCACGCCACCCATTGGAGCGTGTCGCTCGAACTCAACGAACTCTATCTCTACAAAGAGGAGTACGCAAAAATCTGCGTAGTCATCCGCAACAACACAGGCAAGAATTTTTGCCGACAAGCCACGCTCACCAAATGGGCGGGCGACGAGACCTTCGACAACCTCAAGGCGAAGCTCACCGAGTACATCAACGAAAACTACCAATAAACAACACAATGACATTTACGAAACTATACCAGGAAGAGCTGAAGAAGGCGGGCGAGATGCCGCGCGAGTGGTTGCAGCGCGTCGCGTGGCCGCCATTGTGTCAACGGACACGGTGTACGGCTGGGCGACCGGATGGCGCAACCCGAGCCGCGAACTGGGCATCTCCGCCGAAGAGCTTTTCCCAAAAAAATGAAAGGAGTAAAACAATGAAGCACACACTCATCAGCAACATCGACCGCTTGCAGGTGGTCGGCTTCGGAGCCATGGCAGCACTGGCCGCCTACGGCATCATCACCGGCGCGTGGTGGCACATCGTCACCCTCGCCATCTGTCTCTCCATCGTCAAGGCCTCAATCAACGACATCAAGGAAGAGGAGAAAGACCAATGAACAAGGACATCATCGACATCATCACGGCGAGCGCGGCAATGGGAGCGGCGGAGGTCATCCGGCAGATGCGTCCAGCCGACGACCACATCAGCCAGCGGCAGGCGTTCCGCGAGTTCGGTCGCGCCTTCGTCGAGGCCAATGCCGACCGCCTCTCCACCTACACCAGCGGAAACCGCAAGGTGTACAGCCGCTCGGAGTTGGAGCAGGTCAAGGCCGCGAAGTCCGTGGCGATGGCGGCGATGAGAATAGAATTTTCACTTAAATAAAAACGAAAGGACAAAAAAAATGGAAAACAAGAAAATCATAGAAGAACTTGCCGCCATCATGGACGAGATCGGGGCAATCGGAAAGAGTAAGAAGAGCACAGGCGTCAACTTCGCATACCGTGGGATTGACGACGTAATGAACGAGCTGCACCCGCTGCTCGCCAAACACCAGGTGCTAACCGTCCCCGAGGTGGTTGACCACCACCGCGAGGAGAGGCAGACTAGCGGTGGCAAACCTATGATTTACTCAATCATGACCGTGCGCATCCACTTCGTCGCCGTCGACGGCTCGGAAGTAGTCGCCACCGTGGTGGGCGAAGGCATGGACCTGAGCGACAAGGCCGGCAACAAGGCGATGGCCATCGCCTACAAGTACGCATGCTGCCAGGTGTTTTGCATCCCGACCGAGGAGATAGCCAAGGCCGACCCCGACGGATACCAGCCCGAGACGAGCAAGCCAACAGCCGACCAGCTGCGCAACTACATCGACAACTGCGCCACACTCGACGACTTCAAGACGATGAAGGAGGCCTGGGGCGTGTACATCAAGACCGACCCCAACCTTGCGGCCTACGCGAACGCGAAGTACAACGAACTCAAGAATGGATGCCAACAATGAGGAACGAGGACTTGTACCACTACGCCGACGGCACCGCCGCCGAGCTTGAACAGGAATACATGGATAACAACTGGAACAATTAACAAAAAAAAAACACAACACAATGCAAACGACCAATTTCAGAATGAAAGAACACGAGGCGGAATGGAAAGAGATCCGCCGACAGATCAAGAACGACCTCGACTATGAGATGAAGCAAGCCCAGCGGGAATGTGCCGACCGCATCGAAAAAGCCCAGCGGGAATGTGCCGACCGCATCGAAAAAGCCCAGCGCAAGCACTACGAACGCTGCAAGGAAATCGCCATCGAGGAGGACACCTACAAGGCGAAGGCCACCGAGGCCCGCAACGCCACACGCGCCCAGGTCCTCGCTGAACTGGAACGCATCGACGAACTGAAGGCCAAGCACGGCCTCAACGGGGAAGGAGGCGAGCAATGAGCGGCCTCCCCACCCTCTACACCATCAGCGGAGACCTCCTCGCCATCCTCAACGAACTCGAAGAGAACGGCGGGGAGCTGACCCCCGAGCTGGAGCAAGCCCTCGCCATCACCGAGTGGCAGTTCACCGAGAAGGCCGTGGACTACGGCCTCGCCATCCTCAACCTCGACGCCATGGCCGAAGCCGCCAAGGCCGAGAAGGAACGCCTCGCAGGGCTCCAGAAATTCTACGAGAACGCCAAAAAGAGGCTTTCTGAGACTCTTTCGGGCGCGATGCTGGCTCTTGACCACCCGAAGGTGGAAACGCCCACCTTGCGCCTGTTTTTGCGCCACACGCAGGCTACCGAGATAGACAACGCTGACGACATCCCCGCACGGTTCAAGTTGACAAAGGTCGAGACCGTGGTCGACAAGGCTGCCGTCAAGAAAGCCATCGTCGCGGGCGAAGACGTGCCAGGCGCACACCTCAACGACAACTACTCACTCCAAATCAAGTAAGTCCATGCCGAGCCTGAGCGACAGGGACCTGAAAGCCGCGCTGCGCCTCTTGGAGAGGCTGGCCTACCCAAGGGGCGACTGGCGCGACGACGAGACAAAACGCAAGGCAAGGAAACTCGTCAAGAAAATCAAGAACGATGAAAACAATCACAAGAACAACCATTGAATCGGGCGAGATTACCGAACGGCGCGGCGCGATCTACATCGCCACGAGGCGCAACAGCCATCGTCCATGCATCGATCAATGCGACCTGCGGGGCATCGCCAACCACGCCCACTGTGACGGCTACTGCTGGCGGTGGGCCAACGGCGACGAAATCGTGTTCCGCTACGTCAAGCCCGTGGCGGTACTCGCGCCTGGCGACAAGACGGAGGTTGTGCAGACACCCAGCTGGATCGCTGAGTGGAGAGCCCGACACTTGGAGGACATCGCGGAGCGTGCCGCCAAGAAATACAAGGAAATGCACGATATCCAGCCGAAGGCGAGGAAGCGCGGCTCGGTGTACAAGCGGACGGAGCGCAGCGGCTGGCAGGCGGCCATCACCTTCGACGGCAAGAAGTACACGTTCTCGAGCCCCGACAAGGCGGTGTGCCAGAAGTGGCTCGACGACTTCAAGAAAAAAATGGGAATAAATCTTTGAAACCATGCAGCACGAAAAGAAAAATTCCGTATATTTGCAGCGCTTAAACCTCAAACACGTGGCAACGAATGTTGTCCGTAATGCGCAGCGTTTCGGGCTTTTATTATGCCCGACGCGATGCCGATATATGACAGCGGTGTGTGAACCCCGTGACTTGCCCGTAATAGGCACGTCGGCCACGTGTGTAGGTTTAAGCAGCGGGAAGTGGCACGCCGCTTTTTTCGTGCCGCGTTGCTTAATTACACACATTATGACACATTCGAGAAAGACGGCGGGAGAGACCGCAAGCACCATCACCTTCGAGGCCGACTGGCTCCAATTCACCGAACACCTGAGCAACGCCCAAGTGGGCAAGCTGTTGCGCTGCGTTGCCCGCTTCGAGCGCGGCGACATCAGTCCGCAGCACGTCGCGGAGCTGCGCAAGGACGCATCCGTTGGCGTCGCCTACAACTTCATCACCGACAGACTGGAAAGGAGGCACCCATGAAAAAGATAATGTTCAACGACAAGTACGGCCTGACCGCTGCCGTGCTGAATGGTTACAAGACCATGACGAGACGAGCCGTGGATCCCACACTTTTGAGAAAATACGGTCACAACAAGTTCAACGACCGAAGCAGGGACTTGATATTCGCCGCACCATTCAGGATCGGCGAAGTCGTCGCCGTGGCGCAAAAGTATCTCGACCTGCGAAACTGTGAGGCTTTTTACGAGGCTTTGTCAAAAGCGGACCCATATTTCCCATTGGAGTGCATCAAAGGCGAGAAAGGAGCCTACAACAAAATGTTCGTCAAGGCTGAATGGATGCCCCACCGCATCCGCATCACCGACATCAAGGTGGAAAGGTTGCAGGACATCAGCGACGAGGATTGCTTAAGAGAAGGCATTGAAGAAGATTTTGCCGAAGGCCTACCGCTGTATTGGTGGTCTGTGCCGCATGAGGGAATTAGTTGGGAAGAGTATAAAAAGCGCAACTACGAGTTGTCAAGGCATGAGTTAAACGGCGAGACTGGTAGCTTTTTTTGGGACACTCCGCAAGGAGCTTTTTCCTCCCTCATCGACAAGGTGTCCGGCAAGGGCACATGGGAACGCAACCCGTGGGTGTTCGCCTATACGTTTGAACTGGAAAGGAGGGCACGGCCATGACATGCAACTGCGACAACTGCCAATTCCGCGCGATAACGTGGCCGTGTCACGACTTCTGCAGCTATTACAACCGGTACATCCACGACACCAGCGTCGGATGCGTCACACACAAGCCGAAAGGAGGTGGGCAATGAACGAAGACTTGAAGAAGCCCAGTGGCTTCCTCTGGATGGACGAGTGGGCGGAACTGACCGCCGATCTCACAAATGAACAAATCGGCATTTTGCTCAGATCGGCGCAAAACTTCCACATGGGAACATCTTACGACATCGGAGAAGACAAGGAGCTGAAAATGGCTTTCCGCTTCATATCCAACTGCATCAAGCAGAACGATGAGAAGTACGGAAGAGCATGCAAACTAAAGGCGGAAGCGAGGGAGCGACAAATCCGAAACAGGAATAAGAAAAATGGCGTAAGTGAAGATATGCCGACAAATGCCGAGATATCCGAAGATATGCCGACAAATGCCGACTATCAAAATACAAATCAAAATACAAATCAAAATACAAATCAAAATACAAATCAAAATACAACCCCCTATAAAAGGGGGGAGAGTGT
>Ga0310691_10002191_pt1 | contig 26850 bp, 18 predicted proteins | sample 176DNAGHGlowgp2_FD_203887 | JGI IMG/M metagenome (GOLD analysis project Ga0310691, IMG submission 203887) | Sheep rumen microbial communities from Palmerston North, Manawatu-Wanganui, New Zealand - 1766 DNA GHGlow gp2 (v2) (version 2) | ecosystem: Host-associated > Mammals > Digestive system >... | reverse complement strand
AAAATTTTAAATTTAACAAAAAAATAAAAAAATCACGCATTTTTGAAACAATTACTTAAAGCCTACGATGTACTATTAAAGCACATTGCAGGCTTTCTGCTCTTTCAAAAGTGTCAAACTTGAGAATATAACAATCAATTTCTAAATTGTCAAGCAAGATTCAAAAATGACAATTGCAACCCTGCATATTCCAACAGATAAATCGCTACGTTAATATTATTATATTTAATAAATTTCACGATAAGACCTCAAAATTTAATAGTGCTTTCATATTAAATTACAATCAATTTTCAAGTCGTCGAAAGTAATTTTTCTTTATTAACCTCTTAAAAATGCAAATTATAGTCATTTAATTGCATCAAAGTTTAAAATAAAGTATGTCATCTTACATATTTTTTACTTTTTGGAGTGCTTATCATGAATCTTTCTAAAAATATATATATTTAAAGAATAAACACAAAAAATTTCTATAGCTATTACATTATTATCAAGAAAAAATTCTTCTACAATTTAATCTGTACTTCAAACCATAACCTCAAATAAATCATATTATATAATATAGTGTAAAATGAAAGGAGGTAATGTAGAATTTGGAAGTAAAAGGTAAAAAAATAGGATTTGTATTTACAGGTTCATTCTGTACATTTAAAAAAACTATACCACAAATGAAAAAATTGAAAGATTATGGGGCTGAAATTTTACCGATAATGTCTTTTAACAGCTATACTTTAGATACTAAATTTGGCAAAGCAAAAGATTATATTAATGAAATTGAAGAAATTTGCAAAAAAGAAATAATTCATACAATACAAGATGCTGAACCAATTGGTCCCAATCACTTAACTGATATTATGATTGTTGCACCAGCAAGTGGAAATACTATGTCAAAACTTGCTAGTGATATTATAGATACACCTGCTACTATGGCAGTCAAATCACATTTAAGAAATAACTTGCCTGTTGTGATTGCTCCTTCTACGAATAATGGGCTTGGAGCAAATATGGCAAGTATTGCACAGCTTATAAATAGAAAAAATTATTATTTTGTTCCATTCAGTCAAGACAACCCAATAACAAAACCACGCTCAATTGTTTTTGATCCTGAATATATATTGAGGACAACTGAGCTAGCATTAGATGGAGAACAAATTGAGCCAATACTTTTGTAAAAAATACAACTTTATTATTTTAACAGAGGACTCCATTTGGAGTCCTCTGTCCGCACACTCTTCTGTATGAGGAACTTTAATTTTTGACAAATTATATTAAAACTACAGAAAAATTTCTATCTACATTCTTGAATTTGTTGTAACCTAAGTTCTTCAAAAAGTTTTATCAAATCTGCCTCAGGATCTTTTAATAATTCTTCTGCCATTTTGTCTAAATCAATATTAGCAATATCTTCAAAGAATATAAATAAAGATTCTCTTTCAAAAACTATTAACTCACCTTCGGATCTTTGCATTGCTTTTTTTAATATTTCTGGTAACTTATCAACCCAATCTTGTATTTGATATTTATCAACTATTTCGCCTTCAAGAATACTAAAATCGTTTCTTTGACTATTTATCCACTCATCTAATCCTAATCTTGCAATTAGCTCATCTATATCTATTAAATAATGATAAAATAAATAGTCTGTTACAAGATGTAAAAAATATCCTCGTTTATAGCTATTTTCTATGCTTCTACCATTTTCTTGTAAATATTTTGCAGGATTAGCCCAAGCTGCATGTTTTCCGTAATGAGTACGTCCTTTCTCACTTGAAGGCACCATATCTGGTTCAAGTGTCCCTTTAATAAATTCTTCTTCATTTTCTTCGGGATGTGATTTTAAATATAATTTTACTATTGCTAAGTGCATTGAATAACTTGCCATATTTTCTACTACCTCTCTACTAAAACTTTTTCTTTACCGTAAGGTATATTGTTTGCATAATATTATATCACAAATTCTACCACATTTCAACAATTGCATGTAATTTGCTCTCATCTTGACTTTTTATAGTTACAATATGTTTATTTTCTTCCATAGTATAATATATTTTAACAATCTCACCCAGTCTAATTTGATGTTTATATGTAATTCTTAAATTATTTAATTCATCTGCAAAATACACTTCTTCTGGTAATACTTCATTTGCAAGCTTAAGATATACTAAATTATTCATGTGATTATTTACATCAATATTTGCTCTTCTAACTTCGTATTCTATCATTTTCTCATAAGATGTAGGTTCTTTTAATTTAGCTACTTTTTCTTCAGCTTCTTTCAAATCTCCTTCAGGCTTGAATAATTCAAGTGTTTCAGAATCTAGTTTCACAATTTTTCTTTGTTCAAAATTATAGAATAGCCATTTTGATGTTGCAGAGGCTATAAGTTCATCTTTTTCATCAAAAATTTCAAAATTACGATAACAATTAAAACTTGGCTTATCTGTAGGAAGAACATAAGTTTTTACCTTTATAGTATCATTAAAACAAAGTCTTTTTTTAACTTCCAAATTCCAATCTAAAATTAAAAATGCACCTTTATTTTTTTCTACGTCATTTACTCCATATCCTACCAATCCTGAATGATATGTAGCTATATCTTCCAAAAATGCTAAAATCCCATAATTAGTAAGTTTGTTTTTCATTCCTATTTCTCTTAATCCTAATTTATATGTTTGTTCTATTTTCATATTTAATAATCAATTCCTCTCTTTTAAGGTTGCTTTTTGGGACGGAGGAAAAAAGTAACCTCCTGGCATCTGCCGTTGGAAAAGAATTAAATCTTGGCAAGGTAGAATTTTGTGCAAAAAGCGGAGCATACTTTTTGTATGTGAGCATTTTTAAACAAAATTCTAACGAAGTCAAAATTGTAATTATTTTTCAACTCTAGTAACCCGGTTTTTCTAACAACCTAAACATATTCTTCTTATACTCTTCAACTCCTGGTTGATTAAATGGATTTACTCCTAAAATATTTCCTGAAATACCACAAGAAAGCTCAAAGAAATATATAAGTTCTCCTATATTTTCTTCATTTAGCTCATCTATAGTTATCATTATATTTGGAACACCACCTGAAACATGTGCTTCTATAGTACCTTCCATAGCTTTTTTATTTACATAGTCTAAATCTTTTCCTGCTAAATAATTTAATCCGTCTAAATTGTCATCATCTGCATTTAATCTAATATTTAAATTTGGATTTTTCACATTAATTACTGTTTCAAATAAATTACGTCTTCCATCTTGTACATATTGTCCCATAGAGTGTAAATCTGTTGTATAGTCTACCCCTGCTGGGAATATTCCTTTTCTATCTTTTCCTTCGCTTTCACCATAAAGTTGTTTCCACCATTCAATAAAATAGTGTAATTTAGGTTCATAATTTACTAAAACTTCTATTAATTTATCACTTTTATATAAAATATTTCTTGCAATTGCATATCTATAGCATTCATTATATTTTAAATCACTATCTGAATATTTTTCTTGTGCAACTCTTGCACCATTCATCAATCTGTCTATATCAATTCCTGCTGTTGCAATTGGAAGTAGTCCTACAGCAGATAGAACTGAATATCTTCCACCAACATTGTCTGGAACAACAAATCTTTCATATCCTTCCATTTCTGAAAGTGTTTTTAAAGCTCCTCTTTCTTTATCTGTTGTAACATAAATTCTGCTTCTAGCCTCATCTATTCCATATTTGTTTTCTAAAATCTCTCTGAAAATTCTAAAAGCAATTGCAGGCTCTGTGGTTGTTCCTGATTTTGAAATTACATTTACAGAGAAATCTTTATCTTCCAAAATTTCTATTAATTCATTAATATAATTTGGACTTAAATTATTTCCTACATAAAAAATCATAGGATATTTTCTTTTTTCTTCTTTTTGAAGATTTACAAATGAACTTGAAAGAGCATCTATTACGGCTCTTGCACCTAAATATGATCCACCAATTCCAATTACTAATAAAACATCAGATTCTCTTCTTATCTTCTTTGCAGCTTTTTTTATTCTTTCAAATTCCTCTTTATTATAGTTGGTAGGTAATTCTAACCATCCAACAAAATCCTCTTCATCTCCTGCTCTTCTATGTAAATCTTTGTGAATGTTTTCTACTTGAGTTTTATATTGCATTATCTCTTTCTCATCTATTTTAGTATTTTCTAAATTTAATTTTAACATAACATATCATCCTTTCTCTCTGTTTTAGAACCTATTTTATTTGCATAGGAAAAATCGCTAGATTTTTCCGGAGCAACAAGGTTAAGTTTCTTTGATTCGTGCGGTTGCGAAGCAACCTGCACATGTGGCGAAGCCACTTTTATTATATAAATTAGAAACGGTTCATTATAAACATACTATGATTGTATCAAAACATAAAAAAAATAGCAAGTAATTTTTCATTTTCTTGCTACTTTTTTAAATAATATTGAATAATTTTCTTTTTAATATGTGGCAAAGCCACTTCTTTAAAATCTGATATACTATTTTACTATACAGATTTCTATTGAGCATTAGCTACTTTCTTTTCTTCTACAGGATATACGCTAACTTGTTTTTTATCTCTACCTTTTCTTTCAAATTTAACTTTACCATCAACTAATGCAAAAAGTGTATCATCACTTCCGATTCCTACATTAGTACCTGGATGTACGTTTGTTCCTCTTTGTCTTACTAAGATATTTCCTGCTAGAACAAATTGACCATCAGCTCTTTTTACACCAAGACGCTTAGATTCACTATCTCTACCGTTATGGCTGCTACCTTGACCTTTTTTATGAGCCATGTTTTTTCACTCCTTCCAGTTTTCGAATTTATATACTATTTGTTTAAATTCTAATTTTTAATTAAGCATTAGCTGTTGCTTCTACTTTAGCTTCTGATTTTTTAGTTGTTTTAGATTCTGCTTTTTTTGTTTCAGTTGCTTTAGTTTCTGCTTTTTTTGCTGTTGCTAAATTGATTGATGTAATCTCAACCTTTGTGTATGGTTGTCTGTGTCCTTGTTTCTTTCTTTCATTCTTTTTAGCTTTCATTTTGAAAACAATGATTTTTTTGTGTTTACCATGAGAAACAACTTTTCCTTCAACCTTTACACCTTTAACATAAGGATTTCCTACTTGTACTTTTCCTTCATCTGAAACTAAAACTACATTATCGAATGTAACTTTTTTTCCTTCTTCAGCTTCTAATTTTTCGAAAAATACTACGTCTCCTTCTGCTACTTTGTATTGTCTTCCACAGCTTTCAATTATTGCGTACATTAAAAATGCACCTCCCTTTTTCGTATACTCGCTAATCCTTAAAAAAGGTAGTTAAATGTTTCATAACTTTTGTGTACCTTGACTAAGCGGATTACAATTACTTATTATACAATAATTTTTAACTATTGTCAATGAATTTTTGGAATATTTTTGATATATTTGATTTTTTTGAATAAAAGAAACCTTTTAATTATAGATAAATCTAAAAAAAGAACTTGCAAACTTTGCAAATTCTTCTATTTTTTTGGTTGCGGGGGTAAGACTCGAACTTACGACCTTCGGGTTATGAGCCCGACGAGCTGCCAACTGCTCCACCCCGCGATGACTAACAAATAATATTATAATGCCTAAAAACAAAAATGTCAATAGCTTTTTTAATATTTTATGAATTTTTTGCAAAAATATTCCTTAATATTAATTATTATAGAATATTTTTGCAATTTATTTATTAAATTTTAATTAATTCTTATCCTTATTTATTTCATTCTTTTTTTGTTTCCACAAAATTAAATACAAATAAACAAAGATTAATACTATACTTATTATATCCATAATAGATATTCTAAATTTTGTAAAATAACTTACTATCATATATAAAACATATACAAACATCGACAAAGTAGAAGCATAAATCGTGTTCATTAAAGACTCTTTAAAAGTCCATTTAAATTTGGTAATTTTTGTAACAATCCATAATCCAACAGAAACAAGTACGATGTATACAACATACAATAAAGTAATCATTCCGAAATATACTACAAAATACTGTGCAATATAATATGCAAAAGAAGTTCTTTGTCTTAAATATTCTAAAACATCTTGTTTGCCATATTCATAGCTCATATCTTTTATGAAATTTTGTGATATATCTGCATAATTCTTTTCTTCTATTCCTTCTTCATTTTCACTTTCATAATTATATTTATCAGAAATTACAACATATTTATCATTCAAAAAAACAATAACCCTTTTATATTTTACGGCTAAATCTTTATATTGTTCTATTGCATCTTGCTTTTCAAGAATAGGATTTATAACAATTGGTATGCCAAAATACTCCAATATTTTTTCATCATCTAATATTACAGCTTCTTCATTTTCAAGTGTTAAAATATTTTCTTTAAATTTTATTACAGGTAATTGTTCATCTAAATAGCTAACTGCATTTTTAACCACATCAAGTTGTATAATCGTGGCAATTGAAGCTAAAATTAATGCTAATATGCATACAATAGAAAAGAAATATTTTATTGCTTTTCCGTACACCTAGTTTTCTCAAATCTTCATACTTGCTAGGTTTAGCAATTGAATACCCTATTTTCTTTAATAAATTAATTTTTTTATTTTCTTCCATTTATACTGAATTTCCTCTCTTTAAAAACATAAATACTTCTTTATAAATATTTGCTTTTTATAATTTTTTAAAATTTAGTCTTTTCCTTTAAAATACATACTTTAATAAAAAGCTATTTATTATAGCTTATTTAAATAATAACATAATTTATTTAATTTAGCAATATTTTTTTTAAAACGCAAAAAAATCCCCGCCGTAGCCGTAACTTCTGCCAAAATTTTTAACAACCTGCTCTCACAAACAGGTGGGTGCCTACCTAAATACTCATGGGCTTCTTACTACTAATATATTGCAAAAAGTGTAAGCTTGCACGCCATATTTAGAGATTAAGCCCCTCTTTAAACTTGTAGGTTCTAAAAATTCTGCAATACGCACTATGCAGGGTTTTTTAAATTATTTATTGGTTATATTTATATTATCATATTATAATATAATTTTCAAGTTATTTATTAAATTAAAATTCTTAAATTTTACATTTAAAAATAGATTAATCTTGCTTTTATTAGTTTATTCTCTATTAATCTTTGTTTTTTGAAACTTGACATTTTTTAAACTATACTTAATATAGTCAGCAAAAATTGTTCAAAAAATTTATTAATTTCACTTAATTCTAAACTCTACTTGAATTACAAGAGAAATATATAACTTGATATTTTTTTGCAAATTCATTCATAATTTTTAGGGCTTTAGAAGTCTTTGATTCATCTAAATTTACAAATGGATCATCTAAAACAACAAAAGGCTTTTCACTATTAAATAGAGCATCTATCAAACTAAATCTCATACAAATATAGATTAAGTCTTTATATCCTGCACTAAAGTTTTTTATTTCTTTTTGAGAGCCATTAACTTCTATTTTTACGTCCAAATTTGTATCAACAGCAGTTTTTAGTTCATTTGAATTGATAATCGACAAATATTTATTAAACCCTATAATCATACTTTTTAAATAACTTGAAGAAAAGCTTTCCTTTGACTCTTTCAAAAGTTCTTCAGTTCTCTTTAAAATTTTATATTTTTCTTCTAAAACATCTATTTCTTCTTTTAATGATAAAATATCACTTTCTAAATATTCATTATCATCTATTTTATTTTCTAAAACTTCTAATTGATTTTTTATTTGGTTTTTTTCATCAATTAATTTGTCAATTTTCTTATTACTTATTTCTATTTTTTGTTTTATTTCATCTTCCGTTTCTACAATATCTTCTATGTTTTCAAAGATTTTAATATCATTTTCTTTTTCATAGTTTTCTTTTTCTGCTGTTGCTTTTTGTAATTGTTTTTTTGTATTTTCAAATAAATTTATATTCACTTTTAATTCTTGTATTAATTCTAAATAACTTTTATTTATTTTTGCAAAGTAATTAGCTAAATCTGCTTCAATTTCTCTTTTTAAAGTTTCCTTTTTAAAGATTGCTTTTTGCATTGCTATTTCTTTTGACAACTTACTATTTTGAACTTCTTTATATCTACTATATTCTGCTTTTAAATTTGTTAAATCTATAATCTTATTTTCATTTTCATTTGGATAATATAATTTAATAAATTCATCTATCTCCTTATTTATTATATCTATTTTATTTAATAATTCTTGCATATTTTCTTTTGTATTTTTAATTTCTTTATTTAAAGTTGCAATCTTTCTTCTTGATTTTTTGCAAATTAAACTGTAGATAGCTAAAATAATGCCACATATTATTAAACCAATTCCTGCAATTTGTTGAATTTTTGTAATTGTTATTGTAATTCCTGCACAAATAAGAATAAGAGCTAATATAAATAAAATTATATTTTTCTTTCTTTTCGCTTTTAATGTATTTAATTCTTTTTCTTTTTCTTCTTTTAAATTTTTTTCTTCTTGAACTTTATTTTCTATTTCCTGAATACTAGAATAATCAACTATTTTCTTATTTATTTCTTCTATTGTAATATTTCCTGCTTGAAATTTATTCTGTAAAGTTTCTAATTCTTCGTTTTCTTCTTCAGTAATTTTGTAATTATCCATTTCCATTTTTGTTTTTTCAATTTCATGATTTTTACTTTCTAGTGTTTCAAGGAAAAAATCTGTAGGAATTCCTTTTTTAAAAAAGTTATTTAATTTTCCATAATCTTTTTTTGTCTGCTCATAATTATTTGTTATACTATCATATACTTCCTTTTTAGCCTTTATTCTATCTTGTTCTATCTTCTTAGCCAATAAACTTTGTTCTTTTTCTCTTGTATTTTCTATATCTTTAATTTGATTTATTTTTCCTTCTAATTGTTCTTTTCTATTTTCAAATGTGAGTATATCTGTTTGACAATTTTCGAACTTCCTTTGTAATTCAAAAAGCTTTGCTCTTTTTTCGTCTATTAAGCCTCCCTGCCCTCTATCTTTTTTGTATGTTTTTTTACTCTCATTTAATTTTTTTAACGCATCTTCAGATGTATTTATATCATTATCACTTTCTAATACATGGCTAAGTTTTGCACTTATGCTATCTTCCATTTCTATTTGTATTTGACCTTGAGGAATATATGTACTTCTTTCATAAGCACTTTTATTTATTTTAAATATTTCTTCTCCAATTTTTTCTGTAAAATCTTTACTTTCTAAATTTGTTTCTAAATTATATAATTTAAATGTATCTTCTATCGCCTTTTTTCCAAATGTTCTTTCAATTCTGTATTTCTTACCATTTATTTCGAATTCTATATTTCCTCCATATATTCCACCTTGCCATGGAATATATTTTTTTCTATCAGATTTTTCTATTCTAGCATTTGCTTGTGTATCTAATCCATAAAACATAGCTTTTATAAATGCGGCAAATGTAGTTTTTCCAAATCCGTTATCTTGTTTTATTGTATTTATTCCATCTTTAAATTCATAGCTAAAATCTTGTAATTTACCAAAATTTTGTATATAACATTTTAATAACTTCATCTTTTCACCTCATAATTATATTACAAATCCTCTCCAGAAAGAGCTTTAATTCCTGTACTTATTACTTTGCTTTTTTCCTCTTCAGTTAAATCTTTTTGATCTAACACTAATCTAATAAATTCACCTTTTAGAGAAATGTCATTTTGATATTTCATATAGTCTATTTTTATATTAGGTCTATCTTCTATTTTTAAGAAATAAAAATTTGATTCAAACTTTTTAGTTAAATAATCAATATCTCTTTCAACTCCAATTTCCACATCTCCACCTAAAATAAGTTTAACTAAACTATTTTGTGGTATACCTTTTATTTTCTCTAAAATTCTTTGCTCGATTTCATTATTTTCCACTGCACCTGTTAAATCAACATTTACTTCATATAATATTCTAGACGCAAATGGTATAAATTCTGAATCTATTTTATTATTTTCTACATTTAATAAAACAAATCCTTTTTCTCCACACTCATCAAATCCTCTTCCTTCTAGGCAACCAGAATAGCAATAAATTCCTCTGTTATCTAATTTTTGTTTTTTATAAGTATGAATATGTCCTAATGCTAAATAATCTATATTTTTATTTTTTAATGCTTTTAAATTGATTATTTCTGTTTTATCTTTTACATCTGTTTCTGATTCTTGTCCATGCATTACAACAATATTTGTTTTATTTTTTTCTAAAATTAACGAATTGTATATTTCGTAGTTTTCTATATTACCAAATTCTATTCCTGATATAGTTAAATCTCCATATTCATAACTAGTCCAATTATTACTATTAAACATTTTTAAATTTGATGGTAATTCTTCATCTTCATCTATAAATCCAGCTTCATCATGATTTCCTTTTAAATAGATAAAGTCTATTTCTGGAGTTGAAATTATAGCATTTTTTACTGTATTTTTAGCTTTTATTGTGATTGTCTTTTTATCAAATAAATCTCCTGCTATAATTATAATTTTTACATCATTTTCTTTTGCATATTTTATCATTTTTTCAAATGTAATTAATATCTCATTTTTTCTCTCTCTTGCTTTTTCTTTATCTAAATTTGTCTCCATTTTTGAATCTAGATGTAAGTCGCTACAATGTATAATTTTCATAATATTCCTCACTTTTCTTTTTCTGTATAATTATATAATACATACTAACAAAAAAACAAAAAAATGTCAACATTTTTGTCAAACATTTTTTTGTTTTTCATTTCAATTTGATAAGAAAGTATTTTCAGTTGATTAAACTTGACGAAACATAACTTTTTATTTGATAATTATAAACTTATTCATATCACAAATTTTATTATTTCCATCATATAGAGTAAATACTATTTTATAAGTTCCAGTAGTTAATTCGCTATCTTTAGTAGTAAGTGTAAAGTTTTGACTTGATTTTACTAAATCAGTTACTAAATATTCTTTAGTTACACTCGTTGCAATTAGTGAGTTTGTGACAAAATCTTTTAAATCAACTAATTGGTAATCATAGCTATATACTTGATCATATTTTCTTCTATATAATGAAACTACTATTTTCGGGCTTTCAAATCCGCCTGAATAACCTATAGCAAAGTCCAAATTATTTGTATCATTTTTATTCTTTCCATTTGTTTTATCTATAAGAACTGATTTTTCATCTAATTCTACTAAGAAACCATAATTTGTACTTACTACTTGAATATTTTTTGTATCTGAAGCTATTTCTGAAGAGAAATATGTTCCGTCTATAGATCCAAATGACTGAGCTGTAATTGTATATGTTCCTGTTTCTAAATCACCATTTTCAGTGTTTAATGTCATATTTGTAAGTACATTTGAAACTGCATCTGCTATTTTTATTCTGTACGATCCATCTGACCTTGGGAAATAATTATTTCCCTTATATGTTATATAAATACCTTCCAAATCAGCAGATGTTAAAACATCACTACCAGAAGAAATGGAAATTCTAACACCTAATTGGTCTTCAATATGAGTTGTTTCATATACTATATCAGAATTTTCGTTTTTATTAAAACTATATTCTGTTTCAATATTTAAATCTACCGAAGCTCCCATATATATAACTGTTTTATCTGTTGTTAAAGTAAGTTTTTTGTTTACATCTATATCATTATACACACTAAATAGCATTGGGTATAATGCAGTATTTACAGTTAAAGCAACCGTATTGTCATATTTGTCTCTTAATTGAACCAGCATATTCTCTTGGTCTAAGTTTCCTGTTAATGTTGTATCTTCAAAATCAACATGTAAAATATATTCTTCATATAGTAAATCTGTATCTAAATTATAATAACTATCATCTGAACTATAATGTTCTTCTGTACTATCCATACAATAAAAGTCAGTAAATCTATATACCTTTTTATTATTTGTTACATCATCTGCACTTACTATATAGTAATAATATCTTACTTTACTTCCAGACATATCTATCATAGTAATCTTTGTTTTTTCTGGTAATACACAAGAAGATTCAAATGTATGATAATAATGGCCAACAAATCCATCATAATATGTTGTTTTTGAATATTTATTTACATATAAAGAGTAGTATGTCGAAAATGAACTCTTTGAAGTAATTGTTGTTGTAGTCGTTGGGAATATCTTATATTCTCTACCAGGTGTTATTGCACCTTCATAATAATCGTTTCCTTGCATATCATTATTTGCTGTTAATTTAAGTACTATAAATACATTGTTTATTTTTATTTCTTCATTTTCTTCATATATTGCCTCTAATTGTATAGTAACTGTCCCAAGCTCTGCTGTTGTACTTATGTTTTTAGAGTGTGCCATATAAAAACTAAATGATGGTGTTGTAGTAGAGTTATCACTTTGATATTGAGTTCTTCCTTCAAATCCAGCATGTACTGTTTCATTATTTAAGAAGTAAGTTGTACCTTTTGTTTGCCAACCAGTATTTCCAGCTGTCATAGTTAAACCAAATTTCGAATCAGCCTCTTCTGCTGATGGAGCTATATTGGCAATTGTATCTGGGTCATTTAGAGTTATAGTATTTGATAAATCACTTACATCTATTCCCTTAACATTTATTGTCATATTTGGATAACTTAAACCATTTAAGTTTAAAACATAAGTTGCTGTTGTAGCATATTTTGTTGCTATTAATTCTATATCTTCATAGTAAATATCTGATGATTTTTCTCCTATAAGCCATTGATAATATGTAGCATCTTCTGGTGTTGGTATAATATAATCTATTTTTACTTTGCCATCTTCATTATAGTTTGTGTAAAAACCATCAACATAAATATTGTGATTTGTATAGTGCTTACCTTGCACATAAGAATTTCTTGTAAATGTTTCTGCAACTTCTTTTGAAATTGAACTTCCTTGTGTATAACTATCTCCATAAATCCCAAAATCTTTTGTCGTTGTACCTTTATATATTCCTACAAATGCCATTCCATTAACTTCACCATCTGTACCAGCCTCTGTTCTTAAAACTATATTTCTACCTTGTGATAAATAAATTCTATTATTAACATTTTGGCTTGTTATTCCATTATCACCTATTGTAACAGATTCTTTGTTTCCAGTGCTGTCTAAGCTTTGCATTTTCGATACTATGTTTACACCACTTGCTAAATATAATCTTGTGTTATTTTTTAGAATTAAATCATCAATTCTATTAAATGTGTATGTGGCAGATGCTATTTCATTTGTTGTATCATTAGTTCCTTCAAGAAAAATATGGCAATTATCTAGTGTAACTCTTGAAGCTCTTTGTATAGAAACATTTTCTTTTATATTACTTGCTGAGCCATAATTTTTTATATTTACTATTCCATAGCCAGAAATTTTAGCAGCGTTTCCTGAACCAAATACACTTTTGTCTATATTAAATGTATATGTGCCATTATCATATCCTGTCGCATCAATATCTATGTTTGCGTCTCCTGTAACACTCTCGAAAGTAAAATCATATGTTTCAGAACCTGCAGTATTTGATTTACCTCCACCAAATACTGTTCCTCCTATATGAATATTTCCTTGCGCCATTGTGCTGTCATTAACAGCGCTAGATCCGATTTTTACAACTGTATTTCCATTTACTACAGATGTATTTGCTGCACCATAAACATCTCCTGTTATATTTCCTCCTGTTATATAAGTAGTAACAACTGAATTATGACTTGATGATGTTCCATTTGCTGCTGCATTACCTCCGCCAAACAAATCTCCTGCAATTGATGTTGTTCCTTCTACTAATGTAGTACTATTTCCTACAACTACAGCTGCCGAACCATTTCCTCCACCATATGCATCTCCTGTTACGGTTGCATTTGTAAGTCTAACATATGTGTTTCCAGATGTTCTTGCTTCATTTCCTCCACCATATACATTTGTTACTTCTGAATTTATAAGTACGTTTGTATTTCCTGTTGTTTGTGCTTTATCTCCTCCACCATATACATTTGTTGCTTTTGAATTTACAGTAACATTTGTATCTACTGTATTTCCTCCTGCATTATTTCCACCATATACATTTGCAACTCTTCCTGAAGAAATTAAAACATTTGATTCTGTAACTGTTCCAGACGAATTTGAACCACCATATATATTTGTAGCAACTGTTCCATTTAATGTAATATTGGATGTTGTAACATTTGCAGCATTTCCACCACCAAATCCATTAGTAATTGTTCCTGCTGTTAAACTAACATTTGTTGTTGGAGTTGTAGCTTTATATCCTCCTCCATATACGTTTTCAACTGTTCCTCCTTGAATATATACAAAAGATTCTGAAGTTTGTCCTCCTTGGTTATTTCCTCCATACACATTTGTTGCTGTTCCAGATTCAATATATACATGACTTGCAGTAACAGTCCCTTCTGTATCAGAACCACCAAAAATATTTTCTGCATTTCCACCTTGTAAATATATAGCTCTTGTTGTGTCCGAATTACCTCCTGTTGTTAAATCTGCTGATCTTCCACCATTAAATGCATTGGTTACATTTGCATGTGTAAATAAATATACTTTAACAGTATCAGCTTCTGTTCCTGTTGCATCTTTATTTCCTCCACCATATGCATTTAAAAGTTTACTTTCATATGTTTTTCCTATATTTACTGTAATATTACCATTTGTAACACCATTTATATCATTTCCTCCGAAAACGCTTGCTTCTGGTAAGTTACTTCCATCAACATTAATTGTTGCATTTCCATTTATTGTTGCAGAGATAGAAGATGTACCCTTTCCTCCAGCAAAAACATTTCCTTTAATACTAATTTTGTTTTCTGTTGAAGGTATATCTTGTATGTTTACTGTTACATTTGAACTCATTCTTCCTTGCGAACTTCCACCATAAGCACTTCCATATATTTTTACATCTCCATCAGTATCTTTAATATTAATTATTGCATTTCCTGTAACAGTAGTATTTGAGCCATATCCTCCACCGAATAATACTTCATTATCTGTTGTATTTGTATCTTTTCCTAATGTTCCACCAGTTACTTCTATTGTAGTTGTAGTAGATATTGTTCCAGATGTATTTGAACCTCCATATATTGCACCTTTTACTTGCCCATCTTTCATATTGATTGTTGTAGAGCCATAAATATTATTTTGGTTTGCTCCTCCATACACATTTTTGTCTATAGTTCCGCCAAGTATTTCAATCTTTGTGGTTCCTGTTGTTCTTCCTGAGGTACCTACTATACCATAGTTACCTCCACCATATACACTATTTAGAATATGAGCTTCATCATTTATTATTAAATGAGTTGTATCTACCTGTCCTGAATTTGTGACTCTTGAGTTTCCATTTCCTGCACCTAGTACACATCCTGCTTCAACGCCATAAAGAGTTTTCGATAAAGTATCTGTTTTTCCAATTTGTGCATTTCCTCCTATATATACTAAAGTATCACAGTTTGTAATTCTACCATCTTGACCATAACCACTTGCATGAACACCATTAGAACCTCCATTTACACTGTATCTTACTGTTCCTCCTGTTACTTGTATTATTCTATCTTCATAAGTAGTAGATACGCCGGCTCCACCAACTATGTTATATATTTCTCCACCTTTTACATATAATCTTGTTTCGACGCCAGAATTATTAGTAACCTTTAATCCTCCAATTGCATTTGCAATTAAACCTCCTTCGACTATCATATATCTGTCGCTTCTATCTCTTGTGTTCCTTCCTTCACTAGTACCATATCCTCCCATATATATTCCAGAATATGCACTATCTTCTTCATCTTCTCCATATGTATCAAAATAGTCAGTTCCAAATTTTCCACTTTTTACATTTATAAGCCATGCTTTATCATTAGAAGAAGTACCATTAAGTCCTCCTCCAGAGTTTATAGTTGTTCTATAGTAAACTGAAAGTTTATTGTTATTATTTGATATTCTATCAATATCATTTCCTAGTGTTAAATATACAATTCCATAATATGAGTTAGTTTGTCCACTCCTATTAAATCCTTGTACAGAAGAATACTTTCCTGATTCAACTATTAGTTTATATTCATCTGATGAAGTCTCCGAGGTAGCTTCTCCTCCAATAACATTTGCAAAAGTACATGCATCACTTTCAGAATTTACACTTTGAATTCCTCTTCCTAATCTTACATTATTAAGATATCCAATAAGCCAAGGATAATCTGTATCATAAGTAGTACCATCATTATTAGATGTGTATCCTTCAGCATCTACACTAACATGATTCATTTGAAAAGCTTTATAAATTGAAAAATTATTGTAACTTGAATTTGACAAATCTATTTTAGCATTTGCTCTATAATCTGTATGATTATATAAGCTTGTTACAGTTACAGGTATACTATCAGAAGAACTTGTATAGTAGGAATTTCTTGAAAAACCACCTTTTCTTCTTGTTACTACATCTTCTGCTTCTTCATCATAAACAGCATTATATGTAACAAAATAGAATTGAGTTCCATTTCTTGAACGTGTACTTGTTGTCCACCCATTATTGTATCTTAAATAGAAATCATAATAATCTCCATAATAGTAAAATTTTCTATCGCTATATCTCCATTCTGTTCTGCTTGAACTCATAGATAGAGTTCCATCGTCATTACACGTTAAATACTGTCCTGTAGAAGCATTTTGTATATAGTAGCCATAATACGAACTTGTTAAAATCCAACCTGCATCTTCAGGTGGAGCTGATGTATCAGTTAATTGAGTATTAGTAACTCCTGTTCCACTTGCAGTTATTGCATTTGCTCCTATTCCTTGGTCAGTCGCTAGTAAATACGTTGTACCTTGATTAATAGATGTTGAAGAATTATAAGTAATGCTTTTTACTGGTTTAGTAACTGAAGTTGTAACAGGTCTTGTATAATTTATGCTTGAGTCAATATTACCTGTTAATACAATTATATTTTTTTCTCTATCGTTTTTATTATGCGAATTTATATATTCAAATGCTTTCCCCCAAGAACCAAATGGGGTTTCTTCTGTAAGCCCATCATTGCTATTGTCACTTCCTGTTGTAGGATTTACGTATACAACAGTTGCCTCTTCCCATTTTGCATATAAGTCTACCGTTATATCACTTGAGGTAGATACAGTTAAAGAATATGTTAAAGTTTTTGAATTTTTAGAAACCGTTCCTTTACTTGCTGTCCAACCTCCGAATCCATATCCTGTAGGTTTATCCATAAATGGATTTTCCATAAGTTCTAATGTAATACTTCCATTTTTCACTTGCGCACATCTAATATTTTTTACAATGTTTTGTCCTTCTCCACTATCTAATGAAATCCAACCTTTTTTTTCATTATCTGTTTCACCTTGAGCAAATCCATGATAATTTAATGTTACTTTAACTAAATTTTCACTTGAATAAGTATTGGTGTTTGTTCCAGAAATATTATCTGTATAATTTTTTCCCATATAATAATAATAATCTGATTGATAGTCATCTATTGTTAAAGTACTATTCTCTAAATTTCTTGCTGCAGCTTTTCTTGGTGCTCTTTTTAAAATTGTTTTTTGTTTTTTATTATCTTGTACAGATTGTTCTGGAGCAGTATTATTTCCATCTGTCATATTATTTATTTCTTCAGAATTATTTTCATCTGTAGTATTTTCTTCATTTGTTGAATTGCTTTCTTTTGTAACTATAACCGTCTCTTCAGAATCTATATTTTTTTCATCTTTTTCTTTTATTTCTTCCTCAAGCTCGATACCATATATAGAAAATCCCTCTGTTTCAAACTCTATAATTTCACTTTCGCTTTTTGGTTCTATTAGTTCAACTGTATTATCATTTTTTATATGCCAAATTTTAAACTTCTTTCCATCTATTCCTTGAATTGAAACAGTAGCTGTCTCATCAAAATCTTCTGGTTCATATTCTTTATCTTCAGATAATATTTTAATATCATATGCTGCAACTAAATTTATTTCTTTATTAACATCTTGAAAATTTTTAAGTATTTTTTCTTTTACTTCTTTAGTATCTTCATTTTTAACTGAGAGTTCTGCATTTTCTGGCATATAACCCGAAACACTTATATTAGCTTGTTCAGTAGAATTAGATATTACTTTATTATATATAGTGTTATTTTTAACTTCTTTGTTATCATATTCAGCAAAAATATATATTTGTTTTTCTTGTATTTGCTCATCTGTAAGTTCTATTTCTTTTGAATTTTGAACTAATTCTGCTTTTTCTTCTCTTCCTTCTTTCTCTTCTTTTTCATCTCCTATTAAAGTATGTATTTCTTTCTCTTTATCTTCTGTTTTTTTCTCTACAGTGTTATTTTCTTGCTCTTCGTTTTCTTTTTCTATTTTTTTATTTTCTTTTTCATTGTCTTTGTTTTCCTGTATTTCTACATCTAATTTTTGTTCATCTTCATCTTTTATTTCTTTTTCATTTTTGCTATCCTTATCTTTTTGCTTCTCTTCTTTATCTTTTTTTTCATCTTTAGGTTTGTTTTTTTCTTCATATATTTTTTTATATTCATCAAATTCTGATTTAGAAGCTAATTTATATTTTTTTACTTTAAATCCACCTTGAATTGGAAGCAATTTTGTTTTGTATTTTCCATCTTCTTCTTGAACTTTTAAATCATAATTGCAAATTTCAACATTAGCTTCTTTATCTATTATTGAAACACCTATTTTTAATATATTTTTAGCCTTAGAATTATTTACAAAATAAAATGCTATAGTAGATATTAAAAATATGATTCCATATATAATTAGTGATACCATCTTTTTTCTTATTATTTGTTTTTCAAATACTGTTTTTTTCGATTTCATAACTACTCCTCTTAAGTTTTTTATTATTCCTCTTACATTATATCATATTATAATTTTTTTTCTACATTTTTGTCGAAATTTTTTTAAAAATTTTTTTGAAATTTTTTCTAATTTTAGTAGTATTTTTTATTTTTTTATGTTATAATTCATTTGAATATTTTTTATGAACGAAAGGAATGGATAAAATGATAAATTATTCTAAAAAAACAAATTTTAAAAAAGTATTAAAACAGGAAAAAAATATTGTAACTTATTATAATGAATTTGAAACAAATATAAAAAATTCTTTAGAAACATATATTGAAGTATTTAAAGAAGTATCTTTTGAAAATGAAGTACTAAAAACTATGCTTATAAACAACTTTTCAAGTGCTGTTATTCAAGTAGATAACAATATTCAAAATATACAATCTTTAATTAATATATTAGATATTCTAGAAAAACAAGATGAAATAACACAAACAGACATAGATACATATAATAAACTTGCATCTAAAGTTGATAAAGATATAGAACTTTTACAAAACTTTCTTTGTCAAACAATTTCAAGCTTTGATAATGTTCCTATTACTGGAAAAAAGAAATCTATAAATGCTTTAAACAAATGTAAAGAACAACTATTAAAAAAGATTGATATTTCTGAAATTAACGAACCTTCTGAAGAAGAGGTTTCAAATACTTCACAAAAAACAACATCTAAAAAGCTTTCTAAATCTATTAAGAAAAAAATGGATTTCTCTTCATCAGATTTACTATGCTTCTTTCCTAAAAACAAATCAGATAGCCTAGTTATATCTACTGCTCAAGAAAATTACAAAATATCATTTAAAAATGAAGTTGCAAATATATACATAGAAGATGAAGATTTTAATTTATCTTTAAAAACAGCAGGTGTACAAATTTCAAATTCAAATACAAATAATATATTATATGTATCACAGTCAGATCATAAATACACAATTATAACAAATAGCCAAATTGAATTGCCTCGCTTTATACAAGTTTCGAAAATAGCTAAGAATGATGATTTTCTTGAAGTAGAAATCACAAGTCCATCTTTAAGTTTAGATATAGAAGATGGTATAATAAATTTTGAAAATGAATGTGAAGATGATGAAGAAATAATAATTAAGCAACCAAAAAATACATCTACAGCTACTACTTCATCTATTACTGAGAATGTAGCTACTCCAACAAAAACTGATGATATTTTCGGTTCTTTAGAAAATCTACATACTTTAGAGGAACCTACCTCTACACAAGAACCAAAAATAATAGAAGAAAAAAACAAAATATATGAACCAATTCCAACAAAAGAAGTTGCAGAAAATATAGACACTCCAGAAGTTAAAATACAAAATTCAGATGATGAAGTAAAAGACAATAATACATTAATAATTTCAGACTCAAATCAAAATGTTGTATTGCCATATAAAGTTGTTGAACTTGAAGAGAAATTAAAAAGTAACAAAAAATATAAAACACTTCAAGATGTTATAAAAAATGAATATACTCTTCCACTAGAAACATTTAAAAATCCTACAAAATCAAGATTTAGAGAAGCATTTCAATTAATCAAGAAAAAAGAACATGGATCTTTAAAAGAAGCAATAGAATTGGGATTTGAATTAATGTTCCAGTCAGACTTAAATCCAGCAGTTATCGCTGCTTGCAAAGATTTAGATGAACTAGATATTTATTTAGATTGTTTAGATGATAATGAACTTGATAAATTTTCATGTTTTAAAATAGAATATAATGTTCCGCCTACAAAGTCTAAAAGAAAATAAGTGATTTTTGGGACAGAGGAAAAAAGTAACCTAGTTTTTAGGTTACTTTTTTCCTCCGTCCCAAAAAGAAACTCAAAAATTATGAGTTACATATTACTGTAACCCATTTTTTCTTTCGTATTCTTTTCTTTTTTCTTTTCTTTTTATTTTCTTTTGTATGTTTTTCCTTTGTAAAATATAACATATTATAAGAAGAATAAGTATTAAGCTAAAAACATATTTATTTTTTAGTAATGAAAGCACCTTTCCAGCTTTAGGTATTTTTTTTACATATTTACCTTCTATATTTTCATATCTTACATTTTGTATATCTGTAACTTCATTACCATCGCCTTTAGTTATATAAATTATATTATTATCTATAACTTTAAAATCAATCACTCTATGAGTTACAACTTCTTCTTCAATTTTAAAAGTAATAATATCATTTGCTTTTATATCTAATTTATCAACTTTTTTTACAATTATTATGTCATCTATATTTATTGTTGGTTCCATACTCCCTGATATAATTGTAAATGTTTTATAACCAAATAAATCTGGTGTGACTCCTGGTTTTACTGCAGTTTGTATTATTAAAAATATATCATAAAGGATAATAGGTATTATAATAATATATAACATGTAAATTAGTAGATTTATTAGAAATTTAAAATCTCCATGTTTTTCTAGCATTTAAAGTTCCATATGTCCTTTCGTATTTGTTTATCTATTATTTTCTTCTAAAATTTTAATAGCTTGTAAAAGAAATTTAATATCCTCTAGATTTGTTTTACTATATTTTATATAATTATACTCACAAATATTATTTACAATTGTAAGTAGATTCGATACATTATCTTCTTCTAAATCTTCTTTAGTTATATTTAAATTACACAAGTTATATTTGTCTTTAATCATTAGTACAATGTCTTTATCTTCTTGTATTTTTAAATTATTTATTATTGTAATTTTAGGATACTTTATAAATCTTCTAAATTTCCTTATAGTTTCTTGCAAATCATCTTGCATTATATCTGGAAATTGCTCAATTGTTGAATTAACAAGAAAACTATAAAAATGGCATATTAACAATAATGCATCATATATTGTAGAACTTTCATTAAGTTCTGTTTTAATAATATTATATATTTTGTTTTCTTCCAAATCTCTATAAATATTTCTTAATTCCATAATTTGTGCATTTGCATCAAGATTAATTTTCTCAAGTCTATTAGCATTTTTATTAAATATTTTTTGCAATAATCCTTTGTGCATTTCAAATCTGTTAATTTTTTTATTGGTCTTAAATACCTTTGACTCTGTCTTTTTTATTAATTTAAGTTTTTGATTAAATATTGTTTTATATTTCTCCTGAGATTTGTATATTTCCATTACATCATCATATATAAATTTAAATCTTAAATAATTTTTATATTCATATAAACTATTTTGTAATCTAGATATATTTTTGTTTATCTCATCAAGCTGTTCTTTGTCAAATTCTTCAATTTCTTTTCCCAATAGCTTTTTATAATTTTTCTTTATAGTAGTTAATTCATAGTCTTTTGTGTTTTTTTCGCCTTTTAAAAACTTGTCCAAAATTAAAGCAGTATCTTTATTTTTAGCTTCTATTAGCTGATTTTGTAAAGCTTCGTATCTTTCAATTGCTTCTTCTTCATTTAGTCCAAGCTCTTTTGTAATAAGTTTTCTTGCATCTTCAAAATACTTGTTAATAGCCTTTTCATTTTTTAGATATAGATTTCTAAAATTTAATTCTATATGAATGATTATATCTGAACATTTCCAATAAATTTGTTCAAATGTATCTTTTACTCTTGTTGAATTGCAGTCCCCTTTTTTCATTTCTTCTAAAAATACATTCATGTATTCTTTTGTATAAACACTATATTCAAAATCTTGTGCATTTAAGTTTATTCCTACAAGTCTAAATTTATCTAAACACTTTACAATAGCATCATTTACTAATTCTAAATTATTCTTATAGAATCTTCTTAAAATATATAAAATTTCATCTAACTGCATTTTTTCAAATGATGTTGTATTTTTATCTAATAATTCAATTTTGTCCATATACTTTATTTCTTGCGCTATTTTTTCAATCTTTGTATCTGGCTCTACTGATTTAATTTTTACTGTTCTCCTTTTCATTTCGGAAAGTATTTGATCTAAGTATGTTGTATAATTTTGTTTAATTTCAGCTGCTTTAAATTTATATTCTTGTAAATTCTTTTTATTGTTTTTAGGTAGAACAGATAATATTTCTTTGTCAACATCAATTTGGCTATTTATCTTTTCTTTTACACTAAATTCTTCGCTCATTTTGTTTTCTTTTCCACCTCACTGGTTTCTATTTCATTATTTAAAAAAGAAATAAAATCTTTCACTTTATTATACAACAAAATTAAATCATCATGATTAATTTCATTTAAATTTATATCTAAATCCATAAGTTTACTCCTATTTCTAATATAATTATGAAAATAAACAAAAAAATTATTCATTTATTTTCATAGTTACACTAATAATTTAAAAATGGAAGTGAAAGATATTATATTTAATATTTATCTTTCACTTCACTCCTTTTCTTAAATTTTATATTATATATTAGCCACCTGGTGTTGGTGTTGGTGTTGATGTAGTTACTGCTGGTTTTGATAGGTTGATTACGAAATCTAAGTATTTACCAGTAGAAGCTGTATCTATACAGTCTGGATCTTGTCCTTCTAACCATATATAAACTCTAGCTTTTGATATTGTATTACCTGGTAATTTTAATTGTGTTCCTGCAGGTTTAGCTGATTCTCCTGTTCCTGCAACTGCAGCTGATGTTAATTTAACAGGTGGATCTTCTCCCGTAATCTTTGCATCTGTTCTTATAGTATTAGTTTCAGCCATAAAACTTGTTGCTTCAGTTCCATCAATTCCTGATAATGTTCCTTCTCCTGAATTTAATAATCCTAAAGTTTTAAAATCACTTGTTGCATTACCTTCAAGTCTTGCATCATTTGTTACAACCTCGGCTATGTGTTTATTATAATTTGGCTCCCATATAGCAACTAAAGGTGTTCCTGGCGCTAATTTTGCTATATCTTCTTGTGCAGTTGTAAAAGTTGCTGTTGTGCTAAATAATGATAGTCCAACTCTTACACTGTTTTCAAGTCCTGTGTTTTCTACTCCTCTTTTTCCTTCTGTTGCACCTAATTTAACTTCTGTATTTGGTGCAAGTTGTAAATCATCTTCTGTTCTAGATGATGAGTTTTTCAAATATATATCAAATACGATATAATTTGTTGTAGCTGCTGCTGCTCCTGCCCCTGTAAGTTGTTTTCCATCTGCACTAACTAAACCCTGATAGAAGCTAATTTCTCCTGATGAAGTTGCACCTGTTGTAGATACAGGATGTAGTTCTTCTGGTAAAACATAATTGTTAAAATCTTTTGCAGCTAAAAGAGTAGCAGAATTAACTTCTACACTTGATGTCCATGTTTTGGCATCTAGTGAAATTTGCAAACCTTCAGCAGCTGAAACTTTTGCTGTAATTCCTTTAATTTCAACTACTCTGTTTGCAGAGAACCATGCATAGGTTGACATTATTAACATTAATGCTGTTAATAACAATGCCATAAATAAAGAATTCATTCTTCTTTTGCTTTTTCTACTTCTTCTTCCCATAATTTTTTCTCCTTTTTAATATTATTCTTGTTTAATATGTTCTTCAGTTATGGTCATGTGCATTTTCATTTCTCCGCCAATCAAGTCGTCTATGCAGTCAGGATCATCACCTTCAACCCATATTACTACAGTAAATTTATCAACATCCTTAGATTTAAAATCTCTCCTTTGAACTAACATAACATTTTCTTCATCTTTAAATGCTACTGTATCCTTCTCAGGTTTAGATGTTTTCTCATTTGTTTTAGCATATACTGTTTTATCACCATTCAAGTAGACTGCTACTCTTATCGCTTTGTCAACATTCTTAACCACATCATCTATATAGATTCTGTACCAATAGTGTATTGTTTCATCACCCATATTTTCTATGTAAAATGTATAAGCAATGTAATTTTCACCATTATGTCCACCATCTGCTTCATCATTTATATTTTCTGGGATCCAATCTCCAGAAATATTTGTCATAAAATCTAACATATCTGCTTTTAAAGTTCTTCTAGTAAGTTTTTCATTTTTATTTGCATACATTACTAGAGCGCCCTTCATATCAGAAGAAGTATCAAGAACAACAGTAAATCTTCCTGTTTCGTAAGCAATTCTTAAAGCAAAATAAATTATTAAAAGAAACACTAGCATAAGAATAAGTAATTTGCGAAGTTTCTTTAATTTTTCACTTGTGTCTGATAATTTCTTTGCTTTTTTCTTTACCTTTCTCTTTTCTGTTACTTCTTTTCCTTTTTGATTAGACTTTTCTTTTTCTAGGTTTTGATTCTCAACCTCCTGAATGTTTTTTTCTTCTTTTTCTTGCATGAATAACACCAACTTTTTAAGTGAATAAACAAATATAGCTTTTGCTTTATTTATTTAACTAAAGTATAGCACATTTTTATACCCAATACAATTACAGTATGTTTACATTTTTTTTACATTATTTTTACATTTTTTTTACATTTTTGTAATATTTCTTTTTTTAATGTCGAATTATGCTATACTTAAATTAACAAATTTTGAAAGGTATATATTTATGAAGAAAAAAGTATTATTGTTTCTAGCTCTTCTTTGGTTTATTATATCTTTCCTTGTAATTCGAGTTACCTATGCTAAATATTTAACATCATTAGATTCAAATGCAAGTATTGGTATCTCTGCTTGGAAAATAAAATTAAACACACAAGATGTTTTAGAAAATTCAGATTTTTCAGAAAATTTAGAATTAATTTTTCCAGGTAATGAATACTACTCTGAAGATACAATAGTTCCAGGAGCATTACGGTTATTTTGATTTAGTTGTAGATACATCTGAAGTAAATCTTGCCGTTAGATTTACAATTACAGCTACCAATGCTTCAACAAGTGATATAGCCGATTTAAAAATAGTAGGATATTCATTTCCAGGTCAGCAAGATTACATTACATATTTAGAAAATGGTGTAAATGAAGTTCGTAGCAGTGCAGCAACTAATGTAAATTCCAGTTCAATAAGAATATATGTATCTTGGAATGATGATTCAACAACAGAAACTTTAAATGACTCACAAGATACACAAATAGCATTAAATAATGGCAAAGCAATTGTTAATGCTCATGTTTTATTTGAACAATTAGTAAACTAAAAACAGTTTAAGAAAGTATAAATCTTAAACTGTTTTATTTGTATGTTTCAAAATATGTACAACATAATAACTTAATCATTATGTTGTGTTACAATAAGTTTTACTACTAACTCTATTGCCTCTTTTCCTGGATTTGCTTCATAGAAATCATAAGCTGTTGTTCCATATGTCGTGTCTTTTTCATCATCTCCTGACTCATAAGCCCATGTGAATGTTATAGTCAAAGTTCCTTGTTGAGCAGCAGAAACTATATTTTGACTTGATGTAATGCTCAATTTAAATGGATAATCATTTTGTAATTTAGTTATTAACTGTGACGCTGTCATTTGTTCAGCTCCTGTTGGAATAGTTTCTCCAGCATCTAATTGATCTGATGCAACATAAATCTTATCAAAAATTCTTGCAGATTTTATTACATAATCTATATCTGCATTTTTTTCTCCGTCATTTATAATTGTTATTGTTTTTTCTTGATTAGTCATTCCAGGGTATGCGTGTTCAATTTTAACTGGGAATTCTCTTTCTACTATTTCATCATCTACTTTAAATTGAACATGCCAAGCTTCAACGTGTGCTGTAATATTTGTGGATACTGTAGTTAAGTACAAGAACCAAGCATAGGTATTGAAAATTAATGTAATTGAAAGCAAAAATAGTGTTCTTATAGTTACTCTATTTTTTATTCTTCTTTGCTTTCTTGATAATTTCTTTTGATGTCTTTTTCTCATCAATACCCCTCCTTTCTCTTGTACATCTTATTATTTATTTTTATTTCTTCGTTTTCTTCTCTTTTTTCTTCTTTCTTTTCTTTTTTCTTTTAAATCTATTTCTTCTTTCTTTTCATCTTCGTTATTTTCTTTTTCAAGTTCTTCTTCCAGTTCTTCTTTTTTATCTTTTCTATATCCTATATATTCTATAAATATAATTAATCAAAAATG
>Ga0310691_10002190_pt1 | contig 26855 bp, 18 predicted proteins | sample 176DNAGHGlowgp2_FD_203887 | JGI IMG/M metagenome (GOLD analysis project Ga0310691, IMG submission 203887) | Sheep rumen microbial communities from Palmerston North, Manawatu-Wanganui, New Zealand - 1766 DNA GHGlow gp2 (v2) (version 2) | ecosystem: Host-associated > Mammals > Digestive system >... | reverse complement strand
CATGCCCTCATGCATGGGTAAACTGGGTCCCTTGGGCCGTATCCTCGGTCCCCGTGGACTGATGCCTAACCCCAAGAGCGGTACCGTCACTATGGACGTTGCCAAGGCTGTCAAGGAGGTGAAGCAGGGTAAGATTGACTTCAAGGTGGACAAGACGGGTATCGTGCATACCTCTATCGGCAAGGTGTCCTTCACCGCCGATCAGATTTTCGAGAACGCCAAGGAGTTCATTGCTACCATCATCAAGCTGAAGCCCGCCGCTGCAAAGGGTACATACATGAAGAGCATCTTCCTCTCAAGTACGATGAGTATGGGTATCAAGGTAGATCCTAAATCAGTTGAATAACTCGTAAAAAGATTAGACAAATGAAAAAGGAATTAAAAGATACTATCATCGTAGAGTTGGGTGAGAAGCTCAAGGAATATTCTCATTTCTATCTGGTCGACCTGACTGGACTGGATGCTGAGAAGACAAGCGAGCTGCGCCGCAACTGCTTCAAGAACGAGATTCAGCTGCTCGTGGTGAAGAACAAGCTGCTGCACAAGGCCTTCGAGAAGGCCGAGCTGGACTACAGTGCTCTGTACGACTGCCTGAAGGGCAACACCGCGCTGATGTTCACCAATGTGGCCAATGCTCCCGCCAAGCTGCTGAAGGACTATAAGACTAAGAAAGAGGAAATTCCCGCCCTCAAGGGTGCATTTGCCGAAGAGAGCTTCTTCGTGGGTGCCGACAAGCTCGACGAGCTGGTGGCCATCAAGAGCAAGAACGAACTTATCGCCGACGTCGTGGCTCTGCTGCAGTCGCCGATCAAGAACGTTATCTCTGGCCTCAATGCCGGTGGTAAGATCCACGGTCTGCTGGACGCTATCGCTGAGCGTAACAAATAACAAGCGACACATTAATCAACGTTATCATTAAAACAATTAAAACATTTAAATAAAAATGGCAGATATTAAAGCTATTGCTGAGCAGTTGGTGAATCTGACTGTGAAGGAAGTGAACGAGTTGGCAACGATCCTGAAGGACGAGTATGGAATTGAGCCCGCTGCTGCAGCTGTTGCAGTGGCTGCTGGCCCCGCTGCTGGCGGTGCTGCTGAGGCTGCTGAGGAGAAGACCTCTTTCGACGTGGTGCTGAAGTCGGCTGGCGCAGCTAAGCTGCAGGTCGTGAAGGCCGTGAAGGAGGCTTGTGGTCTGGGCCTGAAGGAGGCTAAGGACCTGGTCGACGGTGCTCCCGCTACCATCAAGGAGGGCCTGTCGAAGGATGAGGCTGAGAACCTGAAGAAGACCATCGAGGCCGCTGGTGCCGAGGTTGAGCTGAAGTAATTCAGGACACTGCTATATCATTTGGTTAGGGACTTCCCAGTCGGTGGTCCCTAACCTTTTCTTGTCTCTTCAGGAGAGTCCTCATTCAACCCTTGCAGGAGTGTTTCTCTTTTCCTGCATGACTACTTGCCCCACATCTCCTGTTAGTTGAGCGAATGCGAAACTTGAAAACATTAATTATATATGGCATCAAAAGTAATAGACAACAGAGTAAACTTTGGCACGGTGAAGAACCCGATGCCACTGCCTGACTTCCTCGACGTGCAGCTTAAGTCCTTCCAGGATTTCCTGCAGTTAGACACGCCGCCTGAGGAACGCAAGAACGACGGACTGTATAAGGTGTTCGCAGAGAACTTCCCTATCACCGACACGCGTAATAACTTCGTCCTTGAGTTCCTGGATTACTATATCGACCCGCCACGCTACACCATCGAAGAGTGTCTGGAGCGCGGACTGACCTATAGCGTACCCTTGAAGGCCAAGCTGAAGCTCTACTGTACGGACCCCGACCACGAGGACTTTGGGACCGTCATCCAGGATGTGTTCCTGGGTCCCATCCCCTATATGACCAGCAACGGCACCTTCGTCATCAACGGTGCCGAGCGTGTCGTCGTCTCGCAGTTGCACCGTTCACCTGGTGTGTTCTTCGGCCAGAGTGTGCATGCCAATGGCACGCTGCTCTATTCGGCCCGCATCATCCCGTTCAAGGGTTCGTGGATTGAGTTTGCCACCGACATCAACAACGTGATGTATGCCTATATCGACCGAAAGAAGAAGTTGCCTGTTACTACGCTGCTGCGTGCCATAGGTTTCGAGAACGATAAGGACATCCTCTCCATCTTCGACCTGGCCGAGGAGGTGAAGGTCAACAAGGCCTCGCTGAAGAAGGTGCTCGGCTCCAAGCTGGCTGCCCGTGTGCTGAAGAGCTGGAACGAGGACTTCGTCGATGAGGACACCGGCGAGGTGGTCTCCATCGAGCGCAATGAGGTCATCATGGAGCGTGAGACAGAGATTACCGAGGAGAACATGCTCGACATCCTGGAGAGCGGTGCGCAGACCATTCTCGTCCACAAGGACGAGGCCGTGGCTCAGGACTACAGCATCATCTTCAATACACTGGCCAAGGACCCCTCGAACTCAGAGAAGGAGGCCGTGCTCTACATCTACCGTCAGCTGCGTAACGCCGACCCTGCCGACGATGCCTCGGCACGTGAGGTCATCCAGAACCTGTTCTTCAGCGACAAGCGCTATGACCTGGGCGATGTGGGCCGTTACCGCATCAACAAGAAGCTGGGTCTGGACACCAGCATGGAGACGCGCGTGCTGACCAAGGAGGACATCATTGAGATTATCAAGTATCTCATTCAGCTGATCAATTCAAAGGCCGCCGTCGATGACATCGACCACCTGTCAAACCGCCGTGTGCGCACCGTCGGCGAGCAGCTCAGCAACCAGTTCTCTATCGGCCTGGCACGCATGAGCCGTACCATCCGCGAGCGCATGAATGTCCGTGACAATGAGGTGTTCACGCCTACCGACCTGATCAATGCCAAGACCATCTCGGGCGTCATCAACTCGTTCTTCGGCACCAACCCGCTGAGCCAGTTCATGGACCAGACCAACCCGCTGGCTGAGGTGACCCACAAGCGTCGTCTCTCGGCTCTGGGTCCTGGCGGTCTGAGCCGTGAGCGTGCCGGCTTCGAGGTGCGTGACGTGCACTATACCCACTACGGCCGCCTCTGCCCCATTGAGAGTCCTGAGGGACCGAACATCGGACTTATCTCCTCGCTTTGCGTCTATGCCAAGATCAACGAGCTGGGCTTCATCCAGACACCTTACCGCAAGGTGGAGAATGGCGTGGCCAACCTAAACAACGACGAGATTGTCTACCTCACAGCTGAGGACGAGGCCAACTACATCATCGGCCAGGGCAATGCCCCGCTGAACGACGACGGTACCTTCATCCGCGACGTGGTGAAGTGTCGTCAGGACGCCGACTTCCCCGTCGTGCCGCCCTCAGAGGTGAATCTCATGGATGTGTCGCCGCAGCAGATTGCCTCTATCGCCGCATCGCTCATCCCCTTCCTGGAGCATGACGACGCCCACCGCGCACTGATGGGCTCTAACATGATGCGCCAGGCCGTGCCCCTGCTTCATAACGAAGCTCCCATCGTGGGCACTGGCATTGAGAAGCAGGTGTGCGAGGACAGCCGCACGATGATTACTGCCGAGGGCGATGGCGTCATCGAGTATGTCGATGCCACCACCATCCGCATCCTCTACGACCGCACTGAGGATGAGGAGTTCGTCAGCTTCGAGCCGGCTCTGAAAGAATATCGTATACCTAAGTTCCGTCGTACCAACCAGAACATGACCATCGACCTGCGTCCCATCTGCGACAAGGGCCAGCGTGTGAAGAAGGGCGACATCCTGACCGAGGGCTACGCCACTGAGAATGGTGAGCTGGCTCTGGGCCGTAACCTCCTGGTGGCTTACATGCCTTGGAAGGGTTACAACTATGAGGATGCCATCGTGCTCAATGAGCGCATCGTGCGTGAGGACATCCTCACCTCAGTCCATGTGGATGAGTATTCGCTGGACGTGCGCGAGACGAAGCGTGGCGTCGAGGAGTTCACCTCTGACATCCCCAACGTCTCTGAGGAGGCCACCAAGGACCTCGACGAGAACGGTGTCATCCGTGTCGGCGCTCGTGTGGAGCCTGGCGACATCCTCATCGGCAAGATCTCGCCGAAGGGCGAGAGCGATCCCTCGCCTGAGGAGAAGCTGCTGCGTGCCATCTTCGGCGACAAGGCCGGCGATGTGAAGGACTCATCGCTGAAGGCCAACCCGTCACTTACCGGCGTCATCATTGACAAGAAGCTCTTCGCCCACGCCATCAAGACGCGCCAGACGAAGCAGCAGGACAAGATTACGCTGGCCAAGATTGACGAGGAATACGAGGCAAAGGTCAACGACCTGAAGGACATCCTGATTGACAAGCTGGCCGAGCTGACCAAGGGCAAGACGTCGCAGGGTGTGAAGGACTACACTGGCGCTGAGGTCATCAGCAAGGGTGCCAAGTTCACCCAGACCGTGCTGCGCAACCTTGAGTACGGCGACGTGCAGACCAACAAGTGGACCAACGATGACCACAAGAACGAGCTCATCGCCAAGCTCATCATCAACTTCATGAAGAAGTATAAGCTGCTCGATGCCGAGATGAAGCGCCGCAAGTTCGCCATCAGCATGGGCGACGAGCTGCCCTCGGGCATCCTGCAGATGGCCAAGGTCTATGTGGCCAAGAAGCGTAAGATTGGCGTGGGCGACAAGCTCGCCGGTCGTCACGGCAACAAGGGCATCGTGTCGAAGGTGGTGCGCCAGGAGGACATGCCGTTCCTTGAGGACGGTCGTCCCGTCGACCTGGTGCTGAACCCGCTGGGTGTGCCTTCGCGTATGAACCTGGGCCAGATCTTTGAGGCCATCCTCGGTGCTGCCGGCAAGCGCATGGGTGTGAAGTTTGCCACGCCTATCTTCGACGGTGCCAAGCTTGAAGACCTTGCTGAATGGACTGACAAGGCCGGTCTGCCACGCCTCTGCTCCACCTATCTCTATGATGGCGAGACGGGCGAGAAGTTCGACCAGCCGGCCACCGTGGGCATCACCTACTTCCTCAAGCTGGGCCACATGGTCGAGGACAAGATGCACGCCCGTTCCATTGGTCCGTACAGTCTCATCACTCAGCAGCCGCTCGGCGGTAAGGCACAGTTTGGCGGACAGCGCTTTGGTGAGATGGAGGTCTGGGCACTGGAGGCTTTCGGCGCCAGCCATGTGCTGCAAGAGATTCTTACTATCAAGTCTGATGATACCGTGGGCCGTTCCAAGGCTTACGAGGCTATCGTCAAGGGTGAGCCGATGCCCACACCGGGTATTCCCGAATCGCTCAATGTGCTGCTGCACGAGTTGCGCGGTCTCGGTCTGAGCGTCACCCTCGACTAATCGAAGTGAAAAAGCGAAGAGTGAAAAGTGAGGAATCTGCTGTCGCTCTTCCATCGTAAATCGTAAATTCGTAAATCGTAAATTGAAATATGGCTTTCAAGAAAGATACAAAGCAGAAGAGTAATTTCACCAAGATTACCATCGGACTGGCTTCCCCTGAGGAAATCCTTGAGAACTCATACGGTGAGGTGACCAAGCCTGAGACCATTAACTATCGCACGTACAAACCCGAGCGCGACGGTCTGTTCTGCGAGCGCATCTTTGGTCCCACAAAGGACTACGAGTGCGCCTGCGGCAAGTACAAGCGCATACGCTACAAGGGCATCGTGTGCGACCGCTGCGGCGTTGAGGTCACTGAGAAGAAGGTGCGCCGCGAGCGTAGCGGCCACATTGAGCTGGTGGTGCCCGTGGCACACATCTGGTACTTCCGCTCTCTGCCCAATAAGATTGGCTATCTGCTGGGCATGCCCACCAAGAAGCTCGATGCCGTCATCTACTACGAGCGCTATGTCGTCATACAGCCCGGTGCCCTTGAGGGACGCACGACCCCCGAGGGTGAGCCTCTGCTTGGTTCGCAGAAGTTCGACCTGCTGTCTGAAGAGGAGTACAACGACATCCTTGACAACCAGCTCTCCGAAGACAACTATTACTTAGAGGACAGCGACCCCAACAAGTTCGTTGCCAAGATGGGTGCCGAGGCCATCTACGAGCTGCTGCAGGGTCTCGACCTCGACTCACTGTCCTACGAGCTGCGCGACCGTGCCAACACTGACTCGTCGCAGCAGCGCAAGAACGAGGCACTGAAGCGCCTGCAGGTCGTTGAGGCCTTCCGTCAGAGCGTGGAGAAGGGCATCAACCGTCCTGAGTGGATGATTATGAAGATTCTGCCCGTCACTCCCCCCGAGCTGCGCCCCTTGGTGCCGCTGGATGGCGGACGCTTTGCCACCAGTGACCTGAACGACCTCTACCGTCGTGTCATCATTCGCAACAACCGCCTGAAGCGCCTCATGGAAATCAAGGCTCCCGAGGTCATCCTGCGCAATGAGAAGCGCATGCTGCAGGAGGCTGTCGACTCACTCTTCGACAACAGCCGCAAGGCCAGTGCCGTGAAGAGCGAGAGCAACCGCCCGCTGAAGTCGCTCTCCGACTCGCTGAAGGGCAAGCAGGGCCGCTTCCGCCAGAACCTGCTGGGTAAGCGTGTCGACTACTCCGCCCGTAGCGTTATCGTCGTCGGTCCGGAGCTGAAGATGGGTGAGTGCGGTCTGCCTACGCTGATGGCAGCCGAGCTCTACAAGCCCTTCATCATCCGCAAGCTCATCGAGCGCGGCATTGTCAAGACCGTGAAGTCGGCCAAGAAGATTGTCGACCGCCGCGAGCCTGTCATCTGGGACATCCTCGAGAACGTGATGAAGGGTCATCCCGTGCTCCTCAACCGTGCACCTACGCTGCACCGTCTGGGCATCCAGGCCTTCCAGCCCAAGCTCATCGAGGGTAAGGCCATCCAGCTGCACCCGCTGGCATGTACCGCTTTCAACGCTGACTTCGACGGTGACCAGATGGCTGTCCACCTGCCCCTCTCGAATGAGGCCATCCTCGAGGCTCAGCTGCTCATGCTTCAGAGCCACAACATCCTCAACCCTGCCAACGGCGCTCCTATCACCGTGCCGTCGCAGGACATGGTGCTGGGTCTCTACTACATCACCAAGATTCGTCCGGGTGCCAAGGGCGAGGGACTGTCCTTCTATGGTCCCGAGGAGGCTATCATTGCCCACAATGAGGGCAAGTGCGACCTGCACGCACAGGTCAAGGTCATCGTCAACGACATCGTTGAGGGACACAAGGTGCGCCATCAGGTTGAGACCTCTGTGGGCCGCGTCATCGTCAACGGCATCATTCCTGAAGAGGTGGGCTTTGTCAACAAGGTCATCTCAAAGAAATCGCTGCGTGACATCATCGCCGATGTCATCAAGAATGTCGGTTTCGCTGAGGCCTGCGAGTTCCTCGATGGCATCAAGAACCTTGGTTACCGCATGGCTTATCTGGCAGGTCTGTCGTTCAACCTCGACGACATCATCATCCCGAAGGAGAAGGCTGAGCTCATCAGCAAGGGTAACGAGGAGGTGCGTCAGATTACTGACAACTATAACATGGGCTTCATCACTGACAACGAGCGCTACAACCAGGTCATTGATACCTGGACGCACGTCAACAATGACATCGGTAACATCCTGATGAAGCAGATGACCGAGGCTGACCAGGGCTTCAACGCCGTGTTCATGATGCTCGACTCTGGCGCCCGTGGTAGTAAGGACCAGATTAAGCAGCTCTCCGGCATCCGTGGTCTGATGGCCAAGCCTCAGAAGGCAGGTGCCGAGGGACACCAGATTATTGAGAACCCCATCCTGTCGAACTTCAAGGAGGGCATGTCCGTGCTGGAATACTTCATCTCCACCCACGGTGCACGTAAGGGTCTGGCCGACACCGCCATGAAGACGGCCGATGCTGGATACCTCACCCGCCGACTGGTCGATGTGTCGCACGACGTCATCATCACCGAGGAGGACTGCGGCACCCTGCGCGGACTGGAGTGCACCGCTCTGAAGAGCGGCGACGAGGTCATCAGCTCGCTGGCTGAGCGCATCCTGGGCCGTGTCAGCGTCCACGATGTTGTCAACCCCAAGACCGGCGAGGTCATCGTGCCTGCCGGCGAGGAGATTACCGAGCCGCTGGCCGAGGCCATCGAGGCTGCCGAGATTGAGATGGTCGAGATTCGCTCGGTGCTCACCTGTGAGTCGAAGAAGGGCGTCTGCCGCAAGTGCTATGGCCGCAACCTGGCTACGCGCCGCATGGTGCAGAAGGGTGAGGCCGTAGGCGTCATCGCTGCACAGGCCATCGGCGAGCCGGGCACACAGCTCACCCTGCGTACGTTCCACGCCGGTGGTGTGGCTGCCAACGCCGCTGCCAACGCTACCATCGTAGCCAAGTACGAGAGTGCCCGTCTGGAGTTCGAGGAGGTGCGCACCGTACCCTTCGACGAGGACGGCCGTGAGTGCGAGATGGTGGTCAGCCGTCTGGGCGAGCTCCGTTTCGTCGACCCGAACACGAAGATTGTCCTCTCTACCGTCAACGTGCCTTATGGCGCATCGCTCTACTACAAGACGGGCGACGTGGTGAAGAAGGGCGAGAAGATTGCCCAGTGGGACCCCTTCAATGCCGTCATCGTCACCGAGTATGCCGGTACGCTGAGGTTCAACGATGTCATCGAGGGCATCACCTTCCGTGCTGAGACTGACGAGACCACCGGTCTGACCGAGAAGATTGTCACTGAGTCGAAGGATAAGACCAAGGTGCCTACGTGCGACGTGCTGGATGCCAACGGCGAGAAGATTGGTACGTATAACTTCCCCGTGGGTGGTCACGTCGTCGTGGAAGATGGCCAGGCCGTGAAGACTGGTGAGACGCTGGTCAAGATTCCGCGTGCTGCTGCCAAGGGTGGTGACATCACCGCCGGTCTGCCCCGTGTCACTGAGCTCTTCGAGGCTCGTAACCCGTCGAACCCTGCCGTTGTCAGCGAGATTGACGGCGAGGTGACCATGGGCAAGGTGAAGCGTGGCAACCGTGAGATTATCGTCACCTCCAAGTCGGGCGACCAGCGTAAGTACCTCGTCAGCCTGTCCAAGCAGATTCTCGTCCAGGAGCACGATGCCGTGCGTGCCGGAACACCGCTCTCTGACGGTGCCATCACGCCCAGCGACATCCTGGCCATCAAGGGTCCCACCGCCGTACAGGAGTATATCGTCAACGAGGTGCAGGACGTCTACCGTCTGCAGGGCATCAAGATTAACGACAAGCACTTCGAAATCATCGTGCGTCAGATGATGCGCAAGGTGATGATTAACGACCCGGGCGACACCACCTTCCTTGAGCAGGAGATTGTCGACAAGCTCGACTTCGCTGAGGAGAACGACCGCATCTGGGGCAAGAAGGTTGTCACCGATGCCGGCGACAGCACCGAGCTGAAGCCAGGACAGATTGTCACAGCCCGTCGTCTGCGCGACGAGAACACCAGCCTGAAGCGCCGTGACCTGCGTGTCGTGCAGGTGCGCGATGCCGTGCCGGCCACCTCAACGCAGATTCTGCAGGGCATCACCCGTGCTGCATTGCAGACCAAGAGCTTCATGTCGGCTGCCTCCTTCCAGGAGACGACGAAGGTGCTCAACGAGGCTGCCATCCGCGGCAAGGTGGACTATCTGGAGGGCATGAAGGAGAACGTCATCTGCGGTCATCTCATCCCCGCTGGCACTGGTCTGCGCGAGTTCGAGAAGCTCATCGTCGGCTCCAAGGAGGAGTACGAGCGCATGCAGGCTAACCGCAAGAACGTGCTCGACTTTGTTCAGGAGACGGTCATCGACGAGTAAAGACCCTTAAAGTACATAGAACTTTAAAAATCTTCCAAGAACAGCAGCAGCTTGTTTTTGGAAGATTTTTTCATATTCATTGAGGTAAAGAAATAAATATGGTAGGCAGTATGAAGCATGTAGACAAGAATGACCCCGTTGAAAGGGAGCGTCACCAACTGTACAAACGCATCAACGAGCGCTTTGTCAAGGCGTTTGCCACCTACAAGCTGCTGTGCGACGACGACCATGTGCTGGTGGGCCTGTCGGGCGGCAAGGACTCGCTGCTGCTCACCGAGCTGCTGGCCCGTCGTTCCCGCATCCAGCATCCCCGCTTCCGGGTGGAAGCTGTTCATGTACGCATGGAGAACATCCGCTATGAGACGGACACCACCTATCTTCAGCAGTTCTGCGAGGACCTCGGCGTGCCGCTGCACCTGGTCACCACCCGCTTTGAAGAGCAACAAGACCAGCAGAAACCTGCCTGCTTCCTCTGCTCATGGTACCGCCGCAAACAGCTCTTCAACCTGGCCCAGCAGCTGGGCTGTAATAAGATAGCGTTGGGGCATCATCAGGATGACCTGCTGCATACGGCACTGATGAACCTCCTCTTCCAGGGACGCTTCGGTACCATGCCGGCGCGTTTGCAGCTGCGTAAGATGCCCTTGCAAATCATCCGCCCCCTCTGTCTCGTTCCTGAGCAGGCGATTCGCCGCTATGCCGAGCTGTCAGGTTACCAGAAGTTGGTGAAGCTCTGCCCCTATGAGAGGGTCACCAACCGTACTACCGCCCGCCAGCTCTTTGAGCAGGCCGAGCGGCTCAACCCCGAGGTGCGCTACTCACTGTGGAACGCCCTGGAACGCGACGGCAAGCTCATCGAGACCGATGAGTGATGCTTGATTTCTTTCAGACGCCCTACTGGATTAAGCGTAGGAGTGCATGCCGCCGAGGAAGAAGTTCACACCGAAATAGGTCATCAGGATGCTGAGGAAGGCCAGCGCCATGTAGAGGTGATACCACCGTGGCTTCTGCAGCCACCGGATGCTCTGTGCGTGCATGGGAATGCTGTAGACAAGCATGGTAATGAGCGCCCACACCTCCTTGGGGTCCCAGCCCCAGTAGCGGCCCCATGACTGGTTGGCCCAGATGGCGCCGATGAAGATGCCGGCCGCCAGACAGAACAGGGCAGGGTAGAGCATCAGTCGGCTCATGCGTGTCAGCTGTGCCACGGCCTCCTCGTGCCCTGGGCGTGCCAGCAGGATGAGTGCGGTGATGGCATTGAGCAGGATGAAGGCCAACAGCGAGTAGGCCGCCATGATGACACAGACGTGCAGGCTGAGCAGCGGCGAGGCCAGCACAGGCATGAGCAGCGTGATTTGCGGGTTGGCCTCGCCCATCATGGCCACTAAGAGCGTCAGGCCCGCCAGCAGCAGGCCGAAGGGTATGAGCAGCATGAAGCGTCGCTGCATGAAGAGGGTGATGAGCAGGCTCACCAAGGCCATGAACTGCATGGTCTCAAAACCGTTTGACAGCGGCAGGTGCTGGGCCACATAGCCCCTGAGGGCGATGATGAACAGCAGATAGGCCAGCGTGAGGCACAGCACGGTGTTCATCGTCAAGCGCAGCCATCGCGGCAGTGGCTTGCGGCGCAGCCAGTGCACCAGATAGACGGCGAAGCTGACGATGCCTAAGGTCATGAGCAGCATGGCCAGCGGTCGTGTGTAGTCAGCCGTGTTGTAGACCTTCTCCGCCTTGAACAGCGTGTCGCTGGGCAGCAGGGCGCCGCCCTCCTTCTGCTGGTAGCGTCTCACCTTGTCCAGGATGCTGTCCACCTGTGCATAGTCGCCCTTCCATGCCAGCTCGCCGATGTAGTCCATCGACTTCTTGATGAACATATACTTGTCCTCAGGCATGTCCTGTGGCAGCGGGTCGCCCTGCGAGAACCAGCGCAGGCCTTGGCTGTCGTGGTAGGGGTACATCTTGAGCAGCTCGCCGTTGAAGAGCATCAGCAGGATGTTCATCTTCTCGTCGGCGTCGAGGATGGCCCGTGCGTCCTCCATCTGCTTGCCCTGACGGATGTCGGTCAGCAGCGGGTCCAGCTTGTAGCCGTTGCCGTCGTGGAAGTCCTGGTAGGACACATATTTCTTGTCTGTCCCGAGGATGCGCGCCACGGCGCCCTTCACCTTGATGATGGGCTGTGTGGTCCATTGCGTCGGGTCCAGCAGGAAGCCCGTCAGCACCTGCTCAGCACTGTATCCCTCATACTTCGGTTTGCCATAGAGCTTCGTGGTGAAGTCCTTGGCCAGGGTCTGCATGGGGCAAATCCTGCCGTTGTAGTTCACATACAAATCGCCGAAGCGGTCAGCCGTGGCTTGCGGCAGCACGTCGGCTGCGCTCACCGGCATGGTGGCATGGGCAGCCGGCCAAAGCACCGCGGCCAGCATCAGCAGGCGGCGGAAGCCCTTCTTAGGCAGCACCATCAGCAGCAGCATGCTCAGGAAGAGCAGGCCATAGCCTGTGTAGGTCAGCCACATGCCCCACGGGTCGTGGCTCACCATGAGGTGAGCCCCTTCCTGGTCAGGGTCGTAGCCCGACTGGTAGAAGCGGTAGCCGCCATACTGGCCCACGTTGTTCATGGATATGCTCATGGTCTGTGCCACTGTCCCCTTCTCGACGATGCTCACCTGCGAGACATAGTCCATGGGCGACTGTGTGCCGGGGTAGGTCTGCAGGGTGAAGTCGGTCAGTTGCATCTGGAACGGCAGGCGTTCAATGGACTCGTCCTCGCTGTTCACATACAGGTTGACGCGCTGCCCGGTGCGCAGGCTGATGACCCCCTGCGTGCCCCACAGGTGGGTGACGAGCGCGCCGACCAGGATGAGCAGCAGCGACAGGTGTAGCAGCAGGGCGGCGGGGCGCTTGATGCTCAGTCGTCGGCTGCTCTTGGGCTGATGGCCGGTTGTTATGAAGCGCCTTACGACGACGATGAGGCCCGTGACGGCGACGGCGGCCCACAGCGCTATCATCCACCAGGCGGTGTAGATGGTGCTCACGGCGGCCTCGTGGCCCTGGGCGTGTTCAACGAATGTTGCCGCGGCGAGCACGATGCTCACCGCGGCCAACAGTAGGAAGGGTATGTGGCGTAGTCTCATTCTTCAAGTGTTGGGTCCGTCGCTGCAAAGGTACGAATTTATGGGCGTAAGGCAAAAGAAAAATTGCCTTTTCTTTCGTACCTTCGCACCTCCGTACCCCCGTCTCAACTAAATGGAGTTGATAAACTTCACCACGGCATCGCGCTCCGTCTTGCTCAGCTGGCGGAACTTCTCCACGCTGCGCCGTGCATCGCTGTCCTTGGCACCGTGCCACATGATGGCCTCGATGACATTGCGTGCGCGGCGGTCGTGCAGACGGTCCTGGTGGTTAGCCACCAGCATGCTCAGGCCGCGGCCCCAGAGTGGGGTGGTGCGGCACCATCCGGTGCGGATGTCGTTCACCATGTGCAGCTTATGCTGCACCATGTCGGTGTAGGGCCAAATCTTCTGATGCGGATAGCGCGGCATGTCGCTGTCGTCAGTAAACATGCCGTTGGGGTCCTGAATGTGGTCGTCGCCAGTGGTCCATGAAGGGCGGTGGCAGTAGGTACAGCCAATCTCGGCGAACTTCTGCTTGCCCAGCTGGAACTCAACGGTGTTGGCGCCGCGTGCTGCCGGCACGGCCAGTCCGCGGTGCCATACCATGAAGTCGCGATACTGCTGGTCGGTCATCTCCACGTCCTGCTCGCGGCTTGTCAGGTAGTTGTAGATGTCCTTCTCAACGTCGCCCGTCTTCTTCTGCTCAGGGAAGTAGAAGTAGAAGTCACGCTGCACGTCAGGGTCTTTCGACGATGTCTCGGCATAGTATTTGCCAGCCAGGTCGAGGTAGTGGTAGCGTCGGTCTGAGCGTGTGACGTTGGTGATGTTCCAGATGGCATTGGCACCGGCAGCGTCGAGCACGGGTCCGCGGCTGAGGGCGTAGGTGAATCGGCGCACCCACTTCTTGCCAGGCGACAAGGCATTGGTGTACCATCCCACGTACTCGCCGTCCTTGAACATGGCGGGGTTGATGTTGGCGCCAGCCTTGGCCTCACGGGCATACTGCTCGATGATGCTGTCCTCAGGGATGGCGTCTAACAGACCTGTGCCGTAGATGCCGATGGTAGCCTCCAGCTTCACGCCAATCTCTGAGGCATCCACCTGCACATCCTGTCCGTTGCGCTGTACGACGATGGGTGAGTAGAATCCGTCGGCAGGGATGGACACCTCGGGGTAGATGAGCGAGTAGGTCTCGCCGTCAGGGAACGTGTTGTTCCACTCGTCGGTGTAGTTCACCCAGTCAATCTTAATCTTTGTCTCGTCAATGGGGGCCTTGAAGGGCGCCACGGCCAGTGTCTGCGGCATGCCGGCCACCGAGCGTATGTAAGCCTCCGTCTGCTTGTCGTAGACCACGAGCAGGTAGCCGTTGCCCTGCTCGGTGGCACGGTAGCTGGTGGTTCGCTTGCCATAGCCGTAGCTGGGATGGCAGTAGAGGCATCCGTTGCGCACCATGACCGGTCCCAGTCCGATGAAGGCTCCAGTCTTGTTCTGGTTGTAGTCACGCTCAAACTGGTATTCGCCCATCTGGAAGCTGTGTGCGAAGCCCTGCTCGTCGATGGCCGGCGTGGGCTGCTCGAAAGCCGACTTTGAGTTGTTGAAGGCGGTGCCAAGCTTGCCTCCGGCGTACACCTCGTCGGGGTCGAATGTTGACATGGCAGCTATGCTGTCGCTGTTCACCGGCGTTTCCGTCCCCTTGGCATCATCGTCGGAGCAGCTAAAAAGGGCAAAGGCCGTACTCATCAGTACGGCCATGCCCATGGTCTTTTTGGGGTTAATCATATACATGTGTTATTTGTTCATTGTTTCCCTCTGATGTTTACTCGGCTTTGCTGTTCGGATCGAGCTTTGCCTTCAGGGCACTCAGCTTGTCGTCGAGGTTGTGCAGAGCTTCGATGGCGGCACCTGCCGAGGCGTCCTTGTAGTTCAGCACGAAGGGGCGCTTCATCTGGTTGATGGTGGTCAGGGCATTCTCCAGGGCCTCCATGGTGGCGCGAGCCTCAGTGGCGTAGTTCGTCAGGCAGTAGCTCATGAGCGACTTCTCAGCCGGCTGCGTGGCATTGATGGTCTGTAGTCCGCCGTAGAGTGCCTGCTTCACACCGCGAATGTTGTCGTAGAAGTCCTGCACGGAGTTGTAGGCGTGGGGTGACTCGATGTAGGTCTCATCGTCGCCGGTGTAGGCAGCGGCAATCTTTGAGTCGGCCACCTCGCCGATGATGTCAATGCAGCCGTCGATGATTTGCGTGGAGGCATCGATGACGGATGCCCAGCGCGACCCCTTCTGTCCTGCGGTGACGAACTCGCGTCCGAAGTCGTCTTCGGGCATCAGTTCTTCTGCTTCAAGCAGTTCAATGCTGTCATCGTCGGCCTGCTCGCCGGCCCATGCCACTTCCAGGCGGCATGCTGAGATGTAGAGGTCGCGTGCCACACCATTGACGAAGTAGAGCTCGTCAGCGGTGAGCGAGCTGAACTGCCGTGGCTGGCCGTTACGGAAGATGATGTACTCCAGTGCGTGGAAGCCAGTGAAGTTCTGCGAGTGTGCAATCTGCTCGTCCACCGCAGCGGCATCGGCCTCGTTGGTGGCGGGGTTGAGCTTCGACATCAGGTTGTTGAACGATGCCTCTGCGAAGGGCCATGTGTCGATGTGTGGGTCAATGCCGTAGCCCGATGCGGCACCGAAGAGGAACGACTCGCTCAGCTCCCAGTCCTGGCGGGCCAGCTTCCACTGCTCGCACACGGCGTTCAGGTCGCTCTGGCTGTCCATCTCCTGAATCATCTCCATCAGCTCCTCACAGTCGTCGGCCAGCTTTGCGTAGGTGGCCACCACTGTGGCGTTCACATATTCCTGGTTGACGATGCTCAGCTGCGCGTCGCGCTCTTGTTCGGCAGTGCGCTCTGATGCCGAGTTGTTGTCATCGTCGTCGTCACTGCACGATGCCATCCCCATGCTCAGGGTGGTGGCGGCCATGAAGAACATGGCCATTCTCATTACTTTTTTCATTTTCTTATTACTTAATTAAAATTATAATCCTTAGAGCAGCCATCCGGCGAAGGCCACGCCGATGTTGATGGCAGGCTCGGCGTTGTACTGGCTGCTGAAGCCGCGGTGGTTGAACTCACCCTTGATGACAATCTGGCTGGTGGGGTAGTAGTTCACGCCTGCCGTCCAGATTTTCTTCTTGCACCACTCGTAGGTCGTCTTGTAGACGCTGCTCTCCATGGGGTTGTAGTATTCATAGCGCCCGAAGAGGTAGAGCTTCTGTCCGGCGCGTGCCTTATCTGTCAGCAGGGGCAGGATGTTGTAGCCGGCCTCCAAGCTGTAAGCCAGGGCGTTGCTGCCCACGGGCTGGCGCTTTGACGGCGAGCCGTCTTGGCTGGAGTGCTTGGGGAAGGAGTTGTTGAAGGTGGTGATGAGCTCTGCATCAGCCAGGTGGGCGTAGTCAATGTTACCGCGAAGGATGAGATTCCAGCGGCGTAGCATGAAGTCGAAGGAGCCGATGGCCAGTGCACCAGTGCAGTTCTTGTAGCGCTCGGCGCTGTGTGCCCGCTGCGTGTTGTTGAACGTGTGGCCGTAGTAGCCGCTGAGGCTCAGGCGCAAGCCTGGCAGACTGTAGTTGTCAATGCGCAGTGCACCGGCATAGCTGTTGGCCATCTTGAACTCGTAGATGCTGTTGGCTCCGTAGTGCACGAAGCTTGATGCGCCGAAGCGCTCGCTGTCGAGGCCGGCCAGGAACTGCAGCTCGTAGCGCCACGCGCGGTGACGACCCCATAGCGACACACCCGTCTGGTGCCATGTGCAGGGCAGGATGCTGTTCTCGCCCTCAGGACGGTAGACGGTGAAATACTCCGTGGGCATGTGGTACTGGTTGGTCATGCCCACCGGCACCACTATCTCGCCTACGCGAAGGTTGAGCTGCGGTGCAAACGACTTCTGAATCCAGAACTGCTCCAGGGCCACCTCACCGCCCTTTTCCACTTCAGCCTCATATTCGCCGCTCTCGTCGGCATCCACCTCAACGGCACTCTCCGTTCCGCCGTGCTCGAACTCAATCTCCATGCCCATGCTCCAGCCGTGGCCGAAGTCATAGCCCATGTTCAGTGTGACGTGGGGCAGGTCGAAGCGTCCGTGCGAACCGTCGTCCTTGTATTTCTCGGGAAACTGGTAGCGGTTGAAATGATCGCTGTAGAAGTTGCGGCTCATCACTGCCTCGCCGTAGCCGCCCAGGCTCAGGCGTTGCTGTGTGTTGTTGTCATCCTGAGCCAGGGCCGTCGTTGCGGGCAAGGCCAGCAGCGCTCCCATCAGGATGGTGTTCATTTTGTTTACTCTCATATATTCGTCGTTGTCTGAAAACGGGTGCAAAGGTAGACAATGTCAGCTTTTCATGCAATACCTAAAAACGATGATTGTGTTTCAAAATACCTATTTATGGGGATTGTGTATATCATGGAAAATCAGTAATTTTGCACGCTGTAATAAGAAATAGGTATGAAGAATCAGAAGATGTATGAGTCTGACGACAAGATGATCTCGCTCATACGCGACAACTACGACCTGCTGCAGGCCCTTGGCAGCTTCGGCATCAGCCTGGGCTTTGGCGACAAGACGGTTGAGGAGACCTGCCTTGACAATGGTGTTGACACCTATACCTTCCTGGCGGTGGTCAACTACACCATCAACGGCAGCGGTGACTTCGGCGACGACCCGCGCCTTGATGTGCACACCCTGCTGCACTATCTTGACGCCAGTCATAAGTATTACCTCGACTTCCAGCTGCCTTTCATCCGCCGCGAGCTGCAGGAGTCGCTCAGCACTGACTCCTCGCTGGGCCAGCTCATCCTGCGGCTCTACGATGAGTATGCCCACGAGATTCGCCGGCACATGCAGTATGAGCAGCGCACCCTCTTCCCCTACGTGGAGTCGCTCCTTGGCGGCGAGCCGAAGAGCGACTACAATGTGGAGACGTTCTCCAAGCACCATGCCTCGGCCGACAAGAAGTTGCGCGAGCTGAAGCTGCTCATCATCAAGTACCTGCCCAGCGACGGTCTGCACAACAGCCAGCTTACGGCCACCCTGCACGACATCTACGACAACGAGGCCTGGTTGCAGCAGCATGCCCAGGTCGAGGACGACATCTTCGTGCCCGCCATCCGCCGCTTGGAGAAGATGGTGAAGCAGAGCGATGTGACGCGCAACATCAGCGGCATGATGATGGCCTCAGGACAGAACGTCGACGCGCTGAGCGACCGCGAGAAGGATGTCATCATCGCCCTGGTGCAGGGCATGTCCAACAAGGAGATAGCCAACCACCTGTGCATCAGCGTCAACACCGTCATCACCCATCGGCGCAACATCGCGCAGAAGCTGCAGATTCATTCGCCGGCAGGGCTCACCATCTATGCCATCATCAACGGCTTGGTCGACATTTCAACCGTCAAGCTGTAGGCAAGGAAAAATAAATGAGCGGAAACGTTTGGTAATTACATAAATTATTCATAAATTTGCAAGCGAATTACCAAGCGTGACCATCATGAAGTATGTCATGTTGCCCACTGGGGCGCCTCCGTGCGCCCCGTCGGCCGGCGTCCGTCGCCTGTCGTTCTATCTGGCCATGGAGGAGTATGTGGCCCGCCGTTTCGACGAGCCTGACTGTTTCTTCCTCTGGCAAGTGGCGTCCAGCGTCATCTTCGGCCGTAACCAGGTGCTGCAGAACGAGGTGAATGTGGACTACTGTCGTCGGCACGGCATCGAGCTATACCGGCGGAAGAGTGGGGGAGGGTGCGTCTATGCTGACATGGGCAACATCATGCTGTCCTTCATCACCAAGGAGGAGGACGTGCCCTACACCTTCAACCGCTTCATCAGCATGGAGATGCTGTTGTTGCGGCGGCTCGGCCTTGAGGCCGTGAGCACCACTCACAACGACGTCCTGCTGCCGCCCCTCAGTCCGGTGGACGGCTCGCCCCTGGCTGACGAGCCCTGGCGGAAGGTCAGCGGCACGGCTTTCTATCACTTGCCCGGTCACAGCATCGTTCATGCCACGCTGCTCTACGACGCCGACATGGAGCACATGGTGAACGCCATCACCCCCGGCCCGGAAAAGCTGGAGAAGAAAGGCATTGAGAGCGTCCGTCAGCGCATCACCCTGCTCAAGGACTATATCAGTCTGAGCATCGACGAGCTGAAGGCGTTCATCCGACAGACACTCTGCAACGGCGAGCTGCGCCTCACCCCTGACGACGTGGCAGCCATCGAACAGATAGAGCAGGACTACCTGCGCACCGAGTTCATACAGCGAATGTAAACCTCAACCCCAAAATCTCAAATCTCAAACCTCAAATCTCAAATCTATGAAACAGACCTGTCTGTACGACAAACACGTGGCACTGGGCGCGCTGATGTCGCCCTTCGCCGGATTCGACATGCCCATACAGTACACCAACATCACCGACGAGCACCAGGCTGTGCGCACCCGCTGCGGCATCTTCGACGTCAGCCACATGGGCGAGGTCACCGTCAAGGGCAAAGATGCTGAGCGCTATGTGCAGCACATCTTTACCAACGACGTCAGTGGCGCACCTGTGGGAAAGATTTTCTACGGCATGATGTGCTACGAGGACGGCGGAACGGTCGACGACCTGCTGGTCTACTGCATGGGCGAGAACGACTATTTCCTCGTTATCAACGCCGCCAACATCGACAAGGACTGGGCCTGGATGCAGGAGCAAGCCAAGGGCTTCGACATCGACCTGCAGAACATGAGTGACCATTACGGCCAGATAGCCGTGCAGGGTCCCGAGGCCGAGAAGAGGGTCGAGGAGGTGTTGGGCATCGCATGCCGGGAGATGCAGTTCTACACGGCAAAGACGGTCAACCCCAGTCCGTCCGATAGCCCCTTCATCATCAGCCGCACAGGCTACACGGGCGAGGACGGCTTCGAGATTTACGACACGCCCGAAGCTATCAACGACTACTGGCAGCGGCTCGTCGAGGCCGGCGTGAAGCCCTGCGGGCTGGGATGCCGCGACACCCTGCGCTTTGAGGTGGGCCTGCCGCTCTATGGCGACGAGCTGTCGGCTGACATCACGCCCATCATGGCTGGCCTGGGCCTCTTTGTCAAGCTCGACAAGGAAGGTGGCTTCATCGGGCGCGATGCCCTGGCACAGCAGAAGGCCGTGGGACCGGCGAAGAAGATTGTAGGCATAGAGCTGAAGGACAAGGCCATCCCCCGTCATGGCTATACCGTGCTCAGCGCTGACGGACAGCCCGTCGGCGAGGTCACCACCGGCTATCACTGCATCTCTGTGGACAAGAGTGTCTGCATGGCCCTCGTCGACAGCAGCTATGCCAAGCTGGGCACCGACCTGCAAGTGCAGATACGCAAAAAGGTGTTCCCCGGCACGGTCGTGAAGAAATGTTTCTACGATAAACATTATAAAAAATAGCTTATTGATTTGAGATTTGAGGTTTGAGATTTGAGGTTTATCAATTAGACTGACTAATCTGAATCTCAAATCTAAATCTAAATCTCAAATCTCAAATCTCAAACCTCAAACCCAAAAAAGAACAATGGCAAAAGTTATTGAAGGACTCTATTACAGCGAGTCGCACGAGTATGTGAGAGTGGAGGGTGACGCCGCCTACATCGGCATCACCGACTATGCCCAGAACGCGCTGGGCAACGTGGTGTATGTAGACCTGCCCGAGGTGGACGACGAGGTGACGGCCGGCGAGGAGTTCGGCGCCGTGGAGAGCGTCAAGGCCGCCAGCGATGTCATCGCCCCCGTCAGCGGAACCATCGTCGAGGTGAACGAGGCACTGGAGGACCAGCCGGAGCTGCTCAACCAGGATGCCTTCGCCAACTGGATTATCAAGGTGGAGCTGAGCGACAAGGGCGAGCTGGACAGCCTGATGGACGCCACGGCCTACGCAGCGTTCTGCCAGAAGTAAGCCAGTTGCTTCGTTATTTCGTTGCTTCGTTATCACGTTATTCCGTTATCCTGTTATTACGTTATTACGTAGCATCGTTATCACGTTATTACGTTATCACGTTATCACGAAAGAAATGTTCAAGTATTTCCCTCATACGCCGTCTGACCTCCAGACGATGCTTTCCGCAGTAGGCGTCGATTCCATCGACGCTCTCTACGCTGACGTCCCTGAGCAGGTGCGCTTCCGTGGCGACTATCAGCTGCCCGAGGAGATGAGCGAGCTGGAGGTGCGCCAGCTGTTCGAGCAGTTAGGGGCACAGAACAAGCAGCTCACCTGCTTTGCCGGTGCCGGTGTCTACGACCACTACACGCCCGCCGTCATCCCGCAGCTGCTCAGCCGCTCGGAGTTGCTCACCAGCTATACCCCCTATCAGGCCGAAATCTCCCAGGGCACCCTGCACTATATCTTTGAGTACCAGTCGATGATGGCCGCCCTGACAGGCATGGACATCTCGAATGCCTCGATGTACGACGGCACCACTGCTACTGCCGAGGCCATGATGATGGCCGTGGCAGCGGGCAAGAAGCAGAACCGCTTCCTTGTCAGCGAGACCGTCGACCCCAAGACCGTTGCCGTGATGAAGACCTATGCCCACTTCCACGGCATTGACATCGAGATGGTTCCTGCGAAGGACGGCGTCACAGACCTCTCATCTCTCATCTCTCATCTCTCACCTCAAAGCGGTGTGGCAGGTGTGATGGTGCAGCAGCCTAACTACTATGGCATCGTCGAGGACTACAGCGGCTTTGCCGATGCGTGCCATGCCGCGAAGAGCCTCTTTGTGATGAACAGCGTCATTGCCGACCTGGCCGTGCTGAAGACACCGGCAGAGTGGGGCGCTGACATCGCCGTCGGCGACGGGCAGAGCCTCGGCATACCCATGCAGTTCGGCGGGCCCTACGTGGGCTATCTGTGCTGCACCGAGAAGCTCATACGCAAGATGCCGGGGCGCATCGTGGGCAAGACCGTCGACAACCGTGGACAGCGTGCCTTCGTGCTCACCCTGCAGGCACGCGAGCAGCACATACGCCGGCAGAAGGCCACCTCGAACATCTGTTCCAACCAGAGCCTCATGGCGCTCTTCGTCACCGTCTACTGCTCGCTCATGGGCCGTCAGGGACTGAAGGAGGCCGCCCAGCTGAGCTATGCCGGTGCCCACTATCTGTGCGACAAGCTGCTGGCCACGGGCCGCTTCAAGCTGGTCTACGACAAGCCTTTCTTCAATGAGTTTGTGGTCAGCTACGATGGCGATGTCGACGCCCTGCAGCGCCGTTTCATTGACAACGGCATCTTCGGGGGCATCAAGGTGGCCGACGGCCAGCTGATGTTCGCCGTCACCGAGAAGCGTACCAAGGAAGAGATAGACCGCCTGTTACAATTCATTGAGCATTGACCATTAAGCATTAGAAAAAGTGAACAACAAACTATACGGAAACCTGATATTCGAGCTCTCGCAGCCAGGCCGCAAGGGCTACTCACTGCCTAAGAACCGCTTTGGCGACTACGCTGTGCCGCAGGAGCTGACCCGGCAGCAGGAGGCCTGCCTGCCTGAGTGTGACGAGATGACCGTGGTGCGTCATTACACCAATCTCTCGGCTAACAACTTCGGCGTTGACAACGGCTTCTACCCCCTCGGGTCATGCACCATGAAGTATAACCCGAAGGTGAACGAGGAGATGGCCGCACTGCCACAGTTCCAGAACCTGCACCCCCTGCAGCCTGCCGCCACCACGCGGGGCGCCGACGCCGTCTGCACGCTCCTCTGCAAGTCGCTCTGCGAGCTCACCGGCCTTCATGCCTTCACGCTGAAGCCCTTTGCCGGTGCTCACGGCGAGCTGACGGGACTGATGGTCATCCGTGCCTATCACGAGCACAACGGCGACATGCAGCGCACGAAGGTCATCGTGCCTGACTCAGCCCACGGCACCAACCCCGCCAGCGCCGCCGTCTGCGGACTGGAGGTGGTCGAGGTGAAGTCGCTCGCCGACGGCACCGTCGACCTCGACGCCCTGAAAGAGATTGTCTCTGAGTGCGGCGATAGTATCGCTGCCATGATGATGACCAACCCCAACACCCTCGGTCTCTTCGAGCGCCAGATACCGGCCATCGAGAAGCTCATCCACCAGTGTGGCGGACTGATGTATTACGACGGCGCCAACCTCAACCCCATGCTCGGCGTAGCACGACCGGGCGACATGGGCTTCGACGTGATGCACATCAACCTGCACAAGACCTTCTCCACGCCGCATGGCGGAGGCGGACCCGGTGCAGGCCCTGTGGGCGTGCGCAAGGGACTGGAGCAGTTCTTCCCCGAGGTGTCGCCCTATCATGGCAACTTCGCAGTGGCCATGCGCGCGTACGCGTACATTCTTTCATTAGGACGCGAGCACGTCAAGGAGGTGGGACCGCTGGCCACGCTGAACGCCAACTACATCAAGGAACGGCTGAAGGATGTCTACGAGCTGCCCATCGAGGGACTGTGCAAGCACGAGTTCGTGTTCGACGGACTGAAGGATAAGGCCACGGGTGTGACGACGATGGATGTGGCCAAGCGCCTGCTCGACTACGGCTATCATGCACCCACCATCTACTTCCCCCTGCTCTTCCACGAGAGTCTGATGATTGAGCCCACCGAGAACGAGTCGAAGGAGACCATCGACGGCTTCATAGACGTCATGCGCCGCATTGCCGACGAGGCCAAGAACGACCCCGAGCTGGTGAAGACGGCACCCCACAACACTCCCATTGGCCGTGTCGACGACGTCCTGGCTGCCAAGCACCCCGTCGTCACCTGGCAACAGCTGGTAGATACAACAGAACATCATGACTGAGAACTTCGACATCATCATTATCGGTGCAGGCCCGGGGGGCTATCGCGCTGCTGAGCTGGCTGCGAAAGCAGGGCGGAAGGTCGCCATCTTCGACGACGGCGATGTGGGGGGCACCTGCCTCAACGTGGGGTGCATACCCACGAAGTGCTATGTCCACTCAGCCACTTTCGAGGAGGCGAGGGAGCGCATGGCGCAGGTCGTAGCGCAGCTGCGCAGTGGCGTGGAGCACATCCTCTCCCATCCCAACATCACGCTCATTCGTGCCCATGCGGCCTTCGTCGATGCCCACACCGTGTGTGCGCAGTCGTCCCCACTGCCTGCGGGGACGGCTGACGGCGCCCCCGCGGAAGGGACTGGGGATACCTTTACTGCTCCCCACATCATCATTGCCACCGGCTCTGAGACAAAGTACATCCCTGTCGAGGACCTCGACGATGCGCGTGTCGTCGACTCCACCGGCCTGCTGCAGCTGTCGGTGCTGCCCCGCCGGCTGTGCATCATCGGTGCAGGAGTCATCGGCATGGAGTTCGCTTCCGTCTTCAACCGTTTTGGCAGCGAGGTCACTGTCATCGAGTACCTGAAGGAGTGTCTGCCTGCCCTTGACAGCGACATCGCCAAGCGGCTGCGCAAGTGTATGGAGAAGCAGGGCATCACCTTCCGGATGAAGACCGCCGTGCAGCGCCTGGCCGACATCGATGCCGACGTCATCCTGATGGCCACGGGCCGCAAGCCACGCACCGTGGGCCTCCATCCCGAGGCCGCCGGCATCACCCTGGCACCCAACGGTGCCATACCCGTCAACGACAACCTGCAAGTCATTTCTCTCACCTCTCACCTCTCACCTCTCACCTCTCCCCCCTCATCTCTCACCTCTCACCTCTCACCTCTCACCTCTATCTACGCCATCGGCGACGTCAACGGTCGTCAGATGCTCGCCCACGCCGCTGAGGCCCAGGCCAAGGAGGTGGTGGAGCACATCGTCAACTCCGCAGAGGCGGTAGCAAACACACCTCTCACCTCTCACCCCTCACCTCTCACCATCATGCCCGCTGCCATCTTCACCAGTCCTGAGGCAGCCTGCGTAGGCATGTCGGAAGACCAGCTGAAGGCTGAGGGTGTCGCCTACGAATGTCGGAAGGCCTTCCACCGTGCCAACGGCAAGGCGCTGGCGATGAACGAGACAGAGGGCATGCTGAAGCTATTCAGCGAGCCGGGTGCCGGCCGCATCCTCGGTTGTCACGCCTTCGGTGCCCACAGTGCCGACCTGGTGCAGGAGGCCAGCGTCCTCATGTGCTGCGGTGCCACCGTCATGCAGCTGCGCCACATGGTGCACATCCACCCCACGCTCAGCGAGCTGCTCCTCGCCGCCGCTGAATCGTAGTTTTTTTTGGTCTTTTCTTTGCTGATTCCCAAACTTTTTGTATTTTTGCAAAAAATATAATTGACTGCGATGACTGAGAAAAGCAAATATGTCCGTTTCGACTGGGCCATCAAGCGCATCCTGCGTGACAAAGCGAACAAGGAGGTGCTGGAGGGGCTCATCACTGTGCTGCTGAATGAGCCGATAACCATCACCGATATCTTGGAGAGTGAGGGCAATCAGGATGCCCGCGAGGATAAGACGAACCGCGTGGATGTGAAGGCCAAGACCAGCAAGGGCGAATACATCATTGTGGAAGTACAGCTCACGAAGGAGCGTGACTTCTTCCAGCGCATCCTCTTTGGCACGGCCAAGAACATCACCGACCAGATCAGCAGCGGTCAGGACTACAGCGTTATCAAGAAGATTTACTCCATTAACATCCTTTACTTTGACTTTGGCTGTGGCGATGACTATGCCTATCATGGCGTGACGGAGTTCATGGGCATGACGAAAACCAACTCTGTGCTGCGCTACAACAATGAGAAGGAGGAGCGCTACATCAGTGAGGACACCAGGCGCATCACCCTGCCTGGTGACGTGTTCCCTGAATATTTCCTTTTGCTGTGTAACCATTTCAACGAGGTGGCCCGCACGCCCATTGAGGAGTGGATGGAGTATCTGAAGGATGCCGTCATCAGCGACACCACCACCACGCCGGGTTTGCAGGCAGCCCGTGAGAAGCTTGCCTACATGAGCATGACTGAAAAAGACCGTCGTGCCTACGAGGACTATATGGTCAGTGTGCATGCCGCCCGCGACGCATGGGAGACACTCAAGGCCGAAGGCCGTGCCGAGGGCCGTGCCGAGGGTCGTGCTGAGGGTCGTGCCGAGGGTCGTGCTGAGGGTCGTTCCGAGGGTATCCTGGCAGTAGCTCGCAAGATGAAACAGAAGGGCAAGTCTGCAGAAGAGATTGCAGAACTGACTGACCTGACGAAAGAAGAGATAGAACAGCTATGATGGTTCAATAAAGACTGGCGGTAAGCGTCAGTCTTTATTTTTCTGTGTCGTCACCGGGAACATGTGGCTTTGATGGTATAATAGTATTTCTCATACTGTTCAGTTGTCATTTCCAGAAAATCTTCCTCCTTGGGTCTGAACCCCATTTTGTAGATCTCCACCAATGCTGGTCCTGCCCCAAACAGCAAGTCAAATGCATTCATTGCGCTCATAAGTACTATAATAATTGTGTTAGACAATATAAAAAGCGTAAGAACATTGCTACGTCCTTACTGGAGGCCCTGACAAAGCCTTATAACGGAGACATAACGACATCCTCACGCCTGATTCGTGTGGAGTCGGCTTTGCTTCATTCCGTTATAGTCGAATTGTCAGGTTCCCAGTAACAAGAATAAGCACTAAACTCACATTTCGGGTACAAAGATACACTTTTTATCTGATTTCACAAAATAAATAGTTGCCTTTTTTTGATGTTTCTTTTTTAATTTGAAATATACCCTACGTAGATGAGTTGCTTGTCGCAGAGTAAGTGTTACAGAACATGTAGGCAGCATAGTGCTACTGGTGCTACTGCCACTACTGGAACCCGCTTTCTGCTCATAACGCATGGAGATAATTCAGCCAGGCATGGAGATAATTCAGCCAGGCATGGAGATAATTCAGCCAGGCATGGAGATAATTTCATAACTCGGCACTTTACGGGATTATCTTGACCTGTACTGATTTTGGTTGACAGTTTTGTTTGTTATTCCTAACTGGGTTTACACTTTATTTTTTTATTCCTAATACAGGTTGTCAGTTATATTACT
>Ga0310691_10002187_pt1 | contig 26858 bp, 25 predicted proteins | sample 176DNAGHGlowgp2_FD_203887 | JGI IMG/M metagenome (GOLD analysis project Ga0310691, IMG submission 203887) | Sheep rumen microbial communities from Palmerston North, Manawatu-Wanganui, New Zealand - 1766 DNA GHGlow gp2 (v2) (version 2) | ecosystem: Host-associated > Mammals > Digestive system >... | reverse complement strand
ATTCTACGTCGATTAGTTTTTCAGCAACTTTCAATCACTCATCTTGAAGTCTTTTTCTCTCCTGATTGATTGCATCCATTTTTTGTAAAAATTCTATCTGGTCATCACCATCATGTAGAAAAACATTCAAACTATCGTACGGTGACTGAATCCTTCATCATGCATTAATTCTAGGTCAAATCACAAATCAAATATGATAAGTATCGATTGAAGATTTAATATTTAAGTATGATAGGAATCATTGCAAACACTTTGGTAGGCTAGAAGGATGACGGTTCATAAGTTCAAGCCCCCTTTTTACAATAAAACGGTTTTCTCCGAGAAGTGGAACCACATCCGCAACTGTTCATATAGCCACAATAGGCAAGAAATAATTGAAAATCTGATTTTTCCTTTCATTAGTCAGATTACATTTAGATAGCATTGCTACGATAAGTTTGAATGCCACTCCGACTCACGCCAATCACTTAAATAAATAATCAAGCGAACAGTTTTGATTTAGAACTGCGACAGCATCAGGCAATTCATTCAATGGCTGATGGTGGTCTGTTATTAGTAAATCGATTCAGATTTCTTTTGCATATTTAGCCTCATCTATTGATGTAATTCAATTATCTACAGTGATAACTAATTGAACTCACTTTGATTTCATTTCATCTAAATGATAATTTCTCAGTCAATATCCATCTTTCTGTCTATTTGGGTACATTATACTTACATTGGAATACTGCAAAAAATAGCGAAAGAATTTGTACAAACAGTAACTAGCAGTAATTCAATCCACATCATAATCTCCGAACACCATAATCTTTTCATTTTTTTTCATTGAATTCATTATATGCTCAACGGCTTTAGCCATTCCATCAATTTTAAATGGATCTATTCGGGTATGATTCAGTGTTGGCTCAAAAAAAGCATCAGCATCTGATGCAATTTGTCTGATTGCGAGTAGTCTCTCAATCAGCGTTTTTTCGTATGATTCATTTAATAATTGGTACTTCATGTAATAATTAACTAATTCAAAAAGCTGAATTGAATGTATTGTTCCTTATGAAAATTTCAAGTATGAATTAAATTTTAGTAAAAAAAAGACCAAGCTTTTTAGCCTGATCTTTTCATATTCTCTGACTAATTGTGTTGTGGACCATCAATCAATTGAACATTAGGTTGATTAGTCGTTGGATATAACTCATTTGTATCTACATCATCACTTACATTAGGTCATATAGAACCATTTATAAGCCGGAATATCAAACTCACTATCAACCATGACACTGCTATGATTGCTAGTCAAATAGCTGCATTCTTTAGTATTGTAAATCATGCATCATACTTTTTGCTATCTCATCATGATATAAGCATCTGAAACCCTGCATACAAACAAAGTACAAGAGCAACAAAGGATAGCATACCCAGTACCCAGTTAATTGCTGTTTGGATTGTATGTATTAGAGAGTCTCCTTGCGTTGTATTAGTTCATGGAACTCCTACTCCAGAGACTCAAATCATATCTCAGAATCACCATGCGAGTGATACACTGGGCACTATAATCAATGATGTTCATATCATAATAGTAATAATTCGATTCTTTGTTTTATTTGTCATATTTAATATTTAGCATTAAATAATTCATTATTAACCTTCAATCGATTCAGTGGTTACACTATTTCATGAAGCGCTATTACCTATAGCTCCATTAATTACCCAGAAGATAAGACTTACTATCAACCACGATAATGCTATAATTGCTAGTCAAATTCCTGCCCATTTTAATAGTCCAACTCATTTCTGATATTTCTTCTCATCTCATCCTGATGTCATCATCAAGAATCCTGCATATAATGCTATTACCAATGCTACTAATGATAACATTCATAATACCCAGTTAATTGCTGTTCTAATTACATTTATCAATGAGTCATCTTTCATACTATCACTTCATGCCACATCAGCATTATAACCATTCATTTGTGTTCATCGTCATAGATTATTGGTTGAAGAAAATCAGTCTCCAATTCACTCATATGTTTCAACATCCGTAAATTCTTCATCGTCAGCATTTACTAAATTAGGCAAGGACATAGCTCAAAACACAAGAGACATTCACAACAAACCTCATAATAACTTTTTCATTTTTTCTAAAGAATTAAATAAATAAAATTTTTATCTTTATGACAAAAGTTACAACTATAATAACCAGCTATCAATTAGTAGTACTTGCGTTATTACCTATAGCTCCATTAATTACCCAGAAGATAAGACTTACTATCAACCACGATAATGCTATAATTGCTAGTCAAATTCCTGCCCATTTCAATAAACCAACTCATTTCTGATATTTCTTTTCATCTCCTCCTGATGTCATCATCAAGAATCCTGCATATAATGCTATTACCAATGCTACCAACGATAACATTCATAATACCCAGTTAATTGCTGTTTTGATAACATTTATTAATGAGTCATTTTGCAAAGATCCTTTACCAGCAACAGAAGGACTATATCCTTCTGCATTAGCATTTTGTCCTCCCCATCAACCTTGATTAAAGGATGTTGTACTAGTTTGGCTAGTACTATCTCCTCATTCATCTTCAGCACTTACTAAATTAGGTAAAACAGCTACTCAAGCCACAGCGAACATTCATAGAAATGCTCCAACTAATAGTTTTTTCATTTTCATGTGTAATAATAAATAAAGAATAAATAGTATGCTCAGCGTGATATAATGTCACTGAAGCATTGTACGGTGTAATTTTACTCAAAAATTTTTATTTTGCAAATTTTTGAGCACAAAATTTAGCATTTATTTTTTAGCATTTTAAAATCATAGTTTTATTAGTTAATAAGTGATATATTTTATGATATATACTTCATAATATTATAACGTTGCTTTGACTTTTTATATATTTTTATTATAATGGACATAGGTTAATGTTAAAATTATTAAAAAATTCATGCAACAAAAATAGATAAAAATCACCCCCAGCCACTCTTTGAAAAAGAGTGAATAATTTAAAATCTTGATTCTATTAAAGACCGTCCTATGAAAAATTCGATAAAAGCATGAGTAATTTGAGTAGCTATGGCAGCTATACCATTGAGCGTAAGTTCTGACAATATTAAGCAAAATGATTTAAAAAATCAGACTAATATTGATCTTTCTACTGCATTACAAAATTATAGCGAATCTACAGTTTTATACATTTCTCCCCAAGTAATGACTCAGGCTACGCTTGATTATTTTGATGAGGAGGTAAAATTATATAAATTAAGTACTGAAGCGAGAACAAAAATTACATCTCTCCTAAATTCATATTTTGGTTCTCATTATATATTTGCAATGAATGAGAATTGAAATTTAGAGTTTGTGATTGACGATAAAAAAGAGTTTTCTCTAATGGTAAAGAATCTCGTAAATATAGTAATAGATGATATTCCATTCTTTGTAAGAAAAGTATGGGTTCCAATATTTCTGTGATCAAATGAAACGATTCAGAGGAAATTAGATAATTTGGATGACACGTTTTTCAATTTAAAGGAAAAACAGTATAAGGATGTTGTATTAGATTATATTGGATGAATTTCAAAAAGAGTAGCCAGTAGCACCAACTGAAAAATTACAGTTTGAGATTATTATGAGGGATTTAGTCAATACTATCCAAATAAAAATTGAAAGCATATTTTGGAGGAATTAACCCATTCTGGACAGAAAAATCAGGATTTAAGGAATTATAAGTATAAGAGATAGTTATATAATATTATATAGTTTCGTTGATTTTTTGGTTGAATAATTAATATTAAATCATTAAAATAATTCAGATTTAGTTTTTATAGTATTTTATGATAAAGGATTCAGAGGTTCAACAAGCTATTATATCTGAAGAAAATAGGCAAAAAAGCTGAATGGAACTCATTGCTAGTGAGAATTATCAATCAAAGCAAGTTTTGGAGGCTCAGTCTAGTGTTTTTGCAAATAAATATGCGGAATGATTCCCATGAAGGAGATATTACTGATGACAGGAAAATACTGATAAAATAGAACAACTCGCTATAGATAGAGCCAAAAATTTATTCAAATCTGACCATGCAAATGTTCAAGCTCTTTCGTGAGCAGCTGCGAATCTATGTTTCTATACTGCTGTGATGAATCCCGGAGATACCATACTTTGAATGGATTTATCACACGGGGGACATCTTACTCATTGAGCGCCAGTTACATTTTTTTCTAAAGTTTTCAATTTTCAGCGTTATAAGACTAAATCAGATTGAAGTATAGATTTCGATGAGCTAGAAAGACTAGCACTTGAATATAAGCCAAAAGTGATTCTTGCAGGATTTTCTGCATATCCAAGAGAGCTAGATTATGCTAAATTTGCTGAAATATGAAAAAAAGTCTGAGCGATTTTGTATGCAGATTTATCTCATATTTGAGGATTTATTGCTGCATGAGAATTAAAGAATCCGTTTGATTATGGTTTTCATGCGATGATGACTACGACTCATAAATCACTTCGCTGACCACGTGGAGCGTTAATTCTTTCCAAATGAATAGTTTCCAATCCACTAAAAAAACCTGAAGATACGATTGAGAATTTACCAACAAGAATAGATAGAGCTGTATTTCCAGGAATGCAAGGTGGACCTCATATGAATACTATTGCATGAATAGCTGTAGCTCTTTGAGAAGCTCAGACTTCAGAATTTAAAGATTATGCACATCAAACTTTGATTAATGCAAAGGTTTTAGCTGAAGAAATGCTAAAATATTGATATAAGCTCGTTACATGATGAACTAATAATCATATGATAATTATGGATTTCTCTGGTGAAAGCTTTACGTGATGAGATATTGAAAAGATTTTAGATAAGGTTTGAATTTCTACGTCTAAATCTACAATTCCAGATGATCCAAATCCACCATTCAATCCTTCTGGACTTAGAATTGGAATGCAAGCTATGACTACTAGATGAGTAAAGGAAGATGATACAAAACTTATTGCGGGATTTATTCATGAAGCGGTTCAGAATAGGGATGATGAAAAAATTTTGGACAAGATTCATCAGAAAGTATCAGAGTTTTGTTTATCTTTTCCAATTCCCTCTATTGAGAAATAATTTGTAGGACTACTAGGGCGTCCCCCTAAGAAGGGGGATATAGGGGGTTCTGTTTACCTGAATATATGCTTAGTGTTGCAAACCTCCCTTCCCCCTCCTTCATAAGGAGGGCTAATTAAAATTTCCACAATAATACATAAATCTATCTATACTGTATTTTTAGCACAATTCTTTCCCTTGAAAGCATTCCCCTTTTCTTTAAAATTAGTCGCGTAAATTTTGAACAAAGTTTATTCACTAAACTAAATTATGCTAGATAAATTAGAGAAAATTATCGCTAAATATGAATCACTAAGAGAAGAATCATTATCTCCAGAAGTTTTTCAAAATCCGGAGAAATCTAAAGCAGTGAACAAAGAGTTAGCATCACTTGAAGATACATATAATATCGCAGTTGCATATAAAAAAGCCTTAGAAAATCAAAAAAATGCTCAGGAACTACTAAATTCTGAAACAGATGAAGAAATGATAGAAATGGCTCAAGAAGAATTAGACAAAGCAAAAGCTGAAATTGAAGATCTAGATAAAAAACTGACTATCGCTCTCCTACCAAAGGATCCAAACGATGATAAAGATATTTACTTGGAAATTCGCCCTGCTGCATGATGAGATGAGTCAGGATTATTCGGTACTGAACTTCTAAAAATGTATCTTGCTTTCGCTCAAAAGAAATGATGGAAAACTGAAATAATTGAAGAACAGCTTTCTGATATCGGTTGAGTTAAATTTGTAATGGTAAAAATGACTGGTAAAAAGGTATATTCATTGATGAAATTCGAATCATGAGTTCATCGTGTACAGAGAATTCCAGAAACAGAATCTCAATGAAGAGTTCACACTTCTACTGTTACAGTTGCCGTAATGCCAGAAGCTGAAGATGTAGATATTCAAATCGATATGAAAGACATCGTGATGGATACTTATGCCGCTTCTAGTAACTGATGACAGAATGCCAACAAAAATCAGACAGGAGTGAGAATTCACCATATCCCATCATGATTGATAGTTAATATCTGAGATTCAAAATCTCAAATCCAGAATAAAGAAAAAGCTTTCGCAGTTTTGAAGTCTAGATTATATCAAATCGAATTAGATAAAAAACAAGCAGAAGAAAAAAGTCTGAGATGAAACCAAATTTGAACATGAGATAGATCAGAAAAGATTAGAACTTATAACTTTCCACAGGATCGTGTAACAGATCATAGAATCCATGAATCATGGTCAAATTTGCCAAGCATTATGGCTTGAAATATTGATGATATTATGGATAAGTTAGTTATCGAAAATCAGACTAAACTTTTAGAAGCTAGCATGAAAGAATAATGTGATTACAAAAAAGAATAAATAAACTATTGATTAAATGAGCTATAGGTAACAAATATGTTTACCAGATTGAGGCTGAAGAAGCTGTAAAAAAATGATACATTGATAATGAAAAATCTAGCTGATTAACATGATTTTTGAAAGAATGAGTAAATGAAATGAAAAAGGAAGTTAAAAAAAGATTGGATGAATAGTGAGATATATTATATTGTTATATAAGTTATATGTCTGTTATATGGAAATTATTCAAATGAATATATAAAATAATTGATAAAATATTGACTACAATACTGTTAATTTTGATAAAATTATATCAATATAGCATATCTCCGGATAAATGAATTTTCTCTATAGTATTGAAATGAAGGATATGCTCACACATCCCTCACTGCAGTGAATATGCCACTCAGATACTCAAAAGATATTGATTTTTTAAATGATTAGCACCGATATCTGATAGAATTTTAGCCTGTAAACCTAGCAATAAAAAAATGTATGATCCAGCTTTTTATCGTGTAGTTTTCTGCTGTAGTGCGAATATCTGAATCCCATTTTTAGAAGAATTAAATTCTGATAATAGATTTGAAATTTGCTGAGTAGTTACACAAGCCGATAAACCTGCGTGAAGATGAATGCAACTAAAAGAAAATCCAATCAAAGTGAAAGCTAAGGAATTATTCCCTGATGAAAGCGAAGATTTCATTCAAGCTCCTCTAAGAGTTAATCCAGAAAAAAGCGTAGAATGACAAAATTTTTGCGACTGGCTAAAAGAAAAAAATCCAGATTTCTTGGTTGTAATTTCATATGGAAAGATTTTACCTCAATCGATACTAGATATTCCAACTTTTGGGCCAATTAACGTTCATGGATCATTATTACCTAAATATCGTGGAGCTTCCCCTCTCCAATCGATTTTCTTGAATAAAGAAGAAAAAAGCTGAATTACAATTATGCATATGAATGCTTGAATGGATACATGAGATATTATCGATCAGCTTTCTTTCCCTTTAAAATTTGAGTGGACTGTGAAGGATTTGATTACTGCGTTAGAAAAAGAGTGACCAAAATTTTTGTGCAACACGTTATGGAATTATGGGAAAAAACAAATTAGTGCAATTCCTCAAGATGAAAGTGAAGCAACTATCTGTCAAAAAATTGAAAAATCAGATTGAGAAATTGATGTATATGAAGATGATTTGGAAGATATTTATGCTAAATATAGAGCCTATGCAATCTGGCCAAAAATATGGTTTAAACTGAATGATAAAGTTGTAATTATCGAAGAATTAAAGCTTGATGAAAACAAATATAATGAGAATAAAGATAAACCATTAATTGAATGAAAGAATTTAAATCCAGCCGTTGTAAATATTGCAATCAAACCTGAATGAAAAAAAGCAATGGATTGGAAAAGTTTCTGTAATGGATATTTAAGATAAAAAAAAGATGATTCCATATGGAATCATCTTTTTGAATAATTTCAGGACTATAAATTATTCATTTCATTTTGTAAAGCCTCGATTTGAGCCTGAAGCTGTAATCTTTGAGCTTCTTTTTCGTCGATAACTAACTCTTGTGAATCATTATTCTGAGAAAGTTGATTAACTTTATTTGATAAATCATTTACCATCTGCTGAGTCGTGGCGAAAGACTCTTGTAAAGATTTATAAATTATTTCTTGATTAGCAATAATGCTACTTAATGGTTCTTGAAGCCAAGCTGTCTCTCATAATGGGTTTTCTTCTTCAACTACAACTTCTTCTTCAACTACTGGATAACAATTATTAGCTTCTGCTTGTGCACACCAATCAATATTTTCCATCGCTGTTGCAACAACTGGATCACAAGTGGCAACTTGAATATTTTTTGGCAAGAACTTTATCATCCATGTATTATCTAAAACTTGAGTTCAAAGATTTCCGAATCCTAAGCATAGTAATCATGCGATAGCTACTACAATCCAGAAGAATGTCGTCCAAAGAAATGTTTTCATGTTTGTTTTTGTAAGAAATAAAAGTTTTTATTGTTGGTTGTCTAATAGAGTAGAAACCTGTTTTAACTGAGGTCCAAGTACCAACTGGAAGTCTTCTGGTAGTGGAGCACAAACAGTAATCAGTTTTTCATTTCTATCAGAGAAACTATATCTATAGCAGTGTAGCAATTGTCTCTGAATATGCAAGACTTTGTTACATTTCCTATTCACTGCTGGATTTCAGTAAATTAGGTCTCAAACAACTGGGAATCATTCACTAGCGAGATGTACACGGATTTGGTGCATTCTACCTGTGTAAAGTTTTACACGAAGTAGAGAAATCTGACCTAAATCATGATGATAAAACGTTTTCACAGTAAAGATTTCTGTCTTGGATTCTAATCATCAGAATTTCGCTATATTCATCTGAGCACGATCAAAATGTGCGTTATAACTCTTTTCGAGAGGTTTATCTATAATCAAATGTTCTGGAGTTTTTCAGACTACAATTGTGAGATATTCTTTGTTTATTTCACGGTCACGAATAATTTGGTTGAAATATTGTAAAGCTTCATAAGTTTTTGCAGCGATAAGCACTCACGAAGTATCCTTGTCTAATCTGTATCCAAATGCTGGCTTGAAAGTTCAGCTTTCATATTCTTTGGTATAACAAGCCAGATAATCATTCATAGATAAATCTTTTCGATGTTTATTACTCTCATGAGCTACTACTCATGTAGGTTTATTAAAAGCAACCCGTTCAGCATCTTCATATAAAATTCGTGGAAGAATCTCCTCTTTAGTCAACTTTTTCATCTGTTTCTCTTTGAAAGAAATTCATGAAACATGTTCTTTTTTTCAAAACAAATCAGAGGGAAAAGAAATTTTATCTCAGATCTGGAGACGATAGTCTTCTTTGGATTTCCTGGAATTTATAGTAATCTCTCACTTACGAATCGCAGAGTAAATGTCAGTCAGCTTTACTGTTGGATAATTTTTGCAATATTTACGCAAAAAACGATCAAAACGTTGGTTTGAACTACTTTCATCAATTGTAATAATTGTTTGATTATCTGACATCAATTTTCATTTGGTAAACTACCTATAAATTAAAAAAACGCCCTCAAAATTCAAGGACGAATTAATTTATATCCAGTTTTTAAACTCCAACTCTGAAATAAATTTCTTTATCAACAATCTCTCTTTTACTTCACCATTTGAGGGAAGATATTTCTTTGATAATTTGAACCTTTTCAGGAGTATTCTTTGGAGGTATATCATATGGAACTTTTGCTTTAAATGTCATTGGACGTGATTGCTGATTATGAATCGAAATTTTACAAGCACCCATGAATTTCTCAGTACTAGTCAAATCTGTCTGTGCAAATTCAGGCTCAAATTCTTTTGCCAAGAATTCAGCATCTGGGGCTCAGACTTTAAATACGAACATAGTTCCGATGTTACCGAATATAGTTTTGGAAAGATCCATAGATCATCATAATCATTCTGTCTTTAACTGGTCTATATACTGGTGTGCTACACAAAGTCATAATTTATATTTTCTGGCCTCTGAAAGAATAGATTCGAAAGAAGCTGAAACATAGTTCTGGAATTCATCCACATAAAGGTAGAATGGTTTTCTTTCACTCTCTGGAATCTTTGCTCTTTTCAATGCTGAAAGTTTTACCTGCATTGATATAATTCTTCCAACTAATTTTGAAGTTTCTTCTCATGCGATTCATTTCGCTAGATTCATGAGAATTATTTTATTCTCCTGCATTGCATCATACATCTTGAATGCTGATTTTGGCTGACCGATAATATTTCTAACGTAGATACCTGTAGTGAATGGTCAGAATTTAGCCTGAATAAATGGAATAATTTCAGCTTTTTCTCTATCTCACATTTTCTTATATGTTTTATTCCACCATGCAGCAACTACTGGATTTTTGATATTTCTAATCTTAGCTTCAGCAAAAGCGTCATCAGTAAAGAGTCTCATAATATCCACGATAGTTCATCATTCTGGTTGGTCCATAAGTAAGAAACAAGCATTACGGAAGTAGTCCTGGATTCTAGGTCCAAATACTTCAGGTCCATACATTTGTATAAACATCTCCACAAGATCATTAGTCACTACGTCTTGTTCATCAGCATCTTCTGGATTTACTTCCAATGGATTTAATCAAATTGGATAAGCTGTATTTCAAAGATCGAAATAAATCAAATCTTCTATTCTTTCCTTTGGGAAATGTTTTAATAAAAATTCAACGGCATCTCCATGCGGATCTATAAAACAGAATCATCTTCAATTATCCATATCATCAATTGCCTGTGAAAGCATTAATGTAGATTTTCAGGTACCAGTCTGTCACAATATATAAATATGCCTAAATCTATCTTCATCTGTAACTCTAAGTTCTCTTCTAACTCAACCAAAATCATTATATCACACGAGGATTCAATCTGATGGTAAATCGTCTGGAGCAGCAATAATTTTATACTTCTGCCAAGCGATTCTAGGATTTTGATTAAATCTTCCATGAGGAAAATGAATCAAAGATGAAAGCTCCTTAATATTCAGAACGTTATTCTTTGCTTTATGAAGAATTTTATTTAGAAAACTTTTTTGAGAATAAAATATTCTGGACACAATATTCCTAGCAAAAAGATCTAAATCTTCATCTTTCACTTTTTCAAATTTTAATGTATTTAATCATAAATAATTATATTGATTACATAATCTACTAAGATCATCGAGCATCTTTTTGGGTCTAGATTTATCTGGAGATGTTGCAATTGCTTTTATTTTTACTCTAAACAATTCATCATCCATTTTCTTATCAAAATCTGATAATTGTTGCTGAGAAAAATTATGTTTATTTTTCTTCTCCTCATTTTCTTTATCTTTTTCTTTTTTCTTTTCGCTAGTAAAGAAGTCATGCATAAATTTGGCAAATCACTTTTTTTCATTTTTCTTGATTTTTTCTCACTGTTTTCTCATATCTTTCAACCATTTCTCTGATAGAGGTTCTGCTAGAATTTGGAAACAGATTTTTTCTTGTTTTCATACACGAGAAAATGCTGAAAGCAAACTATCCATTGGATCTGCCTCAAATGCTTCATAAGTTTTGATTGGATATACACTATCTTTAGTCAAAGTAAACTCCCCTCCTGCCATATATTTTCCCGCTTCGAGAATTTTTGGCTGTGGAACGATTTCTACTAAAGCTCATGGATAAAAAGAAGCAATCATTTTCTGAACTGTGAGAAGATGATCTTCCGGCACTCATACAAAAAACTTGATTATCTCGTTTTCCACTACAAGTTCCATAGATATGTAATTGTCTCATAGTTTCTTTTTTAGGAATTCTGGATCGGAAATTGCATAAAAATTCTTATAAACCTGGTTCATAAGTGCTATATTATCTTTCATTGTAGATACATGATCACTAGCCTCGATATCTGAACTTCTAGCTACTGCATTCTTAGGCACACGAACTTGTAAAAATCTGATTTTTTGACTTTGTTTATATCTATGTCTTCTGATTCTACGAACATCAAAAAACCTTCGAAAGAATCGGCAAATTCACATCAAAGCTCATGCACATAATAAACTAATTAAGAATATCACGAAATCTCTCATTCATTCAAAGATATAAAACGTATCTATTATATTCAAATTTCAAAAAAATGCAAAAAATCTGGGGCAGATTATGGCGAAAAGTTAAAATACTCTTGCTTTTTCATAAAAAACATAAGTAATCACTAAAGAATCAGTATAGAAAGAAGCTAAAATCAAGCAAATAGAAAAAAGGAACCCCGTAAAAAACAGAGCTCCTTTTTAGTGTGCACGACGTGTAGCCCCCTGATACACGGACGTTTAATAGAGTCGCTGCTTCCAAGCGAACTAACTACATGCGATACACACTGCAAAAAAATGAGAGTCTTTATCGTAAAAACGACTGGATTGAATATACATATTTCGTGATAAAATTCAAGGATATCCTTTACTTTCTGATTCGCATTCAGTCTCAGAAGCTGTAGAAATGATATCAATTCTGCTTTGCGTGGTCGTAAGTAGTCAATGCGTTATTTCTTCACATCAATGCTGAAATAAGCATCAAAAGCGATGATTTTGGGAGATGAAAATTGGTAATCATTTCGTCGATTATACGAAATTTTCGTCCAGGAAAAATAAAAAGCTGAGTTTCACACACGATACGATTTGATTGCAAAGAAACGTCATGGACGTATTTCTCATAATCTGCGGGTTGAATATCGGAAGTAATGGATTCTCGAAAATGGAAAGCATCAACGTCAGGAAGAATTGATTCCTTTTCACTGGAAGATAGAGATGCTCGGAGATATGGCAAAGTTTCTAGGAGTCTAACAATGGTCGTTCATACGGCTATCAGATTTTTCTTCCTATCTTTTCGCTGATATATCTGCTGAAAAAGTGAATTTTCGATAATGATTGGTTCTCTATGGATTTTATGGTTTCTGATATCAGGCTCGTAAACTGGTTTAAAAGTTCCTAATCCAACATGCAAAGTCGTAAAATTTATCTCCACTCACTTTGAACGTAAATCTGAAAGTAATTTTTGAGAGAAATGAAGAGATGCCGTAGGAGCCGCAGCAGAACCTAAATCTTGAGCGAAAGTCGTCTGATATCGTTTCTCTTTCTCCTTTTCATAATGAATATATGGAGGGAGTGGCATCTGACCATAAATCTCCAGAAAATCGAAAATTCAGATTCATTTCACGGAAAAGATAATTCAATCCTCGGCATACTCATCACTCGTGAGAGAAATTCATTTCTCTTCATCCAGAAAAACTTCAGCTCATGGTTTGAAATTCTTATCATCAGAAACTAAGCATTCTAATCTACCGTCATGATTTAATTGATACACGAATATTTCACCATCAATGTAACGTTCCTGTCAGCTTTTTCTAATTATTTTGGTCTGATGAAGTGGGATTCTCGCTTTAAAAACTTTGGTATTATTGCAGACTAAGACATCGTTTGAAGTCAGTAAATTTGGTAAATCGTAAAAATGATAATCCTGAATCGATGAATCTGATTGTGAAAAAATGAGAAGTTTAGCAGATTCAGCAGGTTGAGCAGGAACCTGGGCTATCATCTCCTCCGGCAAATCGTAATCATAACTATCTAACAAAAAATCTTCCTGCATTTTGGTGTGTTGATTAAATTAATGAGCAGTACTTCCAAATCCTCACGCTCCCCTCTCGCTAGGAAATTTCTCTGCAAAATTTTCATAAATGTCTGGATCGACTATCATTTCGACTTTTGGAGTCTCGGTTGGGAAAGGTTTTCATTCCTGAAAATAAGGACAGATTTCTAATTGTGCGATTCTGGTTCAGGCTTCTAGTTTCTTTTCTCCGTTTAGAGAAGTTAATTCAACTTTTATTTCTCAACGATAATCTGAATCGATAATTCCGACGCTATTTGCGACTATGAGTCAGAATTTAACAGGTAGAGAACTGCGAGCATAAACTTTAATTCACCATCATAATGGCAAAGCTGATTTGATTCATGTAGGAGCGAGAACTACCTCACCCTGTGGAACTATAATATCTTCAGCGAGTTTTAGGTCTCGTCAGATTGATCACTCAGTGGCTTTGTATGGGAGAAAATTCTCGTTATATGAGCAGAATATTATATTTTGCATAGATGTGAGAATATGAATTAAATTCTGAATATGAAAATAATGTTTTGTCGTTTAGTTTCAATATATTATCGTCATTCTGTGCGATAGCGAATGATTTTAATTTTTTTCAAAACCTCACCCTACCCCTCTCTAAACCCCTTCTAAATCTTCCCCTAACAGGGACGACTTATGAGACTTATAGTCTCTAGGAGAGGGAAAGCACGAAGTGCTGGGAGAGGTTTGATGCAAATAGATTCTTCATTTCACTGCGTTCCATTCAGAATGTCAGTATAAAATTACTATAGAATTATCTCTCAATAAGGATATAATATACTTTGCTAAAATTTTTAGCACTTTCTTTTATTTCTTATTGTAACGCAAATGAAATCATCAACGCTAAAACGAGTGGCTCTATGTGTTCTATTACTCATCATTGGCGGAATTTGATGATACCTTTTGGCAAATCACCAGTTCCATAAAAGAGCAATAGAAGAAAGATTTCCGCACAGGCCTTATTATGATTCTATGTTCTTCGATCCAATGGCTGATTTTAGGCATAGAGAAAAACATATGGAAGATATGTTCAACGATTTAGAAAAGGATTTTTATAAAGAAGAAAAAAATCTGGAGAATAATTTCTGGGATAATCGGTCAGGATCTTTTGATGAATTGACTTGAGATTCTACTTCTCAATGAGCATTCCACTATTATTCAAACACAAATAAAAATGGAGAAGAATCTTCTTATAATGTAAATGGGAAATGGAATGATGGAGAGGAAGGATGAACTATAACTATGAGTGGAACTAATACCGAATGAAAGGATTTCTCTTATTCCTGAACTATTCATGATGGAAAATCTCAGTGAACTTTAGTAGATGAAGAATGAAATAGTAAAGATTTAGAGTTGGAAAGTTTGGATTTAAAAGAAATTTATGAGGATTCCAATAGTTTATCTGAATAGCATTTATGTTTAAAAAGGCTGACTTCGTTTGGAGTCAGTTTTTTTTCAAAATTAAAAAAAAAGAAGTGATAAGTATCACTTCAGTTTCCCGTAAGAAACCAAGTCTATGTAGATGCCTTATGAAGGAATAAGCAGCTATTGACCACTTATTTATCTCATGCTTTAGGCAAACCTAAAGTAGTAGACTTCATGAGACAGCAAACCCTAATATCTTTTATCTTAATATTGCTATTAAGAGTGGGATATTTTATCTGTCTGAGACCTTCGCTCAAACGAATCTAATTAATTGATATCCTACAATACTAGAACCGAATTGTCTAATCCAATATTTTCTAGACCTTGCCACTAAGAGTATTAAGTATTACATAACAGGATAATAAGTTGACAGATACAGGTAATATCCATGCTTAAAACTGTTTTAAAACGAAACACTTAATAATAAGAATCTCCTAATAGATAACTAGAATCGATTATCCGTTGAACTGATGATAATTTGAATCATTAGCTAGAGGACCTAGTCTTAAGAGGGAGCCTCAAGGATAATTTCAACCTCAATTACCGCTCCTCTACCCTATTGCTAGAGAGAGAAATTAACTTACTAAGTTGTAATCTTAATAAGTAGTATAGAATGATTTGCACATTCAGCGAAGATAATTAAAGCAAATGAAGTACAATTCTCATTACATAGACTATATTAAAGATCTCTACAGTTTCATCAAGAAGCTCTTATCTTTCCTGACGACAGCATTAATTATAATCAGAAAAAATTATTTGTCAAATTTTTGAGGACTTTTTTTTTGAGTGAATAAAAAGTAGCTTTAGAATTGACAAAATAAAGCCAAGAAAATAACTGATTAAAAAAAATTATTCCTACCCTGAATGACAGAAAAGGTTTTCTCCCCTTTTTAAAGGGGATACGGCGAAGCTGAGGGGATTTTTTATACTACGGCTAAAAATCCTCCACCGCAAGCGGTCCCCCTCCTTTACAAAGGAGGAAAAAATTAATCCAACTTCTGCATTTTAAGTCGAGCTTTCATAAGCCAGCTATCAGGTAAGATACAAGACAAGAATCTCATTCACTTGGAATAACCGCTATAAAGTGAGATATCTTTTCATTTTTTAGCATCTGAAATAGCTTTTTGGACTACTTTCTCTGGAGGGACAGTTGGCTCGTAAACTGTAGGAGCTTTTTTGAGTCAGATATCCCCTACCTTCATGAAATTAGTTTTCATCCAAATCGGACAGACAGCCGTGACGGAGATTCAGCTTTTTTTGAGTTCTTGGTTTAAAGCTCTGGAATAACTTTTAACAAATGCTTTGGTTGCGGCATAATCATTCATATATGGGATAGGCTGAAAACTAGCCACAGAAGCGATATTGATAATATGGTCTCATTTTTGCATAAATGGAGTGCAGATATAGCACATACTCACCACGGCTTTGATATTCAAATCAATCATATTCAGAGAATCTTCAAGCGGAATTTCATCACTCGCTCAGAATTTTCCATATCAGGCATTATTCACTAGATATTTGATTGTGCATTTAGTTTCAGTCAGTTTTTTAGAAAAATTGATAATCTCATCATGAACTGAAAGATCTATCGTATATGGAACTATTTTATCTCCGTACTGAGTTTTGAGCTCATTTAATTTATCTTTACTTCTAGCTAGGACTCGGATTTGATCCAAATCTTTTTCTTGGATAAGGTTATCTACAAAGATTTTTCATAATCCTGAACTAGCTCATGTAACGATAGCGATTTTCATTTTTGGTTTGTAGTTTTGGATGTAAAGTTAGACTAAATCTGGATAATAATATTTTAATTTCTTTCGAATTTGCTGTGTTTCTTGACCATTATCTGGAATATCATTTTTTGAATACAAAAGTAATAATTTAGAATTTTGATTCTGTTCATCAAAATAGTAAACTGCCCTATATCCATCACTTGTTCCACATCAAGGTTTTTTGATTCTACACTTAATTATATAACATTGATTTATTTGTTTTAGCGATACCGTATTAAACTTTCACGTTTGCAAAAACAGAGGAATATTTTCTCATATCATTTTTACAACTGATTCAACATCAGAAAAAGCCGATTTTAAATTCTTTTTAATACCCGAAACATTAAATATATCTCAATAATTCTCATCAAAATTAATAGACATTATCAGGTTCTTCTTGTGTAATAAAAGCATATGAAACTTCATCATAGTCATTAACTGCCATACTCCAAGGAAGCTGTTGATGTGTAAAATCTTCAGCATCTCAAGAAGATTTATCTTTCCATTTTTCTCAAATTTTCTTTATTAAATCCAACTCTTCATCTGAAAGTAAATCATGTTTTACTTCCATTATATTTGATATTAAAAGTGAATTTAATTTTTGTTCTATTGCTATCTCTTCTTTTTCTGCCAACATTTCTAATACATTAAAATACTGTTCTCATACTGGTCCATGAGGATATTTAATATATTTCTGTCATGACATAGAACAAAGATTGTCATAATATCGTGCAAAATCTGCGAAATAGCAAAGTTTTGCTAATTTCGTTTTGGGTATTCTTCAATCAGAAGATGATCAATATTTGATTAAATTTGTAATTATTTGAATATATTTTTTTAGATTCAAACTCTCCTCTTTTCTATCTTCATTAACTACAAAATCATCTACATTTTTTCAGTATAACTCAGCAAGTTTAACTGCTCATCATAAAGATAATTCAGCTTCTCATTTTTCAATTTTTGCATAAGTTTGACGAGAAACATTAATTATTTTTGCCACATCTTCCTGAGAAAGATTTTTAGATTCACGAAGAGATTTTAAAGACATATATAATATGTAATTAAAATATAAAACTAAATTAATGATAGTTATTTTTTTAACAAAATCAAATATTTTTCGACTTTTTTGTTAAAATTTTTAACATTTATCAATTTTTTTAAATCAACAAATTCTAAAAATTTACTAATTAAACTACTTTCATTATAATGATCTTCTTTTTATTGTCAAATCTATTTTTGACAAAATGTCTCAGAAATGGAATTACTCCTTTCAAAGCAATATAAATGATACTAGAAATAGAAGATTTGGATACATTTCTTCAAATAATTTCTCTTTATCGTAAGATTTTAAATAATTTAATAATGTATCGTAAAGAAAGTTATCATTTCCCCTATTATTTCAATATTGTGAAAAATTATTTTCAATTCTACTAAAAATATTATCATAAGATTTATCAAACAAAATCTTTAACATCTGTTTTTGAAGTTCTGCATCCGAATTTTGTGTCATACCAAAAATGAATATTAAAACAGTTATATCTATTATAGATTACGAAATTTGGCAAAAATTGTGACAAAATTTAAAATTTATACAGACATATCATATAAAAATAAATGTATTAAATTTTATTTATTTCTAATTTTTAGAATGCGATAGAATATTTACATCAAAATTATTTAATTTTGTTAAGCTGTATTTATCTTCTTCTCCAGAAATAAAAAGAAAAATCTGCGGAAATTCATCTTGAAATTCTTCAATTATTTTGTCCATTGCTGAATACAAATAAAAACTTGATGAAGTAATTTTTTCTGAAATTGAATCCATAAATAAAATACTAAGAATCCTTCATCAATTCATTGATGAAAAGATATTTAATAAAATCAATTAGTACTGGACTTTTAAAGTTTTATTGAATTTAAACAATATTGACATAGTTCATCATAGCTTAGATTCCCAATATTTTTTAGATGATTCTTATAATTTTCGCGGAAACAAAATTTGAATAATGATATTATAGAAAAAGGGTCTGTCATAATGATTCTTGTACCATCTTCATCGATATGCAAGGTGTTAGAAGACATCATTTCAACTTGTTTTTTTATTAAATCATCGTTTATGCTTATAATTCATAATAATCTATGATTTAATAATTCTAATGTTAAATAAACTGTTTTTCTTATTATCTCTTTACTTTTTTCATCAATTTCTGCATTTAAAACCAATTTATTTGAAAAATAATATAATAAATTTACTGCATGTTGTAGTTCTTCTTTTGCTTGTAAAGGTTTTATCTGATGCCAAGTACTTTTTAAATTTTTATCAATTCAAACATATAAGCTTTTTTGTTTTAGAGTTTCAATTTCTTCAAAAGAACGATTTTGTAGTCAGAATGTTGTAAATATCTTTTGTTTGATAGGATGTTTATAATAATTATGTTTTTTATTAGATATTATGTTTTTAACTTCACCCAATTCTCGTGCTATTGGTAATATTATTAATTTAGCCAACTCTTCTTCTGCCAATATGGATGAGACAAATGACATATTCCAAGAAAAACAGCTTTCAAATAAAACTATTGAAGCTTTTATTTTATCACAAGCACTGTGTATAATAAAAAACAATAAGGATCATAATAGATTTTTTTTATACATAATAAAGACTTAGTTTTTAAAAGTTTGAAATATATATTATATACATTTATCAATGTTATATCTTAATTCAATATCTGTTATTTTTATTTTCCATTGATTTTTCAAAAATTTGGATATTTTTCTTTGATAAGGTTATCTACAAAGATTTTTCATAATCCTGAACTAGCTCATGTAACGATTGCGATTTTCATTTTTGGTTTGTGGTTTGGGGGTAAAATTTATTTTTCTAATTTAATTACATCTTCGAAATCTTCCACAAATTCATTTTCTTTTGAAGACATATAGAATTTTACACCTGTAATTCTGATTTTATCGTTTTCTCAAAGATTTTCCGTAATCATACGAGATTTTATATCGTTCAAAAAATCTTCTTTCCATTGATCTTTTGGTGCGAATCATTCTCATTTTGGTTCCAAAAATAATTGATAAGCTAACTTTTCTCAATCTTTTTTTGTTAAGTACATAATAAAATCAGGCTCGAATACTGCTCAATCTTCAAAATTATATAATTTCGCCTTTTTCTCATTTCTGATTACATAAATATTTTCGTATTTATCTTTTATTTCCTCTATTTTTCTATCCATTAATCTGACAAAATTTTTTTCTTCGGAAGTTCAGAAATTAGCATTGAAGGCATATCGCTCTTTATCTTTTAAATAATCTTCATCTCATTTAACTCTTTCACTATTTTTATCAATATTCAAAACTTGATCTGTAAAGATATCTTTAATTTTATGAGGTTTAAATTCAGAAGTTCATTCATAAATGAATGTATGTGATTTCATTTCCTTTTCTATCGTTTCTAATAACTTCTTAACTGCATTAAACTGTTCTTTTCTTGATATTTCGTTTAAATCTTGATTAATTCATGCAAAAGTTATTGATAAACAAGCAAGATAATCTTTGCTTGTTATAAATTCTTTCATATTTTTTAGGTTTGGAAAGACTTTTTTCAAATTACTAAAATCAAAATATTCGTATTTTGCCAAAGCATTTTGAATAATTGAATAATCAATATTTTCTAATGATATATCTTTTGAAGTTTGTTTTCAATTATCTTGCATTTCTAAGCTAAAAGCGTTTGTTGTGGCTCATGCTCATGAAGAAACAGCATATTCTATATTCTTTTGGGCAACTCACAAATCAGAAAAAGAATTAATTTTATCATAAGATTTTTCTTTCTTTTCGTTTAAATATACAACTCATGTTTCGAAAAGACTTGTCTGTTTAAAACTATCTTTTAAATTTAAATTACATTCAACGGTATTATCATCCATTAGTCATGATTCAATTAATGCTGCTTTAAGTTCTGAAATGTAACTACTACTATATAAACTATGATAATGTAATTGTTCTAAAATCCTTAATTCATTGGTTGTATCAGAATCAAATTTCCTTTTATCTTTTTCTTGTGATAAATCACTTTGAAATTGTCGATATCTTGCTCATCTTCAAATGAGTTGAGCTTCCGACATAGTCTGCTTTTGAACTTTATTTCTTTCTCACGGTGTTGCATGGTCTACACTTCTTGTATCATACAATCTAACAATATCAAATAAATTCAGAACATCTCGTCATTCATTCAATTTATTTACAGCAAAAATTGCTCTAATTTTATTGTTCTTATCTTCTAATGAATTTAGTATTTCTCATTGCTGTTTTACTTCTTGTTCATCGTTTTTATTGATTGTTTTCTTTTCAAGGTCTGCTTCATTTACATTAATACATTTTGTAGGATCAAAATTTATCTTCAATTTTTGAATCAAAATCTGGTTTGAAATATTATGTTTTTCAAAAAACTCAAAAGCTTTTTTTATAATTTCTACTTCTGTTTTTTCTTTAATTCTATCTATATCTTCATCTGATAAATTTTCTATAATTTCGTTAAATTCTTTTTGATTCTGTTTAGATTCTTCTATCGTTTGATTTGCTTTAAATAGGATTACAGGTTTTAAAAAAATATTATGTGATTCTGCAACTTCTTGTCTGTATTGATTCAAAATAATTGCTTGAATAATTCTATCTTTCTTTTCAAAATTTGATTTTAAAAGTTCAATATCTTTGCTATATCCTGCATTTCTGAAATCTCTTAAATCATATCTATAAAGCACTTTATTCAAATATTTTTCTACAATATTTTTGTCTTTATAATCAAGTGTAGCTGTAAATTCTAATAAAATATTTTCTAAATTTTGATTCAATATTTTAACTACGGTATTTTCAAAACTTGGTTCTTCGAATAAACTTTCAGTATTTTTCTTTTTCGTACTCGCTTGGGTGTGGTGAGCCTCATCGGAAATCAAAACAATTTTCTCTTTTTTGAAATCATCAAGAGTGATAGAATTTTCTCTATCAGTTGTTAAATCGCTATGTAATTTTTGAATAGTTGTAAAGCAAATATTGATATTATCTTTATTCGCTCATTCAAAATTATCAACTTGTTGAATATTTACAATCTTTCAATCAAAAGTGATATTTTGATTAAAGAGATATTTTGAAGAATTTGTTTTCAAGAAATTATCTTTTGTTTTATCAATAATATTATTTGAATTCACAAAAAACAAAAAATTTCTATATCATTGATTATATAAATACAAAATTAATCAAGCCATTATCAAAGTTTTTCCACTTCATGTAGCCATATTAAAAAGCAAATGAATAGGAATTTCTTTTTCATCATAATTCACATAATAATCAAAAAATCTTGAAAAAGCTTCGTTTTGATATTGTCTAATTGAAAAATTTGGATTCAAATTATTTTTTACAAAATCTGGAATAGTTTTATCTATTCTTTTTGAAAGTATATCATATATTTCGTATAAAAATTGTTTTGCAGACATCTCAAAGATTTTAATGTAAATTAATATTCTTTTATTTTATCTTTTATGTAATTTATATCTTTATTAATTAATTCTATTTCTTTTTTAGAAACTTCTATTTGATTTTCTATTTGGACTAATTTCGAAGTAATACTGTTATAATCTTTATCTGATATTTTTTCACTTCATTTTAAATCTTCTAATTTTTTTCCAATATATTCAATATCTTTATTAATAAGTGCTATATCTGTATTATGAGAAAAATATCATACAAACAGATAACACAATCATCAAAATATAACAACTGTTATCACCCAAATTATTATATCATTTTTTTTATCATTTAGAACTTTTTTAATTATAAAATATAAAGATTCTTTTCTTTTTCATTCTTTTCCCTGGTCCAATTCTAAGTCATCAGAAGAGTTGTCATTTGTTCAAAAATTTATATCCTTTGTCTTTTCCGTGCTATCAAGTTTTTGATCTCCATAAAGAATACTATCTCTATAAAAGTCTCTATGATCATATCTCATATATCAGTAATTTTTATTTTTCTTCATTCGTAATAAAATTACCCTGATAAAAATATGTATCCAAGAAGTATTCACTATTACTTAAAAAATCTTTTACATCAGATTCTGCTATTCACGGCTTACATGGGACATAATAATATTGGTAGTCTAATCATATTTCAAATTCATTTTTGGAAGACCAAATATTATAAATTAAATTGTTAAAATCTTTGTTTTTTTTATCAACTAATGCTTTATTATCTTTTATTCTTTTAGAAAATCTACAAGAAAATTCGTTAAAATCTTGTATTTTATTTCAAGTTATTTCTTTACATAATGCTCCAAGATTTTTATTGTTTCATTTAATTTTATGATTAAAAATAATTCAGAGTCTAATAAAATTTGATATATTAAAATTTGACAATAGTTTGCACATATAGTTCATTACTTTTTTAATAAACTCTATTGATTCTGTTATGTTTTCAGAGGATTTTATTGGATAGCTAAAGACAATATTGTCATAATCTAATCTTATATATGCTATTCATTTTCATTCGATTTTATCTGATCTTAAAATCATTGTTCAATTGTCTTGGAATTGTTCTACGAAAAAATCTTCCTCAAAAGGATTTCATAAATCTTGTGAATAACAAATTTTGTCTGTTATTTCTCAAAATAAATCTCTAATTCTAAAGGATTTTTGGTATTTTATTCATATTGTTATATTATGAATGTTATCTTTGTTCATGTTGAGTGTCTTGTTTATTAAGTAAAATTTAAATTAATTGTTGTAAAATAAATCATTCAACTTTTTATCTTCATCGCTGACTTCAAGATTTTCATCATCAATGTCCGATAAATTAGCATATAATTGATTTTTGTTTAAGATTTCTACTAATAATTCCTTTTGTTTTTCTAAGTCTTCATTTTTAAATTCATCTATACTTTCCTCAAATTTCTGCATATCAAAATTATACTTAAAATATGCTTTTTCTTTCATATTTTCTCGAATTTTTAGAAGTTCATCCGTACTTTTAGCATCTTCAATTTGTTCAATAAATTCTTGATTATATTTTTTTAACTCACAATAAATAAATTCTCATCATCATTTCCAGTTTACAGCTTCTGAAATACCAGTAGAATCTCCATTAATAACATTTTGAAGTCTAATCACACTATCATTCTCTCAATAATTAAGTTGTTCAATTCAAATATATTGTCTTCACATCTTATGTGCAACAGCACATGTTGTTCAGCTTCACAAATGATAATCCAAAACAATATCTCAATCTTGCGTTGCTATCTCTATTATTTGTTTAATAAGTTTTTCTGGTTTTTTTCCATTTTTTAATTTAACTCATCATTCATTTGCTATTCACGCCCATGAAATATGGTCCCAAAAGTCAGATAAAAGTTCTGTTACACATTTTTCTCAATCTATAGTTTGTAATTTACTTGAATAAAATGCAATAGCCCCTCAATTATATAAATATGTTTTATCTCATGATACTTTTGTATATGTGTATATTGTTCCTTTATTTTTTCTTGAAAGTTCTTGTAATTCCTTCATTTTTTCTGTCGGTTTGTGAAGATCCCTTATACTAATAATGTTTTCTGCATTATTAAATGCATAATCAGCTATCATTTGCTGTAAAACTATTTTATACGCATCTCAAAATTGTTCTTTAAGTTCTTTTTCTGTTTTATTAATTGATTGAAGAAGATGCTGTTTTATGGGTGTAAATGTTCGCTTTGAAGTATCTTCGCTATTATGCATATCTAAATATTGATTATAATTTACGTTATATCAACTTTTTACTCTATTTTTTTTGAATCAGAAATTAGCCTTGTTTTTTGTGTAAAATAAAATGTATTCCGTTACATCAATTGGTCATGGGTTAACTGACTTAAATCCTGAAACAGAAGCAGCTTTTACGGCAATTATTTGAACTTTATTATTGCTTCAAAAAACATCATCAAGTAATAATTGTATATATCAAAGTTCATGATGATCAATTTGAATAAATATTGCTCAATCATCTCTCAATAATTTTTTTGCGATATCTAACCTATTCTTCATAAATGTTAACCATGAAGAATGTTTAAAATTATCATTATATCAAAAACTATCACTTCATGTATTATACGGAGGATCTATATAAATTAATTTTACTTTTCATTCAAATTCTTTTTTGATAGTATGAAGTGCTAAAAGATTATTTCATTTAATAATCAAATTGTCTTTTATTGTTCCATTTTCATCTCTCTTGAATCATTCAACTTTATGTTCTCAATCTTTATCATATTTTTTGAAATTAGTTAAAACTTTTGGAGCGAAAAGTTTATCTATTTCGTCTTGTGCTAATATCTCATTAAAAAATATTTCTTTTTTCTTTTCATCTTCTTTACTTTGTCATCATTCAAGCACACAATCTTTGAATGGTCGCACAAGTGCAACATCTCCGTTTTCTTTTAAAAATTTTCCATTTATTTGTAATCAAATCTTATTTTTATATTTGGTGTAAGAATTATCCAAAAAGTTCTTATTTGAGATATACTCAATAAAAAGATTTCCATTAAAAACTTGATATCATGCAATTTCTGAGAAAAATTTTGATTTCATTTCTTCATCAGTTATGAGAAGTTTGATTAACTTTTTATCTGCATTTCGTGCCGAATCTTGAAGTTTTCATTCCAAAAGTTCTCAATCTTTATCTAAAAATGATGGCTCAGTTTTTAGTAAAGCTTTTAATTTTTCATCAAATGATTGCATGAGATTTTTTATTTATAAAAACATAACAATTCAAGATTATCAATCTATATAAAAAAATCAAACTAAATCGGAAAAAAAGCTACCCTTTCGGACAGCTTTTTATTTTCTCTTTTTTTAAGTTCTATTTTACCACTTCCACGAAATCCGCATCATCAAAATCCACTCTCCTGCTTTTGTATTCAGATTTATCATTTCATTTTATGTAATTTCTGATGTATGATATTCATCTAATTCCCAAGTAAACAACTGCGAAAAATAATAACACATAGAATCCACTCTTGATCACAAACCAGATAACTGATAATAAAAGAAAGAATAACAAAATTCTGAATAATCATCACAAGAGATTGATTCATGTAATAGCTCAGAATAGTAGTAATCCTAACATTAATAATAACATTCCTATAAACTAGATAGAAAATAAAAATGTCATAACAATTTAATTGTAGAATATTGCTCCCGAAAATCAAGAAAATCTGAATGAACCTCGCCCTAACCCTCTCCTAACAGAGAGGGAATTTTCCTCCTCTGACAGGAGGAGGTGGCCGAAGGCCGGAGGAGGTAAAAAATAGCTAAAGCTTGGGAATCTCTCATTCAGAGGGAGCATACTTAATCCAAATAATTTTCTTTCAACCACTCTAATCTCTTCACACACAAATATCATGTAACATCACAGCAATTATTTCTTCCGCTTAATGACCAATATGGTCTCCTATCTATCAAAATCTTGAGATAATCAGATCTTGTTCAGTCTTTTTTGGTAGTTTTTGAAAGTAGTTCTTTGATTTCTTTTCAGGTGAAAATCAGTGAGCATCTCGCTACATCTGGAGCGCTTTCATGGGTAGAAAATAGGCAGTATAATTTATCATCCTCAAACTTTGTATTTTTGATTTTATGTAGAATTTCATGTGTATATTTATCAGATTTTATATCGTGTAATTTGGAATATCTAATGCAGATACTTGTATATTTATCACTTCATTTTTTGTGCAAGAAAAAACATTTTCATTTATAATATCACTCGTAGTCACCTCATAATTTATCAAGCGAACATTCCAAAGCTAATTCTGCAGAATTATTTATTAATGCCATTTTGATAGAAATCACATAGTAAATAACTGATGTTATTTATGTTTTTCTTTTGATTATTATGATTTGATGACATTTTATTTTTTTATATTATATAACATTTATATAAAAAAGCAATAGGAAAATCTGATTTATTTTAATGTTTTATTTTCCATATCGTTTGAACTTTTATACGAAAAAA
>Ga0310691_10002186_pt1 | contig 26881 bp, 23 predicted proteins | sample 176DNAGHGlowgp2_FD_203887 | JGI IMG/M metagenome (GOLD analysis project Ga0310691, IMG submission 203887) | Sheep rumen microbial communities from Palmerston North, Manawatu-Wanganui, New Zealand - 1766 DNA GHGlow gp2 (v2) (version 2) | ecosystem: Host-associated > Mammals > Digestive system >... | reverse complement strand
CAGAGCTGCATGAACATTTAATATGTTCTTGCGTCTAAAAAATATGTTCTTATGTACTTCTGTCTAAAAAACATGTTAATCTGTTATTCTGTCTATAATTGTTATTCTGTCTAAACATGAGAAGAATAGATTTAATTGTGATTCACTGCACGGCCTCGCGGCCTGACCAGCATATTCCGCTGGAACGGCTCGACAAGATGCACAAAGCCAAAGGCTGGAAGTGCTGCGGCTACCACTACTACATCACCCGCGACGGACAGTTGCACTTCGGTCGTCCTGAAGAGATGGTCGGCGCCCACGCCCGCCACTACAATGCCCACTCCATCGGCGTCTGCTACGAGGGTGGCCTCGACGAGAGGGGCCGCGCCGCCGACACCCGCACGCCTGCCCAGAAGCTCACCCTCTACACGCTGCTCGTCTCGTTGAAGCAGGACTATCCCGATGCCGAGATCGTCGGCCACTGTGAACTGGAGGGCGTCCACAAGGCCTGTCCATCCTTCCCCGTCAGCACCCTCCGAGCCCAAATCAAACAGCTCGGCTACTAATCTCCCCACCATCCTACTGCAAGAGGCTGTGTCAACTTGATTCGACACAGCCTCTCTTCGTTATTTTGGGTTCACCTCTTCGCTGTCATACACCTTAATATAAGTGGGTCAGAGAACCGTCCCCTGATCCGTTCTCTTCAGAGAGTTTTTAGGATTATATGTCCTGCTTCATATATTTTTGAGAGATGATAGCCCTGTCATCGATGTTAAGAGACAAACAGCTGAGTAACATGTCTTGCGGACAATCAATGGCAGTCACATACGGATCGTCAACTCTCACCTTCATCAAGAATACACTAGGACCTGAAGTGATGGTTCCAACGAAAGCACTGCAATGAAGTAGGATGTCTACAGATGCGAGCAGCCGGATGATTGATTCCTTTTTCTCCTGAGGCTGCAAGTGAATAAACTCCTGATGGTAATAGCCTGTCTCATTGGGCTGGCAGAGCGTGACAAAGCGCAATTGGGGGAATTCATTCTTTACCTTTTCAAATTCGAGGTAGCTGTCAGTTAAGACGAAGATACAGTCACCATCCTTAGGATGCAGTGCCCGAATGATCTGCCAGCCACTGATCAGGCGTGACTCCGCTACCTTGTCGCCCCTCCGAATCTGGACACCAGAATAAGCCTTTGGGAGTGATAAGCGCAGTCTGGCGTTGGCCATCTGCTGCTGCAATGACGACTGTGGCTGCCATATCATTCTGGCCAAGATACCGAAGACATGATAATAATCCCCCTCTATGCCAAGTTCTGGAATAGAGAAATGTCTGTCTGTCCTAAGTTGGATGTCCTGGCTCAACAGAACCTTTTCATGATACGTCCAAAGCCCGATGATTCGACCAACCATTGTCTTCACAATCATCTTTGTTTTCCAGCCCCCCATCTTCAGCGAGTGCTGCTTTAATACTTCCTTCAGGACCTGTTTCCACGAAGGTGGTCTGTGGAAGTTATATTTAGCATGATATGCCTCATGAACCTCCTTGCAGAAAGGTTGGAAGTATTCCGTCCACCCGATGCCTGTGCCAAAGTTCGCGTCTGCGGAATATATCTGAAACTGTATCCTACGACTCAGACAATAGATCATCGCATTCAGCATATAGTTCAGCTCGACAAAGAAACCATACTCTTTACCGACATGATACACGAGCCTACAACGGAAAGACTCATTTACCTTCTGATAGTCTTTGCTTTCCCAATGTTTCATCTTATAAAAATATACATATAAACCATTGAAGGACAAAAATAGAATTCTATATAGGAATCGCTACATTCAATGTGATATTCGTTTCCTGCCATTCTGGATATATATGCCCTTAATGGGGACTGACTTCAAACGTCGACCTTGGAGGTTATAGATTCCATAGGAAGAGTTTGTTTTAGTTGTGGTGATGCTTCGAACAGTGTTAAATGGGTCGCCAAGTTCGCCCCAATCTGGTACTGACGCAGCAAAATCTCCACTTTCAAACAATTCATTAGCATATTCCAATGGGCTTTTTTCACTATTCTGGGTGATAGCTAATATATACCACAAAGGCATTAATGAGTCTTGTTTAACAATCCTAAGTCCATACTTTTCAGCATAGGTAGTCAACAAGTCAAAATCCTCTTCCTTTTTGAGTCGCACGTCTATGTATGGAGTTGTGCAAATCTCCTCGTTGTTCTCAGTGAAATAACAAGAAGTCAAAATCACAGACTTTGCACCTTCTTCCCAGAAATCCAGCGTGGTCAACTTCTCAAAATCTGATCGGGTAATAACAATGATGTCAAAAGTCTCGTCTATTATAGTAGTCAGAACCTTGACATTCGTACGTATGCTCTCGCATGTTTTGTCACAATCCTTAGGAATGCTGACACAGACTTTGTTCTCATTGAGGGTTAAAGAAATCTTATTCCCCTGATAGTAATAGTAATCCGTTTGCGCTATCGCATGTATTGAACATGAGATGAACAACAATAGTAAATATTTTCTGCTCATAATCATTGAATTTGTAATTAGTTCTCTATCGTCAGTATTGTGCCTAATGGTACTGTCGTGGAATTCTTAATTTCTATGTATCCAGCTTTTAATGTGATATCGCCTTGACCAAGAATTACATCTCCATGTTCCATCCTATCAGTAACATCGTTCCCGACATAAATATAGTCTGCGGAAATAACATTTGTTCCAGTGATAGTATCATTCTGAATATAAACAAGTGAAGGGGTGTTGATCACTGAGCTATATGCGTCAACAAGACCATAGCCATACTCGTTATTCCATGATCCATCAGACATAGTAACATTGAAATTAACACCAGACAATTTCTTTGCGTGGCTGTTAATGATACTATTGACTTGAGTAACAGTTAACTCTGGGTTTAGCTCCAATATTAGAGCAGCAACACCTGCAACATGCGGGCAGGCCATAGATGTTCCAGAATCATATGCTGTCAGGTTAACAGGATAAGTTGAAAGAATATCAACTCCTGGGGCTACTAAATCAAGTGTGGTTCCGTAATTTGAGAAATTGGCTCTTGCTCCTGTATTGTCAATTGCGCCAACAGCAAGAATTGTGTCATTGGAATTAGCCGGATAACTTACATAGTTACTACTGCCATTTCCTGAAGAGAAGACAATGATACAACCTTTTCCCTGACGACCATATAAGAAGGCATTTTGTATGGCTTCATCTATTGCCGTATGACTTCCTGAACTATGCCACGAATTCGATATGATGTCAACACCATGTTGATAGGCCCAAGTGATGCCGTCTGCCAGTTTTAATGCGTTATTTGTCGAATTTCCTATATTAACGCTTATCGGGACAATTTCTGCATCAGGAGCGACCCCGGCAATATGGATGCTATTATCCTTAACTGCCGCTGCGATTCCTGCACATTTTGTACCATGGTATCTATAGACAACAGAGGGAGATGTCTTTGTTTCTGCATCATAACTCAAATTGCCTATATTCGAAGTCAAATCAATATGAGTCATATCGACACCTGTATCCAAAATCGCAATTTTTACATGATTCCCTGTGGCATAATTCCATGCATCGCTCGCTGAGATGTCAATACCCGTATTAATACTATTTTGTAGTCCCCATTGCTGATTAAACATTGGGTCATTAGAACATGTCATGTCATCAAAACTTAAGTCTGGCACTGACGCTGCGAATTTTCCACTTTCCCATATCCTATTTGCGCATTCTACTGTGTTCATATCACAATCCTGGTTGACAGCTAAAATATACCATAAAGGCATCAAAGGATCTTGCTTTACAATTTTAATACCATATTGTTTGGCATACAAAGTTAACAAGTCTATATCTTGCTCCTTTTGAAGTCGTATATTTAAATATGGGGTTGCATAAACTTCAGTTTCATCAGTGGTAATATAACAATGACTTAATATCACAGATTTTGTGTCTTCTTTCCATGACTCTAAAGTAGTTAACCTCTCAAATTCAGATTGAAGAACAACAATAATATCAAAATCATCATCTTCTATCTTTTTCAGAACTTTGACATTTGCAAGAATTCTTTTGATGGTATTCTGACGATCTTTAGATATACTCAAACAGACCTTGTTCTCATTTAAGGATAAGGGAATTTTGTTCCCTTTGTAATAATAATAGTCTGTTTGTGCTATCGCATTTGTTGAACATAAGATGATAATTAATATCATCATAAACAAATTCCTTTTTTTCATTGTAAACACATTTTAATATCCTACTCTTTAGAAGTATCCTATATCATGTTTACTTAGAGATAATCATTTTCTTCGTATCAATCTCCTGTCCGTTGACAATCAGAGAGTAGAGAAACATACCTTCACCAAGTTCGTATCCACCTACCGAGACACAATCCATTCCCGATGAAATGGGCAGTTTCTTGATGGTCTTGCCCGTCATGTCGAATATGCAGATGGCTGCATCCCTGACGTCATCAGCCAGTTTAAAGCGTATGACGGTTTTCTCCTTGAATGGATTGGGCGTATTCTGATAAAGGACACATTTGTTGGCAAACGGGTTGCTACTCATATCCGTTGTACCTCTGGTGCCCTGATTAGATACATTTTTCTCATCCAACTCCTGCTTCAGTTCCTGAATGGAGCGGATCAACACGGGTACGAGTTCGATGTAGTTGACTGCCAGATAACCGTCCTCACCTTCCTCCACCAGATTGGGAAACAGCTGTTGAAGCTCCTGCCCCGAAACGCCAAAGTGCCTTTTCGCTTTTTCCCGTGCGATATAGTTGACGACTTTCTCATCGTTTATCTCTGCGTCGGAGAACAGTTCTGAAGTGCGATCCTTCTGATTGTATTCCAACACATCTATGCTCATAATCTTGTCAAGAAAACTGTCTGTGGCTTTTTTATTGCTGACAGATTCGACGTTCTCATTCAGACGGTCATCTGAGGCTTGTGACAGGCTTCCTGTATATACTAAAGTGCCATCTACTTTGACGTCACCATAGAAATAACCAGCCCAATAGCCCTGAATATTAGTGCCGAGACTGGAATAAACAGTACCATAGATGCCTGTACCATATTTATTGCCGCTCAGATAACCCATTACGCCCATATTCCTACCGGACATGCCGTTACCTGCACTTCCTAAGATGCCAATAGCCACGTTTGAATAGGAGGTACCTGTCATATAGGCAGAACTCTGGAAACCGATGTTGTCTGTCGTTCCTGTCAAAGGAGAATGTACCTCCATCTTGATGGCAGGAGTATTGTTATAGAAACTATAATGGTTCGAGCCAACCAGCGCACTACCATCGCTATTCAATTTAAACTGTGCAGAAGCAGACAATGTAGCTGCAATCAGCAGCAAACTTAATAATACTTTTTTCATAATCGTGATGTTTTAATTTGTTTTTAATATGAGAAATCTTATGGGATTCGCTATTTGGCTACGACGTTGAAATCCTTATGGCAGGTGATGACGTTTTCTTCATTAAGGATTAACTTGAACTCTGTATAATAACTGCCAACAGGTAATGGTTTTCGGTCTTGCTTCTTAATAAAGACTACTCCTGACAAAGTAACAGGGAAATCTTCATAATTCTTACTGTCCAAATCTATTACTTGTCCCTGCCAAGGACATTCGTACACATAATCTTTCTGTGGGGCCCACCAAAAATTAGTTGCATATAATGTCATAGTGAAATCCCATGGCCTCGCTATGACTGTCCCATTAGAAAACACCTGAAACATATCCTCACCGACTATGTCTGCAGGAGATTGGCAGTTCCTTAACCGTTTATCTGTTGTATTTGTAACTGTCAGGCGGAAGATAATCTGCTCACCTTCTTTAAATGTCGTCACAGCCTGTCCTTCTGCATTCAGAAGACAGAAATCCACCCTAATGCTGTCGTAGTCTTGACGGGTGTCCATGTCTATAGCCACGGCCTCTTTCGCTTCATCGTCACTACTAATCTCATCATTGTCGCTGCTGCATGATAAAGCAAACGTACAGATTCCTGCTAACAACAGGAATAAAGGAAACTTGTTGATTAAAGAAATTCGTCTCATATATTTACATTTTTATTTTATATAAACTTTCTCACATAATACTTCTTTATCAATAATGGCTCGCACAACATAAACACCACATTTCCATCTTGAAGTATCAAGTGTAAGTGTTGGGTTTGAAACTTTCATATTAGTCATTTTCTCACCTGTTTGCATATTATAGACCTCAATACACCATTCTCCAGTAATTATAGAATCCGACTTCCTTGCTGTTGATTGAGAAGCCATAACATTTTCATAACTGATATCTTCCAAGGGCGATGTCGTTGTAAGAGATATCTCCAGCTGATTGGCAGAAGGTGTTACTGACAACAGATTATTCGACAAAGTGTTGGTGACTGGGAGTATGTAATAGGATTCATCAGAGCATGTTACTCCTAAAACAATAGCGCCTGTGGGAGAAGAGGGCATTCCAAGATACAATTCATCATGTGTATTATTAAACGCCATATAGGTCGGTGTCAGATTACCCTCTATTTGAGTGACGGTAGCTCCAACAAGTTGCGGAGAAGTTATTGTCACCATTGTTCCTGGTAGAACATTCAATTGATATGGAGGATTTATATCTAATGTAGTCACTCCATTATAGTAAGTTCCGTCAAAGCCTTCGGATGTAGACACAGTTTTCTGGAAAGTACAAATAGTTGAACCGTTTAATTTCAGAGTTGCCGTGAGTGTTGCATTTGTCATTTCATACACAGGGCTTCTGGTAATAGTACACTGATTACTTTCTGGGCTGTTTTGTTGCAGACAATTCTGGTTATAATAAGTATCTGAAAGTGACCATGTGACAGTCATATCACTTGGAAGGTTCTGTATATAATATGATCTTGTGCCAATTATTCGAGAAGGGCCAACAATTTTCATTACACGGCTTGAAGGCATAGCCACCCAGTTCTTCGATTCCGGATTAAGCCAGTGATCTAATCCTGTGGAATCTGTAAGACCACCATACCAAGATTCTATCAATGGCTTCACAAAAACTTTGTCTAAATTCTGGTAATTGGGGTCTGTACAAGTTGAGTATTCACATGTAATAGCCATTATTCTTTGGTCAGAATCAAAGTAAGGGGCCCCTATGGCTGGTCCGGACAAACGACCGAGATTATAAGATAACCCATAGCAACTAAAACCCAAATGATCGATATAGGTGGAATATAAGGGAATCATATGTTTAGTTAGCGCTATTCTTAATTTTCGATCATCTGAATGGAATAGTACGGCTCCTCCTGTTTGAAATATATCTCTATTCCATCCGAGCCAAGTCAAATTTGGATTATCCATTAATGACAGTCTTAACTCAAGCAGGCCCATTCCACCATCTCGATAAGCGGAACGGAAATATGTCTGATTATATGTATAACTTGTGACTGATGTTATTCCATGGCAAGTTTCATATCTGCTGCGGAACTTTACCATACAGTTTTCCGCATTTGCTTTTTCTTGGCTTGAGATTGCCCCGTCGAAATTCGTGTCAATAAAAAAATAGTTTGTAAGTATATACGGTTTGAAGGAAAAGTCAGTCGTCATCACTAATGAGCATGTGCCTAATGCTTCACCATATGATGTTATAAGTAATCCGACTCCGTCTGACACTTCATCATAATCAGGGTAACAGGCTGCATCAGGACTGTCGGAAAGGGTGCGGGTTCCTGACAGCAGATGATTGAAAACTTGATCTCTATAACCATGTACGACGCGCCTGATTGTCAGTGTTGATTGCCCCATACTCTCAAATGGCTCAAATAGGCTTATCGTTGCCTGACTTCCACTGATAATGTCAGTCAAGAAATGCCCATTCTCACTAAGTGCATCTGATGTAACGGGACCAAACACAACACTCTCATCTGCATTTGTCACATATAGCTCTGCAGCTTCTGGAAGAAAGAAATCGTCAAAGACAAAATTTAATGAAAGAGCTCCCGATGACTCAAATGAAATGGTCCAAAGCCGTCCACCATCGATTTCATCCCATACCCCATCTTCAAGAGTATATGAAACATCAAAGCCTTTACCGAAATGGTAGAGCCCCGATATCGTATCTTTTTCAGCATTCTCTTTCTTAACCTTTTCAATGTCAAATGCAGGCATATACTTAACCGGTGTTGCCTTACTTATGGCCTTTCGTAGATTTGGTTTCTCATCTTTCCCATAATAATGCGTCTCTACTTGTGCATTTATTGCACCAATAATATAACAAAGCAAAATAGAAAATACAAATAGTCGTTTCATAATCGTTTTGATTTATATTTTTGTAGTTTTTATAATGTTATGTATCCCCTATAATAATAGGTATCAGCCACGAGGCGGAGTTCAAAGTCGCCAGAGAGCGTAGAGGGAAGGACAATCAAAGTTGTTCCTGCTGGTACATAAACGGAATAAACCACTACACCATCTTCGTCAAGCAACTCTAAGGTAAAGTCATCCTCAAAAGCTGGCATGGTCAGTGTATAATCATCCTGAATGATGTACCAAGGGCGAGGAGGGGCATAAGTCTGACCATTGCCTAATCCATGTTCATCAATAATTTGCATGGGAATGTTCTCCTGTGCCATAAGTGGCGAGAACAATCCCCCACCCAAAAAGGCAATAGCTAAAAATAATTTCTTAATCATAATCCTATTAGTTAAATTAATACCAAATAATCTGTGAGAGGCCTTCTCGGGTGCAAAATTAGGAAAAGGCACACCGGCAAGCTGAAAAATCTTAGAAAAATGATTTTCCAAGATTTTTCAACTTAACTATTCGTAAGAAATGTGGATTAACTAATGGCTAATACACGCGTATCATAATCGGCAGGAGAGCCATCAACTCCATAGACTCTTAGCAATAAACGACTTCGCATGTTAGACACATAGCTGGGCGATAAACCTGTCAACTTATGTATATCCATCGGCGAGAACCGAACTCGTAAAAGCATGGAAACATCATACTCAATCTCAGAAAGAGTGTAATGAGGTGTGTTCAAAGATGTATAGAAATGCGGGACTTCCTCATTAAGCAAACTTCTTAATTCGGCGAAGTCTGTTTGTGAAGCCTTCTGGTAGGGGTTGGCATTGACATAATCCTTCAAACGCTTGACTACAGGAGCATTGGCAAGCCGTTCTTCTAAAGTTGCCAAAGGCTGTTTTGTCTTTCGCTTATAGGCAGACACCCGGTCAAGAATCTCTACAATCTCTTCTTGCTTTTTCTCAAAGAGTTCCCATGGTGAGAGTTTCTCTTCTGAACAAATGTCTTGCAACTCGGTCTGAAGCTTCTCTAGGGTTTCCAAATCTTTATGGTATTGCAAGATCTCAGCTTTTCTTCTTGCACGATAAGACCTGAACCAGATAAAAGCAAACAGGGAGAGGATTAATACTAAAGCAACAACGGCAATCAGAACATTAAGAGATTGTTGAGCTTTCTTCTCACTTTGTTCTGCAAGAATCTTATGATGATTGTAGTTATAAGAGGCCTGGAACTTCTGAATATTTTGCATCTCAGATAGCAAATAAGCAGAGTCATTAAGTTCATAACTTAACTTAGCATACTTCGCAATCGAATCTGGATTACGTTTTACCTCGTAGAGTTCCTGTAGCCCTTTACAACCTGCTATTTGGTTATTATGATCTTTTCCTTCTCTTAATTCTTTTCTGAACATATATTCGGCAGAATCCACCTTGTGAACTGCCAAATAATATTCACCTTTTACATAATAGTATATTTCATGTCCTTCAACAACATCTCCATTAAGTTTAACTAGGCCCGAGTATAAATCATAGTCCCTGATATATTCTTTTGCCTTTATTTCTTCGCCTGTTTTTATCAGGGTTGTTATTTCTCCTGCACGAATTTGGCTCGCTCTATCATTTCGACCTATCAAACCAAATTTATTAGCTGCATTTTCTGATATTATAATGAAAGAATCTAATAATCCGAGATACTTATAACTTTCTGTTTGAAGAGAATAACACTCTGTTGCTATAAGTGTATCCTTACCTTTCCAGCCATAATACTCTGCTATACGAAGATTCTTCAACTGACTTCTGGGTTGAACTTGTTTATGATATATGTCCGCCTTCTGCGCATAGATTCGACTCAAGACTTTAAAGTTACAATCTGCAGAAGTGGTATCGGCACAGTCGGCTGCCTCGTTATATAATTCAAGGGCGCGGGGGAGTTCACCGAGGAAATAGTAGGTGCGGCCGAGGATATAGCGAGAGCGCATCCGCTCGTTGGCATCGCCGTGGCGATCGAAATAGCTGACGAGATCTTCGGCCAGCGAGTCGTTCAGTATCGGCTCACCGCTACGGTTCTGCTGCTCCAGCGCCTCCAACTGCTGAAGCATCTGCGCTTTGTCGCCACTACAGCCTATCTGGAGGAGCAACATCGCTCCCAGAATTATGATTCCTATCAGCTTTTTAGCATTCATCGGTGCAAAGATACGAAATTCTCACGATTCTACAAAAGAATCACCGTTTTTTCGTTATTATATCCCATGAGATAAGTCTATAGTGGCAATGTCCATCATCGTCATTGTTATAGGTGAACCATACACCTTATTTATATATACGCACGCGAAAGACGCTTTTTATCACGAATTATGCAACTGTGAATAATGTACGACACATGATAAAGATGGAAAAGCGTTTCATTTTCGCATGAACACCTTTTGAATATAAAGTGTTAATAATCAATATTATAGGACAGCCTGCATATCAAATTGTGCATTTTTCGTCAGATTTGAAACGCCCATGATAACCAACAATTGAATAAAATGTGCTAAATTTGCATCAATTGATCCTAAAGCATAACAATATGGATGGAAATACAATGTACTGGCTGTTTACAACAGCTCCTCAGGCAATAGCTGCCTTGGTGGGTATTATTTTTACTGGCATGTTTTTCATGGCAGAAAGTATTGATAATCGGGTAAAGGCAGATCAGAGTCTGACGGAACGATTAATTTCCTAAACATATGAGATATTTTTTAAATTCAAATATTATTATTTATGGCAACAATAACAAAAAAAGGACCTAAGATTCGCTCTACAGAAAAGAGTGAGGAGTTTAAATTAAAGAGTATAGAAATCTTTAAAGATGTAAAGAGTAAATATCACTCTATTCTTAATGATAATAATATTTCCTACTACAAAATTGGTAGTCTTACAGGAAGCAATTATTATAAATATATGGATTTGGAAACCGCATTGATTTGTCTTGAAAATAAGTCTCTCCGTTTTGCAGAACCATCGTCATGGCAGGATAATTATGAAAGTAGATTTTATAGTGCGAATTATAATATGATACTTGCAGGGAGAAAAGAAACAGATGTATGCCCTTTAATATATTCAACCTGTCTTACCGGAAAGAAGAATAATGAAGCAGCATGGAAAATATATACATACGGGAAAGTGGGACTAGGTTCCAGATGTGTTGAGTTTACATTAGACAGATTAGAATTTAGGAAAGAACTTATCTCTTCTTTAAAAAACTACTCAATATATGAGGGACTTGTCTCGTATGTTTGGGAGGGGGATGTAGATAGAATGCACAATAAAAAAATAATAATTAATAAAGAATTTGTTGATAATCCCTGGTATGAGTTATTCTTCACGGACTTTGATAAGAGAAAATATTTAAATCTTATGCTTTTAAAAAGAGAAGCTTTTGAACACGAGCAGGAGACACGAATAATGTTGGTTCCCAATACCCCTACAATGCCAAAAGGGAAAAGGTACGTGAGGAATGGAAAGGCAATATATGGTGGTCATACAGATGTAAAGATAGATTGGGGGAAAATAGTAAAGGAAGTAAGATATTCAGACTCCTGTACTGAAGTTGAAATGAAGCTATTAAAAGATGCTGTACGAAAGGCTGTAGGTTTTGATGGAGATGATGCTGCCTGGGAAAAAGATAGGAGATGCCCACATTGTTACTATATCTATGGGAAAAGGGAAAGAATAATTATTAAATAATGATCTGGGTGACAATCTCATATTAGTAGTTTCCTCACACTATTTCGTTTATCAAAAAAATCGGCAAAAGTGGGGCGGAATTGAAATAATATTTGTATATTTGCAACAGAAAGTGGGGCTCCGTTAATCTTCAGGGCCCTAGTTGGAGTCATAAAACGACTGAAAATCAGAGGGATATGATGACAGCGAATGAAGAAGGAAGATATCTGAAGCACGACACAACGATGTGTGGTGACCCTAAGGTTTGGTTTCCGATGAGAGTGACTTACTCACGTGAACTCAAGGTGAAGGCAGAGCTTGACAGACTGGAGATTGAGAACTTTGTACCCATGACGTACAAATTGATAGATGGTGATACGGATAATCCTCGTCGTGAGTTGGTGCCGGCTATCAATAACCTCATTTTCGTGCACTCTACACAAGAACGGATCAGCCATCTGAAGTCGTCGAATGAGACGTTGGAACCGTTGCGATATATGATTGACCAAACTGCTCAGCAGCCGCATACCATCATGACGATAGCCGATAGACAGATGGAGAACTTTATGCGTGTGGCCTCCAGGACCGACGACAGCGTGATGTTTCTGGACGAGGAGACAGTCGTAGGGAAGGAAGGGAAGCGCGTGGAGATTATGGGCGGCACCTTTGAGGGAGTCACGGGAGTCATTCGCCGTGTAAAGAGGTGCAAACGGGTAGTGGTAGAGATTGAAGGGGTTGCCAGCGTAGCAATCGCGTTTGTCCCGGCGGTGTGGTTGAAGGAAATTGAATGAGATTACTTAGAACCTGTTTGAGAGTTTTAATTGAATACTCAGGGAAAAGAGAACGGGGGACAGTGTGTTATAGAATGGTTAATAGCTTAAAGTTAAGTAATATATGGCAATAGACAAAGCGAATTTAGAACTTAGGCATGATAAGCTGATGGAGGCCTTTCAGGATGAAGAATTAAGGAAGGAATTGGAAACTGTATGCAATGAAATCTATGACATCATCAATGCATGGCTCAAAACTCTTGAGAATTATGATGCCGGGATGGAAAATGTATTCCATTTACAATCGCGAGTGAAGGGTGTCCCTAATTTTGAAGAGAAATTATATCGAAAGAACTATATTCGTGATTGGGATGTCAGCGAAAACAAAGAAGAAAATAAAGATCTTATCAAGAAAGTATTGACGGACTTGATAGGCATCAGAGTGAATTGCTATTTCATGAAGAATGAAAAGATTCTTTATGATGAGTTTAAAAAGGCTGCCGCAGAAGAGAAGTTCCCTGACTTTAAGTTGAATTTTAAAGAGAATACAGACCAGAAGAACAAACACAAGATATGGAAGTTCTCAGGCATCTATAGGGATTCGTATCACTTTGAAGTTCAAATAAAGTCAATAGTTCATAATATGTGGGGCGAGGTTGACCATAAGGTGATATACAAGAATCCTGTGTATGATGGTTATATTGCCAAGAAAAAGGAAATATCGAATGCTCTATTTAATGTGTTTACAGCCTCTGATAATGAATTGTATTCCGTTTATACAATGCAGGAGTCTGAGGAGCAACTGCTTCGGTCTTTGTTTTTCTTGTACACTAAAGATATTATAGCGACGAGATGTAAAACAAAGGTCCTTGCAGATCATTATGAGAACTACTTCAACGTGTTTAAAGATATAGCCTCCGTTAAGGAATACGTGATATGCAAACTGACAAATACTGAATATCAGCTAAAAGAGCTGCCAGCAATTAATACAGCACCTTTTGCAGGACTGAAAACTGAAGTGGAAAAGTGGTTCCCTCTTTTCTATTTTGACTGCATTTATCAAATAGGCTCCTTACTATACCATTATGAGAATCTAGATTCTTTTATCTTTTACGTATTACAGTTGCATTTCCCAGAAATACATGATGCGGTAGATGAAGAGATAGATAAAGACTTTATGGATAGTGATTCGGAGCCAGGAGCGAATGCAGGAGATGCGTATGGAGACAAGATAGCTATTATTAATGACTTGCTAGGTAAGTGTAAGTTGGATCATAAAAAAGATTAATGTTATGGAGATATTGCAAGACAACAAGATATTAGTAACAAAACGAACAGTGGATTGGCTAGTAGGAAATACCACTGTATGTGTGTTTAACCCTCTGACCTTTGAGGGCTATCAACGACAAATAAACGAAGAACATTGTTTAAGTATTGTGAACTATGTGTTGAAATCATTTCACTTGCCTGATGCCATCATTTGTGCGTGCGAGGATTATGATGAAGATAGAAGACTACGAATAGTGGATGGACAGCATAGAGTGGAGGCTTTCAGACAGGTTTTGAAAAATCACCGGGAACGATATGATGAAATCAAGGACTTTGAACTTCCTGTTGTTATTTTGTGCGATGTAAACCAATTGGTAGAAATTGAAACATTTATCAATATCAACAAAAAATCGAGGAAAGTAGATACTTCACTGGCTTTTGTTCTTAAAAGCAAACTTAGCAATCCTGGAGATGGTAGTATGGCTATGCCTAAATCGGAATATATATCAGTAGAGGTGGCACAGATGTTTGAAAAGGAAGAATCGGATGATCTCTGGCGGAATAAGATATCCTATGAAGGAAATGTGAAGAGTACGGATAAACTAATTAGTCTTAATTCGTTTGTTAAAGCAACACGCGTTCTTGTAAATGCGATGAACCAAAAGGGGGTTGTAGATTTGAATTGGCAGAAGAATGAGGATGTTCAGCATACTACTCTGTTTATGTATAAAGCTTTATTATATATTTGGCAGGAGGTATATAGGAGATGGCCGGAATTAAATAAAGGTGAGAGCTTGAAGGATAAACGCATTATACAAGGCTCGATAGGTTATACAGCCATTACAAGAACGCTGGTGAAGTTATTAAGGGAGAGCGATGTTCAGGACAAGAATAGTTTCTATATTTTTGTAACTAAAACTATCGCTTCGTTTGGAGTCAGTGCTGAGAAGTGGAAGGGAGCTTATGGGAGCTACTCGTCGGGATCGGGGTATAAGTATATATCGGAGGAACTGATAAAAAGTAGGAAAGCATAATCTTTTCTAGACGATGGCAGAGATTACAAAAAAAGTAGGAGCGATGTTTGCTGAAATGATGAGGCTTGAGACAATGGAGAATTTAGTCATTGACGGGCTTGATCATATACCAGCAGAGAATAGGATTTCGAAAACTGAACGCAAGTTCCAGTTGACGTTTGAAAGTGTGTTAGACAAAGAGCTTCACAAAATTGTGAACAATCCTTCTCTGAAGCATTTTCAAATCCATAAAGATGAACATTGCTATGTAGTAGAAGACAACCAAGCATACTTTGAAGGTTATAACTTTCTGGAAACGGATCCACAAATTTTCACCTTGAACATCAGTGCCTTGAGGGATGTGAACGAGAGTGCTGGGTTTATGAGAATGACTATACCTATCTCAAGGAGCTATTGGATACATAATTTGAGGACCTATTCTATAAAGTATATTCGGAGGACTGCTAATTCTAAAATTTGAAAAGGGAGAGGTACACGTATTTACAGTGACAGACCACCATACTAAGCAACAATATATGGTGGTAGAGCCTCAGTTTGAGGTATCTCGAGATATATTGTTCAATATTCATTATGCAGTTGCAACAGGCTTGGGGATTATTACAGGGACGGCTTATTTTGGAGAGGCTTATATATTTGTAGGGGATAATTTGGATTTTGACTTATATCGGGCTGTTAGCTACTATTCACTGAGAGAGACTGTACATAGTCAATATACCACCTTTACAACAAATATGTATTGGGTGGATATGGTGTTAAAGCAGGGGAAATATAACAGCTACGCCCTTGAAATGATCACGGACGAGAAAGGGGAAGTAAAGAGTGGACTTGTAGATTGGCTATATGAGGATGTTTATGGGCAGATAATCCAGAATATGTATCAATATCCTGAGTTTGCCAGAGCTGCTATTATATTATTGGATGGAACGGATAAGGCTCTAGATTATCAGGCTGCCATGTATGCAGTGGCATTAGAAACCTTATGTACGAAACTTAAGGCAATCTATGGAATGGAATTTGATGGCATCATAAAGGATAAAGGAACATGGACAAGAATAAGGAAAACAATGACCAAAACGTTTCTTAAATCCTGCGAAAATTATGAAATCGAAAAGAAGATCACGGATAGAATAGCCCAAAGGATTCCGAATCTGAATGAGATATCGAATATGGATAAGCTTAATATGGTCATAGATAAGCTAGGCATTAAGAAAAAGCTTTCGGATGATGATGCTATGAGGCAGCGTAATAATCTGCTACATGGTGAACTGGTAGAGAAAACAGCCGAGAATAGTACTGACTTCGACGATATGTATTATTATAGCCTTGTGCTCTATAGGCTGTGTACGAATATTATCTTCAAGTTTGCTGGTTATAAGGGATGGCTTGTGAATAATGCAGTGGTGATGGATAGAAAAGTGGCATGCGAGAGGAGAGAGCCAGTGTTGTTTCAGGTATGAGGGGAATTTGAAAAGAAGAAAAAGATGTCCTATATTGAGATATTACCTGCTTATCACGGAGATGCCTTTGTGATTCAAGCTACTAAGGGCGAACAGAGCGGCGTCATTGTAGTTGATGGTGGTCCAGAACAAAGTAGAATCAAGGTGCTAAGAAGGCTTGAACAGCTTGGGAAGATTGATTTAATGATACTGACGCATTATGATAGTGACCATATATCCGGATTAAATACATATATAGAGCAACATAGTGATCCTGAAAACTTCAAGGTTAAAGAGTTGTGGGTGAATTGTGCCAGAGAAATAGATATGAGACAGGGAACTAACGTTTCGTATGGCCAAGCTAACAAAATGGCAGATCTGCTAAACTCACTAAACGACAAGAAAGAAGGATGTGTAGAATGGAAAGAACGAATAGCAACTGGATATGAGCGAGATTTGAAATTTGCTACTATAACGATCGTGGGACCTGAACCAAGAATACTGGATGTAAGGCAAGAAAAATATGAGGAGGCAATCACCAATAATGTATCGCTTGACAGTGCAGTAGGAGATACAAATATTCTGCTTGAAACATTGGCTCAAAAGAAGAAAATGATACCAAGCATGAAAAAGAAAAATGAGCTTGCCAATATGGCATCAATAGCATTTATAATAGAATGTGACGGGTTGAAAGCTTTGATGCTTGGGGATAGTTATCCCAGCGCCATTGAAAAAGAGTTGAGAAAAAAGTACTCTGAGACAAATCCGTTAAAAGTGGATGTAGTAAAGGTCGCACACCATGGTAGTAGAAACAATATCTCAAACACACTGCTTGATATTATTGACTGTCAGGACTACATTATTTCGACAAACGGTGGCGCAGGGAACACACACCACCCGGACAGAGAAGCATTGGCGAATATTCTATGTCATCCCAGAAGAGACAGAAACCAACCGATACGTCTATACTTCAACTATGGCATTGATGAGATACAGAAACGAACAGGCTTACTCCTGACAGATGCAGAGAAAGCGGACTATAATTGTGTAATAATTCCTTCAGTCAATAAATACCCCTACAATTATGCCAATAAATTGTGACATATGTTATATCGCAGTTCGGATAAACTGTTCTTCTAACTCTGGAGGACAGAAACAAGGAACTGGCACTATTATTAAGGATAGTGGCAGGTACTTTGTTATGACCGCTGCGCATTGCATAATAGGAAAGGACAACAAAAGATATCAACGGAACGACATCAGGATTTCTATGATCTTAGGGAAAGACAATGAGATTGAATTGGATGTTGATGACGTAGTTGAATTTGATGTAGAGGACGAAAAAGACTGGGCTCTTATTGAAATTCAGAAACCTAAGGTTGATTTCCAATACGAGAGAGTTAGACGTTGCTATAATGCAGCTGATAACTCTATGGAATTATTCTTTTTTTATGGTTTTACTGAGATAGAGCCTGCCGGTGCATTATATAAAGTAGAAAACAGAAGCAAAGCCGGTGGTTATTGGCACTTAACTAATATTTCTATAGACGGACAAGTTGATACGGCTCATGAACTGATTGATGGGAATTCAGGAGCAGGTGTATTTTTCGAGCATGGAGAAATACTATATTTCGTGGGATATGTGAAAGCATTGGTCAATCAGAACGGAGCATACAGTGACTTTATTATGTACGGCTTTCCCCGAGAAGACACAAAGTTGACAGAAGACTCCGTCAAGAACATCACTTTGGATGTACTGCAAGACTGGATTAAGCAATTGTCAAAGACCGAACGAGAACTTGCCAAGAGCAAATTGGGAGAGGAAAAACCTGATTTTCTCGCCAATTTGGAAAGAAAGATGTCGGTGATCTATTCTGACGAAGAGGACAGGGTAAGACTGACAGATAGTCATATAAACAATTACTTAGAGGGCAATGAAAGTATGCTTACGCTGCTGAACAAAGGAAATGCTCTCTATGATGAGTTGAACCAGGAAGATGTCGCTGTAGTAAATGAAATAAAAGAAAACAGAAAGGAAAAATTTGCAACAGAGGAAAGTGCTGAGCTGGACTTGAATCAAGTAAGAGAAAAATATTCAAAATATGCAGAGGCTAAGTTCAAGTATGACAATGAACAAAAGACACTAGCAAAGAAATATACATCATACAGAGTGGCAGAAAAACTGATGGACTGCACTATAGACTATAAGAAGAAATCATGAGAGAAGACGTAGAGAGTGTGAATAAGAATCCCATCATGAGTAAATCGACACCACTATATCGAATACTATCACTCTTGCTGATTATTAATTTTTATAAGATTAAGTGGGGACGAAAAAAGTGGAAGGGGATAGACCTAAGGGTTATTCAGATATATATGTGGGGCTTGTCTGGTAGCGATAATGCCGAAAGCCTTGCAAGAATAGGCAAAAAAGAAGGGTTCCCAGACATTCCATTTGCCTATCATGCATCAGTCATGCAGATGGTGTCATATTGTCTTGTTAATGGTTTCCTTTCGATAGACAAAGCGTCGGGGGACGCCGTTTATGACTTGACACCAAAGGCCTATGTCCTATTGAATTCGCTAAAAGATGATGAACTGCGAAAAGAGATAGACGAGATGCTGGAGAAAATAGGAGTTATTACGAAAACCGATAGTAAACAATTAAAGATAGACTGGACGGATGTTGCATATTGATAGATTTGGAGTTATAGTTTATGCCCGGAAAAGAGAACAAGACGAACTACAGCGGTTTGGAAGAAATCTGGAGTTCGGAGAAGGGTTAAGTGTGGTAGCAGGTGACAATACATCGGGCAAATCCTCACTGGTGAAATGTCTTTATTATGCCCTTGGCCTGGAACAGCTTATTGAAGGTAGGCAAGGACGTGGAGCTATGGACAAAAGTGTTTGGAGTCGTTTTATTACGAGAAAAGACGATGCCGTGGAAGTCTGGAGCGTTGACAACTCATGCGTGTATGTTCAACTCACAAATAGTCAAGGCCGATCAGTGACACTGCGACGAGTGATTATAAAACCGGGAATCACTAATGAAGATGGAGTGATGATGATCTACAACAAGTCGTTGTCAGATATCAAAAAAAGCGAATCGGCCAAAGAGTATTTCATCCATACCCAAGGAAATCACGAAGCCAACAACGGCTTCTTCAGATTCCTTTCAGAGTTTTCAGGACTTCCGATTGTGAATGTTGAGGCCAACAGTCAGTCGGGTTATTGTCCTCTTTATATGCAGATGGTGTTCTCGGCTGGTTTTATTGAGCAGAAACGAGGTTGGTCAAGTTTTCTTGCAACAGTAAGAAGTTTTAACATCTATCAGTACAAGAGGAGAATCATAGAATACCTCTTAGGGATAAGCAATGAAACAAACTATGACAAATTGAGATACCTGTCGGACAGGAACAAAGAGCTCGGTCAGAATTGGACAGAGAATGCGGTGAAAATCAATGCGTTATTGTCATACAATAATCTATTTGTCAATAATCTGGAACAAAAGATCTCGGACCAAAAAACAAGTCTAGACGAGCTAGTCATCATAAGTAGAGACGGCAAGAAGGAAATAGAGGAGTATATAAAAGAGTTGGAAGTCAAGATCAAAGAACAACAGGAGCAAAAGTTAATTATGAAACCAGCAAATGCAGCCCCTGTGGTAGTAGAGAAAAAGGAAAAGCTGAAAAGCATTGAGACGGAAAGGAATAAGTTCCTGCTATCGATGGAAAGTGAGAATAAGAAGATAGCATCGGTAAAGAGGCAACTAGAAATTATATCAAAAGAGATAAAAGATATAGAGTACCAGCTGAAGACCAACAATATCGTGACGGGCTTTGACTTGACGGAATGCCCTACTTGTCATCAGCCACTGGCAGTGGGAGAGACGATGAACCGAGTGTTCAGTGCCAAGGAGTTGGAACAATCGCAGGATGCCCGAAAAAATCAGAAGAATTTTCTGGAGACCGTCTTAGCAAGACTGGAGGAGTCTGTAGCCCAAAAGGAAATGTATAAACTCTATTTTGAGAAACTCGTTAAGGAAGCAGAGGATGAACTGAAACTGGTGGAAGAACAGGACTCGGAACTAGAAGCAAGAGTTGTAGAGAATGTGTATCAGTTGTCGTCGCTATCGAACCAGAGGGCACGACTTGGCGAGGTGAACCGTCAGATAAAGGAAATTCTTGGAGGATTAAAGCAAATCAAGGAAGAATATGATAAAAATAGGCAGCAGATAAAAGCTTTAAGAGATAAGGCTGCCAAGACAGACAATCCGATGGTGACGACATTACAGACGCAATTTCGCAAAGCACTGAAAGAATTCGGGTATACAAGTCAAACAGACATGACCCATATCTTTATAGAAGCGGATGATAATTCGAGCCAGGTGTTATTCCCCGTTGTAGAAGAGCGTGGTATCACCGAGCCCATTATTTCTGCATCGTCGGCATCTGACTTTATAAGAGCCTTGTGGGCCTATTATCTTTCCCTGCTGGTTAAAGGCGCCCGCCATCCGGGATTCCTAGTCATGGATGAGCCTGCGCAGCATGCCGTGAAAGAAGAAGACTTGAAGAAGATGTTTGACTTTTCTTCAAACTGTCAGCGACAAGTCATACTATTTTGTTCTACCCATACCATTACGGAAGAATTTCTGCTGGCAAGGCAAAAGGCAGAAGAAGAGGGGAAGGCGGAAACGATACAAGTTAAGAAGAATTTGGTGAAGGATATTGTTGAAGAACTTAATAGGCAAGGAAGAGGTGTTGTGATGAATGAGATTGAGTTTAAGTCGCTGGAGAAGTTGGGGTAAGATGTGACTAAATTAATAAATAAAACTCATCCTTGAGGTGAGGGCAGATTAATTTTTATAATCTTAAACATATTTTATTATGGTAAAATTCAATGTGATTTAGGACTGTCTAGCGAGATGCTAGGCAGTGCCCGTCCTGAGAAAGACGTTAAACTTACTGGAGAATTTGACTGGCGGTACTTCTTTAGTGATGGCACTCTTCCGGGTATGTGTTCCTCTTTGTGACCCGTTAACCGTAGGGTCGTATTTGATACACATGTTGAAGATGTTGCCCTTCAGGTAGGACCGACCGAAAAACAGAATTGATTGGGTAGTAGAAATACTGTTGCTATTTTGTTTTATCATCGCGGTATTGTCTGTATACGGTATCAGTTTACCGATAACGTTGGTGAACATAGCAACAATTATATCTTTGGTGCTGTTCTCCGCTGCTTGGTAGCCGACGCTACGTAAGTAAAGATTAATCGAGGGTAACTATGTCTTCGGTGGTACTACCTCTTCCCTTTCCGAACAGAGAAGTAAAACCCGAGAGAGCCGATGGTACTGCAATAAAATGCGGGAGAGTAGGAAGTTGCCCAATGTTTTTGTGAAAATATGAGAGGATTGGGAGAAACGTGTTGTTAGGATTAAGGTGATTGATGCTGACGATACGTTTTTGTGATTTAAAAAAATAATACATAGTGATTGGTCTTGAAAAAAAGATTATTTTACTTATGTTATGAGTGTAATTAGGATTTATGTTCAAGACAATTAAGAAAGAGATCGACAATTCAATAGGAAAGCCTCCTAAAGAAATAATTGATCATGTCAAACGGGCTCTTGACAGAGGAATCCCATATGCCATGTTGGATTTCACTCATTCACAACGTATGGAGACTTTTCTTAAAGAACAGTTGGGTAGGGTTAGCATCCCGGCTATTCAACTAATAACGGACATGTCACTGCATAAAATCAGGAAGATGGAAGGGAGAATCAGTACAAAGCCTTCTCCTCTGGAAATATATATGGATTTCGAAAAGGATGAATACAATGCAAAGAAGGCTGAGATGCTGATGCTAGCGGCTATAAGTAAAATACCCCAAATGTATCTTTGCAGTGAACCTCTTCCAGGAATTACTGACGAATTGGGAGATCAAGACCGACAATTGTTGGCTACATATTGCCATTATATGATTTCCATCTTGGCTGTTAAGACTAATTGGCAGGAAGATTCTGTAAAGGCTGCAATGTCTATACTTGCTATTGAATATACGATATGTATTCAGGATGGGGTGATGGACCTGTTCTTCAATAGTGCTATGAGTGTGATAAGCCGCCTGAATTCATCCATGTTCAGACAACAGGCAAGGGATCTAACTGAAACTGTATTGGTAATTGGGCATCGGGAACATCTTGAAGAATACTCTTATGTCACGGCTTCATCTGCATACATTGATGCATCTAACCCTTTGGAGGCATTACTGTATCAGACAATAGCTCTTGCATATATTGAAAGGAAGTATAAAGTCATACCCAAAAGGTTAGCTTTTGACATTATCTGGGATGTTCTTAAAATATTACGGGAAACAAATAGAATTAATGGAGACGAATTTGCATATTTACTTACTTTTTGTGATAGTATAGGGTGCAATGCTTTTGAAAGGCTCTCGGTCTATTATACCGCGTTAAGTGCACGGGCTTTTGCTGGTGATGAGACGGCAGTCGGTGACATTGTCAGCTATTTGAAGGCTAACGATAAAGATATCAGGTCTTTTAAGAAAAGGGTTGCGTTGCCTTTGTTCACTTTGTTCAAGAGTATTCATGAAGTATATGGTGATCATGACTTGTCCGAATTAGCTCCATATGAAGAGATGGTTGCAGAGGAACTCGAGATTGACGGAAACGAACTCTACGTTGATTTCTTTGATGATGATAACAGGGAACTTGCAAATCATTTGCGAAAAATAATGGTTAGATTGAGTAGCAGTCGGTTTGCTGCCAATTTCCCTCATGATAGCATCATAGCTCAGAAATTAGCTCGAAAGGTTGTAGAACTATCATTAAAAGAAGAAAATCCAGAAATGTTCTTATTGGCTATGATGGTAAGAGCTGACTTTACCTTTGTCAAACAGGAACATTATATTGCTCCATTTACTGTGATGGAGATTAAGGATATTGAAATCGAGAAAGGTTCTCAACCCTATATAAGTGTAAGTGAATTAAAAAATTACTTGAAAACAGAACATGAGGATATCATGATTTGGATAGGACTAGGGACTGATCATGTATGTAGGCTGTTGTTGTTAAATGACATGTTCTGTATGGATCAACTTGGAGAAAGAGATGATGCGAATTATCAAAATACTATAAACCAAATAATACCGTCTTTACAGTTTAAGAGTGATTATGTTACAGTAAAGGGTGACCGATTTGACAAAACAGTCAAAGAACTTAAAGAGGAAGAGGAGCTTCTTTTTGAAATGCTTAAGGATTATCGTTTTTCTCTCCCCAATGTCGCTGGCAGAGTGTTGTTGGTAAAAGATATGGAACTGGAACCTTACCCTCATCATTTATTTGTTGATGACAGGACAGATGAGTTTATAGGGAAGGTCAGACCTACAGCTAATGTCATCTCTACAGAATTGTTAATAAAGACCAATAGGTCAGAGTTGCAACTTCCGATGAATTTTTCTAAGTCATTTTGGATACCTGTTTCAAGTGGTGAAATTACTTTTTCGGGAATTAAAGACCATCTTGAGGATACTTTGTCGCAATATCAGTTTCATGTCGTTGAAGATATATTACCCCCCAAGCCTCTGTCTTCTGACCTGAACATCGTTTGTGCGCATGGCGGTAAAAATATTAGTGAAAGTGAATGGTTCTATGCGAACAGCCAACCAATAATTGACACCAGCAAAATTGTCGGAAATGGAAAAATATTAGTGTTGTTGGTTTGCCATTCAGGCAGTGCTGTCTATAAAGATTATGATGGTGCGGTGCGCACATTTATTAAAAGGTATGTGCGTATGGGTTATAAATCTATTATAGCCCCGATGTGGAGCCTGCCTATAGACATTTTACCTTTGTGGATTTCTACATTTATGGATAGGTTTTCAGGTGGAGAATATATTATTGATTCTGTATTTCATGCGAATATGGCTGTTAAGGAGCAGTTCATAGCTCCTTCTGCCTGGGCGTGTCTCCATCTCTTTGGAAATCCTTATCTCCATGTGGGAATAAATAAGGATATTCACAGGAATGATGCGATAGATTAATATTCTAAAAGTTAAATAAACGGAAAAATAGACAAAAGTAGCAATATGTTTGCCACGAAATTGCTAATTTTGCAATAGTCTTAATGTACTAAGTTGATTATGGAGTCTCTATATATAAAGGATTTTGGACCTATAAAGGAGATTTTTTTTGATGATATCAAACCGTTGACTGTTATAATAGGACAGTCGGGGTCTGGTAAAAGCACGTTGATGAAAGTGCTGGCACTGACGAGATGGATATACAAGATGCTGAATATCCGTGTATATCTTCAGACGGCTGGAGTCAAAGAGTCGCCGTTCAAGTTCTATATCAAACGTTATCTTTCTGATGATGGTATTTTGGACTATCTTCATGAGAATACACTAATAGTTTACACCCATGACGAGGCCAAGTTTGAAATCAGGGGTATGAAAGCTGAATTCCGTCAGATAGCACAAGTGAGCTACGAGAACCTTTGCCTAGAGAAAATATCCTTTATCACAGAGAAACGTAACGTGCTTAGTGACTTGATGGCTCTAACCATGAAGGAAAAGACAGCTCCTTTCTATCTGAAGGAACTTTTGAGCGAATATCAAACGGCCATCAAATATATTAAGGCTCTTGACTTGGAGGCTGTGGGTGTAAAGCTCGAAATCAAGAAAGTCAATGGTGTCGAATATAGTTACATCAGCGGACATGATGATGGGCGTGAATACAGTGTGAGACTAGAGGATGCTTCATCTGGGATCCAGTCAATGGCTCCTTTGAATCTGATAGTTCACTACTATGCTCATTATTTCAATCTTGTAGAGTCGTTCAACAAGGCAGTGTTCCGCTATGTGATGGAGGGTGATAGTTTGAAGGATTTCCACCCGGCTCAGAATGTGGGTGATATACCACGTAAGCGGGTGGATATTCACATTGAGGAACCTGAAGTCTGTTTGTTTCCAGACAATCAGCTCCGACTGATGAATCAGTTGGTTCGCGAGTGCTGGAATACAGATCGTGACTATGACATCACGCTCATGATAACTACGCACAGCCCATATCTTTTGAATCAATTGAATCTACTCTTCAAAGCCTATGATATGGGAACAGATATTGAAGGGGCAAAGATGAATTATGATCAGACTGATGTGTATGCCGTAGAGAACGGGACATTGCTGAACCTTAAAGTAGAGAATGCTCATTTGGTGAATCCTGAGTTTTTGTCAGCCCCAGTAGATCATATCTACGCTCAGTACGAAGAACTTAGTAAGCCTACACGAGATGAGAATCAGTGAACTTCTGTCATCCGACTTTTTGGATTTTTATCAGGTGAGAAGGGGACGGATTACAGTCGTCAGCCAGCTAGTCAGGTGTAACTCCTTTGATCTTGATGACGATATGAGTCAAACGTCGTTTGTCAAGGAAGTGGGGCAGGGTAAGCTGACTTTTGTCGGTAATAAGGAATATATAGAGGTGGTTGCATACGATGATTTCTTCAAGCAGATTAAGAAACCGGTGGCTTTTGTTTCAAGTCATAAGCATTGTGACTATCTAATAGTTTCGGATGAAACGATGGAAAATTTCCTCTTTGTGGAGTTGACATCAGCGCTGGGAGGGACCTATAATTTGAAGAAACCGATTGCGAATAAGAAAACGGGGGCGATAGCGTTTCCCGGTGGTAAGTATCAGAAGGTAGAAGAGCAGTTGGCCGACAGCCTTGATACGCTGATGGCAGTTCCTAGTATCAGGGGAAAGATAGACGGTTATCAAAGGAGAATATGTCTGATGGGTTATAAAATAATTCCCTATGATGAAGATGCAAAGCGTATTACTCATCCCTTTCAACGCTACTTGACCATTGAGATGGCTGAGACTGGTTCTAATGGCGCTATTGTACATAATACAAAGATAGAATCATTAGGTTTTGAGTATCGCCGCATCAGCAATGATGCTACATTCTCATTGTAAAAAGCTGCTGAGAATCAGAGTGATATGATGAAGGAGAACGAACACGGATTTCTCGAATGAAACAAATCTTATAGGCGATATGTTTTTTTAAAAGGGTATTACAATTACATTTTGTAGGGCAATTATGTTTAAACTTATAGCAGTAAGACCACTGAAAGGGTGTGGAAATAACTCTAGACGCAAGGTCAAGCCATACAAACAAAAGAGGCCAAACACGGCCTCTTTTTTTATCTCACAACCCCCTTGACGCAACTTGACGCAAATAAAAAAGTATATGTAACACCAGGTAAACCAAGTGTCAGGAAAAGTGCGTATCTTTGCACCAAAATCAGAATCAACTATACAATACAACATGAGAAAACTAATTTCAA
>Ga0310691_10002184_pt1 | contig 26888 bp, 20 predicted proteins | sample 176DNAGHGlowgp2_FD_203887 | JGI IMG/M metagenome (GOLD analysis project Ga0310691, IMG submission 203887) | Sheep rumen microbial communities from Palmerston North, Manawatu-Wanganui, New Zealand - 1766 DNA GHGlow gp2 (v2) (version 2) | ecosystem: Host-associated > Mammals > Digestive system >... | reverse complement strand
TCGTGAACATTGGGAAAATACACTATGCCGAACCTGCCCTGACCTATATACGAAATCTTTTCTCCCTCGCCAAGCTTTTCCCGTCCGCCAAGAATCTCCAGCGCACAGTCAAAGTGTATAGGGCTTCCATTGTCTATTGCAAGGGCTGATGCCATGTCCGTTATAACTTCTCCGCAGTGGGCGCACAAGGGCCTGTTTTCGCTCTTAAATACGCGTATTGCCTCTTCGTCCTGTCTTATCTGTTCACTCGTTACGGCCTTTGGGGGAACAAAATGCTTTTTCTGCTGTCCTGAATTTCCTGCGTAGGATCCGTTTTCGTTGCGGGAACTATTCTTCCAGTTGTTGCCCCGGTGTTTTGAATGCCTGTCTCTGTTTCTCATAGCAAATATTTTATTCCAAAAACTATTATTTTTCAATAGAAGCCTACGCCCGATTGGAGTGGCGGCGAAGCCGTTCCCGGAAGGGAATGGAGCGCATACGGCGCGGAACCACGGAAAGCGGGTGACGCAAGGCACGGGCGGTCGAATTAGCCAAAGAATAAAATGGTAGAGCTGTTAGAGTTACCGTCCTAAAAAGTAGCTTCCATCATTAGAGAAGGTAGGTCTTCATCTGCCCCTTGCCCTTTACTTCAACATCCACCTCTTCCCCGTAGCTAAAGGTATCCTTTGTATGCAGGTAGGTTGCCTCGCTCACGTGTATCTTCATAGGAAAGCCAGTGCTTTCCATTCGGCTTGCGACGTTCACCGTGTCTCCCCAGATGTCGTAGATGAACTTGGTCTTTCCTATTACGCCCGCCACAAGGTTCCCCGAATTGATTCCTATCCGTATTTGCAGGCTTGTCTTGAACCTTCTGTTAAAGGCTTCCACATCGGAAATAAGCCCCCTGGCAAACTTTACCATGCGCACCGCCTCGTTGCCGGAAGGGGTTTCCGTAAGCCCGCAGGCTGCCATGTAGGCATCTCCAATCGTCTTGATTTTTTCTATTCCCTCGAGCTTTGCCCTTTCGTCAAACCTGGACACCAGCAGGTTCAGCATGGCAACAACGTTCTTTGCGGTCATCTTGCCGCTCATCTTCGTAAAGCCAACTATGTCTGTAAAAAGCACCGTAACGTCGGGATAGTTCTTTGCTATGGTCCGGTCGGGATGCTCCGTAAGCTCGTAGGCTATGTCCTTGGGAAGTATGTTCAGAAGGAGGTTCTCGGCCTTTTGGTTTGCAAGGCGCAGTTCCTTTGTGCGCTCTTCCACCTTTTTCTCCAGTTCCTCATTGTACTTTTTCATCATCAGCAGCCTTTCCTGCTGCATGTGGTTTATGTGCATGATGTTCCGCACAGTGTTCTCCGTCATATTGGAGAATGATATGTAAAGGTTCTCCACCTCGTCTCCCGTGCGCACATCCAGGCTCTTGATTTTCGTAACGCACTGGCTCATCCCGTCAAGGTTTCCGTTCTGCTTCATAAAGGAAATCGCATGGTGGGAAATTCTGTTTATGGGGTTCACAAGGAACTTGGTGGAAATCCACAGGCCTATTCCAACTATAAGTATGGCAATCAAAAACGAAAGGATTATCGTCCTCAGGAGGAAGGTTAGCCTGTAGGTGCGCAAGAGGTTCATGGATATGTCCACTCCCACGTAGCAGGCGCACTCCCCCTTCGAATTGAAGACCGGATGGTAATATGTAAGCAGCCAGCCGTACTGGTCATTGGACTCAAGCGGCTCAATCTCATTTCCTTCAAGCAAGTCCGGCACATAGGGAAGGAAAGTCGGGTCAAATTCTATAAGGTCGTCAACGCCGTAGTCAGAGTTTTCGCTATCGGTGTCAAAAATTACGTGGCAGCCATCCTCCCTTATCTGGTAGGCATAAAGGTACTCAATGTCTGGAATATTTTGGTGCAGGCTCTTGAGCCTTTCAAAAGTCTCCGCATAACCGGGGACGGTTTTTCCATCTTTTTTGTAGGCCTCTATGCTGTCCGCGTCAATTGCCTGGGATGCAAGCATTGCAACGCCCTTTGCAATCTTTAGGTGAGAAGCGCGGGTGTGCACGGTAAAAAGCCCCAGCGCCACGAAGGAGATGGCAGACGCTATGAGCAGCGCAGCCAGTACAAGCAAAAAGGAAATCCTTACTCTTAAAGAATGAATGCCCTTTGTATTTATCGCCTTATCCATTTTAAACTTCCTCTTGCCTGCCCACCTTGCAGACTTGCATATTATACCACACTTTCCTTTCTTTGTAACGATTTTTCTGCCATGGCAATGACAAATCTTAAAATATATTGTATAATCAACAGTGGGATGGTTCTTCTTGAACCGAGGGGATTATATGAAAAAACTCATTCTTGCTCTTGGCATGGCCTTGCTTTCGGTTTTTGCATCGCCAGCTTTTTCTTCTGACTTTCTTTCATGCTTTAATTCTTCCAAATTCACAAAGGAGCAGATTCAAGACCTAAAGGCAGGAAGGGTCGTAATAAGGAATTTAAAATCCCCGGGAGAAAGCGGCCTAAAGACTAGCAACATATATGCAAACAAATTCCTCGAAGAACTAAAGGCAACTTCCCCCACCCACTTTGCCGAGATAATGCAGGTGAGGCCCTACAAGGGGAACGAAAACCTTATTGCCCAGCTTGTAAGCCTTGTCACGGACATAAAGAGCTACAGGCAAATCCCTTATTATACGGAACGCCACGGGGCCTGGGCCGCCATGTTCACAAAGGCGGAGGTTGTATCCATCTCGCGCGGAAATTTGACCAGCATATACAATGCAGTATTCAGAATGCCGCCCTTTGCAGAATTTGATGCCCAAGTCTCCACGACGCAGATTGGCGACACCCTATACTTTGCAACCAAGAACAAGGGAAAAATCGAGTATAAAATCTTTGATGCCGTAAAGCCTGAAAAAATGGAATGCGGGCTTGTGCTTTTTAGGGAAGGAGACTACTGGATTCTCTATGGGGCAGGAGCCGTAAAGACAAATGGCTCCCCCTTCGTAAAAAAGCGCGTAAACAGGGCCTTTGTAAACCGCATAAAGGACTTTAGCATGTATTTCATAAAAAAACTGAACTAGATGTAGTGAAAGGGCAGGATTCAGCTTGCCAGGGCAGATGCCTCTAGCTCCCGCTTGTTTTTTATCCTGAGCGTCAGTTCGCGGTTCACTATTTTTGTAAGCAAATCATGCTCGTCTTTAGTATTGGAATTCTTGTAGCACAAATCTTTTAGCAAGTCAAATTCCTCATCAGAAAGCGATTCCTGGCCATCCCAAAAGAAGCGCCATGTAGCGGCAGAGTCCAATGCTTTGTAGGTTTCAACATTATCAACGCAAAGATCCATCGCTTCATCTTCGTACATACAAATCCCCCACTCGTACCGAAAACTATGCAGACTAGGCAACCGACAAAATCAAGGGAAAACCTAGTAGCAAAAGCACTTAGGAATCCCATGCAAATTATCGGAAAAAATAAAACTGGTTAAAATAGAATAATACACCTGTAAAAAACCCACTCTTTTTTACAAGGCAAGAGTATAATGAGCAAACTAACTTAAAAAATGAAAATAAAAGTCCACAGATTCAACAGAATTACCTGTATGTCATCTGTGGAATAAGCCATCAATAAAGCCTATTTGAGAGCAGAGCTGATTCTTTCAAGAACCTTCTTGCGGTCCAAAGGCTTTACGATATAGTTCTTTGCGCCGGCAAGAAGTGACTTCTTAACAAGTTCTTCCTTACCAAGTGCGCTGACCATAACGACACGGGCGTTCTTGTCAAAAGCAACAATCTGCTCAAGTGCCGTAATACCGTCCATGCGTGGCATTGTGATGTCCATCGTTACCAAGTCAACATTCGGGCAAAGTTCCTTATATTTATCAACACCTTCTTTACCATCCTGAGCTGTAGCAACAATTTCGTAGCCATCGCTGCTCAAGATTTGAGTCAACTGCTTTGCAACGAACATTGAATCGTCAACGACCAAAACACGGAATTTGCTTCCGTCGGCTTTTACACCCTCTGGCGGACGATCATTTATCTGCGCAAAATCATCTTTTGTTTTCATACCTTTATGCTCCTTATGTACGTTCGCGGATAGCGACGTTGACTTCTATTTTTCCAAATTCAGTAATGAGCGGAACAATCAGAGCTTCAACATTCTCTTCATCTGCATTGCTACCACCCAATGCTGCAATTTCCATTTTTTCACCAGCAAAAAGAGCCGGAGGGGTAAGGTCAAACTTAAAACCAAGCTCATGGAGTTTTGTAACAGCCTGAGCAGTAATTAAGTTTGCCAACTCGCTGATTGTAGCTTTTGCCAAATCATCAAAGTCCGGAAGCTTTTCACCGTTCATACGGGAAGCTATTGCAAGAGCCGTATCATAAGTCATATCAAACAAGACACGGCCTTCAACATCACCGGCAAGACCTACCAGAGCAGCGACACCCATTACGGGCATTGCTGTTGACTTAAGATACAAATCGCCACGCTTTACGTCTGCATCACCCAAAACTTCTTTCAGGACCCTGTATGAAGTTTCAACAAATGGGTTAATGTACTCTACTCTCATTAAAATCCCCCTGCAGTTTTATTAACTAACCAGATTTATTCTAATATTATATTCTAATATTACTTTGAATATAACGCAATAGAGCCGGACTGTTTTTTATTCCAACCCGGAATTGCTATATTCTCATTTTCACCAACTATTATAACACCATTTCCCTTAACTTTCTCGCCAAAATCATCCAAAATTGATTTTTGTGATGCTTCCGGCAGGAAAGAGAACAAATCCCTAGCAAAAACCAAATCAATAGGAGGCAGATTGTTTGTATGAACACAGTCATGGTATTCAAACATAACCATATCCTTTATCTCTTTGGTAAAGGTATAGCTACCGCCAGATGTCTTGGTAACATAAGGCTGGTACCAGTCCGCACTTACCTCGCTGCTCAGCGTCATAAGCGGAGCATTCGAAACATTGAGCAAGTCAATGTCGTGTGCATAAATACGTATATGTGCATTAGGATAACGTTTTTTTAGCAAACATGCAAGTGAGTAGGACTCAAAACCTTTGCCACAGCCAGGATTCCAGACAACAATGTTCTTTGCAGAATTTTCTGGCAGGGCCTTTGCAACTTCGCTGGCATAGGATTCACTCCACCAGGTGCAGTTGTGCTTAGAATAGAAGGGCTTAAGGAATTCATCCGCATCGCTTTCGTTCTGAAGCTGGGTCTTTCCTTCACCCCGCTCCTTTTCCCACTGCTCATAACGGGCTTTTACCCACTCTTCATTCACAGCGGAAACATAGAACTTCTTAAGATTCTTGAGGGAATCATAGATAAAATTCAGGTCAACAGCCTTCTTTTCTTCTTTAGCAGGCTCATCCACCTTCTTCGCGGCAGATTTTTTGCCGGAAGCCTTTGGTTCAGCCTCCGCAAGTCTTGCTGCCTCTTCCCTTGCGGCAATTTCTGCAGCTGCGGCTTGTCTGTCTTCCATCTGTGCGCGGGCTGTTTCCGCCAGAAGCCTTTCCTCTTCCGGTGTACGGAGACCAAAAATCTTGTCTATGTCCAAAAGGACGTAGAGATGCCTCTGGGCTTCCACAACTCCGCTTATGTACTTGATATTTATGTCGCCAAAGAGCGGATGGGGCGGCTGTATGGAGGACTTCTGTATGCCTACAACCTTATCAATTACGTCTACGACAACGCCGAAAAACTGTTCCCCGACCTGTACGATGAGCATATTTTCAAGAACGTTGGAATCATGCTCAGGAACCTCTATATTAAAGAAAAGCCTAAGGTCAATTATAGGAATAATTTCGCCACGGAGATTGTAAACGCCAAGAACAAAAGGAAGCGTGTTTGGCACATAGGTAAAATTACCGGCCTTGGCAATTTCCTTTACCTTCATAATGTCTATGGCATAGTCCTTGCCCGCGAGAGAAAAGCTTACCATCTTATAGTCAACAACGCTGGCATTCTTCTTCTCTTCTTCCAGTTCCTCCTGAGAAAGGCTCTGAACAGCGGCTTCTGTCGTGCTTGCAAGTATGTTAAGTTTATCTTGTATAGTTCCCATCTGCCTACCCTCTGACTGCGCCCTTCAAGGCTGACTCTTCGCGAGATTTCTGTGCACTGATTTCTTGCTTTACGCCAAGTTCCAAAAGCTGGTTCACGTCTATGATAAGAGAAACCGAACCGTCACCAAGGATTGAGGCACCAGCAATGCCCGGCGATGTCGTAAACTGGTCGCGCAAAGGCTTGATTACAACGTCTTCCTCACCGATAAGGGCATCTACCATAACACCTATCTTCTTTTCCTGTGAACCAACGATTACTATGAAGCAGTATTCGCTCTCCACCGCGTCCTTGATATTAAAGAGGCGGTCAAGCCTAAGGATTGAAATAACTTCATTGCGCACATTGAGCACTTCGTAGTTATCAATCGTATTGATACTGTCACGCTTTACACGCTGGCTTTCTATAACATTTGTAATCGGGATAGAGTATACCTCTTTTCCGACACGAATCAAAAGACCCTGGATAATGGCCAAAGTGAGCGGAAGCCTGATGCTGAATTTTGAACCCTTGTGGCGCTCGCTGGTAACAGTAATGGTACCCTTGAGTTTTTCCACCATAGTCTTGACAACATCCAAGCCTACTCCGCGGCCAGAAACATTGCTTATCTTGTCGCTGGTAGAGAATCCCGGAAGGAATATAAGGTTAAAGGCATCCTGATCAGACATAACCTTGTTGGGGCTAATAAGACCCTTTTTGATTGCCTTTTCACGAACCTTTTCCACTTCTATACCCTGACCGTCGTCAATTATGTCGATTACTATGGTATTTCCTTCGTTTGCAGCCTTGAGTATAAGCTTACCAGTCTCATCCTTGCCGTGTGCCTTGCGCTCTTCAGGAGTCTCAATGCCGTGGTCAACGGAGTTGCGGACACAGTGCATGATTGGGTCAAGAAGGTCGTCTACAACAGTCTTGTCAAGTTCTGTGTCTTCACCTTCTATTACAAGGTTAACCTTACGTCCAAGATCGCGGCTCAAGTCACGAACAACGCGCGGGAAGCGGTTGAATATGGTACCGATTGGAACCATGCGGATTTTCATTACGCCTTCCTGGAGCTCGCTAGAGATGCGACCCAAGTTCTGCGTGGTTGAGCGGTATTTGCTTGCCGTAAGCTTTATGTCATTTTCAAAGGCATCGAATAGCGTGGACATGCCCTGATATATGTCGCTTATCTTCTGGCGGATTTCCTTCTGGGATGCACCTGCTTCAATCTGCTGGAGAATCTTGGGGATTTCCTCCATAATATGATGCTGCTTTTCCTTGTAGCCGGAGTTAAGTCCCTGAAGCATTACCTGCAGGTCTGCAAGGTGAAGTCCCAGCTGGTTAAAGGCAGCCTTTGTGATAACGGTTTCGCTGACCAGGTTCATCAGGTTGTCTACGCGCTTACTGTCCACACGGAGTATTGAACCGGTCTGGGCAACGCCATGGCCTGATGCCTGTTGGACAGACTTTTTTGCCTGCTGGAGGTTTGCCTGAGTTGCGGGCGCAGACGTGGAAACTTCCTCTTTTTGCTCCACAACAGCTTCTTTCTTTTCTTCTTCCACTTCCTCTTCCTTTTGCACGGGAGCAGGTGTTGCCGCGGGTGCAGGAGCCGCTTCTGCCTCCAAAGTATGAGCGTCCGCCGCAAGGGTAACGTCATCAAGGAAGGCTGTATCTTCCAGAGCAGAGCCGTCTGATTCGGTTGCAACATAGTAAACGACCTGCGGATGGAATTCATCTTCATAGAGAGCCTCAAAGTCCGGGACAGTCTTTAAAACAGTACCGCAGTTCTTGAGGGCGGCAAAAACCTGAATTCCGCCAACGCTATTCATGGGGTTTGACTCATCAAAAGTAACGTTTACGTACCAGAGCTTACTTCCCTGGGGACAAGCCTGCTTTAGTTCATTGAATTCGTTGTCCGAAAGCGGCTTTACCGGGGGCATTCCGTTGTCCGCCGCCGGGGCTGTCTGTTTTGCAGGTGCACTCTTTGCCGCTGCTGGCTTTGCTGCGCCGACCATGCCGGAGGGTACGCTCACGGATGCCTTTTTCTTGCCAGACTTCTGGGGAATAAAGGACTTAATCTTATTTACTATTTCTGAAACGTCTTCCTGGTAGACAGAACCGCGGCTTCTTGCGTCCAGCATAGCTTTTATTGTGTCCAGTGAAGAAAGAAGCGTGTCCACGATAGGCTCTGTTACCTGAACCGCATTACTGCGGAGAGCATCAAGAAGGTCTTCCACGTCGTGGCAGAAGGAAGAAAGCTCTGTCATTTCTACTGTGGCAGAACCGCCCTTTAATGTATGAGCCGCACGGAAAATTTCATCTATAGCATCATGATTTGAAGGGTCATTTTCTATAACAAGAATGTTGCTTTCCAAAGTCTCGTACTGCTGTTCTGCTTCAGAAAAGAAATCTTTGAGAAGTTCCTCGTTATTAGCGTCAAGATAATCACTCATATTATCTATTTTAACCTCTTCCAAACATAAGTCAAGTCAAAACGACTGATTTTTGCAACTTTTTTAATCTTAATTTATTATAGGGCATTATTTGAAAAAATTCCAGTTAAAAGTAAAGATTTTTTTCAGCACAAAGGAAGGGCTTCCATAATAATGCTTTTATTCACATTTTAAAATACCGATAAATCAAGAAATGAGTGGGCTGTTGTTTTTTAGGCTCATATTTCTTTCTTGGAGTTCCTAATGAAAAAGAAGTTTATTCTATTATATTTGGCTTTATTTTTGTGTGCGGCACTTTCTGCAGTGGAACAGGCAGCTTTTAGCGGCTATCTGGGACTTTTAGGCGAAATGCCGGCAAAGAAAGAGCTTTACACCGAGGGCTTTGCGGCTGGTCAGCTTGATTTTGGCGGAAAATTCATTTTCAGGGGCGAAATTCAGCTGGAAACAGACGACCTTCTGGAGACAAGCCCACTCAAGAAAAAGGAATCGGCGAATTCCCTGCTTAACCTGAACGAGCTTTCTGCAACATACAAGTACAACCACACGGCTTCAACACATTTTTTCAGCGCATACCTAGGCAATTTTGTTGGTGCCGGGTCTGATATTTTTTTGCAGAGGCAGTTTGGAATCCAGAGCATAGCATCCCCCCTCACAGAGACATACAAGGGGCTTGCAAGTTCCCCCTTCAATGAGCTGTATGGCGCGGGAATTGCCTACACGGTAAAGTTTGCATCCCCCCTTGCAGCTGGCATTTACCTTACGATGAACCGCGAAAACAGCACGGATGAAGAAGAAGAAAAAAAGGCACTATGGACAAGCCTGCGCTTTGCAGGTTCCTATCCCAACGTAACTTTTGACATCACTGGTGGAGTCAACCTGCCGCTTGAAAAGGAATCCAAATCAGGGGACAAGGTAATTTTCCTGGTAAGATACGTTCTTTTGGACGGCGGCGTAAACCTTCTCGTTGGAAACCGCTACACTACGTCATTTTTCCTTCAGACTGGCGTAAAAGGCATAAAGATAGACTCTGACGACCTAAGCAAAAACGACATAGACAAGGGGCTTGCCTACCTTTTGAGCGAGCTAAGGATGGTTCTTCCCGTAGCGCAGCTAAACTGCACTCTCTTTAGCATTCCCGATGAATACCTTGGCGAGATGATTTTCTTTAGGCACCAGGCGATAGAGGCGGCTGAGCATTCATTTACGGACCCCAGGACAAAAAGCGGCTCATCTTCCACGCTGGGATTTGACGCAAACCTCTTTACCGAACACCTTTACCTTGCAGACCGCCCAATGTCAGCGGGAGCACACATTACCGTAACGGCTCCAGGCTGGGGACTTTTTGACGCCATGGAAGACATCAAGAAGAAGAAGAACGAGTTTAAGAAATGCGACAAGACATTCGTCCTTTCTCCATACATAAGTGCCCCTCTCCTCAACGGAAAGCTTACCGGCATCGCATCCTTCAACCTTACGGCCTTTAACGACAAGGACAAGAAAAAAAAGGATGCATTCCGCTTTATGCTGGGCTACAAGGCACAGCTTTAGAAGGAAGCTGACAAAAGATGAAGGTATTTATTGTATACTGCCACCCTTCTGAGGATTCACTGACAAGGAACCTAAGGGACCAATTCATAAGGGGAATAGTTGACTCCGGGAATGAATACCTTCTTTCTGACCTTTACAAAATGAATTTTAAGGCAGACATGACGGAGCAGGAATATCTTAGGGACGCAAACTACAGAGACAGGCCGGAAGTTGCAGCCGACGTTCTTTCTGAGCAGGAGAAAATAAATTCATCCGATGCAATAGCCTTTATCTACCCGGTTTTTTGGACGGAAGCACCCGCAAAACTCGTGGGCTGGTTTGACAGGGTTTGGTCATACGGATTTGCCTACGGAAAAAAGACAATGAAAATGCTAGAAAAGGGCATAATCCTCTGCTCTGCGGGAAATCCTTTTGACAGGCTTGAAAAGCTTGGGCATCTTAGCAGCATGAAAAAGGTTATGTTTGGCGACAGGCTTTTTAAGCGGGTAAAGCAAAGCGAATTCGTACTTTTTGACGGCACTTCAAGAGAAAAGGAATCAAGAAAGGCAAACTGGGAGCCCAATCTTAGGAAAGCATACGAAAAGGGAAAGAGCCTCTTCTCCCCTTCCCAGGAAGCATTCTCGCTGGAAGACAGGTACTTTACAGCAATATCCTCTTCCGGCACGGGGGAAGTGTCAGACGAGACCATATTCAGCTACCACCAGAAGGGAAATGTAATTTGGGCAGAATATTCTGGCGGAAGCGTTATAAAGGGCTTTCTTTTGGGAAAAATTGACGGGGACAAAAAGCTGCACTTTGACTACCGCCACATCAACACAACAGGGGAATCAAAATCCGGTTCTTGCAATTCGGAGCCTCGCTACGAAAACGGCAGACTAAGATTCTACGAAAAGTGGAAATGGAGTGACGGCGGAGAAGGCACATCCGTTATAGAAGAAATTTGACCCATGGCGACGGGCAGATATTTTTAAGGATGACCACATAAGAGCCATTGCCTTCCCAATCATTACGACCGGGGATGAACTTGAAAGCGGGCAGCTTGTAAGCCTTGGAAAAGAAGCCGGGTTTGAGAAGCAGAGGTAAAGGACATAGTAATAAGGAAAAAGCTTTGTAGTAATTTATACAAAGAATTTGTGACCGGGGTACTTGATTAAGAACCTACGCCCGATTGGAAGGGCCCGCGCAGCGGGTTGCCGCAGGCAATGGAGCGATAGCGGAACCCTGGAAAGCGGGGAAAAATGCCTCCATGCAATTTTTACCCGCGAGTTTTACTTCGTAAAACTCGCCAGCCACTTTGCAAAGAAACGACGCGCCGTCCATGGCGCTCCCTGTTTGCCGATTGGTAAAAATTGCATGGAGTTTGACCGGCCACGGAGTGCCGGGCACAGTTAAACAGGACCTTCCGTCCAAAAAAAGAAGAAAAACTAAAGCTTGAACTTTGAAAGGCGCGAGCAGGCTTCTTCCACATCCTCGCGGTGGCCAAAACAGCTAAAGCGCAGGTAGCTTTCTCCGGCAGGTCCAAATCCGCTGCCAGGAGTTGTTACCACGCGACATTCGTCCAAGATTCTGTCAAAGATGTCCCAGCTCTTCCACCCTGGGAAGCATACCCAAAGATAGGGGGAGTCGCCGGTGTAGTAAACCTTTACGCCAGCATCAGCAAAGTTCTTGCCGGTAAGTGCCTCTTTCATAAGTTTTGCGTTTCCAAGGTAGTAGTCCACCAAAGCAGTTGTTTCCTTGATTCCCTCTTCGTCCAGGGCTGCAAGTCCGCCGTGCTGGGCAATGTTGCTTGCTCCGTTGAACAAAGTGGTCATTACACGGTTCCAGTCGCTTATTACGCTGCTTCCGTCTGCAAACTTAAGCTCCTTTGGAACTACAGACCAGCCAAGGCGTACTCCTGTAAAGCCAGCCAGCTTGGAGAAAGAGTTTATTTCTATTGCACACTTTCTAGCACCCTCTATCTCGTAGATTGTGCGCGGAAGTTTTGAGTCGCGGATGAATGCGTAGTAGGCGCTGTCGTAGATGATTACGCAGCCGTTTGCAAGCGCATAGTCAACAAGCTTTTTAAGCTGCTCCCTTGTGCTTGCCGCTCCGGTCGGGTTGTTGGGGCTGCAAAAGTAAATGAGTGTTCCGCTCTTTATTACGCTAAGGTCGGGGAAGAAAGAGTTTTCTGCCGTACAGGGAAGGTAGGTAACGCCCTTGTAACCAGAACCGTCGGCGTTTGCTTTTCCGGCGGCACCAGTAATAACGCTTCCGTCAACATAAACCGGGTATGCAGGATCCTGAACCGCAATGGGGGTGTCGCGGCCAAAAAGGGTCTGGATTCTTGCAATGTCGCACTTTGCACCGTCGGAAATAAAAATCTCGTCTTCTGTAGCCAAACCGTTGTACAAAACCTGGGCAATCTTTGCGCGCAGTTGGGTAAGCCCCTGCTCGTCACCGTAGCCTGAATAGCCTTCCTTGGTTCCAAGAGAAGCTGCATAGTCTGCCATAGCCTTGCAGATGTGGGGAGAAAGAGGCTCCGTAGTGTTGCCTATGCCAAGACTTATTATTTTTGCGTCCGGGTGGGATGTCTGGTAAGCCTTCCTTCTTTTTGCCACTTCAGGAAAAAGATAACCCGCCGTTAAATTTGCAAAACCTTCATTTCTCTTTATCATAATAAGCCCCTTAAAAAAATACAAAGAATGGGTTAACTATATTGAACGTAGAAACAAAAGTCAACATGACGGCATCATAAAGGTAAATTCCGCATACTTGCCCTCTTCGCTCTTTACCGTAATCTTGCCCCGGTGGCTGTCCGCAATGGACTTTGCAATGGTAAGGCCAAGACCGTATCCGCCGGTTGAACGCGCACGGGAGGAATCTGCCCTGTAAAAGCGGTTGAATATCTGGGGAATGTCCTTTTCCGCAATACCGCGGCCCGTATTGTAAACCGTAAGAAAGCCCTTCTTGCCCTCTGCCCTTACGGAAATCTTAATAACAGCCCCCGCATCGGAATTCTTAATGGCATTGTCAATCAAAATGACCGCAACCTGCTTAATGTGGGATTCATCTCCCATAACCCAAAGCGGTTCTTCTGGAACAGAAATGTCCATGGACTTACCCTGCTCCATTGCAACGCTTTCAAAGGGAAGCGCTGCCCCTTCCACCGCATTTGCAAAGTCAAACTTCATCATGCAAAGGTTGTTTCTGTCCGCATCGTTCTTGGCAAGATAGAGCAGGTTCTTTACAAGCTCTGCCATACGGCTGTTTTCCGTCTTTATGTAGCCCAGCCACTTGTTGCCCGGAAGCTCCTGTTCAACAACGTCAATGTTTGCGCCAATAACCGCAATGGGAGTCTTAAGCTCGTGGCTTGCATCAGCAATAAAATTCCTCTGCCTAAGAAAAGCCTCCTCCACCGGCTCCACCGCAATACGCGAAAAGTTCCACACAATAACAAAAGCAAGAAGCAGCATAAAAATAAGCCCCGTAACAGTGCCCACAAAAAGATGCTTCTCCTGCCTGTACTCCTGGGAACGGTCAGCAACAACAAAAAGATAGCCGTAGGGTGCATCGTCTATGCGGAACAAAAAGTCCTCGAATCGCCCTTCCCTCTTTCCGGAAGCAAAAGCCGCCGCCACAATCTCGTAAGCCCTTGAATTAAGCTCGTCCGAACCAAAGGGAGAAATGGTCCTGATAACCCTGCCCGAAGAATCCAGCCGTGCGCTGTAAAAGTCCCTCAGAACAAGAAATGTCGGCCTAAAGATAAAAATGCGCTCAAGAAAGCGGTTAAGAGGAGACTGCAGCTGCTTTAGCTTCATCTTCTCCGCCTCCTTGTACTGCCAGACCAAAAACTCGTTGCCCCGCCCCGTATGAATGTCGGAAACCGGAGCCGCAAGACCGTAGCCGTTATTCTCCGCAATCGTGCTCAAAAAATAGTTGGCATTCTGCAGGTTGGAAGAAGCAAGGTAGACGTTCATGGAACTCATGGAAATAAGGCATATCACAAAAACCACAAAAAGCATGGTAAGGCAAAACCTTAGCCTTAAATTGAGAAAAACATCCGGCTTCTTAGCCTGCGTCTTGGACTGGCAAGCATCCGGCCCCTTGCCCTGCCCCTTGCCGCCATCCTGAACCAAATCACTTTCCTTCTTCAAGAGAATAACCTATTCCTCTGGCAGTACGGATTACAGTCTGAACCTTTAGATAGTCCATCTTCTTACGGATAAAGGAAATGTAAACTTCCACGTTGTTGTATTCAGCATCGCTGTCTCCACCCCAGATTTTTTCTATAATGCGCTCCTTCTTGATAACCTGGTGGGGTGCCTCAAACAAAAGCTCAATAATCTGGAATTCCTTAAGGGAAAGCTTAACGGATGCACCGCCAACCTTCTGCAGCTCGCACTTGTTCTTGTCCAGGGTAAGGTCGCCAAAAGTAAGGGTGTCTTCCTTAACCTCGCCCTTGCGCCTGGTAAGTGCCCTAACGCGTGCCAAAAGCTCGTCCGTGCTAAAAGGCTTGGTCATGTAGTCATCAGCGCCACAGTCAAGCCCCTTAACCTTGTCTGCAATTTCATCCTTTGCAGAAAGAAAAAGAACCGGAACGTCATTCTTTTCCTCACGGAGTGTACGCAGAATCGTAATACCGTCCATTCCGGGAAGCATTATGTCCAGAACAATGGCATCGTAAATACCGCTCTGAGCGTACTTGAGACCTTCAGGGCCTGTGTACACGGCATCAACGCAATACTTATTCTTCTGAAAAATCTCAACCAAAGCCTGTGAAAGGCGGACCTCGTCTTCTACTAAAAGTATTCTCATACCTATATATTATACAAATCTAAAAAAAAAGAATTCTTAAAAAATTATAATTTTTTGTTATATTTCGCTTTTTTCCTTAAGTTTTTTTTATCTTTTGCCTTTCTGGACGATACTTGCACCGCTCTACCATATTATTGAACGGCTAATCCGACCGAACGCCCCTTTGCGCCACGGGCTTCGCTTGAAACTTCGCATATTCATGCTCGTTGCGAAATCCAGGGTTCCGGCTCAATAAATGTAAAACAAGTAGCGCCAAGGAGGGCGCGTCATTTGTTAGAGTAAAAAAAAGGTGAGTTTTCACAGAAAACTCATGGTTAAAAATTGCATGGATGCAATTTTTAACCAACGGCCCTTCCAATCCCGCGTAGGACTTGCCTCAAAAAAATCCATCCGTGGATTTTTTTGAGGATTGCAGAATCGCTTTGCAATTCTGCATGCTGCTAAGACGCCCATCCATGGGCTTTTTACCATTTATCAAGCACGAGAAAATCCATCCGTGGATTTTTTCCGGGATCAGAGATTTGCCCAGCAAATCTCTGAGTTGCTAAGACGCCCATCCGTGGGCTTTTTAGCATTTATCAAGCACGAGAAAGTTGCGCAAAGCACCAAAATTGTATAAACTCAGATTTGCCGTAAGAAAATCAATTCAAGGATTGCGTTTTATGATAAGAAAAGCAAAGGAAGAAGATATATCAAGAATAGCAGAGATACTCGTATTTGTAAAAAGAATAAAGTACAGAGATATTTTTCACAATGACCAGTTTTCTTTTGGAGAACTGCAAGTATTGACCGAGGCTAAGCGGTATATGGAGTATTGCAAAAGCAATCATTCCGACCGCCAACCGGCAAGAATATTAGATAATATTTGGGTCTATGACGACGGAATAGTAAAAGGGCTCATCCACATTGAGGACACCGAGGTTGTCGAGCTATATACGGATTATTTCTTCTGGGGACAGGGCGTAGGCTCTGCTTTGTTGAAATTTGCAATTGACGAATTTAATGTTTCCAAATTGTGGGTGCTCGAAAAAAACACAGATGCCATAGCTTTTTACAAGGCTCACGGCTTTATTGAAAGCGGCAAGAAACAGTTTGCGGAAGGTACAGAAGAGCTTGAGCTTTTGCTCGTCAGGGAAGCGTAATAATATACTAAAAAATCCATCAGCGGTAAAATTCAACACCTACATAACATTTATTTTTTATGCTATAATAACCCCATGACAGACATTGAACTCAAAACACTAAAAGACAACCTCTGGCACGCCGCCGACGTTCTTCGCGCAGGTGCCCACTTAGCAGCAAACAAATACGGACAACCAATCTTAGGCCTCATCTTCCTCCGCTATGCAGACATTCTTTATAAGCAGCACAAAGCAGAAATAGAAGCCGAATACAATAAATCAAAAGGCACACGAGCAGAAAAATCCATAAAAGATATTTCAATCAAATACTGCGGCTTTTACCTTCCGCCCGAAGCCTACTACACAACAATCAACGACGCGCCAGATGACGCAAACAAAGCAACCCTTGTAAAAAAGGCGATGGAAGCCATAGAACGCGAAAATGAAAAGATGGATGGCGTTCTTCCAAAAGAAGTGTACGGCCAGCTCGTACCCGAAGAAGAACCCGAACTCCTTTCAAACATTATGCGCATCTTCATGGATATTCCGGAAAATATCAGTGTAGACCTCTTTGGCGAAATCTACGAATTCTTCCTTGGCGAGTTTGCCCTTCAGGAGGGAAAAGACGGCGGAACCTTCTATACGCCGGCAACCGTAGTCCGCTACATGGTAGAAGTTTTACAGCCGCAAAATGGCGAAAAGAAAATCTTAGACCCTGCCTGTGGTTCAGGCGGTATGTTTGTTCAGGCAGCCCGCTTTATGCACCGCCACAACAAATCTTCTGATGAAGTAATGAAGTTCCGCTGCTATGGTGTAGAAAAAGAACCCGACACAGTAAAACTTGCAAAAATGAATCTTCTTTTGAACAATGTCCGCGGCGAAATCGTAGAAGCAAACTCCTTCTATTCAGACCCTCACAACGCAGTAGGCAACTTTGATTACGTAATGGCAAACCCGCCTTTCAACGTAGACGAAGTTGTGTACGACAAAGTAAAGGACGACCCGCGCTTCAACATTTACGGCGTTCCAAAGAATAAATCAAAAACTGCCAAAAAAGGCAGCGACAAAAAAGAAACCGTTCCAAATGCAAATTACCTCTGGATAAGCTACTTTGCAAGCTCCCTTAATGCTACAGGAAAAGCAGCCCTCGTTATGGCAAACTCCGCAAGCGATGCCGGTGGCTCAGAACTCGAAATCCGCAAAAAGATGATAGAAGAAGGAATCATCAGCCAGATGGTAACTCTTCCAAGCAATATGTTTTCTTCCGTTACCCTTCCTGCAACCCTCTGGTTCTTTGACAAACAGAAAACCCAGGACGAGCAGAAGAAAGACAAAATCCTTTTTATAGATGCCCGCTCAATCTTTACCCAGGTAGACCGTGCCCACAGAAAGTTCAGCGACGAACAGATAAAAAATCTTGGAATCATCACCCGTCTCTACAATGGCGACACTCAGGCCTTTAAAGGCCTCATAGCAGAATACACCGTCGCCCTTAAAGCAGCCCCTCAAGCCAGCGACGATAAAGAAGTAAAAACAAAAGCCTACTGGCAGGCACAGATAGACTGGCTCAAAGAACGCTTTCCAAACGGAACCTACACCGATGTAATAGGCCTCTGCAAAGCCACCAGCATAGAAGGCGAAGACGGCATCCGCGACCAGGATTATTCCCTCAACGCCGGCCGCTACGTAGGAGTTGTAATCGAAGACGACGGTATGACCGAATCTGAGTTCAAAGCCAAAATGCTTGGCCTCAACACCGAACTTGAAACCCTGAGCAAAGAAGCCGGAACCCTCGAAAAACAGATTGCAGATAATTTGAAGGAGTTGTTTAGTTAGGGCGTTCCCGCCGCTTCGCGTCGGTCGGGCTTTTCGGGGTTCCGCTATCGCTTCATTCTCGCTTCGCGAGAACGGCTACGCCGCCCCTACAATCCCTAACGCGTGCAAGCTCGCAAGCGGGCAGGAAGATGTCACACGGATTCGATTTTGCTAACGCAAAATCAGGAGATTTGGAAATTGAAAATTGATTTAAATGAGAAATGGACTATAAAGACAGCAAAAGAACTCTACACATATACTTCAGGTATTTCAAAAGGCTCTCAGTTTTTTGGTACAGGTTATCCATATCTGACTTTTACAGAAATTTTCCACAATTATTTTGTTCCTGAGGTATTAACTAGTTTAGTCCAATCAAATGAACGGGAAAGGGAAAATTGTTCAATTAAAAGAGGTGACGTTTTTCTTACAAGAACTAGTGAAACTGATGATGAGTTGGGAATGAGTTGCGTTGCATTAAAAGATTATCCAAATGCAACATTTAATGGTTTTACAAAACGATTACGTCCATTGACGGATGAGGTTGTTCCAGAATATGCTGGATTTTATTTCCGTTCACCTATTTTCCGCGCCGCAGTTACATCGATGTCATCGATAATCACAAGGGCAAGTCTAAATGAGAAAATGTTGGATAAATTACCCATTTGTTATCCTTCCAAACCCAAACAACAAAAAATCGCCTCAATACTATCAGCCTACGACAACCTCATACAAAACTGCAAAAAGCAGATAGAAGCCCTGCAAACCGCCGCCAGCGAACTCTACAAAGAATGGTTCGTCCGCTTCCGCTTCCCCGGCTACCAGAGCACAAAGTTTGAAAATGGAATACCTGAGGGGTGGAAGGTAGAGCGTTTATCAAATTATTGTAAGATTACAGATGGCACTCATGACACACCTTTACAAGTTGAGGAAGGCATTCCGCTTGTAACTGGAAAGGCTGTAAAAAAAGGTGAAATAGATTTTTCTATTCCATATAATATTAGTATTGAAGATCACGAAAAAATCAAAAAAAGAAGTGGATTAAAAACTGGAGATATATTATTCAGTAATATTGGAACTGTTGGAAATTCTTGTTTAGTAGAGTATGACAGAGAATTTAGTGTCAAAAATATGATTATCTTTAAACCAGAGACAATTGAAAAATCAATGTATCTTTATTATTTAATAACAAGTGATTCTTGCCAACAATTATTTTCAGCTCAAACAAATGGCTCAACACAGCAATTTCTTGGCTTAGATTTTATGAGAAATTTCAAAATATTAGTACCGGAAAACTCGATTATTTCTGAATTTGGTAAAAAACAAGAAGTGATTTATGCAAAGATAAGAAATCTGCGAAAACAAATCACAAACCTAACCCAACAGCGCGACCTCTTGTTACCTAGATTGATGAGTGGTAAACTTGAATTAAAATAATTAAAAGGGAAGAAAAAAAATGAGTTACTTTGCAGAACAAAAAACAATAAGAGAGTTATTAACATCTCAGTTATATCGTATTCCAAGAAATCAAAGAAAATATGTTTGGAATCATGATAACTGGGAAGATTTGTTTTCAGATTTAGAATTTGCAACTTCTAATCACACAAATCATTTTATAGGAAGTATTGTTTTATTAAAAGAAAAAGAAAAAGTTGATGGCTTATCAAAATTTACCGTTATTGATGGACAACAACGATTATTCACAATTACTATCTTTTTATCTGCATTACTATTTATGATGAAGAAAAACAACTTGGAATCAGATTATTATGGAACTGAAAAATATATTACAACAAAGGATGATAAGAATAATTCACACCATATTTTTTATTCATCATATCATTTAGGATTAGATAAAATAATAACCGCAATTCAAACCATACCTTTTGGTGAAATTCCTACGCTATCTTCTTTCTTAAAGATTTATATTACAGATAAAAAAAAAGATAAAAATATTGAAGAAGCATTTGAATACTATGTACAAAAAATTGAGAAATATATAACTAAACAAAATGGTGATGCTGGAAAAATAACAATATTGAGAGATTCAATTATCAATACAGAATATGTACGTATTGAAGCTACAACAGAAGAAGATTCTTATACTATCTTTGAAATTTTGAATGCTCGAGGCCAAAACTTAGCAGATCATGAGTTATTAAAAAATTATGTTATGCGTTATATCCGACCAATTGAAAAGGTTGATGAAGTAAAACAAGAATGGGAAGATATGGAAAGACTTCTTGGAACAGGAATTAATAAATACCTTTTACACTACCTAATCCATAGATACAAAATAAATGATAATGACAGGAAGGATGCGTACAAAGCAATAAAAACATATGTTAAGGCAAATAATGTAGAAGAATTCTTTTGTGACTTTATTCAGAAATCGGTTTATTATTCAAAATTGTATAATCCACTTTTAGTTGATTCTGAAGGAAATCAAATTTGCTCACCTATGGAATATTCAATTTTTAAATTTTTTAAATCTAAAAGACAGGAACAATTTAGACCAGTGATTCTTAGTTTAATGCACCAATTAGATTTAGAAAAAATAACAAACGAACAATATGAAAAAGCTATAACATTCATAAAACAGTTTTTTATTTGTTATACACTTATCGGAAAAGAGAAATCAAATACTATAACATCTGTTATTTCCGAATACGCGTTCAAATTAGAAAAAAACTTTAATAATGACGCATTATCTAAATTTTATGAAAGTTTTAAGAAACGAATTCCAAATAAAGAATGGTTTAAGAAAGCATTTTCTACAATCGGCTATTCAAATCACTTTAAGTTTTATAAAGATCCAAAAGAAACAGAGAAAACAAAACTTGTTTTAGAAATATATGAAGAATATCTTGGAAATAAAAATATGCCAGAAGATTATACAATTGAACACATTTTACCAGATTCTGAAGGCGAACAAAATTCAAATATAGGAAATTTATTGCCTTTGGAAAAGAGTTTAAATGAACGTTGTGATAATTTACCATTGAAGCAAAAAATTTCTATTTATAAAGAATCAGAGTTTAAGAGCGTTAAAAGATTTGTGAAGTCTTATGAAAATAAAGAAGAAACTTTTAATGTTGAAAACAGAATGTCTCATTTGGCAGATGATTTTTATAAGATGATTAATTCTTAAGCTATATTATAGAAAAATATGGAGTATAAAATGAATGAATCAGAACAAAACTTACCAGAATATCTGAGAACAGAATATGACTTATGGAAATTAAAATTAAATGATTTTGATAAGACTACATTCTCTGATTATGTTTCTACAGAAGAAGTACTTTATGGATACTATGTACTAGTTGATTACTTTCATTCTCAGCAAGAAGTATTAAATTATGGGATAAAGGATTTCAACTTAATTGGATCTGCGGTTGGCAGACAATTTACGGAATGGCATGGAAAAAAGAAATGGACAGAAAAGCTTGATATAGCAGCAACACTTTTTTATGGTCTGAATAAGAATCATGCATTTTCAGATGGTAATAAAAGAACTTCATTATTAATGTTACTTTATTATTTAGTTAAGAATCATTATATTTTTGAAGGACAGGTTCAAAAGGAATTTGAAAAACTGGCTGTAAAAACCGCAGAAAATAAATTATCAGACTACCCTTGTTTTAATAGTTATAAAAATAAGGATGATCCAGAACTTCGAACAATTTCGCATGTTATAAAGCGATACGTAAGAAAAGCAAATACCACATATATTTCAATGACATTTCAGGAATTCTTTAATAAACTAAGTAAAAAAGGTTTCGAATATGAAATTTATGGTGGATACGCAACAATATACAAATTGGAAAAAAAATTATTTAAAACAAAAAAAGTAAATGTTAAACAAATAGGATGTCCTGGATTAAAAAAACAGATTAATTTAAAAGCAGCAAAAGAAGCATTAAAAGCATGTGGATTTACTTATGAAAATGGACACGATTTTCAGTCTTTCTTAAATGGTAATGATAGTATGTATAAACTCGTAAATGATTTCGAAGGTCCATTACGTAGATTAAAAGATAAATAGGATTTTCCCAGTTTAGTGCAAATATTTTCTTCATGTCCAAAATTTCTAGAAATTTAACTCTAATTTTATTTCGCAAAATTAAAAAAATGTTGATTTTGCGAAATAGAATGTATGAAATAAAAGGAAAATTTCCCCTTTTTTGCGCAAATATCCGCCTTGTGCACAAAAAATAAAAAATATTGTGCATGTCTTGACAATATGCGCAAAGTGTCGGAAAATATAGTTAATGACTAAACTTCCGTATAATATGGATTTTGACGATGTTCAGATTCTCAAAGCCCTTAATAACGCCAATCATAAACTTGGCCAGCTTAATGGAGCAATTAATTTGTTGCCTAATCCTTATGTTATTTTTAATGCCATTACCTTGGGAGAAGCTAAGGAATCTTCCGAGATAGAAAATATTGTTACTACTTTTGACGAAATCTTTAAGGAAATGTCTTATTCAAAAACAAATCCTGCGTCAAAGGAAGTTTTGAATTATCGACAGGCAATGCTCAAAGGCTATAATCTTGTAAAAGAAAATGGATTTTTGAGCGTTAATCATATAATCCAGATTCATCACATTGTTGAACCGGAAGCAGGCGATTTGCGAAAGCTGCCTGGAACAGTGATTATGAATACAAAGACAGGTGAAACACTGCATACTCCGCCGCAGAATTATGAAGAAATTTTTGACTATCTTACAAATCTTGAAAAATATATAAACATCCAGGATCTGGAAGACACAGATGCCATATTAAAAATGGCGGTAATTCATTTTCAGTTTGAATCCATTCATCCGTTTTATGACGGCAACGGGCGAACAGGACGTATGATAAACATCCTCTATTTAACTCTTGCCAAAAAACTTGATATTCCAATTTTGTATTTAAGTAAATATATTAATCAAAACAGAGCAAAATATTATGAATTATTAAATGCCACACAACAGGATTTATCAAAGATAAAAAGTTTTGTTCTGTTCATGATTCAGGGAATTTATGAAATGTCAGATTTTACTCTTAATTTTATAAATTCCTTTATGAAAACAATGAATGATGCGTCTAGCCTGATTAAAGAGCGATGTCCCAAAATTTATTCACAGGAACTTGTTGAGCATTTGTTTTTTGATTTTTATACAAAAAATGAATTTCTTTGCGAAAAGCTTGGAATCACCAGAAATACTTCAAGCAAGTATCTGCATGAATTGACGGAAGCCGGTATCTTGATAGAAGAAAAAGTTGGGAAAAGTAAATTATATAAAAATGCATTCTTGTATAATTTGATCAGGTTATGGTAGGAGTAGCGGTTTATGGCAAATTACATTACTGAAGATGACATTGAAGTTTCCCTTATAAATATTCTGAAAAGCGATGAACTTGCGTATAACTTTATCCAGTGCGATTCAAATCCAAACTTAAAAGAAGATTTGAACGATGGAACTGGACGCGCTTCTAAAAAGCAATGTGTTTTGCCGCAAGAAATAAAAAAAGCTCTTTATAAAATAAACCCAAATATACCGACAGAAAATATTGATTCTGTAATCCGCGAATTGTGCCGCGACTTTACCGGCAGCGACATGGTAAAGACCAATTACGACAACTACAATCTGATTCGCAACGGCCGTAAAGTTGAGTTCAAGCAGAATGGCAAACAGACATTCGATTTTGTTAAACTCATTGATTTTGAAAATCCCGAAAACAATATTTTTACAGCAGTTTCTCAGATGTGGATTCAGGGGCAGTATTACTGGCGGCGCCCAGATGTAATCATTTTTGTAAACGGACTTCCTGTAGTTTTTGTTGAACTTAAAAATGCAATAATCAAAATAGAAGAAGCTTATAATAAAAATCTTACTGATTACAAAAAAGACATTCCGAATCTTTTTGCCTTTAATCAGATTTGTGTTTTGAGCAATGGTTTGGAAACCCGTCTTGGCGCATGGAACGCAGATTTTGATTTTTTCTTTGAATGGCTTAAAGTAGAAAGCGAAAATGAAAAGCCAAACCGCAAAGACATTAAAGCGCGCGGTGTTTCCATAGAATATTTTGCACGCGGTCTTTGTAAAAAAGAACACTTAATTGATTACATCGAAAATTTTGTTTTGTTCCAGAATCAGAAAGTCAAAATCATTGCAAAAAACCATCAGTTCCTTGGCGTTAATAATCTTATGCGCAATGTTGAACGCCGCGAAGAGCTTAAAGGAAAGCTTGGCGTCTTCTGGCATACTCAAGGTTCAGGAAAATCTTATTCTATGGTTTTCTTTGCAAGAAAGTGCGCCCGCAAATTAAAAGGCAATTTCACTTTCTTTATTGTTACAGACCGCACGGATCTTGATACTCAGATTTACAAAAACTTTGTACGTACGGAAGTTATCGGAAATAAAGAAGAATGTCAGCCAAAAAACTCAGAGCAGCTTCGCGAATATCTTAAGAGCAACAAGAAATTCATTTTCTCTATGATTCATAAGTTCCGTTATGACAAGGGAAAGAAATATCCGGTTCTTAGCGAGCGAAACGACATTTTTGTTTTGATTGATGAAGCGCATCGTACCCAGTACAAAGACCTGGCTGAGAATATGCATACCGCTTTGCCAAATGCAAACTTCATAGCTTTTACAGGAACTCCGTTGCTTGGTTCAAAACGTCTGACGAACCAGTGGTTTGGAGATTATGTTTCTGAATATAATTTTGCGCAGTCTGTTGAAGATGGATGTACAGTTCCTTTGTTCTATAGTCGCCGTGTGCCGGAAGTCGGCCTTACAAATAACTTCCTTGATGATGACATTGTAGACATTATTGAAGACGAAAATCTTAATGAAGAAGAAATCAAAAAGCTGGAAGATTCAGGCAGCAAGATAATTGAAGTTCTTAAACGAGATGAACGTCTTGATAAAATTGCCGCAGATATTGCGCATCATTTCCCACGACGAGGATTCCTTGGAAAAGGAATGGTTGTTTCTGTAGATAAGTTTACTGCTGTAAAAATGTACGACAAAGTTCAGCATTACTGGGAAGAAGAAAAGAAACAGCTTATAAAGGACAGAAATAGCGCTGCCACAAAAGAGGAGCGCGATGAAATTACTGCCCGCCTTGATTATATGAACAATGTAGAAATGGCCGTAATCATTTCTGAAGATGCAGATGAAGAAAAGAAGTTTGTCGAACAGGGACTTAACATAAAACCCCATCGTGACAAGATGAATAAGATTGTCGACGGCGTAGATATTGAAGACCGCTTCAAAGATAAGAATGATCCATTGCAGCTTGTTTTTGTTTGCGCAATGTGGCTTACAGGTTTTGATGTTCCAAATCTTTCTACACTCTATCTTGATAAACCTATGAAAGGCCATACTCTTATGCAGGCAATTGCACGTGCAAACCGTGTTTATCCGGGTAAAACAAGCGGTATCATTGTCGATTATGTAAATGTCTTTAAGTATATGCAGCAGGCCCTTACCGATTATGCAACCGGCGATGACGGAGATGAGTTCCCTGCAAAGGATATTGAATACCTTCTTGAATTAATCGGAAAGAGTATTGATGAAGCAGATGAATTTTTAAACGAGCTTGATATAAGTCTTGATGAAATAAATAAGCTTCCCGGAGATTTAGAAAAACTTGAAGCCTTGCGAAATGCTCTGGAAATTATTTATCAAAAAGATGAAGGCAAAGAAAAGTTCAGAGTTATTACAAATACAATGCTTAATCTTTACGAAGCCAGCAAGCCTGAGATTTTTGAAATAGGCTGGCAGAATGAAAAGTTTAAGCCTCTCAAATATCTTAATGATTTAATGAACAACAACATTGATGACGAAAAACTTGAACGTGCTAAAATGAGAATGCAGGCTTTGCTTGATACATCCGTCAGCTCAGAGAAACCATGCCATACAGAACCAGATGCTCGTCATACTGAATCAGATGCTCATCATACTGAATTAGATGGCCGTCATGCTGAACTTGATTCAGCATCTTCCAACAGAGAGTATCTTATTCACGAATTTAAAGTAATAGACCTTTCAAAAATTAACGTCGAAGAGCTTCGCAAAGAAATACACAAAGCTCAATACAAGGCTATAGAAATTGACAACATGAAAGCATTCATTCAGCACATGCTTGAAATCATGATAAACAAAAATATAACACGAATAAAGTTTAGTGAACGATTCAAGAATATCATCGACCATTATAATGCAGGTGGCAGCGAAAACGAGGATTATTACGAACAGCTCTTGCAGCTTATAGAAGACATGAAGCAAGAAGATAACCGTGCCGCAAAAGAAGGCCTTACAGAAGAAGAGCTTGAAATGTTTGATTTGCTTATAAAAGGACGCAAGCTTACAAAAGACGAAGAAGAGAAAGTAAAGCTTGCCGCAAAGAACCTCTACAAAAAACTCACGGAAGAAAGAAAAAATCTTTTTATTGTAGACTGGTACAAAGACAAACAGGCTTCCACAACTGTAAAAGATGCAATCATTTCATCTCTGGATGCAGACTTGCCACAAAGTTTTGACAAAGAAGCTTTTGATTCTAAAATCAACCTTCTGTTAAATCATTTTGTAGATATGTCAGTTCAGCATTATGGCTGGCTTGGAGATGCAGCATGACCCCCATGCCCAACACAAAGCCACAGATAACATACGCAGTCTCCCTGCACCCCTCAAAAGAAGTGGAAGAAATTATAGCATCAGCGGTAAAGGCCCTGGCAGACGCAAGCGGAAACGACTTTATAGTAAAAAGCCGCATACCGCCACACATAACGCTCGGAGCCTTCCACGCAACAAAAGGAAAAGAAGCAAGGCTAGTTGAGCTTGTAAAAGATTTTTCCAGAATGCAAAGGCCTGGCAAAATTCAATTCACCGGAATAGGAAGCTTCAACAAAAAAGTCATCTTCCTAAAGCCGCAAAAAGACAGCTTTCTTACAAAACGGATTATTTCTTCTGGGGACAGGGCGTAGGCTCTGCCTTGTTGAAATTTGCAATTGATGAATTTAATGTTTCCAAATTGTGGGTGCTCGAAAAAAACACAGATGCCATAGCTTTTTACAAGGCTCACGGCTTTATTGAAAGCGGCAAGAAACAGTTTGCGGAAGGTACA
>Ga0310691_10002182_pt1 | contig 26905 bp, 22 predicted proteins | sample 176DNAGHGlowgp2_FD_203887 | JGI IMG/M metagenome (GOLD analysis project Ga0310691, IMG submission 203887) | Sheep rumen microbial communities from Palmerston North, Manawatu-Wanganui, New Zealand - 1766 DNA GHGlow gp2 (v2) (version 2) | ecosystem: Host-associated > Mammals > Digestive system >... | reverse complement strand
GAAAGTTAAGAACGGCGCTGGAAAACGATTCCGTTTTCTTTTACCTGCAGCCGCAGTTCGGACTTGATCATAAGCTTCGCGGATTTGAAGCACTTGCAAGGATCAAGGACAATGAGGGAGCAACCATTAGCCCTGTTGATTTCGTGCCGATAGCCGAAAAGATAGGTATCATCGACCGTATAGATAAATATGTGTTCAGGGAAGCTGCTGCGTTTGTTGCCAACCTTATCAAAAAGAGCGGCAAAGACCTTATACTTAGCGTCAATGTTTCCGTTAAGCACCTGATGAGGAACAATTTCCTGGATGAACTCAAGGAACTGCTAAATATCAGCGGTCTTCCGGCCAACAATCTCGAGATAGAGATCACCGAATCCATAATGATAGATTCGGGCGAGAAGTCGTTTGCGATACTTAACGCCGTCAAAGAACTCGGAATAAGGCTTGCGATCGATGATTTCGGAACGGGTTATTCGTCGTTGAGCTACTTAAACAAGCTTCCTGCGGATATACTTAAGATCGACAAATCTTTTATCGATGTCATGAACACAAACGACTCTTCCAAGCAGTACATCGCTTCCATCATCTCGATCGGGCATGTACTTAACATGCAGGTCGTTTCGGAAGGCGTTGAAACGGACGATCAGGTAGATACGCTCAAAGAAAACGGATGCGATTACATCCAGGGTTACGTGTGGGGACGTCCCATGCCTCCCAAAGCGGCAGCAGAGCTGGTAAGCAATATGTAACAGCTGACCCGGCCGGTAGCCCCAAATGTGCAAGGCCGGCAGAGGGAATGAGTTAAGAGAACGGGAAGTTACGGGATATGGGAAATAAGATAACAGGAAATATATCAGGGGCAAAGTCCCTTAAAAGATCAAAAACAGGCAGATTAACAGCGCTGATCCTATCTTTGGCGCTGTTGATCTGTTTTTCTGTGGGCTGCGGCAAAAAGGAAGAAAACCCCAATGAGCCGAGGCTCTTACTGGGTTTCAGCCAGATCGGATCGGAGAGTGCATGGCGTATCGGAAACACCCGCGATATTGAGGAGCAGGCCGACAATTACGGTGTCAGCTTAATGCTTGAAAACGCCAATCAGAAACAGGAAAACCAGATCGCAGCGATCAGGCGGTTCATCGCATACAAGGTCGATGTCATTGCTTTTTCGCCAATCGTCGAAGAAGGCTGGGACAATGTTTTACAGGAAGCCGCCGATGCGGGGATCCCGGTGATACTGGTGGACCGTGACATCAATACGCAAAAAGAAGGCCTTACGACATGCCTTATCGGTGCCGACTTTTACAAAGAAGGCGTAATGGCGGCGGAATATCTTATCCGTAAAGCCGACAGTTTAGAACTCGACCATGTCAACATAGTGGAAATATCGGGCACCATCAATTCAACTCCCATGAGACAGCGTCAGGCGGGATTTTACGATACGATAGCAAACGATCCCAGAATGACCGTGCTTGAGAGCATTGACGGCGACTTTTTAAAAAGCCGCGGTGCGGAATGCATGAAATATCTTTTGGAAACATACGGTGACGACATCGATGTTGTGTTCAGTCATAACGATGAGATGACTTTGGGAGCTCTTCCCGTGATCGAAAAAGCGGGGATCACGCCCGGAAAGGATATAATTATCATATCCATTGACGGCGGTCAGGAAGCGATCAACGTACTGATGGAAGGAAAGATCAACTGCGTGGTCGAATGTACACCAAAACTTGGCAAAGCGCTAATGGAGACGGCCCTTAAATTAAAAGGCGGCGAGACCGTCGAACCGCTCATACATCCCGAAGAACAGGTGTTTTCCGATGAAATGGACTTAAATAACCTTGCGCCCAGGGGGTATTAGGGCTTAGAAATCAGCATGTTTTACGTAGAAAAACGTATGAGTGCGGAGCCTGAGGCATTCCGCCGCTGATTCGGTATTTTACGGATCAACGGCAGCAGATTAAACCAAAGATAATATGATAAAGATAAAACGCGAAAAAAGCATACTCGGACAGATAAGCAAGCTAAGTCACAGACTGGTGCTGATGTTGGTTATCCCGATCATTATCAGTCTTATTTTGATGCTTTTTTATGCATACAAATATCACAGTTCCATAGTCAGGATGGAAACGATAGCAAGCCTCAAGAACGAAGTTGTCGAAGTGATCCCGGGAAGTGCATGGAACATCATAAGCGGACGTGAGTCTTTTCCGGAAAGCCGGATATACGAAAAGATACATACAGTAGAGTCTACAATCGAAACGATCACCGATCAGACGGGCGAGGAAAACAGGCTTTCTCTTATAGTGGCAAGCCGCACCATGCAGACGCTTGAAAACTATGTGGATATCATCCGCGATAATATAAATGCCGAAGTGCCGGTTGTCGAAAACGAAAAAGTTCTCGGCGAAGTCAGGGATGTCGCAACTCTTGTAGACAGTATGTTAAACGATTACATCGCCCAGGAGATCAATTCAACCGCCCGCATGAGCTTAAGCTTACGGCTTGTAATACTCTTTACGGCGGGTGCCGAAGTATTGATAGTGATCATTGCCCTGTGGTTTAGAAACAGCTCCGTTAAAGCGACCGCCCATTCCGTAAGAGAGCCTATAGAAAGACTTGAAGAGGCTGCGGAAAGGATAGCCGAGGGTTCACTCGATGACCGGGTAGAAGATACGGACGTAACGGAACTCCGTAATCTTACACTTCAGGTAAACACGATGGCTGACCGCTTAAAGGCCATGATGGAAAAGAGTAATGTCGACGCACGAAACCTTCGTAAAGCTGAGCTCAGGACGCTTCAGGCGCAGATTAACCCGCATTTTCTTTATAATACGCTTGATGCGATAGTGTGGAAGGCAGAGGCCGGGGAAAAGGATGAGGTAATACAGCTTACAAGTGCATTAAGCGACTTTTTCCGCATAAGCTTATCTTCCGGTGCCGACTGGATACCGATAAGCCAGGAAAAGAAACATATCGAAGGATATCTTAAGATACAGCAGACCCGTTACCGTGACATCATGTCTTATGAGATCGACATTCCCGATGAGATCGGCAATTATCTGATGCTTAAGCTTTTATTACAGCCGCTTGTTGAAAATGCCCTTTATCACGGCATCAAGATACGAAGAGGCGGTGGTAAGATAACGGTTTCGGGAAGACTTGAAGAAGATTATCTTGTATTCAGTGTACGAGATACCGGATGCGGCATGACGCCCGAACAGTTAAGGGAACTTAAGGAAAGAATGAAAAAAGGCCGTGCCACCGTAAGCGAAGGAAACGGCGGTTTCGGACTTGTGAACGTAAACTTGCGTATCAGGCTTTATTACAACATGCCTGAGGGACTTAATATAGAAAGCAGCGATGCGGGTACTGTGGTAAGCTTTAAGGTGCCCATCAGGACGAGAGAGGAGTTAGGTGAAAATGAAAGTATTTCTGGCTGACGATGAGATAGTGGTCAGGGAAGGTATCAGGGAATCGTTTCCCTGGGATGAAACTCCTTACGTTCTGGTAGGGGAGGCTCCCGACGGTGAGATGGCGCTTCCGATCATCCGTGACACGAATCCGGATATAGTAATAACCGATATCAAGATGCCTTTTATGGACGGAATAGAGCTTTGCAGGACGCTTCGCGCGCAGATGCCGTGGATAGGCATAATCGTACTCAGCGGATACGATGAATTTGAATATGCGCGCCAGTGTATTCAGTTAGGTGTCCGTGAATATCTGTTAAAGCCCATAAACGCCGTAGATCTTAAAGAGGTGCTCGATAAAGTGAGCGCTCAGATAGAGGCCGAACGCAAGTCTTTTGAGCATGCCGCGAGTTTGAGGGCAAGAATGGAAAACGGCGGTAAGTTCGTCAAGGAAAAACTTGTGGGTTCGCTCTTTTCAGACGAGGCGGCCGAGGAAGACGCCGTAAACGTACTTGAACAGTTAAGGCAGATGGGATGTCCGGTGCCCGCCGATAATTATGCGGTCATTGATGCCGCTTTTTCGCCGGTTGCCACGGGACAGCAGGTTGCCGCGACACTTGCGGAGAGCAGTGACGGCATCGTACAGGTATCCCCCGGAAGAGTCGGCACCAGGATGCTGGTAATGGGTGGAACCGCCGAAGAGACCGAAGAAAGAGCATATGCTTTTGTCACATCTTTGGTGCGTGAACTTGAAAGACTTGACTGTAACGAGATAAGAGTCGGTATAGGCGATATCGTCGATAAGCCCGAGATGATAATCAACTCTTTTAAAGCAGCAAGGCACATAAGACACCTTTTGGTTGAGCGTACCGATGAACAGGCGATAATACTGGGTGTTCGCGAAATGGGAGAGGCGGCAGATGAAAAGACGCCTTCGGTCATAAGCGATGCAAAGCTTTATATGTCCCAAAATTTCAACAATCCCAATCTTATGCTGCAGGACGTTGCAAGGGAAGTCGGCATGAGTAACAGCCGTTTTTCAACCGTATTCTCTCAGCAGACAGGTCAGACTTTTACCGAATATCTCATATATTTAAGGCTTAACAAGGCCAAGGAACTTTTGCGTACCACCGATACCAAGGGCTCGCAGATCGCAAGAGAGGTCGGCTACAACGACTCCCACTACTTCAGTTATATCTTTAAAAAGAACGTGGGAATGACTCCCTCGGAATACAGAGCGCAGTACTGAACCGTATGAATTTAAACCGGAAAAAGGCGGAATAAAATAATTTTTAACCGCTTTGAAAAGATTTTTAACCGAATAAATACTCCCGCCGATAACACGGAATGATTTTTAACCATCTCAAAACAAACCTCGATTTACCCTTTTTTCCAAATAAGATACCATATATCCAGACGGCCGATTGTGGCCCATCTAAAAAAGGAGGAAAAGACGTAATGAAGAAGTTTAAAGCAGTGTTATTGGCGGGAGTACTTGTTTTATCGGTTGTGCTTTCAGCATGCGGCGGCGGAAAGTCGGGCGGAACAATTAAGGTTGGTGTAGTTAACAACCCTCCTTCAGAGTCCGGTTACCGTGAAGCAAACGTAAAGGACATGGAGAAAGTATTCTCAGCAGAAAACGGTTACGAATTAAAGACAGCTTACAGCTTAAAGAACGATGAGCAGCTTCAGGCAGCTCAGGGCTTCATCACAGAAGGCGTTGACTATCTTCTTATCTCTGCAGCAGAGACAACAGGATGGGACGAAGTTCTTAAGAAAGCAAAAGAAGCAGGTATCAAGGTTTATCTCTTTGACCGTATGATCGATGTTGACGAAAGCCTTTACGAGGCAGCAGTTGTATCCGATATGGCAAAAGAAGGCGAAACCGCAGTTAACTGGTTACTTGACCAGAAGCTTGACACCTACAATGTAATCCATATCCAGGGTGCTATGGGTTCTGACGCTCAGATCGGACGTACAGGCGCTCTTGACGCTCAGTTCGCAGCAGGAACCATGAACAAGGTTGTTCAGCAGACAGCTACATGGGACGAAGCAGAAGCTAAGAAGATTGTTGAATCCGTTATCAACTCAGGTGAAGACTTCAACGTAATCTACGCAGAGAACGACGGTATGGCTAAGGGTGCTGTTGCAGCACTTGACGAAGCAGGTATTACCCACGGTGTTGACGGTAAAGTCATCGTTATGGGATTTGACTGCAACAAGTGGGCATTAAGAGAACTCCTTGACGGAAAGTGGAACTACGACGGACAGTGCAGTCCTTTCCAGGCACAGATCATTTCCGATCTTATCAAGGGCGTTAAGACCACAAACACCAAGAAGATCATCAACGAGGAAAAGGGATTTGATGCAAAGACTCTTACTCAGGGTGATATCGATACCTACGGTTTAGGTGAATAATTTCTAAGTCAGACTGTAAGGCGCAGCTGAGCTGTATGTAAAAGCAGTTCGGGCTGCGCCTTTTTACAAAAGAAAACAGCTGCGAAACGGAGGATAGTTATGCAGGGCGATTGTTTACTGCAGATGCGCCAAATAGACAAGCAGTTTCCGGGTGTCCGGGCACTTAACGGTGTTGATTTCACCTTAAGAAAAGGCGAGATCCATGCTCTTATGGGAGAAAACGGTGCCGGAAAATCCACCCTTATTAAAATACTTACCGGCGTGTATCAGATGGATGGCGGCGTAATAACTGTTGAAGGTGAACCTGTTACGATCCGCTCACCTCAGGATGCGCAGAATAAAGGTATAGGTACGGTTTATCAGGAGATAACTCTCTGCCCCAACCTTACGGTTGCGGAGAACATGTTTATCGGACGTGAAGACAGTGTCTGGATCAGGAAAAAGGATTACGAAAAGCGCGCGGAGGTGATACTTAACAGTCTCGGCATTCCCGCACGTAGTACACAGCAACTTGCCGATTGTTCACTTGCGGTCCAGCAGATGGTTGCGATCGCACGTGCGGTTGACATGAAATGCAGGGTTCTGATACTTGATGAGCCTACATCATCTCTTGACGACAAGGAAGTCAAGATGCTCTTCGATCTTATGAAAGATCTTAAGAGCCAGGGAGTCGGCATTATCTTCGTAACACATTTCTTGGAGCAGGTTTACGAAGTAAGCGACAGGATCACCGTACTTCGTAACGGTGAACTCGTGGGCGAATATTTAACGAGCGAACTTCCTCAGGTTGAACTCGTATCCAAGATGATCGGTAAAGAATTAGAGGAACTGAGCGCACTCGGTGAAGCCGAGGAAAGAGAAACAATAGACAACGAAGTATTTTATGAAGCAACCGGACTTACCAGCAGTGAAGCAAAACCTTTCGATTTCTCCATTAAAAAGGGCGAAGTCAACGGTTTCACGGGACTGCTCGGTTCGGGCCGCAGTGAAAGTGTTAGGGCAATTTTCGGTGCCGATAAAGTTAACGGCGGCAACGTAAAGATAAAGGGGAGACCGGTAAAGATCACCCGTCCGATCGATGCAATGAAGAACGGTATCGGATATCTTGCCGAGGACAGAAAGCGTGACGGTATTATCGCGGAATTAAGCGTACGTGAGAATATCATTTTAGCGCTTCAGGTAATGAACGGAATATTCAAACCTATCAGCAGAAGCGAGGCCGAGGCCTTTGCGGACGAATACATAAAGGTATTGAATATCAAGACCGCGAGTCGCGAGACTCCCGTAGGGTCACTTAGCGGCGGAAATCAGCAGAAGGTAATACTTGCAAGATGGCTTCTTACCCATCCCGATTACCTGATACTTGATGAGCCCACAAGAGGTATCGATGTAGGTACCAAACTTGAAATACAGAAACTTGTGTTAAAACTTGCCGAAGAAGGTGTGAGCGTAACGTTCATATCTTCGGAAGTGGAAGAGATGCTGCGTACATGTTCAAGGCTTATCGTAATGCGCGACAGACATATCGTGGGCGAACTTACGGGCAAGGATCTTAATCAGACACAGGTTATGAAGACTATAGCGGGAGGTGAGGCTTAACATGAAAACAAAAAGCAGATTTTTAAGTAACGGCCTCGGTCAGCTTACCATTCCGTTAATAGCGATAGCACTTCTGATCATATTTAACTTAATAAGAGATCCCGGATTTTTCGAGATCGGGTTTTCACACAACAATGACGGTAACATAGTTCTTGCCGGTAACCTTATAAGTATCATCAACGGAGCCAGCGAACTTGCGATACTTGCAATGGGTATGACGCTCGTGACCGCAGCCTGCGGCGGACAGGATATCAGTGTGGGCGCGGCAGCGGCGATCGCGGGAAGCGTATTTGTAAAGATACTTAAATCCGCACCTTCCATTTCGGGCGGTATCGTGATACTGGCATTTGTATGCGCATGTATTGTGGCTATGTTATTTGGAACCTTCAACGGAATACTGGTTGCGGTATTTAAGATACAGCCGATGATCGCAACGCTTATCCTGTATACCTGCGGCCGTTCGATCGCATACTGGATAAACGGCGGTGCGACTCCTACGGTTTCAAGCCCGATCATCACCGCCATCGGCGGATTTATTCCGGGCATTCCGCTTCCGACTCCGGTCATCATAGTTATCGTTATGGCAGTGCTGTTTAAGTTGTTGTTCCATTTTACATCGCTTGAACTGTTTACACAGTCCGTAGGTATCAATCAAAGCGCAGCAAGACTTAACGGAATAAACCCCACTTTCATCAAACTGCTTTCTTTTATCATACTCGGTGTATGTGTTGCGGTAGCCGGAAGTATCGGTGTAAGCCGTCTTGGTCTTATCAACCATGAAACACTCCTTATCGATATCGAAATGGACACGATCCTTGCGGTTGCCATCGGCGGTAACAATCTCGGCGGCGGACGTTTCAAGATCGGCGGAAGTATCATCGGCGCTTACGTTATCCAGATGCTTACGATCACGCTTTATGCCATGAAGGTTTCTTCTACCGACGTTAAGGCATACAAGGCGATAGTTATCATATTGCTGGTTGTCATCGGTTCTCCTGTTGTGAAGTCCAAGTTTTCAAAAATGGTGTCACACATCGCAAGCCGACGGGCACATGAGAAAGGAGCGGAGCAGTCATGAACAGATTCTTTGGAAAAAGAAAAGAGCCGCTAACCGATACTCAGCTTTTGATGACGATCACGATTTGCATATTTATCGGAATGTATATCATCGCCATGATCTTCTTTGGCGGCGGATTTTTACATGTACAGCAGATCTTTGACATGCTCAACGACAATGCGAGCCTGATCATCGTATCATGCGGACTCACGATCGTAATGATCGGCGGCGGTATCGATATCAGTGTCGGCGCGGTAACATCTTTGGTAGTAATGAGCTGCGTGCTCTACTTAAATAAAGGCGGCAACATCTTCGTTTCGGTACTTCTGGCAATCGGCATAGGACTTGCCTTCGGCCTGGTACAGGGCTTTTTGATAAGCTACCTCGAGATCCAGCCCTTCATCGTAACCCTCGCCGGAATGTTCTTTGCAAGAGGTATGACCACGATACTTTCGGTCAATCCGCAGAAGGCCGATCACGCAGGATTTGCAAAGCTTCGCGATACGCAGATAGTTATCCCGTGGCTCGGATATACGGCCAAAAACGGCAATCTCGTTCCCGCAAGAATAGAGCTTGGTGTAGTGGTTGCACTTCTGTGCATTATAATGATTTTCATACTGCTTAAATACATCCGCCTCGGCCGTAACTTCTATGCTTTGGGCGGTAACCAGACAAGTGCTCTGATGCTTGGTATCAATGTAAAAAGAACACGTTTCATGAGCTATATAATAAGCGGTCTTTTGAGCGGTATTTCGGGATATGTATTCATGATGCATACCGGAGCCGGCAACGCCACCAACGCAGCGGGTATGGAAATGAACGCCATAGCTTCGTCGATCATCGGCGGAACGCTTCTTACGGGCGGCGTAGGCGATATCGTGGGAACGTTCTTCGGAACACTCACGCTTACCACCATCAAAAAGATAGTTGTATCCAGCGGTCTTAACGATCCCTGGTGGCAGAGTATCACAACGGGCGGAATGTTATGTTTCTTTATACTTCTCCAGAGTGTGGTACTGGCCCACAGAGCAAAAAAGAAAAACGCGTAACTTTTTTCATATTTCATTTTTTTCAGTCACCTCTCTATGAAGATGCACTTCGGGATATATGCCGAAGTGCATTTTTATGCTATGATGAAGAAGACGAAAAGGGAAATTATTATGGAAAAAGAGCATAAAACGACAAAGAAAATTACAAATATGATCGGATTGATGCTTATAACGGGGGTGATGATCATGGGACTGTTCGGGTGCGCGTTTGGCCGTGGTAATGATAATAATGACAGTGGCACGCGAAAAAGGGGGTCTATAACAGGCACCATGGGCCCCGACATTACCTGGGGATACGATAAATCCACAAAGACACTTAAGATCTCGGGAAGCGGAGAGATGGTAAGCGAAGAACAGTTTCCGTGGAGAGATCTTAAGATCAAGAAAGTGGTTTTCAGTGACAATATAACTTCGATCTGCAAAAACTGCTTTTATTCGCACAGCGAGATCTCGGGAGAGATCGTACTTCCCGCCAAGCTTGAGAGGATCGAAGATTTTGCTTTTTACGGATGCGAAGGTATAAAAGGCGACCTTGTGATACCCGACGGGGTTACCGAGATAGGTAATTATGCTTTTGTTCGTTGTGAAGGACTAAACGGAAAGCTCACGCTTCCCCAAAATCTAAAAACGATAGGCGAGCAGGCTTTTTCAGATTGTAAAGGCCTTAAGGGCGATCTGATACTCCCCGAAGGACTTGAAAACATCGGAAGATGTGCGTTTACACGCTGCAGCGGCTTTACGGGAGATCTTGTGATACCCGATTCCGTAACATCAATGGGTGACTATGCATTCGGATACTGCGACGGTTTGGACGGAAAGCTTAAGCTTCCTGTTGGTATGACAGAGATACCGATGTGTGCTTTTACTCAGGATAAGGGCTTTACGGGAGACCTTGTGATACCCGAAGGCGTAACTAAAATAGAATATCAGGCATTTGACGGCTGCGAGGGATTTGACGGTAACCTTGTGCTTCCGGGAAGCCTTGAAGAGACAGGCATATACGTCTTTTCCGGATGCAGATCGTTTACGGGAGAACTTAAGATCCCGGCCTCGCTTAAAGTCATCGAGCAAAACGCCTTTTCAGGTTGTATCGGCATTTCATCCGTCACGATACCGGAAGGTGTTGAGATAATATCGGATCATGCATTTTATAACTGTCCGGGACTTTCCGGTGAGTTAAAACTTCCAAAGAGTCTGAAGATAATAGGAAACTATGCTTTTTCGTCCAATCCCTCAATAAGCGGACATCTTGAAATACCCGAAGGTGTTACCGTTATCGGAGAAGGTGCTTTTTCATGCTGTGGATCGATCTCATCGGTTTCATTTCCTGATTCTTTGTACAGTATCGGAGCATCTGCATTTTCGTATAACGAAAGTATGAAGGGAAGCATCGCGATCCCCGACAGAGTCGTTTACATAGGAGAAAAGGCATTTGCAGGATGCAAGGGTATTACGGATGTTACGATAGGTACCGGAATATGCGGTATTGCGCCCAATGCTTTTAAATCGTGCGATTCTCTTAAAAGTGTAACAATAAAGGGCGATATTCCCGATTATTATACAGGTGATGAAGCTTCATTCCCTGAGGGCTGTAAGGTAATAACATCACCCGGTGCGGTTAAACTTTGGGACGGCTGGGAAACTTACAGAAATGACCCCGTAAACGGCGGATCCGGTGCAAACGACTCTTCATCGGACGGAGGTTTGGAAAAAGATCAGCCGTATGACTGGCAGTCTTCGCTTATAAATGCGGAATTCAGGGGGATCGATGAATTTGCCGACATTACCCTTAAATTTGAAGACAATATCGCTAAAGTGTATGTCAACGGAAGGGAATTTTATTCTTCGGGATATGATGCGGATTACTATGAATATCGGGACAGAAATATTGAAACGGAAGATTTGTATCTAAGGAACGGAAAGATCTGCAATCTTGCTTTTCGTGAGATCAAAGCCGACCGGTTTATACTGGCTGAATTCACGGGCTTAGACGGAACAACAAGAAGTCTTATCTTTTATTCACAGTCTCCGGAGAGCATATTTAAGATGCCTGCGGAATAAAGAAACTTATGACAGAGTTCAGTATTTTAAGTCCCCGTCCGGGAGACTTCGAACCGCCCGAAACGACGCCGTTTTATTACGATCTTAATATCGATGTGATCATAGATAAGATGGCAGTTAAATGGGGCAAAGATATTGTAAGATTTTACCGGTGTCTTCCGAGAACTTCGGAAGTACCGGTTTATCGTCGTGCAGTTTACAATGATTTTAAGATCGAAGGCGTATATAACGCACTGATCCGCTTTACCGAAGATCTTGAACGTGTTAAGGCGCTTCGACGGGAAAAAGAAAAAGTCATGGTCCCCATGCAGAAAGCGGTCTGGCTGATACGCGAGATCGGTGCATACTGTGAAACCTACGAAGCACTCGCCGCTTCACTTTCGAAAGAAGAACTCAAATCAGAGGGAATGCGTGAGTTTTTAAGGATACTTAAGGAGATACTTGAAAGCGGAGGGTATCGCGAATTAAGAGAGCATATCGATACACTTCATAAAAAGATCCGTGAACTTAGGTTTGTGATCACATACGACAAAGACCGTATGCGGGTGGAACCGGGAACACTTGAAGGAGAGGGCGCATACGTTACGGCGTTTTCTGAGATGACCGGAAGCGAAGTAAAGCGTCTGTTAAATCCGTTCAGGACCGAGTCGATGTTAAGTGAGATCGAGACGGCATGTCTTAGAGTGATCACCCGCAAAGACCCGGAACTGTTTGAAGATATATTAAATACCGCGCACGAAAACGAGAATTACGAGCAGGAAGTGCTTTCACGTTTTGAACGGGAAGTGCTCTTTTATCTTGCATTCAGGACATTGCAGAAAGATATGGAAAAAGAAGGTTTTTCTTTTTCCACACCTTCCATGGAAGAAGGAAGGTGCATGGAAGGTAAAGGCCTTTACGATCTTGCCCTTGCGATCGCAAGCCTTTCTACGGGACGGGCCGTTGTTTCCAATGATTTCAGGTATGAGGACGGCGATAAGTTCTTTGTGCTCACGGGTCCCAATCAGGGCGGTAAGACGACTTTTGCAAGAAGCCTTGGGCAGCTTGTCTATTTTACTCAGATGGGACTCGATGTACCCGCGGGGGAGGCAAACGTTTTCTTTTTCCCGGACATACAGACACATTTCTCGGTAGAAGAGAGCGTGGAGACGGGGCGCGGTAAGTTAAAAGAAGAACTGACGCGCTTGGCACCGATGATGGATGAAAATAAAAAGTCCACATTTGTCGTGATCAATGAGCTTTTCACTACGGCTGCGAATTATGATGCGGGGATCATGGGTAAAGAGGTGCTTCGGCATTTTATCGGGCTTGACTGCATGGGAATATATGTTACGCACATCGCGGAACTTTCCGAAGGCGGCGCGGGAATTGTCAGTTTAAGGGCCGTGACCGATTCAGTCAACGAACCTACATTTAAGATCGAGCGCGGCGATGCCGATGACAGCGCCTGTGCCGAAAAGGTCGTTATGAAGTACGGGCTCACCTATGAACGGTTAAAGGAGCGCTTATGAAAGTATGCCTTTTGTATAAAGACAGGGAAAGATTAAGCGAAGAGACATATTACGATACCGACAGCATCATCAAAGACCTTGGTCTTAAGACGCTGTTTCTTGCCGCGTCCAGGCGTGTTGTATACGAAAACGGCGAGGTCGCGAGCGTCGAAAAAGAAGATACTTATATTTATGAGACAATAAAAAGCGTTATGATGGTACCGCTTAAAACCGCGGATGAGATCGCGTTCAGGCAGGATATGATAAAGGACTGTATCGCACACGAGGATATGATTCGCCGGTTTTATGAGATCGGCGGTTATGTGATCGATAAGTGGAACGAACTCGGGCGCGGCGGCCGCGAAAAGCTTAAGATAAGCAATCAGGTCGTCAGGCTTACGACCGAGATAAAGGTTTTGCATCTGTTCTTTGACGCCCTTAAACAGATCAAAGAATTGTTGACCGAAGAGAACAACGAATTTGTATCGGAAGCCTTAAGATGCTTTAAGAGTTCGTTTCTTGAAGCGTTTTCGGATGAAAAAGAGCGGTTTATAGGAAAAGTCCTCGGGGATATCTCGTTTTATACCGACGGGAGCGATGAAGAAGACGAAGGACGCGAGCAGGTAGTGCTTCCAAGGATCGTGATGGAATGCGGTCTGGAGGACGGACTTAAATTAAGTTCTATAAAACTTGAGGACGTATCGTCGAGAAGCGAAAAATTCTACCGACCCGGAAGCGCCGGTTATAAGCTAAGAGAACTTAAAAATTCAAGGATACCCGATTCGTTTTCGGTATCTGGCGATCCAAGGATAAAAGAGCAGGCAAAGGTGCTTGAATTCGGTATAGTGACCTATCTGGTCAACGGAATCAAAAGCTTAACCGATGAGTTTCAAACGTTCTTTGACAGGCTTAAGTTTCAGTCCGCTTTTTATCTTTCCGCCGTATGGCTTAAGAAACAGACGGAGCGAATAAGCCGTGACCTGTGCTTTCCGACTGTATGCGACAGAAGAGATCTTGAATTTACGGATCTTAAAGAACTCGTTATGGGGCTTGAGCGTCATACGGATGTGATAGGCAACAGCTGCGAGATGCGCGGAAAGGACCTTCTGATCGTGACGGGCGCCAATCAGGGCGGTAAGTCAACGTTTTTACGAAGCATCGGGATCGCTCAGGTGATGATGCAATGCGGACTGCCGGTAATGGCACGTTCGTATTCGGCAGGTATTTTCCCGCACATCTTTGTGCATTTCACACGCAGGGAAGACAGTGAGATGAACAGCGGTAGGCTTGACGAGGAACTCGGGCGCATGAACGGGATAATCGAACATCTGGGTGACGGATCGCTCCTTCTGTTAAATGAGTCGTTTGCGACAACTACGGAAAAAGAAGGTTCCATGATAGCTTATGATATAATTAAAGCACTGACCGAGAAGGGTGTCAGGATACTGACGGTCACGCATCTGCTTTCTTTTGCCAAAAGGATGTACGACGAGACCGCAGGAGATCCCGCCGGTACGGCAGAGTTTCTGACCGCCGAACGAAAATCTGACGGTGAAAGAACGTTTCGAATGATAAAACACGAACCGGAACTCACAAGTTTCGGACTTGATCTTTACCGCGAGATCGTGGGCGGGATGGGGGAATAAACAAGGATTTAAACGGCAGATATGAAAAAGGAAAAACGGAATTTCAATGTAAAAAGGTTTATAGGGGACGCGTTTTTGATGATAATCGGCGCGACTCTTTCGGCCGTTGCCACCAAATATGTGTACGATCCGGCGGGACTTGTAACGGGCGGAGTGACAGGTCTTTCGATCATTGCAAGATCGGTGGGACTTAAGTATTTTGCGACGGACTTTCCGCTTTGGCTGGGAAGCCTGGTCTTTAATATCCCGATATTTATATATGCAATAACCCAGTCCGGCATAAAGCGGGTTTTGCGTACAGGGTTTGTATGGCTTTTTATGACGGCGGAACTGTTCTTTTTACCGGAAATATCGTTTATTCACGACGATCTTTTGCTGGTGTCCATTTACGGCGGTATCCTGATGGGTATAGGATGCGGGATGCTGTTATCCGCACATTCGACATCGGGCGGTTCGGACATGCTGGGTGAAGCGCTTCATCACCAGATAAGGAGTGTCAGTGTTGGGCGGCTCATACAGATAATAGACGGGATCATAGTTGCGATAGGACTTCTCAATTTCGGTATCGAACATACACTTTATGCGGTCATTTCCGTATTTATCATGGGTAAGGTCATCGACCTGGTGCTCAATAAAGGTAAGAGCGCCAAGATGGCGACCATCATTTCCGATCACAGCGAGGAAATAGCCGCGGAGATCATGGAATCGCTAAACCGCGGTGTTACGGGACTTTACGGAAGCGGAATGTATACCGGCAACGACAAAAAGGTGCTTTTGTGTATCTGCTCCAAGAAAGACCTTGTATACATCAAAGATATCGTTAAAAAGCACGATTCCAAGGCGTTCTTTGTGGTTGGAGATGTCAATGAAGCCTTGGGCGAAGGTTTCATGGAGGAATGGTAATATGACAGATATGCTTACGGTTGCAAACTACTCTGTTCCACCCAAAACTTTTTTTGAAATATCTTCGCTCGGATACCTTCTTGTAATGTATCTGATCTCTTTTCGTGACAAAAACCGGGAAAAATCCCGCTCTTACGCGCTTTTCCGTTATCTTGAGATCAACATGATACTGGCGCTTTCGGTAAGCATTCTGACATATACCTTTGCATTCCCCGAACTTGGGACCCCAATCCCGGTATGTATGGCTCTTCGCACGATGGATTCCGTAATGTGTGTTATGGCATCCCGTGTCTTTGTAATATATCTGATGGAATATGTCGATTCCCAGAGAAAGCTAAAAGCAGTCGCAATTATCGGGAATGTCATCTTTTATACCTATCTGGTACTGATGCTCTTAAACATAAAATTTAAATTTATCCTGTGGTTTGAGCCGGACGGCACCTATATGCACGGCACCTTCTTTGTGCCTATCGTATTTTCAACGCCGGTCTATTATCTTGCAAGCGGAGTGCTGATGCTTGTCTTCAGATTAAAAACACTTGGAAGGAGAGAAAAGATCGCCCTGTCGATCGCCTCTTTCGTAACACTGGCGGGAACGGTGATACAGGCCGTCACAAACGGAGTGATACTGCTATCGCTGCCTTTCGGGGCTATCGGTATCTTTGTATTGTTTTTTTCAATAGAAACATCCGACTACCATCAGCTTCTTAAGAACAACGAAAGTCTGCGCATCGCCGAGCAGGATGCCATCAAGGCAAACCGCGCCAAGAGTGATTTCCTGGCAAACATGTCCCATGAGATAAGGACTCCTTTAAACGCGGTTCTCGGAATGGATGAGCTGATACTACTTGAGACAGAGAAAAAGAAAAACATCGATCCCGAATTTACCGGGCGGATCGAAGAATATGCGGGTAACATCCGTGATGCGGGTCAGGTACTGCTTTCCGTTATCAATGACATATTGGATCTTACCAAGATAGAATCAGGCAAAATGGAGATAAAGCCGGCACCTTACAGCCTTTCTGCATTGATAAACGATGTAGGCAATATGGTGCGCGTAAGGGCCGAGCAGAAAGGCCTTACCTATATTGAGAAAGCGGATCCCGACATTCCCGGGCATCTTTTCGGTGATGAACTCCGCATACGTCAGATAATGATCAACCTTCTTAATAATGCCGTCAAGTATACCCCTTCGGGCGAAGTGGAAATGGACATTTCCATGAAAGACCGGACGGAGACGGGGCTTACTTTGTGCATCCGGATCAGAGATACCGGCATAGGTATCAAAGAGGAGGATATTTCCCGTATCTTCGGTGATTTTCAGCGTATTGACGAGGAACGTAATCACAAGATCGAGGGCACCGGTCTTGGGCTATCCATAGTGAAGCGAATGATCGGTCTTATGCAAGGCGATATAGAAGTTTTCAGCAAATACGGAGAGGGTTCGGTCTTTACGGCATACATTCCACAGAAGATATGGGATGAACCTTTTGAAAAGGCAGACGGTGAAAAACGCGGCGGAATTGCCGATGTGATCACGTATTCTACACCGGACTGCCGGTATCTCGTGGTAGATGATAACAGGCTTAATCTCCTGGTGGCAAAACGCTTTTTGGACGGTCTTAACGGTCGGATCGATACCGCACGAAGCGGTGCGGAAGCAATAGAGAAAATGCATGAAACAGTATACGATCTTATCTTCATGGACCATATGATGCCGGATCTTGACGGCATTGAGACTTATGAAATGTCTCTTGACGATCCTTTAAACATTAACATTAAGACTCCGGTGATCATGATGACCGCCAATGCTTTAAGCGGTGTGAGGGAAGAATATCTTGACAAGGGATTTGCGGATTACATCAGCAAACCAGTAGATATCAAAGAACTTTTGCAGATCGTAAAACTTCACCTGCCCGGAGAAAAGATAAAAAACAAAATCGACTAATAGTCGAAAAAGTATTGACATCCTCCTAAAACTGTTATAGCATAAAACCGACCAATAGTCGAAAATGCAAACAGCGATCAATTTAGGAGGATTATTATATGAATACTTACAAGTACAGACCGGTGTTGTTTTTTGCAATGACTTACCTTTTTACGTGGATATTCTGGATACCTGCCATATTCATAAAGGGAAATGCCGGTGCGGCACTTATGGTAATCGGGCTTTTATCCCCGGCTGTGGTGTCCACGTTATTTGTGCTTTGTTCGGGATCGGACTTACTTAAGAAAGATCTTAAGGCCAAACTTGTGGGTCTTTACAAGGTAAGATGGGGCAATGTACTGTTGGCGATCCTTCAGTTTGCCGGAATCGTGGCCGCGTCGATATTACTGTCACTGGCATTTGGACAATCTCTTGACCAGTTTTTTTTTACCGAAGACTTTTCTTTTACCGGAGTGGGGATCGGAACGGCATTTGTAACGATCACGCTGGCAGCCATATTGGAAGAAGTCGGCTGGAAGGGTTATTGCGAAGATTCCATCGGAGCTTACATGAACTGGTTTTGGGAGTCCATGATATTCGGCACGATATGGTCGCTCTGGCATCTGCCCCTTATCTTTATCGAGGGTACCTATCAAGCGGGGCTTACGGTAAATCCGTTGTTTGTAGTTAACTTTTTTGTGAGTGCGGTACCTATGGGCTTTATCATTACCTGGGTCTACCTTGTGAGCGACAGATCGATACTTGCATGTATAATCTACCATTTTGTGGTAAATTTCCTGCAGGAGAAGATCGCCATGACGCCCGAGACTAAGTGTGTTGAGACCATAGTGGTGTTTGTGGTGGCCGCAGTGCTTGTTGTGACCAACAGGGATATGTTTTTTGAGACAAGGCATGTTGGAAAACTGTTGGAAACACGATATGAAAAGCAGTGATATGCAGAGGAGAATCCTATGACTAAGGGTGAAAAAAGAAAACAGGATCTTTTAAAGATAGCTTATGACATGTTTTCACAGATCGGATATGAGAACACAAGCGTTGACATGATCATAGAAAAGGCCGGGATAGCCAAGGGGACATACTATTACTACTTTGAAAGCAAGGAACAGATGCTGGAAGACGTGATCGGGATGATACTCGATCTTGAGACCGAAAAAGCACTTGAAGTCAAGAACGCAGATCTTCCGGCCCCCAGAAAACTGATGGCCGTCATCGCCTGCTTTAAGCCTGATGTCAGTGAGTCTTCCATGGTGGATGCCCTCAATAAACCTGAAAACATTGTCATGCATGAGCGATTCAACGAAAAACTCATCGAGAGGGTCGTTCCCATAATTTCAGATGTCGCATATCAGGGGATAGAGGAGGGCATTTTTGCCTGCGATGACGTTCCTGAGAGAATCCGCATGATACTGATACTTGCAAACAAAGTATTTGACGAAGAGGGTTATACCGACAAAGATGTTAAAGTGTTTATAGATATTGTTGAGAAAATTTTGTATGCAAAGCCCGGAACAATGGCTTTTCTGGCGGATGCTCTGTAGCGTTGGTGAGTAAAATGAACAAAAACTTCAGGAAATTTTTGCTGCTCTGGTCCGGAGAACTTATTTCCGCCATCGGGGGCGGATTAACAAGTTTCGGACTTGGGGTGTATATATTCAATGAGACCGGAAGCGCTGCAGGCATGGCGCTGGTCACTCTTCTGGGATTTCTTCCCACAGTTATACTAAGTGTTCCCGCGGGAATTCTTGCCGACAGATTTGACAGGCGTTTAATGATGATGACGGGCGACGGGTGCTCGGCACTCGGCATCATCTTTATACTGGTCAGTATGCTAAGGGGAAGAGCTTCACTTACCGTCATATGCATAGGGGTGTTTGTAAGTGCTTCTTTTTCGGCACTTCTGGAGCCCTCATACAAGGCGACCATTACTGACCTGCTGACCCGGGATGAGTTTTCCAAGGCAAGCGGACTTGTGTCGATAGCAGGAAGCGCACGTTATCTTTTTTCTCCGGTTATCGCAGGATTTTTACTTGCCGTAAGCGATGTTAAGCTCCTGCTTATCATAGATATCTGCACGTTTTTCCTGACGGTTGCGGGCGCGGCGGTTGTAAAAAAAGGGATTCCCACCAATGCGGCCCGGGAAACCATGTCTGTCAGGGAAAGTTTAAGGGGCGGATGGAAAGTTATTGCTAAGAAGAAAGGTATACTTACGTTAGCCGTCGTAGCTTCTTTTATCACGCTGTTTCTTGGGATGTTTCAGATACTTGCGGAGCCGTTTATACTTTCTTTTTCCGACTCAAAAACGCTTGGAATCGGCGAGACGGTATGTGCTCTGGGAATGCTGGTATCGGCCCTTTATCTGGGTGTGAGGGGTATAAAGAAAAAGTTTGTCTTAACCCTCGGGGTATCACTTACCATGGCGGGTGTTTTCATGATGGGATTTGGCTTAAGACAAAACATTTTTTTAATATGCATTTTCGGATTTTTGTTCTTTATGTCGCTTCCAATTGCCAACAACTGCCTCGAATTTCTGGTAAGAGTAAATATTCCGGGGGAAGTTCAGGGGAGAGCATGGGGGTTTATCGGATTTATATCGCAGATCGGCTATGTGGTGGCGTATGCAGTATCCGGCGTGGCTGCGGATGCTATAGGCCGTGTTACCGGCAAAGGAGTCGGAACGGGCGCATCCATGGTCATCGAATTTGCGGGGATATTGCTGATACTAATATCAATCGCACTCCTTGCCATGAAGAATCTGCGTGAACTTGAAAAGTAAACGGCAAATCACGGGCAAGTCACGGCAATTCACGGGGACGGTTCTGCTGACTTATTTTGTAATAGGTCTTTTTCGGGAATAATTTGATCATTCCCGAAAAAGGCTTTTTTTGCCCGCAAATATGAGACAGTTCTGTAATTTAACGCTTGACACACCTGCGATATATGTGTTACAAAATAATTGCACTGCGATATTATTTGTAAAATAATATATCAAAATATTACGAGAGACACACAATCCGAAAAACATGAGGAGGGAAATTATGGCAAGAAAGACGCAGAACCCCGAAGAGGGTAAAAGACCGATCACGGTTGACGATCACAAGGAACTTGCAAGGAAAAATGCCGGGAAAAAGCATACGGCTGTCAATGATGCACTTAAACTTCCCACAGGTGATGAATTTGAAAAGGACTTAACTGAAATACTGGATTCGGATGCAGAGGCCAACGGTGAGACCGTAGTTATCGCACTTGTGGATTTTGATGAGTTTATGCATATCAACACAGATTTTGGCGTAGAGGTGGGTGATAGAGTCCTTATCGAAACCGGAACGTATATTAAGGAAAATGCACCCCGTGATGCGAAAGTATACCGTATCGGAGGCGATGAATTCGGTATTATCTTTAAAGGCGCCACCGAAAGAGAGGATATTTTTCTTTTTCTCAACGACTTAAAGAACAATTTCCCCGTAAAGACCCCGGACGGGGCCGAGCAGACGATCACGATCGGTATGGCTACGGCTTTTCTGGATGCATCACGCTATGCGGAGCTTGTCAGAAAGGCCGACGGTGCTCTCTACAGAGCAAAAGTCAACGGACGTAACCGCGTAGCGATGGCCAAAGAAGAAAAAATGATCCCAAAGACCAGCCATTACACCCAGGATCAGCTCCAGCGCCTTAACAAGCTTTCAAAGCGTGAAGATATCGGCGAGGCGATCCTGCTTCGTGAAGCGCTTGATATGCTGCTTAAAAAGTACGATATCTGATAATACGCCCGGCAAATGCCACCCTGCAAAAAGCGCCCGGATTCACCGATTTGCAACATGTCAATAAATTATTAATTCATCGGTATTATAATAAAGGGATGATTGTTTAAATATGTTTAAGCGATTCCAAGGAGCGTATGATGGATAAGAATGCAACTAAAGACAGCATTGACGCCGGAATAGGCCAGTTTGCCGCCGAAGCCAGTATTGTGGTAGATGATGAGATACCTTTGTTTGAATTATCGGATTATCCCGCGGACCGGCATGAACTACTGGCTGAGTGTAACCGGAGAATAGAAGAAGCAAACAATAAATACCGGATAGCCAAATTCAGAGAAGATATGTTTGCCAAGGGATTAAGAGCAGGTATGTATTTCTGCACTTTTGATCGAGACGAGAACCTGCTCAGTTTTGAATTCAATGATGAGACCAGACGGATGCTGGGCTATGACGGATTGGAGGATCTTCCCAATGAGTTCGACAGCTGGGTCAAGACTCTCGTTCCGGAGGAGCGTGACGGTATTGTGCAACTTTTCTGGGATTCGGTTCACATTCATCGTGAACTGCCGGATATAACCCACGCCACATATCGTATGCAGAAAAAGGATGGACGTATCATATGGGTCACCGGAGCCGGAAGATTCATCAGGCGTCCCGATGACGGTTCGCTTGAGATATATATGGGCTGCTATCGTGATATCACGGCTCAGCAGGAACTTGAGGATTACATAAGCATAATCGAGGCGATCGGCAAGGTATTTAATTTCTCTATTTACATTGACGTAAACGATATGAGTTACCGCATGATCAGTACCAATGAATATGTGGAAGCGGTTCCCAAGGATCCCGATGCTATCAGGTTCCTTAAAAACAATGTGGATACATCGGTTGCGGAGAGTTTTCGTCAGGGTCTGTATGAATGGCTTGATAAAGACAAGATCCTTGCGGCTATTGAAGAACACGGATCTACAAGTATGGAGTTTTACAGCGAAAGCGCACATCGCTGGTTTGAAGGCATTTTTATGATCGGCGATCGTAACAATGACGGCAGTATCGCGCACATCGTATACGGCTGTATGGATACTACAGATGCCAAGCTTCAGAATCTTGCTCAGCAAAAGAAGATTTCCGAATTCGAAATGGAGATATACACCGATTCCCTTTCCGGTATCCGAAACAGGAAGTTCCTTGATGAAAAACTCGTCTATGAGCCTTGCAAGGCTGTTGTCATGGCCGATATCGATCGGTTTAAAGAGGTTAATGATACGGCCGGTCATCAGGGCGGTGATGAAGCGATCCATAAGGTTGCCAAAATGCTGGAACAGTCCGTTCGAAAAGAAGATGTTGTCATTCGCTACGGCGGTGATGAGTTTATGATGGTATTCTTTGATATTACAAAAGAAGATCTTGAAAGTAAGCTTTCGTTCCTTAAGTCGGAATTGAGAAAGATCAGGATCGAAAACAATCCTGAGATACAAATAACCATGAGTTTTGGTGCGGCTTTCGGAACGGAACTTGTAAATACTTTGATCGGAACCGCCGACAAAGCGCTTTATGAGTCCAAAAAGACACGTGATACTTATACTGTGATCGAGATATAAGAGAGGGGAATATGTTTGAAGTAAAATTCGGAACACCGAAACCGGTTCCTTTCAAGGAATACGCCGGATGCGGTGATAAAGTGACAGATGTAGACCTTGAGGTCCGTTTTGTGGGCAAATGTGAGGTCTTAGAATACGATAACAGCCGTTACGCTGACGACGAGGCAGTCAGTATGTTTATAAAAAGCAATTGCTGTGAGATCCTGGAGAGGTGTCTTAAAAACCGGCCGGAAAAAGAGTCAATTGTGAGAACACATTTTTCGGGTCTGGACGAAACGTTCAGTACCGAGCTTAAAAACAACGGGATAACTGCTAAGACCGAAATACTCTTGAAAAATCTGACTGAAGAATCGGAAAGAAAGTATAAAGAGCTTCAGAGGATTGTTTCTGTGCTGCCGACGAATTCCGGCTGGGATCATGTCAATTTTGATTCGGTTACGCCAAGGCCTGAGGGTACATACATGGTTTCGCCTGTTTCTTTTGGCTATAAATACAAAGATGACCGTTTATATTATAAACCCGGTGAACGTGTGGAAGTGGACTATTGCGCGGTTGCCAGTGATACAAGCTATCAGGTGACAGTGCTCGCACCGGACGTTAAAGTGGAATACGGAAGCGTCATCCATATATCTTTCACCATGCCCGAGCATGATGTGTATATATCCATCGGAGCGGAATCGGTCATGACATGTTTGCCGAATAACTCCGGAATGATAAGGTTTCCTGCAGGTGACACATCAGAATGATTACAATTACAAGGCAGCAGGCAAGACAGTTTATCCTTGCAAAGCAGGGATTGGATTTCATGATAACAGAACAGGATCAGAGTAAACGGAGGGCAGTAAAATAGACTTGCATGACTCGAAAACACAAGCAAGCGGTATAGATGAGAACAATAAAGTGGCGGTTAATAATCACCTCATTTTTAAAAAGAATGAAGAAATTGTAGAAACTGACAGACTGATAATGAGAAGACTGAGACCGGATGACTATTTGGCAATGGCTGCATGGGATATGGATGAAAGAGTATACAAATATTTATTGAGTCCTGCATGCAAAACTCCTGAAGAACCACTTGCCTGGCTTCCCAAGAAAGATCCTACATCCAAAATCAATATCTTAATGCTGGTAATGAATAAAGAGGATGGACATGCTGTTGGAATATATGCATTAAACCATGAAGTTGAAAGAGATGTATGGACTTTGTCATATGTTAATCGATTTGATGACTGGGGGAAGGGCTATACTACAGAAGGTATGAAAGCTCTTATGGATCATGCAGTCAGTGTCTATGGTGCACGATGCTTTGAAGCTGAGTGTGCAAAAGAAAATGTGAGCAGTGCTAAAGTTATGCAAAAGCTTGGAATGGTATATGATCATAGTTCTTCATACTCCAAGAGTGATGGAAGTGTCACATTTGAATCAGATGTTTATGTTTTGCGTATATAGAACCGATTGCGGGTATGCCGGAAAAGGTAAAGAAAAAGTAACATTATAGTTCCGTAAATGTTAACTTTGCTTGATAGACAACCATTTACCTAAGCAATATAATCATGTTAAAATATATTGCAAAGGTGGGATTAGTATGAGAAAGTATTATTTGGATAACCTTCGCTGGATCACTGTTGTTATAGTTGTGATCTACCATGTATTTTATATGTATAATGCGGAGGGGGTACTCGGGGGACTGGGAAAGATCACGGATCTTTCCGTACAGTACTATGACTTTTATCAGTATCTGGTCTATCCATGGTTTATGCCGGTGCTTTTTCTGGTTTCGGGTATCAGTGCTCGGTTGTCGTTGAATTCTCATTCAGACAAAGAGTTTATCAAGGCAAGGACTTTGAAACTTTTGGTTCCTTCTACGATAGGACTTTTTGTTTTTCAGTTTATACAGGGATATGTAAGCATGTCTCTCGGCGACGGCATTGACGGACTTTCAGCTGCCCTGGTTCCCAAACCGGTCATATATCTGATAATGGTTGCATCCGGAAGCGGAGTACTTTGGTATATGCATCTTCTTTGGATATACTGTGTAGTGCTTGTTCTCATCAAAAAGATCGAAAAGGGAAGGTTATTAAAGGCGGGAGCCAAGACTCCGCTGTGGTTGGCAGGATTTTTTGTTCTTCCGATCTGGGGAGCATCGCAGGTCTTAAACACACCCATCATTTCCGTATATCGGTTTGCATTCTACTTTTTGTTCTTTATCCTCGGCTATTTTGTATTTTCAAATGATGAAGTTATTGAAAGAATAAAGAAGATCGCCGTACCTTTGATGGCAGCTGCGATAGCCCTTTGTGTTATTTTTTCTTTCACATATTTTGGCGAAAACTATGCGGATAAGCCAATAAACAGAGGTTTTCTATATTCGTTGGATGCATATGTCGGTTCTGTTGCCATGCTTTCGGCAATGGCACGATTCGGAGATGTTTCAAATACATTTACAAGGTGGATGTCAGGTCACAGCTTCGGTCTGTATGTATTCCATTATCTCGGAATATCTTCAGTTGCTTTGTTTATTGCTAAACCAAAACTTCTCCCTGCCCCCGCATGTTATATTTTGAGCCTTGTGGCAGGATTTGTTTTCGGATACGGATTATATGCCCTGATCTCGAGGATCCCATTTTTCAGATGGGCAGTGCTTGGAATTAAGAAGAAGGAGCAATAAATGTTTAGCGATAATCTGGTTCAGATGAGAAAGATATTACAAATGACTCAGGAAGATATAGCCGAAAAGGTTGGGGTCACAAGACAGTCGGTTGCCAAGTGGGAGGCCGGGGAATCGGTTCCGGATCTTGATAAATGTAAGCAGCTGGCTGATATCTTCGGAGTGTCTCTGGATGATCTGGCCAATTATGAGCCGGACGAAAATCTCGGACTGGCTGTTCCGCCCAAAGGAAAGCATATTTTCGGACTTGTCACCGTGGGTGATAAGGGGCAGATCGTAATCCCTGCCAAGGCCAGAAAGATGTTTGATATTTCTTCCGGGGATCAGCTGGTGGTTCTTGGGGATGAAGGCCAGGGTATAGCCATTGTGAAGGCGGAAGATTTTCTTTCATTGGCAAACATGATCAATAAACTGAAAAAATGATGGCCGTCGGCTGCGAAAAGAATGGTATGATCTTAGTGCTATAAATCCGATAGGCGTAGAACACGGAAAATAATAGTTGTAGACCGCATGAAGTCCTGTTTGAAAGAGCAGGATTATTATGCGGTCTATTTCGCAAAATGAAATATTGCTTAAATTTGCGAAGCCAGATATAGTGACATTGAGGTGAAATATGAGTGATAAGACTTATTTTGAAAATGCTTATTTTATCATAGGCACAGCATATGCCGGTAAATCCACAATGGTAAAAGAGTTGGCTAAAAGACATAGCGGTATCGCTTGTGAAGAGAATTACCATGATAATTATCCGGAAACACTGGATGCAGGCGAATTTCCCTGCTTAACCTACACCAGAGATCTTGAGGATTGGCATGATTTTATAAGAAGGTCGCCCCAGGAGTACAAGGCATGGATTGACGGAGTGAAAAAAGAATGTGAAATACTGGAACTGCGTATGCTTCCGGAAATCTGCAATCAAGGGAAGCCGGTGTTTGTTGATACAAATATCAGTATTGCAACATTGAGGAGAATAGCACCTGAGAATCATACGCTTGTAATGCTTGCAGATCCGATGATTTCTGTGAGAAGATTTTTTGAACGGCCGGATCCGGAAAAACAGTTTCTCTATAAGCTGATTTTGGAGGAGCCAGACCCGGAATATGCTATGCAGAATTATCGTAAAGGTCTCGAACTGATCAATTCTAAAGAGACATATGATGAGTTTCTGAATTCAGGTTTTACTACGATCCTGCGTGATGAAAACAGAACAATAGACGAGACGGTTGCTTTAGCAGAAAAAGCGTTTCGGTTGTAAGAATATATTTCAGCATATACGGTTAAGAATCGCAATTTGCCCAAA